>JAEEGJ010003385.1_pt1 | contig 62210 bp, 52 predicted proteins | sample 8958761 | NCBI WGS metagenome assembly JAEEGJ01 (sample SAMN16246546, study PRJNA631951) | gut metagenome | biome: gut microbiome; feature: rumen; material: RS-attached | host: Bos | place: Iran: Karaj | collected 2018-10 | reverse complement strand
TACAAAGGATGCAGGTAAGATCGCAGGTCTTGATGTAAAGAGAATCATCAACGAGCCTACAGCTGCAGCTTTGGCTTACGGTCTTGATAACGAAAAAGAACAGACCATCATGGTTTACGACTTAGGTGGCGGTACATTCGATGTTTCGATCATCGAGATCGGTGACGGCATCATCGAAGTTCGTGCAACAGCCGGTGATAACAGACTTGGTGGTGATGACTTCGACCAGAAGATCACAGATTACATCTTATCTGAATTTAAAAAACAGGAAGGCATCGACCTTTCAAAAGATACAATGGCACTTCAGCGTATTAAGGAAGCAAGTGAGAAGGCTAAGAAGGAACTTTCTTCAGCTACGACCACAGATATCAACCTTCCTTACTTAACAGCTACAGCCGAAGGACCCAAGCACTTCGAAATGTCTCTTACAAGAGCTAAATTCGATGAACTTACACATGAACTCGTTGAGCGTACTGCAGGTCCTGTTCAGAGAGCACTTTCTGATGCAGGCATCACAGCAAGCGAACTCGGCAAAGTACTTTTGGTAGGTGGTTCAACACGTATTCCCGCAGTTCAGGATAAGGTTAAACAGCTTACAGGTCATGAACCTTCCAAATCACTTAACCCCGATGAATGCGTTGCACTCGGTGCTTCCATCCAGGGTGGTAAACTTGCCGGCGATGCAGGTGCGGGTGAGATCCTTCTTCTTGATGTTACTCCTCTTTCGCTTGCTATCGAGACAATGGGCGGTATCGCTACAAAGCTTATCGAAAGAAATACAACTATCCCTGTTAAGAAGAGCCAGGTATTCTCAACAGCAGCAGATAACCAGACAGCCGTTGATATCAACGTAGTACAGGGTGAAAGACAGTTCGCAAGAGACAACAAGTCACTCGGACAGTTCAGACTTGACGGTATCCCTCCCGCAAGAAGAGGTGTGCCTCAGATCGAAGTTACATTCGATATCGATGCTAACGGTATCGTAAACGTATCCGCTAAGGATCTTGGAACAGGTAAGGAACAGCACATCACCATCACAGCAGGTTCCAACATGTCTGATGATGATATCGAGAAGGCTGTAAAAGAAGCAGCTGAGTACGAAGCTCAGGATAAGAAGAGAAAAGAAGCCATCGATGCTCGTAACGATGCAGACTCCATGGTATTCCAGACAGAGAAGGCATTAAACGAAGTAGGCGATAAGATCTCCGAATCAGAGAAGACAGATCTTCAGGCTGAGATCGAAAATGTTAAGGCTATCCTTGAGAGAACCAAAGACAGAGAGATGAGCGAAGACGAAGTCGGCGAGCTTAAGGCTGCTCAGGAAAAGATGATGGAAAAAGCACAGGGCTTATTCACAAAGATGTATGAGTCTATGCAGGGCGCAGCAGGCGCACAGGGTGCAGGCCCCGACATGAGCCAGTTCACACAGGGCGCTTCAAATGACGGACCTACAGACGGTTCCGAAGCAGGAGATTTCGGTGACTTCAGAGAAGTTTAATCAACCGGAAAATAACAAAACCAATAAAGTGTGTCGGGGTTAAACGCCCCGACACATATTTGCGAAAATGATTATTTATAATCCGAAACATAAGGCGGTTCTTTAGCCTTGGAGGATATTATGGCAGAAACAAAAAGAGACTACTACGAGGTCCTCGGAGTAGATAAAAATGCAGATGAAGCTGCAATAAAAAAAGCATACAGAGCACTCGCTAAAAAGTACCATCCCGATATGAATCCCGATGATCCTTCCGCAGAAGCAAAATTCAAAGAGGCTTCCGAAGCGTATGCCGTACTAAGTGATGCCGACAAGAGACGTCAGTACGATCAGTTCGGTCATGCTGCATTTGACGGTGCCGCAGGCGGCGGAGCAGGCGGATTTGATTTCAACAGTGCAGATTTCAGTGATATATTCAGTGATCTGTTCGGTTTCGGTGATTTCTTCGGCGGCGGCAGAAGAGCTTCAAGAAGCGGCCCGAGACGCGGTCAGGATATAGTTCAGAGAGTAAGGATCACTTTCGAAGAGGCTATCTTCGGATGTGAGAAGGAAATAGAAGTTAACGTTAAGGAAGAATGCAAGACCTGTAACGGAAGCGGAGCAAGGCCCGGTACAAGTCCCGAAACATGTCCTACCTGTAAAGGTAAGGGCCAGGTTGTCGTTACAAGCAATTCGCTTTTCGGTCAGATCCAGACGGTTCAGACATGTCGTGACTGTGGCGGAAAAGGAAAAGTTATCAAGGACAAGTGTACGGATTGCCGCGGTACCGGATATACTACTATCAAGAAAAAATATGCGGTTAAATTCCCTGCCGGTATAGATGACGGACAGCTTGCGTGCAGGATCCCCGGAAGAGGCGAGCCCGGAAGCAACGGTGGACCCAGAGGAGATATCCTTGTCGGTGCCGTAGTCGGATCTCATTCCACATTCAAGAGAGACGGAATGAATATCTATTCGACAGTTTCCCTTCCCTTCTCGGTAGCTGCACTCGGCGGTGAGATCTTCATCGATACGGTTGACGGAAAAGTAGTATATGATATCAAATCGGGTACTCCCACAGATACAACATTAAGACTTCGCGGCAAGGGTGTTCCCAATGTTAAGAACAAAGAAGTTCGCGGCGATCACTATGTTAAACTTGTGGTCAAGGTTCCCGATCATCTCTCAAGCGAAGCAAAAGATGCTTTAAAGGCATTCGATGCCGTGAGCGGAGATTATCTTAACGCCACAAAGAATGCCGCAAAGGACGGTATTCCCAAAGAAAAAAAGAAAAAAGGTTTATTCAAATAAAAAATTTCCCGTCGGTTTCGGCGGGAAATTTTTATATGTTTATGATTGAATTACAGATAATATTTTGCTTTTCAATTCGTGTTATTTGATTCTTACAAGTACTGCAACAGTGCCGTCTTCCCTGACTGCTTTGATGTCTGTATACTCTTCGCATTTGTTTGCGAAAAACGACAATGTTTCGCCTTCAAAGCTTGAATTTTTGTAATGAATCTCAAGTTCGTTAATTGGATTTTTTTCAAGTTCGTCCGTACTGAATAATCCTTCCACGGTTCTTATATATGCCACATTGTTCATGTGTCTTCCGTAGTCGGTATCGATACTTCTTATCGTATATTTTCCTATGAACTCACCATCAAAATCATCCTTTAATTTGGCAAACGGTTCGGGTATTGCGATTCTTTCTGAGATTTCCAGACCTTCGGGATATATGCCCTTTGCTTTTTGCAAAGTGTGCGTGGCCTGATCGATTACAGCCCATTCTGTTTTGCCGAGCGCTATTACACCTTTGTCATTTGTGATCTCATAATCTCGGTTGCATTTAAGCATTCCCGCTTCTTCAGGCCATGTTGTGACTTTGACTTTTTCCGCCATATTGGCTTTTTGAACCATTTTGATTTTTGTTTTGGCAGTGATCCAAAAAAGTCCTCTTTCATTAAAACCTGTAAATCCGATGCCCAGAGCCTCGGCGTGATACATGGCGATATCCATGAATAATTCCGCTATCGATGAGACGGAAAGTGTGGCGTTAAAGTCGCAAAGACTCGGCAGTACAGGTTGTTCTCTTTCAAATACGGATTCCATTTTTTTACCCTTTTTTATAATCTGAATAACCACTAAATATAATACAACATTTCGGTGCATTTCACAAACGAAAAAGGCTTATGTACGTGCTTCTTTTTCGGGTGCGACAACGCTTTTTTTATGTTATAATTAAATTTGTGGTTTGAATCTGATTAAGGAGAATTATTATGGATGAAGTCAATTGGAAATCAATTGCGATAGTGAATATGATAATAACCGTCATTTCGCTTATCGCACTTGTTTTTGTATCGATATCTTTTAAGACCGCAGTTAACGACATGAACAAAAACGAATCGTCGAGAACACGTATCGAAGTCAAGTACATTTCGAAGACTATCGACGGCGTTGAATTTATCTTTCCTTCGAGCGGTATCATCAGAGATACCGAAACAAACGATGACATGGTGATCGACAGATTCGATATCATCGAGATCATCTCATCTGATGAGAATTACGATATCTACAAATTTGAAGTTGCGGGAACGAATTACAGTTCCGATACCGTAAACATCTTTTTCGCACAGTATGATTCAGAAGGTTACTGCCTCGAAGAATACAGATCGGAACTTTCGATAGTTAAGGGTGAGAGAGGCAACAAACAGTCATCGGTTGCGATCAGAAAAGATGCAGCAAGGATCATTGTAAGATTCCAGGAAGATGCAGAGATCAATTTTGACTGATGATATACGATCAAATGTCCGGGGAGAAGTATGGCAACTTGGAAATCGAGAGGTTTGAGAGGTTCCGCACTTGAGGAACTTATCAACCGAACAAACGAAAAATACAGAGAAGAAGGCCTGGCTCTAATTCAGAAGATCCCGACACCGATAACTCCGATCGAAATAGATCAGCAGTCAAGACATATCACACTCGCTTATTTCGATCAGAAGAGTACCGTAGACTACATCGGTGCGGTACAGGGTATTCCGGTCTGCTTTGATGCAAAGGAAAGCGCAAACGAAACATTTTCGCTTCAGAACATTCACGAGCATCAGTATCAGTTTATGGAAGATTTCGAAGCACAGGGCGGCGTCGCATTCTTTTTGATATATTACACGTCCATAGACGAACTTTATTATCTTCCGTTTGAATACTTAAAGGTATTCTGGAAACGTGCAAAAGAGGGCGGAAGAAAAAGCTTCAGACACGATGAATTAAATCCGGCATATGTTATACCGAGGGATTCGGATGTGTTTGTACCTTATCTTGAAACATTAAAGATAGATCTCGCTGACAGAGACTGAAAGAGGATAAAAAATGAAGTGGCATAAAATAACTATTAAAACCGTTACGGAAGCTGAAGACATAATAATCTGCTACATGGAAGACATAGGACTTGAAGGAGCACAGATCGAGGATAAGATCCCTCTCACTCCCCTTGAAAAAGAGCAGATGTTTGTAGACATACCTCCTGTATCCGAAGAGGATGACGGAATCGCATATCTTAACTTCTTTGTTGAAGACGAAGAAGGCCTGAATATTGATGAGATCGTCGCAAAAGTTAAGACAGAACTCGAAGCGATTAAAGAATTTACGGATATAGGCGAAGGAAGCGTAATGCTTTCCGAAACGGAAGATCTCGACTGGATCAACAACTGGAAGAAATATTTCCACCAGTTCTACATTGACGATCTTCTCGTTATCCCTTCATGGGAAGAGATCGAGGATCCCGATTATACGGGAAAGATCCTTCATATCGATCCCGGTACCGCATTCGGAACCGGTGCACACGAGACCACACAGCTTTGCATCAGACAGATCAAAAAGTATGTCAATAAAGATACAGAGATCCTCGATGTAGGATGCGGAAGCGGAATACTAGGTATCGTTGCCCTGATGTACGGAGCAAAGCATGCAAAGGGAACGGATCTAGATCCCTGTGCGATCGATGCTTCGGCAGAGAATCTTGCAAACAATAATATTTCGTCCGATGACTTTGAGATCATCATAGGAAACATCATTGACGACAAGAGCGTTCAGGACTGGGCCGGATATGAAAAATACGATATCGTGGTCGCAAACATCCTGCATAACGTTCTGGACATCTTAACGCCCGTGATCCTTCATCAGTTAAAGCCGGGCGGCATTTATATCACCTCGGGCATTATCGACGAAAAAGAGGGCTTTATGCTCGATGTAATGAAGCGTGACGGACTCGAAGTACTCGATGTGACAAGACAGGGCGAGTGGGTAAGCATTACCGCACGCAAACCTTTCTAGCCATCCTATGCCTTCCCCTAGAGGGTGAGCGCGGTCCGGTGGACCGCTGTTTGCGAACCGACCGAGCCGGCAGGCGAGACAAGGTGTCAGCGCAGCTGACGGATGAGGTGTTAATTATATCAAGATAAAAGGATTGAAATGTACCATTTCTTCGTTAGTAAAAACAATATAGTCGACCACACGATATTCATTGAAGGCACGGATTACAATCACATAAAAAACGTGCTCAGGATGCGTGAGGGCGAAGAGATCTCCGTCGGCAACGGAGAAGACGAAAACGAATACCGCTGCATGATAGAAAAGTTCGAAGATGACAGAGTGATCTGCAAACTGCTTTTCGTAAAAGAAGCGAATGTCGAACTTCCCGCAAAGGTGATCTTATACCAGTGTCTTCCGAAAGCCGACAAGATGGAGATGATCATCCAGAAATGCGTGGAACTCGGTGTGAGCGAGATAATCCCCGTTGCATCCAAAAGATGCGTGGTCAAACTCGACGATAAAAAAGCATCTTCCAAGATCGCAAGATGGCAGTCGATAGCAGAGGCTGCAGGCAAGCAGAGCAAGAGAGCGATTGTCCCGTTTATCGGACAGGTCACAAAATTTTCCGATGCATTAAAGGATGCCGAAAGAGCAGATGTAAAGATCATTCCTTACGAACTTTGCGAAGGAATGGAAGATACAAAAGAAGTATTTAAAAACATAAAATCCGGTCAGACGATAGCAGTATTTATCGGACCCGAAGGCGGTTTTGACGAGGGAGAAGTTGATGAAGCGATCCAATCGGGGATCACTCCGATATCACTCGGAAAGCGTATCCTTCGTACCGAAACTGCAGGCCTTGCAGTGATGGCATGGTTATCGTTCGTACTGGAAGTTGAAGCAAAATAAATTAAGAAAGATGCGGTTTAAACGCAAGAATCATCATGGAATGTTATTTGGATAATTCGGCTACCACAAGATGCTTTGATGAAGTTATCGAAGTTGTGGAATCCGAAATGAAAACTTATTACGGAAATCCTTCGAGCATGCATAAAAAGGGTTTCGAAGCTGAGAAAAAAATAAAAGAAGCGACAAAGATAATAGCATCCACTCTCAAATGCGAAGAGAGTGAGATCGTCTATACATCGGGCGGAACCGAGGCCGACAATATGGCTTTGATCGGTATCGCAAGAGCATATAAAAGACAGGGAAAGCATATCATCACCTCTTCGATAGAACATGCGGCGATCCTTCAGACGGCGGAATATCTTAAGGAAGAAGGATACGAGATCACATATCTTTCGACCGACGAAAAAGGTATCGTCGATCTTAAGCAGCTCGAAGATTCGATAAGGGAAGATACGATCCTTGTTTCCGTTATGGGTGTAAACAACGAGATCGGAACGGTTCAGCCTCTTGAAAAGATCTCTGAGATAATCAAAAAGAAAAATCCTTCGACTCTTTTCCATGTGGATGCCGTCCAGGCCTACGGAAAGATAAAGATCCTGCCGAGAAAAATGGGCATCGACCTCATGAGCGTGAGCGGCCATAAGATCCACGGACCCAAGGGTGTCGGATTTTTATATGTATCATACAAAGTAAAGATCAAACCCATAATCTTCGGCGGCGGACAGCAGAAAGCATTAAGATCCGGTACCGAAAACGTATGCGGTATAATGGGACTCGGAAAAGCGATAGAAAAGATCTTTGCGACATTTGAAGAAGATACAAAGAAAATGAGAGAACTTCGTGAATATCTGAAAGAAGGTCTTTTAAAGATAGACGGCATCAGGATAAACGGAGCAGAAGGCGATGAGGCGGCACCTCACATCGTCAGTGCTTCCGTAAGCGGAGTAAGAGCGGAAGTACTTCTTCATTCACTTGAAGACAAAGATATCTTCGTATCTTCGGGAAGCGCATGTGCGTCCAACAAACCCGCGGTTTCGGAGACTCTCAAGGCTATAAACCTTCCCAAAGAATTGCTTGATTCAACGATAAGGTTCAGCTTAAGCGTAATGACCACAAAGGAAGAGATCGATTATACTCTCGATAACATAAGCGAGATCATAGATAAACTGAGAATGTATGTAAGAAGATAATGCGGAGAAAAAATGTTACCTTTTTCAACCACGATTGTACTTAGTTTAATTGAATATTTTTGCGTGATCGTTTTGCATGTTATTTATGCGCTCGGACATTACGGAGTCGAGTCGGCACTCTGGGCTGCACTCGGTTTCATTCCGATCCTTTTAACCGTACTTCTTTTCAGATTATCGACAAAAGAAGCGGTGGTAGTCAGAGCTTTTTACATATCGATGCTCATTGCAAGTTATCTTATTTCCTGGAAGATCCAGACGCTCGGAATGCTTATCATGGTATACTTTGCGGGTGCTTTGATGATAGCACTTCACTCAAACAGAAAACTGATGCTTGAGTATTCGATAGTTTCATCCCTGATAATCATTGTCATGGCGATATTCCAGATGGATACGATCGATAAAGTCTGCCCTTCGCAGCTTTATTACATCTACATGATCCTTTATGCATTCGGTATGGTGACATTGATATTCATGGCCAGCGGTATAAAGAATTACAAACAGAAGATGGAAGAAAAAGCAGAGGAAGCGCAGAACGCTCTGGAAGCAAAGAGTAACTTCCTTGCGAACATGTCTCACGAGATCAGAACACCTATGAACGCCATCTGCGGTATGGCACAGCTTCTTTCGGAAAGAGATCTCGGCGAGGAAGAAAGCGAATATATCGAGACAATACAAAAATCCAGTGAGAGTCTTCTTTCGATCATTAACGAGATCCTTGACTTCTCAAAGATCGACTCCGGAAAGATGGAGATAAACGAGGATGAATATCATTTCAACTCACTCATCCATGATGTTTTGAGTATCATCGAATTCAGACTTAAAGGCAAATCCGTTAAGCTTATCACGGAGATCAATCCAAACATCCCGAGAGTACTTATCGGTGATGAACTTCGTATAAGACAGATCCTTATCAATCTTTTGAACAACGCCGTAAACTTCACTCATCGAGGCAGCATCACATTGAAGATCGTCTGGGTTGCACAGGGCGATGACAGGGGTGTTCTCGAAGTCGAAGTAAAGGATACAGGTATCGGTATTTCCGATGAAAACATGGGTAAACTGTTCAAGGCTTTCGGACAGATCGATACAAGAAAGAACAGAAACGTTGAAGGTACCGGTCTTGGTCTTGCCATTTCCAAAAACTTACTGGAACTCATGGGTGGCGGAATCTGGGCTACCAGTGTTCCCGATTACGGTTCAACATTCAGTTTTACACTCCCTCAGAGAGTTAAAGACAAACGTCCTTCGAACTACAGGAATGATCATAATATAATCGTAAGACAGAACGATGAATTCAAGATCTCGTTCAAGGCTCCTACGGCAAGAGTAATGATAGTTGATGATAACAAAGTCAACCTTCTTGTTGCCTGTGAGATCATGAAGAGATTCGGTTTTGAAGCAACGACCATAGATAACGGTGCCGAGGCTTTAAACAGGATCGAAGAGCATCTTATCACATATGATATCATCTTTATGGACCACATGATGCCGTTTATGGACGGTGTTGAAACGACAGAAAAGATCAGGGCGCTTGATTCGCAGTATGCTAAAGAGATCCCCATCGTTGCGCTTACCGCCAATGCCATTAAGGGCGTTGAAAAACAGTTTAAAGACGCGGGCATGAACGATTACCTTTCAAAGCCCATTCATGTCGATCAGTTAAACGAGATTTTGAAGAGATGGCTTCCCATCGAGAAGCAGGTACGTATCGTGGACGGCGAGGAAATGAAACCCATGCCTTCGTCTGCGGAAAAGACCAGAGAGCAGAGAGAAGAGGATCTTCTTTTCGGCTTAAAAGGCGTCAATATGGAGACCGGTATCAGAAACTGCGGCGGAAACAGAAATGTCTACATCCGTATTTTGCAGACTTTTTCATCTTCCAACCTTCATTCCGGTCTTGAGTCTTATTACGAAGCGTCCGACTGGAACAACTATGAAGTTATCGCACATTCCATCAAGGGTGCGTGCCGAAACATCGGTGCCGACGAAGTGGCCGAAAAGGCTTATCAGCTTGAACTTGCCGGCAAGAGAGGAGACGATAAATTCATAAGGGCAAATCATAATGATTTCCTTCAGGATTACAAAGAACTTATCTCTTCGATAACGAAGGCCATAATTGAATTTAACAAGCCGACAAGGTAATGGAAAAAGCCTTGAAAAGAACCTGAAATCAAAGTGTCATTAAGTGACCGCCGTCTTGTCAAGAGACGGTTTTTTTAGTATAATTTTAGGAGTGTAAAGGCAACTTAAAGGGGGATGTATGTTTAAAATTGCAATATGTGACGACGAAATGACGTCGTTAATGATCAACAAGGCGTTAACCGAACAGATTTTGGAAGAGGCCCACATCGATTACCAGATCACAACGTTCGAAGACATGGTATCGATGATCAAAGGCGTATTGGATGACAATGCGGATTATGATTTATTGCTTTCCGACATTCTCGCAGTTGGCATGAACGGAATTGAAGCAGCTGAAGAAATAAGAAGACTCGGTGATAAATTGCCGATTGTTTTTATTTCCTCAACGGCGGAGTATGCACTGGACGGATACAGGGTAAACGCACTGCGTTATCTCCAGAAACCCGTACAGATGGATAAGCTTAAGGAAGCGATTCTGGAAGCGTATGCCAACATGGGAACAAAGAAGAAAGAATATCTTTCATTCCAGGTAGCGGACAGATTTTACAAAGTCAATCTCGATGACATCGTTTATCTTGAAAGCATGGGAAGAGACACACATGTTGTTACCAAGACCGAGACGATCTGCGTTCATGCGAAGTTTTCGGATATGGAGCAGCAGGTACCTGCCGACAGGTTCATAAGATGTCACAGATCCTACATCATCAATCTGACCGAAGTAAAGGACATAGCAAGATACAGATTCCTTACCAAGAACGGAATCGAGATTCCCATCAGTCAGCTCCAGTATACCGACGTTAAGAAAGATTTTATCGAATTCGAGCAGTAAGGAACTACAATGACGGATACTTATTTAATCAAATACGGCGAGATTTTCCTTAAAGGAAAAAACAGATTTATCTTTGAAGATGCTTTGGTCACAAGAGTTACCGAGGCGGTTGAAAAAGTAGAAGGAAGATTTAAAGTATACAAGAATCTCTCCAGAGTATATGTGGAATGCAAAAGCGATTTTGACGAAGAAGAACTTATCGCAGCACTTAAAAAAGTGTTCGGTATCACGGCGATCTGCCCCGTCAGAGTACTTGAAGACAAAGGCTTTGACGATCTGAAAGAACAGCTCGTAAAATACGTAAGCGAATTTCATCCCGAAGCAGATTTCACATTCAAGATGCTCTGCAAGAGAGCAAGAAAAAATTACCCTCTGAATTCACAGGAAATGAATTGTGCACTGGGTGAAGTATTGTTAAATTCGTATCCGAACCTTAAGGTCGACGTACACAAACCCGACGTTCTCATTACGGTAGAAGTCAGGGAAAGAATATACGTATATTCCAAATCGATCCCCGGACCCGGCGGTATGCCTGTCGGAACAGCCGGAAAGGCAATGGTCCTTTTGTCGGGCGGCCTTGATTCACCCGTAGCCGCATATATGATAGCAAAGCGCGGTGTTAAGGTTGATGCGGTATATTTCCACGCTCCTCCCTATACTTCAGAGAGAGCGAAGGAAAAGGTAGTAGATCTTGCGAAGATCGTATCCGCATATACCGGACCCATAAGATTACATGTTATCAATTTTACCGATATACAGATGGCGATCTACCAGAAGTGTCCTCCCGATGAACTTACGATCATCATGAGAAGATACATGATGAGGATCGCAGAGCATTTGGCTCTTGAGAGCGGATGTTTAGGACTTGTCACGGGCGAGAGTATCGGCCAGGTTGCAAGCCAGACGATGCAGTCGCTCATGTGTACCAACGAAGTATGTACGCTTCCCGTATACAGACCGCTCATTGCATTTGACAAGCAGGATATAGTCGATATATCGGAAAAGATAAATACTTACGAGACCAGCGTCCTTCCCTATGAAGACTGCTGTACGATATTTGTGGCGGAACATCCCGTTACAAAGCCCGTGCCTTCGGTCATCGAAAAGCACGAACATAATCTTGACGATTGCATCGATGAGATGTTTAAGAAAGCAATTGAAGAGAGAGAGATTATCGAGATCAAATAAAAACAACGGTATCGTGAATGCGATACCGTTGATGTTTTAAAGAAAATAAAAAGCAACACAGTAAACTGCATTGCTTTAAACTCAATACTTATTATTCGATCGATTAAACGATGTAGGGAGCAAGTACCTTTAATACTTCTTCGCAATCGTTCTCCGCATGAATGTTAAGCTCGATGTTCTTTGATAAGTCAAGTGAGAAGATACCCATGATTGACTTTGCATCGATTACATATCTTCCGGATACCATATCGAAATCATAATCAAATTTAGTAATATCATTAACAAATGCTTTTACCTTATCGATTGAGTTTAAAGAAATTGTAACTGTCTTCATGTAGAATAACCTCCTTTTAAACTGTTTTACCATAATGATTTTTCAATCACGAACTTATAATATTGTATATGGGTAAAAAAGTCAATCGAAAATCTGCCGAAAAAAACGGAGCGATAAATGAGAACTATAGCATTTCATAACCTTGGCTGCAAGGTAAATTCATACGAAACGGACGCAATGGCCCAAAAATGTATCGAAAAAGGATATAAAACTGTCGACTTTGAACAAAAAGCCGACATTTACGTCGTGAATACATGCTCCGTAACAAATATTGCAGACAGAAAAAGCCGTCAGATGCTTCATAAAGCAAAAAAACAGAACCCCGATTCCGTTGTGGTTGCGGTAGGCTGTTTCGTGCAGGCAAATCCCGAAGAAGTAGCCAAGGATGATGCTATTGATCTAATTGTTGGAAACAATAAAAAGAAGGATTTGTTTGAGATTCTTGAGGAGTATTTAAGCAAAAAGGCAATTCCGACAGAAAAAATAATCACCGATGTTCATCATTGTGATTATGAGGAATTAAAGATTAATAAGAGTGAAGAACATTCCAGAGTTTTCGTTAAGATTCAGGACGGTTGCGACAGATATTGTACATATTGCATTATCCCGTATGTCAGAGGTAATTTGCGTTCCAGAAAACCTGAAGATGTTGTTTCGGAGATAAAAGAAATAGCTACTAACGGTTATAGGGAAGTGGTTATTACCGGAATCCATCTTTCTTCATACGGAAAGGATTTTCTTAAGGACGGCAAGCCCTCATTGGATTATACCGTCAATTCGGAATACTTAATCAATCTTTTAAAAGATATAAACGATATTGAAGGCATAGACAGAATAAGAATCGGTTCATTTGAACCTATGATTCTATCAGAAGATTTCGTTTCGAAACTTAGTAAGATTTCGAAGCTCTGTCCGCACTTTCACATATCTCTTCAGTCAGGATGCGACAGCGTGCTTAAACGAATGAACAGGCATTATGATACTAAGGCTTTCTATGAGAAAACAGTCCTTTTAAGAAAGTACTTCCCGGGCTGTGCTCTGACAACCGATGTTATCGTCGGTTTTCCCGGAGAAACAGAAGATGAATTCGAGACAACATATAAGTATCTTACGAAGATTAAATTCTTCGAGACGCATATCTTTCCTTATTCAAGAAGAAAAGGTACAGTTGCCGATAAAATGCCGAATCAGCTTACCATGAATGAGAAGAAGGAGAGAGTATCAAGACTCCTCGAACTCGATGCCAAACTTTCCAAAGAATATAGAGAAAGCAAACTCGGAGATACAGACAACATCATCGTCGAAGAAATCAAAACGATAAACGGAGCGAATTATTTCGTAGGCCATACGCCTGAGTATGTAATGGTTGCGCTTAAGGAAGATGATTCAATCAGCAAGTTAATTGGTCATACTGTAAAAGTGAAACTTGATAAAATGCTAACCGACGAAGTGGTACTCGGCTTTATTGAACAATAATATCTTTTATAGTAGTATTTAATTATAGGAGAAATACTATGAAATATTCCAATGATCAGGCCTTTGATGAAATCATGAATCGAGGCAAAATAATCAAAAAGAAACATGATAAAAGAAATACTGTTATTCTTTCGACAGCAACAGTCCTGTCAGCCTTTTTGCTAATTGTTTCAGTCAGCATTTTCGCGGGTGGAGGTGCTTCAGGAACGTATTCAACATATGGTTCATTTATATTAAACAATGATTCCATTCAATATGTTGTCGAAGCTTTGGCAACCTTTATATTCGGAACAATTCTTACGATTGTTATTTATAAAATTCGCAATTCAAGATATACAAAGAGATAAACTTAGGTGCCTGGCTCACGCAGTGTGCCTGGCACCTATAAACGGAGTAAACAATGCCCGAAACAGACGGACAATTATATATAAAATATTTAAAAGAAAACGATACCGAAGCCTTTCGAGTAATATATGAGAAATACCGTGACTCCTTAATACTTTTCTTAAACGGAATTGTCGGAAATATTGATGATGCCGAAGAACTGATGATGGATACTTTTGCAATTCTTTCATCGAAGACTGTTCGCTATAAAGAAAAAGAAGAAGCGGGTTTTAAAACATGGCTTTATGCGATAGCCAAAAACCGTGCGAAAATGTTTCTAAGGAAACACAAAACAATGTTTCAGCTTCCCGAAGATGACGAGATGAATTCGGAAGAATTAACTGACACTAATGCCGATTCATCGCCGGAGGATTCGCTTATAACCAGGGAAGAGAACAAAGAACTTTATTCCGCTTTGGAGAGTCTTGATTTGGAAACGAGACAGGTTATTTATTTGATATATTTTGAAGATTTAAAGCCATCTGAAATAAGTCGAATTATGAAGATGAATATCAAGAAGATTTATAATCTTACGGCAAGAGGAAAGACGGCTCTTAAGGATACTTTGGAAAGGATGGGATATACATGGGATATGTCATAGTTGGGATAGCCGCATTTGCACTTGGAATATCCCTCACACTTTTGTGTCTTCATTTAAGAGAAACAAGACAAAGCGATTTGATTAAAGATAAAACATCCGGACAATCGGATAAAATAAAAGAGACTGATGAGTTACAATCGGAGAACAAATGAGTTTTGAAACTGTATTTGGAAACATAATATCGATATTCTCGTTAATCGTTACCGTTTCAATAATCATTTTGTCGGTAAAAAAACTGGCGGAAACCAAGAACAAAGTGCTTTCCGTCTTTTTTACGTTTGCAATGGTCAGTTATTTTATGAGTGAAGTTTATTACTTTGCTTACAACTTTTTAATTCCCGATACAAGAATGCCTTTTGCGGCCAATGAAATCGCCGAAGCTTCTATGATACTTTTACTCTGTGCAGTACTTGAGACTGCTCTTGGCAAGGATAAAAAGATTAACATTCCGGCAGCTCTCTTTTCAACGGTATTTATTGGAATCAATATGGCATTATGGATTATGTGGGCGGGAGAATGGATTAAGAATATAATATTCGGTTTGCCGTATATTTATTTCCTTTATCTTTTAATCAAGGGCGTGATGAAAACCAAAGCAGCGTCGAGCAAAGAGATTATTACAGCGACTGTTTTAAGTATATGCGTTATGGCAGGAGAAGCAATTGCAATTTTCCTGAATGACACTGTTAGACCGATAGTTGAGACAGGCTGTTATCCTTTTATGTACATTCTCTGGATATTAATTTGCATCAAAACCATCGCCACATTACGAAAAGAAGACAAGAACCAAGGCGAGGCAATTTACCTTTCTTTTACACTTCATATCTGGACCATGCTTTTAATGTTTATGAGTGGCGGAATCTTTTTCAATATAGCAAACATCTTGTATATGTGCGTTCTGCCTCTTATGTATTTTGCATTTAATAAGGAGTTATCAAAAGATGATATACGCTGAGAATATTTTAATCTGCATAGCGGTGCCTCTTGTGATAGCTTTAATGTTCCTAAGAGGCGGCGGAAGAAAGTTCGTTGTAACTTTCCTGCTTGGAATGGTTGTCTGCCTGCTTTCCGCATATATGAGCGGATTCTGTCAGAATGTATTCGGCTTAAGCGTAGAGGAAACATCCGTATTTATATCGCCAATCATGGAAGAGATAATGAAACTTCTTCCGATAATGTTTTATCTTTACATCATCGAAATTAAGGGTGAAGAAATATTGTTCGCGGCAGTCGGAATCGGAGCAGGATTCGTGACTTTTGAGAACGCATGCCATATTCTCTCAAGCGGATCGCAAAGCCTTTATTACATCCTTATTAGGGGCGCTGCGGTAGGCGTAATGCATCTTGTAACCATGGTTGTACTTTCAATGGGCCTTAACCTCCTGAAAGATTACAAAACCTTCTCACTCGCCGGAATCCTCGGCGCACTTTCGCTCGCCATGACCGTCCATGCCCTTTATAATCTTCTTGTCTCAAGAGCGGGTGCATCCACATATATCGGATACGCATTCCCGCTGATTCTTGTTATTATTTTCTGGTTACTCAGGCATCTTTATCTAAACAAAAGAGCAGAGAAGTATTCTTACAAATCTTAAAATTTCGGGCGCCAGTTCAGGTTGGCGCTCTTTTTTTATGCCCTAAAATAAAAAATTTTAAAAATTTACAAAAATCATGAGTAAAAATCCCACAAGCTGCAATTAAGTATATAGAAGGGGTAAAACCATGAAATATACAAAAGACGAAGCCCTTGAAGAAATACTAAAAAGGGGCAGGAAAAAAAGAGAAAAAAGAAATAAGCAAATTACCGGTGTTCTTTCTACAACAACGGTTGTATTAACATTTATCTTGTTTGTATCAATAAGCATATTTACAGGAAATGTCGTAACCGAAACGCATTCGGCATACGGATCTTTCCTTCTTCCGACGGAAGTGCTCGGATATGTTATTGTTGCGGTAATTGCATTTGTTACGGGCGTGATAATTACGGTTATCGTTAGGAAGAAAAATAAAGAAAATGACAAAGAGGAATAAAAACATAAAAGAAGGGTAGGAATTAAAGATGAAGAAAAGTGGAAGAAAGGTTTTATCAATTATCCTGGCAGCGGTTATGGTGTTTGCATTATTGCCCATTATCAGCAAACCTATGGTTGTTGAGGCTGAAACAACACTACCGACAAACCATACCCATGGTGAGCATGCAGATGGGACTTGTTCTGAACATGTAGGCTGGATTGCAATTAGCAATGAAGATGATTTTGGCAATTTATATAGTCAAGGCGGAAAAGGGTACCTTACAGCAGATATAAATTTAGAAAGAGATCTGTGTATTAATAGTGGAATGGAAATAAGCCTTTGCCTTAATGGATATAGCATTACTCTTGACAATTCACTAGAGGTTTTTGATGTTAGAGGTACACTATATTTATTTGATGAAAATGGTAATTCCGGAATAATAACACATACACTCGGATGTGACGCAAGCGGAATATGTGTGAATGGTGGAACATTTCAGATGGCGGGAGGAAAAATATCTGGTAATACTCTTGGACATGGATGTGATGGAGGAGGAGTATGTATTCTTGATGGAGGAACATTCATAATGACAGGAGGGGAAATCTCCGGTAATGTTGCCCAAGAAGGAGGTGGAGTAGGTGTTATTCGTGGAACATTTATAATGACAGGAGGAGAAATCTCCGATAATACTGCACAACATGCTGGTGGAGTATCGGCGAGGTCATTTACGATGACGGGTGGAAAAATATCTGGGAATACTAATGTCACTGGTATTTGGGAGGTAAGCGCGGATCGATTTACTATGACAGGAGGTGTAATTTCTGATAGAGTTCGTATTTTTGATGAAGCGTTAATAACTGATGATGCAACGATTGATTCGATTGTAGATAACGGAATGGCAAAAATAATTTTTAATTCCAATGAAACAAATACCAAAACAGTAACTCAGTATATTAGTAAATATGAAAATAAAAATCTTGCTAAGAATACATTTACCAATACAGGGAAAAAATTTGTTGAATGGACTACAGTGGATGACGGAAGTGGAGATTCATATGCAGATGAGTCTCAAGTAAATATTTATGAAGATTTGATTCTTTATGCGCGTTGGATAGATGCGGGAATTGATAGTTATGTTATCAATTTCAAAGTGAAGAATGGTTCATGGTCAGATGGAACTGCAGATGACCAAAATATAAATCTTTGGAAATATGAAAACGAGGATACGGCTTTGGTTTTAAGTTCAACTGATATTCCTTCAGTTGGAGATAAACCTGCCCCCGGATTTATGGCAGGCGAATGGGATGTAACTCCTACTACGGAAAAAAATTACTCAAACGAAGCATCCGGTACATTTACTTATACATATACATATAAACTTGACCCCAATGCTGTTAAGTATACTATTACATATGATGCAAATGGCGGAACGGTTAATGAAACATCCGCGGAAACAGGATATGACCTTAAACTGACATCTCTTCCTTCACCTGAAGAAAGAGAAGGATATGATTTCGTTGGATGGTTTACATCTGCTGAAGGTGGAACCGAGATAACGACGGATACAGTTTTCGCTTCTAACGATACCATTTATGCACATTGGAATGCACATTCATATTCAGTTAAGTTTGATGCTAACGGTGGAAGCGGAAGTATGGATGATATGAGCCGTAAGTATGATGATAATACTGCACTTACTGCCAATGCCTTCACTTACGAAGGTCATACATTCTCAGGATGGAATACATCCGCTGATGGAAACGGAACATCATATGCAGATGGTTCTGCAGATGACCTGACAAGTACTGATGGAGATACAGTAACACTTTATGCTATGTGGGATAGTGTGTCATATACAATATCAGTAACGAATGATGGAAACGGTAGCGCAACTGCTTCTGCAACATCAGGAATTAAAGGAACCAACATCAAGTTATCGGCAAAACCCAACGAAGGTTATAAGTTCGCGGGATGGGAAGTAGTATCAGGTGGAGTAACACTTGAAGATGCAAGTTCTGCTAATACATCTTTTGCGATTGGTACATCTAATGTTGAAGTTAGAGCAACCTTCGAATTGATGCCTGAAGATAATGAACCTGAAATCAACAATCCTGATCCTGATCCTGATCCGGACCCCGAGCCTGATCCTGATCCGGAACCCGACCTCGAGCCTGAGAAGGAAGCACCTGATTATTTGGATGAACTTTGGACGGAACTTGCAATAGCAATCGAAGCCGGAGGTGAAAGGACAATAGAATGGGATAAAGGGGATTCACTTCCTTACGATGTAATGAAACTGCTTAAGGAGAATCCTCAGATAACACTTGTCTTTAACTATACATATGAGGGAGAAGATTATAGTGTAATTATCTCGGGAAGTGATATAATTGCAGATCCCGATATTCCTTGGTATGGACCTGTGTACCTTTATGGATTGTATGGTGGATATAAAAGCGGAGAAGGCACAAAGGATTCTGATTAAATTTATGAAGGCCGGGTATTGAATTAACAAGTATAAGAAAAACATAAAATGACCAAACGAGTCAAAAGACGGCAAAATACTGTCATTTGGCTCGTTTTTCTTTTGTTTTATAAGCATTTGTGGTAAAATTATATAGTTGATTTGTATGAATCTTAAAGAGGGGTTAACGGATGAAAAAAGAACTTAAGAATCTGATGATAATTGCGATGGAAGCGAGGAATTATTCGTATTGTCCGTACTCAAATTATTCGGTTGGTGCAGCACTTCTTTGCGAGGACGGAAGGATTATAACAGGCAGCAATATAGAGAACGCATCCTACGGAGTATCTAACTGTGCCGAGAGAACGGCATTTTTCAAGGCGGTTTCCGAAGGAGAGAAGGATTTCGTTGCGATTGCGATTTCCGGAGGATTCAAGGATATGGAGTCCGATTCATACGCATATCCCTGCGGTGTCTGCAGACAGGTAATGAGAGAGTTTTGCGACGAAGAGAAGTTTAAGATCCTCGTGGTTAAGAATGAAAAAGAGTACGAGGAATATCTTTTAAAAGATCTGCTTCCGAAGAGCTTCGGACCTGACAATCTGGCCAAATGATCATGAATTCCTTTAATGAAATGAGATACTTCAAATAATCATCCTGATATGGTATAATAAAAAGTCAGGATTTACGGAAAAAATTATTATTTTAACATACATGTATGGAGGGAAACAAAATGGCTGTATCCACAGAAACCCAATATTTTAATGTCGGATGGGATGAGAGAGATTCCGTTAACAATATCATCAAAGAAGTTTATACGGCTCTCAAGGAAAAAGGTTACAATCCCGTAAACCAGATCGTCGGATATATTATGTCCGGAGATCCCACATATATCACAAGTTATAAGGGCGCAAGAAGTCTTATCATGAAGGTTGAACGTGACGAACTCGTGGAAGAAATGCTTCTTGAGTACATTTTCTCGAATGCATGGGACGAGGAGACCGATGAATAACGAAAGACTGATGGGGCTTGATTTCGGTTCGAAGACGGTGGGTGTCGCACTTTCGGATCCAACAGGGCTTATCGCTTCTCCGCTTGAGATCATCGAAAGAGACAGAGAAGACAAACTTCGTAAAACCTATGCCCGTATCGAAGAACTGATAGCCGAATACAATGTCACAAAGATCGTTTTGGGCCTTCCGCTCAATATGGATTCGTCCGAAGGAGAGAGAGTAAGAAAGACCGAAGAATTCAAAGAGGCTTTGGAGAGAAGAACAGGTCTTGAAGTAATCTTCTGGGATGAAAGACTGACCACGGTCGAAGCACATGACATTATGACCGAAGCAGGAGTCAAAGGGATCGACCGTAAAAAATTTGTCGACAAGATAGCGGCATCGATCATTTTACAGAATTACATGGACAGCCTATAAGATTTTTTGGGGGTTTACACAGAATGGAAAAAATAGTATTCAGAGCAGATAAAGAGAATCCCGTCGAATTTTTTGTACTGGAGCAGACGACGGTATCAGGCATCAACTACATCCTTGTTACAGACAAGGAAGAAGGCGACAGTGAAGCTTTGATCCTTAAGGATATCTCAAAGAGCGAAGATGAAGAAGCGCTCTATGAGATCGTATCCGACGAGACCGAATTAAACGCGCTCGCGGATATTTTCGCAAGCCTTATGGATGATATTGCTTTTGAATAAATCAGTATTAAGGAGATTGTTTTGAACAAAAATGAAAAAAGCGTTCGCGTCATTCCTCTCGGAGGTCTGGAGCGGATCGGCGTTAATATAACCGCCATTGAATACAACGACGAGATCATCGTCATCGATTGCGGTCTGGGATTCCCCGAAGACGATATGTTCGGAATCGATCTGGTAATTCCGGATGTAACATATCTCGAGGATCACAAAGACAAGGTCAGGGCGTTTATGATCACCCACGGCCACGAGGATCATATCGGAGCACTTCCCTACATCCTCAAAAAGATAAACGTTCCCGTGTTTGCGACCACGCTTACCCAGGGACTTATCGAAAACAAATTAAGAGAGCACGAACTTCTGGATGTTGTCGAAAGACATACCGTTCAGTTCGGTGATGTCGTTAAGATCGGACCTTTCGGGGTTGAGTTTATAAAGACAAACCATAGTATCGTAGATGCTGCTGCGCTTGCCATCCATACACCTGCAGGTGTTATCGTTCATACCGGAGATTTTAAGGTTGATTACACACCCGTTTACGGTGACAGAATAGACCTTGAAAGATTTGCGGAGCTCGGAAGCAAGGGCGTGCTTGCACTTATGTGTGATTCGACCAATGCCGAGAGAGAAGGATTTACACCTTCCGAAAAGACCGTCGGCAGAACGTTTGACATCATCTTTAACGAGCATAAAGATTCAAGGATCATCGTTGCAACATTTGCATCGAACGTTGACAGAGTTCAGCAGATCCTTAATTCCGCACAGCGTTACAACAGAAAAGTCGTTGTCGAAGGAAGAAGTATGGTAAACATCATCGATGTTGCCAGAAAGATGGAGCGTATCACGATCCCCGAAGACACTTTGATCGACATTGAGACCATAAAGGATTATCCTCCCGAGCAGACCGTGCTTATCACCACGGGAAGCCAGGGCGAGAGTATGGCGGCACTCAGCCGGATGGCTATCGGTACGCACAGAAAAGTAAAGATATCACCGAAAGACGTTGTTATCTTTTCATCACATCCCATACCCGGTAACGAAAAGGCCGTTACGAAAGTCATCAACGATCTTTTAAGACTCGGTGCGGATGTTATCTTTGAAGATACTCATGTTTCGGGCCACGCGTGCAGAGAAGAGATCAAGCTTATCTACTCTCTCACAAATCCCAAATATTCGATTCCTGTTCACGGCGAATACAAGCACTTAAAAGCGCATGCAAAACTTGCGAAGGAACTCGGAATGGATCCCGAAAACATTTTCATCCTTTCCTCGGGAAACGTGCTTCAGCTTGACAATGAAAAGGCCGAGATCATCGGCAACGTTGATGCGGGTGCGGTATTTGTGGACGGACTCGGTGTCGGAGATGTCGGAAATGTCGTTCTTCGCGACAGACAGAAACTTGCGGAAGACGGAATCGTAGTAGTTGTAATGGCGCTCGATTCTTATACAGGTGAGATCTTTGCGGGTCCCGAGATCGTTACCAGAGGATTTGTTTACGAAAAAGAATCCGAAGAACTTTTAGGCAATGCGATGGCACAGCTTAAGGATTATCTTCTGGCAAAGAATTCAAAGGATATCACGGATGTACATCGCTGCAAGAATATCATCAGAGATTATTTAAGCGATTATTTCTGGAAAAACACAAAACGTAAACCCATGATCCTGCCGATTATTACAGAGGTATAAAGATGGACGGTTTTGACAAACTGACCGAAAACTACATAAAAGAATTAAAGAAAACCCAGACTTACAAAACGTACAGGGATAAACTTACCGCACTCAAAAAAGATGAAGAGATGTGGGAAAAGGTATCCGATTACAGGAAGAAGAGACAGGAACTTCAGCAGAACACTTCTCCCGAAGAGCTGTACGATAAAGCGGACTGGTTTGAAAGAGACCATGCTTACATTTACGAGAATAAGCAGGCAAAAGAATTCCTTGAAGCGGAGGTTGCACTTTGCAGACTCGTTCAGGATATCTGTTTCAAACTTACACAGTCTCTGGATTTTGAGTAGGTGTAAAAATGACCAGAAAGATATTACAGGAAATTATTTTCATAGTTGTCAGAATTGCATTTATTGTTGCACTTATCTACGCGGGATACAGCTGCATCTCCACATGTTATGATTTCGGATACAAGATCTTCGCAGACAAAGCAAAGGATCCCGCACCCGGGATCGTGAAAACGGTTGCCATCGTAGACGGAAAGACTAACAAAGAGATAGGAGACATACTCGAAGAGAAAGGTCTTATCGATGACGGATTTCTTTTCGGATTCCAGGTTAAGTTTTCCGAATACAACGACAAATTAAAACCCGGCGTATATGAATTAAGCACGGCTATGAGTCCTTATGAGATGATGGCTGTCATGTCGGCATCCGATACCGAAGAAAGTGTCGAAGGCGAAGGTGAAGATACGGTTATCTCCACAAAGAGCGAAGCTACTCTCTGGGATGAGGCCGATGACACCGTTAAAGAAGACGAGGAAGAAAATAAATCTGAAGATGGCGATTGATGAAGAAAGAACAGAAGTTTTCATAAGAGCGCATTCCAGGGAGTTTCCCGCTTACCTGGAAGAACTGGAGAAGGAAGCGAAGGAACATGACGTGCCCGTTATAAGAAAGGGCACACAGGAGTTACTTCGTTTCTTGTTATGTATGAAGAACCCTCAGAGAATACTTGAGATAGGTACTGCGGTCGGTTTTTCAACACTCCTTATGGCTGAGTATACAAAAGAAAGCTGCAGTATTACGACCATAGAAAATTACGAGCCGAGGATCATCGAAGCAAAAAAGAATTTCGAAAGATTCGACAAGAACAAAAAGATAAAACTCCTCGAAGGCGATGCGGGTGAGATACTTTCAAAGCTTGAAGGAAAATACGATTTTATTTTTCTCGACGGTCCCAAAGGTCAGTACGAAGCGTACCTTGATGATATATTAAGGATCATGGATTACAGGGCACTGCTTGTTACGGACAATATTTTTAAAGAGGGCGATATCCTTGAATCAAGATATGCGCTTGAAAGAAGAGACAGAACGATCCACTCGAGAATGAGAGAGTTTCTTTTAAGACTTAGGGACGAGGAATCGCTTGAGAGCGTGATCCTTTCAAACGGAGACGGTGCAACATTAAGTGTTAAGAAATGGATAAAAAATGAGGAAGCCTGAATTACTGATTCCCGCAGGAAGTCTTGAAGTTTTAAAGACTGCGGTGAATTACGGAGCCGATGCGGTGTATATCGGAGGCGATGTTTTTTCACTCCGCGCCAAGGCCAAGAATTTTACAAAAGAAGAAATGATCGAAGGCATAGCGTATGCGCATTCAAAGAATGTCAAAGTCTATGTTACGGCGAATATATTTGCTCACAATTACGATCTGAAAGAGGCAGAGGGATACTTTAAGGAGATGGCAGTGATCAAGCCCGACGGTCTTATCATTTCCGATCCCGGAATGTTTACTCTCGCCAAAACGTATTGTCCGGAAGTGGAAAGACATGTATCCACACAGGCCAACAACACCAATTACATGACTTTCAGATTCTGGTATGAGCAGGGTGCGAAAAGAGTCGTTAACGCAAGAGAATTATCGCTTGCCGAAATAAAAGAGATCAGACAGAACATTCCCGAAGACATGGAGATCGAAAGCTTCATTCACGGTGCGATGTGCATATCTTATTCAGGAAGATGTCTTTTATCAAACTACTTTACCGGAAGGGATGCAAACAGAGGCGAATGCACACATCCCTGCAGATGGAAATATGCGATCAACGAAGAGACGAGACCCGGTGAATTCCTTCCCGTCTATGAGAATGACAGAGGAACTTACATATTCAATTCCAAAGACCTCTGCATGATCGAGCATATCCCGGAGATGATCGATGCCGGTATAGATTCGTTTAAGATCGAAGGCCGAATGAAGACTGCGCTTTACGTTGCTTGTGTGGCAAGGACCTATCGAAAAGCCATCGATGATTTCCTTGAGAGCGAACAGAAATATCGCGATAATATGGACTGGTATCTATCCGAGATCTCTAAGTGCACATACAGACAGTTTACCACGGGATTTTATTTCGGAAAGCCGAGCGAAGAATCCCAGATCTACGATAACAACACCTACATCAACGAATATGTTTATCTCGGTATGGCCGATAAAGTGGACAGTGAGGCCGCATATATCGAACAGAAAAACAAATTCTGCGTAGGTGATGAAATAGAGATCATGAAACCTGACGGAAGCAATGTTGCGACCAAGGTTTTAAGGATCGTTAACGAAGATAATGAGGATATGGGATCCTGTCCTCACTCCAAACAAAAGCTTCGTATCTTTTTGAGCGTCGTTCCCGATGAAGGCGATATTTTAAGAGTGAAAAACGAAAATTAAAATAATATATCGGAGAAAAAAATGGAAGATTTGACAAACATTGAAGAGGTATTTGGAAAGAACGCGTTTACTTTCGGCAAGATGAAAGAGATGCTTCCCAAAGATGCATACGAAGAAGTGATGCATGTAGCCGATTTCGGCGGTGAGCTTTCCAAAAAGACAGCAAACATCGTTGCGAATGCAATGAAAGAATGGGCAGTTGAAAACGGAGCCACACATTATACTCACTGGTTCCAGCCGCTTACAGGTACAACGGCCGAAAAGCATGATGCATTTATCACACATCCCGACAAAGAGGGAAGGATGATAATGGAGTTTTCCGGCAAGGAACTCATCAAGGGTGAATCGGATGCATCGAGTTTCCCTTCGGGCGGACTTCGTGCAACATTCGAAGCCAGAGGATATACCGCATGGGATATCACATCACCCGCATTTTTAAGAGAAGACGCTACGGGAACGATCCTTTGCATTCCCACTGCTTTCTGTTCATACAAGGGAGAAGCTCTTGATAAAAAGACTCCGCTCTTGCGTTCCATGCAGGCCATCAACGACCAGGCGCTTCGTATCGTGAGATTATTCGGAAATACGGGTGCAAAGAAGGTTATCCCTTCGGTCGGTGCAGAGCAGGAATATTTCCTTGTGGACAGAGATCTTTATTTAAGAAGAACCGACCTTATCTATACAGGCAGAACGCTTATCGGTTCGCCTGCAGCCAAAGGTCAGGAAATGGATGACCATTACTACGGATGCATCAGAGAGAGGATCGGCGCATTTATGAAAGACGTCAATCTCGAACTCTGGAAAGTAGGTGTTACGGCTAAGACGCAGCACAACGAAGTTGCTCCCGCACAGCACGAACTCGCACCTATCTATGAGACTGCAAACGTGGCTACCGACCACAACCAGATCGTAATGGAGACAATGAAAAAGGTTGCCGAAAGACATAACCTTACATGCCTCCTTCATGAGAAGCCTTTTAAGGGTATCAACGGTTCGGGTAAGCACAACAACTGGTCACTCAATACGGATAACGGAATGAACCTTCTGGATCCGGGCGATACACCTAACGAAAACATTCAGTTCCTTTTTGTTCTCGCCTGCATCGTAAAGGCAGTTGATACACATGCGGATCTTTTAAGACAGTCCGCTTCGGATGTAGGTAACGATTACAGACTCGGTGCTGATGAAGCACCTCCCGCGATCGTTTCCATCTTCTTAGGAGAACAGCTTGACGATGTCGTAAAACAGCTCGTTGAGCACGGTGAAGCCACAAGCTGTATCGGAGCAAATCATCTTGAAACAGGTGTATCTTCACTTCCCGATCTTCTGATCGATCCTACAGACAGAAACCGTACTTCGCCTTTTGCTTTTACGGGTAACAAGTTTGAATTCCGTATGGTCGGAAGCGCTGATTCGATCGGCGATCCCAACGTAATACTGAATACGATCGTTGCAGAAAGTTTCTGCGAAGCAGCCGACAGACTCGAGAAGGCCGACAACTTCGACGAAGAGGTTCATGACATTATAAAAGAGTATCTCACAAAGCATCAGAGAGTTATCTTTAACGGTAACAACTATGCACCCGAGTGGGTTGAGGAAGCAAAGAGAAGAGGACTTCCGAATCTTCCCACTATGCTCGATGCGGTAGATACGTTAACGACGGAAAAGAGTATCAAACTTTTCGAGAAATTCGGAATCTTTACAAAGGCCGAACTTGAATCGAGAAAAGAGATCCTGTACGAAACATATTCAAAGACTTTGAACATCGAAGCCAACTGCCTGCGTGAGATGATCAAGAGACAGATCATCCCTGCGGAGATAAGCTACATGAACGAGCTTGCCGAGACTTACAACAACGGTGCAAAAGCCGGAGTTGAAGTTAAGACCGCAAAGGATATCCTTGTAAAAGTCAATGAGTACTGCGACAAGCTTTCCGAATCGATCGCCAACCTTGAAGTCGATATCAAGGAAGTACGTTCGATAAAGGATAACAAGGAAAAGGCTTTTGCATACAGAGACAGGATCAAAGTACGTATGGAAGAAGCAAGATTCTATTCCGATGAACTCGAGAGGATCACGGACAAAGATTTCTGGCCGATTCCTTCATATGGGGATTTATTATTTGAAGTTTAAAAGATTATTTGGGTGGATTTTGTAAAAGGAAAAATTTGGAGGATTTTGTAATGAACAAACCGATTTTAGTTATTATGGCAGCAGGTATGGGATCAAGATACGGCGGATTAAAGCAGATCGATCCCGTTGATGAAGAAGGTCATATCATCATTGACTTCTCTTTATATGATGCAATGCGTGCAGGTTTTGAGAGAGCTATTTTCATCATCAAGAAAGAAAATGAGCAGGCTTTCAAGGAAGCTATCGGTGACAGAGTTTCAAAGCATATGGAAGTTAACTATGTATTCCAGGATCTTAACGATGTTCCCGAAGGATTTACGATTCCCGAAGGCAGACAGAAACCCTGGGGAACAGCTCATGCGATCTATGCATGCCGTAACGTGATCGATGCTCCTTTCGCAGTTATCAATGCCGATGACTATTACGGAGTTGAAGCGTTCAAGGTTCTTTATGATTATCTCACAACTCATGCCGATGACGATAAATACAGATATGCGATGGTAGGATACAGACTCGGCAATACACTTACCGAGAACGGTTCCGTTGCAAGAGGCGTATGCGTGACAAGCGAAGACGGATATCTTGTGACTATCGCAGAGAGAACAAATATAATCAAGACCGAAACAGGTGCAGCTTATTCGGAGGACGGCGGAGAGACTTATATCGATATTTCTCCCGACACACCCGTTTCAATGAACATGTGGGGATTCTATCCGAGCATCATAAAAGAATTCGGCAACGCACTTGCTGATTTCTTTGCAAACAAGGTAGAACTCAATCCCATGAAGGCAGAGTGCTTCATCCCCATCGAAGTTGACAACCTTTTAAAGAAAGACAAAGCTACCGTTCAGGTTCTTTCATCAAAGGATAAATGGTTCGGTGTCACATACAAGGAAGACAAGCCCTTCGTAATGGCTTCCATCAAAGCATTAAAAGACGCCGGAATCTATCCCAATAAATTATGGTCATAAAAATTTTAAAAAAATTGTTGACCCTTACCTTAGGGAACCCATTACAATAAAACCAACTTAGTTAATAAGGAGGGAAATATGGCAATTTTAGTTACAGGCGGATCAGGTTACATAGGCAGTCACACAGTACTCGAACTTCTCAACGCGGGATACGAAGTTGTTGTTGTGGACAATCTTTCCAACTCCAGCAAAAAGAGTCTTGAGAGAGTGGCTGAACTTACAGGAAAAGAAGCAAAGTTTTACGAGGCTGACATTCGTGACGAGGAAGCGTTAAAGAATATATTCGAAAAAGAAAACATCGATTCATGTATTCATTTCGCAGGTCTCAAGGCAGTCGGAGAAAGTGTATCGAAGCCCTGGCTTTACTATGACAACAATGTACACGGAACACTTACGCTTCTTAAAGTGATGAACGATCATAACGTAAAGAAGATCGTTTTCTCTTCATCTGCTACCGTATACGGTGCACCGGCATTCGTTCCCATTACGGAAGACTGTCCCATCGGAGAGATCACAAATCCTTACGGTATGACAAAGAGAATGCTTGAGATCATTCTTACCGATATGGCAAAAGCGGATCCCGAATGGACTGTTATTCTTTTAAGATATTTCAATCCTATCGGTGCGCATAAGTCCGGAAGGATCGGTGAGAACCCCAACGGTATTCCCAACAACTTAATGCCTTACATCACACAGGTAGCGGTCGGCAAGAGAGAAGAACTCGGCGTATTCGGAAACGATTACAAGACTCATGACGGTACGGGTGTAAGAGATTACATTCACGTTGTAGACCTTGCTGTAGGCCATTTAAGAGCCATAGAGAAGATCGATACGTTTAAGGGTACAAAGATATACAATCTCGGAACGGGAACAGGATACAGCGTTCTGGACGTTGTAAAGACATTCGAAAAGGTCAATGACATCAAGGTACCTTATTCCATCAAGGCAAGACGTCCCGGTGATATCGACGAATGTTTCGCGTCTCCCGAGAAGGCATATAAGGAACTCGGATGGAAAGCCGAAAGAGGACTTGAAGAGATGTGCCGTGATTCATGGAACTGGCAGAAGAACAATCCCAACGGATACGATGACTGATCAAAGAAATTGTTCAAGGATAACACCTTAAATTGCCCGTTTTTTGTCTTTTTTTCATAACTCGTGTCAAAATTTTAATGCTTCATCAAAATAAATTGACTTATAAATAAGTTAGTGCTATCTTTTTTCTATAGGGTGGAGATTTGAAAATAAAGGGTGACAATATGAAAAAGAACAAAGGCTTCTCATTAGTAGAACTGATTATCGTTATAGCGATAATGGCAATTTTGGTAGGAGTTATAGCTCCCGTAATGATGCACTTCATTGAAAAGTCAAATGTTTCGAGTGACTATCAGCTTGCTGATACCGTCAGATCATGTTTGTCTTACTCGATCGTTGATGCAAAGGTCAAGGAAGATCCTGCAAGTCAGCCTAAGTTAAACGCCATGGAGGCAGGTCCCATTGATATCGCAACATTGGATGACGGATCCGTTTTAAAGGAAAGCGTTTCCGAATATCTCGGTGTTGATCCTTCGACTCTGACGAATCAGATAAGATCCAAACACGGTTCGGGCAGTCAGATAATGGTTTCGACTGTTAACGGTATCGTAAAAGTTACGATCACTCAGACAGACAGCACCGGCAAAAAGAATTACTCAGCCGGCAATGACATCGAAGTACAGTAAAAAATTAAGACCATCGATCGATGGTCTTTTTTTATGCCCTAAAACGCCCGCATATGTCATATATGCGGGCGTTGATTCTTTTATATATTCATTTTACTGCTGTTCTCTGGAAGCGAGGAGTCTCTGGATCCTGTCTGTAGGATTAAGAAGATCGCTTATGGATGCATCGTGGTTTAATGTGTCGATGATGTAAGCGATGTACTTACTCATATCGCAGTTGATATACCATTCGCGTTCAAGAAGCTCGGGAGTCTGATATACGAGGTTTGTTGTAAGTACTCTGTAGATCGTTCCGTCTTCATAAGCCTTATCGAACTGCTCGAGTCCGTTGGTGAAGAGACCGAATGTTGTAAGAATGAATATTCTTCCTGCTTTTCTTTCCTTAAGTGCTGCGGCAACTTCGAGAACCGATTCGCCGGATGAGATCATGTCGTCGAGAACGAGCATATCTTTTCCTTCGCAGCTTGATCCTAAGAATTCGTGAGCCAGGATGGGGTTTCTTCCGTCTATGACACGTGTGAAGTCACGACGTTTGTAGAATGTACCCATTTCGATACCTAAAATGTTTGCCATGTAGATAGCACGTGACATAGCTCCTTCATCGGGGCTTATGCACATAAGAGAATCCTTGTCGAATCTGATATCGGGAATGTTCTTTACAAGGCCCTTGATAAACTGATAAGTGGGCTGTACCGTTTCAAATCCGTTCAAAGGAATGGAGTTCTGAACTCTGGGGTCATGCGCATCGAATGTGATGATGTTGTCTACACCCATGTTACAGAGTTCGTGAAGTGCAAGTGCACAGTCGAGTGATTCTCTTGATGTACGCTTGTGCTGTCTGCTTTCGTAAAGGAAAGGCATTATAACGGTGATCCTTCTTGCCTTGCCGCCTACTGCAGCGATAAGTCTCTTAAGATCCTGATAATGATCGTCGGGAGACATATGGTTTATCTGTCCGCGAAGTTTGTATGTAAGAGAGTAGTTGCAGACGTCTACGAGGAAATAAAGATCGTATCCTCTGATGGACTCGTCGATCACACCTTTGCCTTCACCGGTACCGAATCTGGGAGTCTTGGATTTTAAGATATATGATTCCCTTTCATATCCGTCGAACGGAAGAGAATCTTTATGCTGATGTTCACGCTCTCTTCTCCATTTAACGAGATAATCGTTTACTTTAGCTCCGAGTTCTTTGCAGCTCTCCAAAGGGATAAGTCCAAGGGAGCCTACCGGAATAGAATTCAAGTCGCGAATTTCATCACGTTTTTCGGGCATTTCTTAGGTCCTCACTTTCTGTTTTCGATTCTTTTTTTATAGATACGAACGTCATTTCCCGAAAGGTCGTAGATATCGTAATAACTGTATAACCTTGAGAATGTACGCTCGGTATATCTCGCGCTTATTTCACTGAAATCCAGGTTCGTCGAGATGACGGTGGATTTATCTCTCAGATGTCTTTCGTTTACAATGGAAAACAGCTCCGAACATACAAACTGATTTGTAAGTTCCGAACCGAGATCATCGATAACCAAAAGATCGCAGGTATATATGTCTTTCAGAGGGTTGTCCAATGAGGATTTATCCTTGCTGAATGTATACGAAGATATTTTTTCGAATAAGGAAACCGACGAAGAATAGATAACGGAATATCCTTTTTTGATAAGCTCGTTGGCGATGCAGTTTGAAAGGAAAGACTTTCCGGTACCTGCAGTGCCCTTAAAAAGAATATTCGTATTTTCGGTCTCGAAATTCAAAACGAAGTTTCTTGAGGCTTTTTCGGCTTCGATGAATTTCGTAAGTTCTTCTCCCGTGTGGTATTCGTGGGAGAGGGTGTCGAAATTTTCTTCTTTTAAAAGCATTGAAGCATTGGACTGCTGATATGTGTTATCGAGCATGGCCTGTTTGAAACAATGACATACTTCATTTCCTATATAACCCGTATCCTTACAATCCGGACAGACGTAGGGAGGGTTTAAATAGTTGATGGAGTAGCCGGCACCGGTTAAAAGAAGAGCCTTCTTTCTGGTAAGTTCTTCAATGGCGTCGGTAAGTGCTTCCGTATCGGCCGGCGCATTTGTAGAAAGCGCTGCGAGGCCGGCCTTGATACTTTCGGAAGCGATTTTATTATCAATATCCCTGTATTCGGGGATAGTTTCATATATTTCTTTTTTTCTTTTTTCAATAAGACGATGACGCTCCATCTGACGACGGTCGTATTCGTTCATGATCGCGTTGTACTGCGCTTTGGTGAGTGACAAGGCAAACTCCTTTACTTCATTTTGATCTCGCGCTCCAGGGCCTCGAAATCGTAATTGCTGTGCTTATATTGTCTGTAGATGTCCGTAGAAGAGGAGACAACTTTGTTAGTGTTTGCTCTGCATGCTGCAGACTGTCTCTTGGAAGCTTCTTTATTTCTTCTGAAAGCTTCTTCCTCTCTTGCCATGTCTTCTATATTTCTGATACCGTTTGTTTTCCAGTTGTTAAAGATCCCGTTTGCGTATTTGAAACGGTTGCCGCTCGTTGACATGTACGCTTTTTTGCATCCTTCGAGGATGAGTTCCAAATCCATATCTTCAAGCCAGTTGTTGATGTAGGAAAGTTCCTCGGCGCAGGGAGCACCCTGTTTTCCGAGTGCGTTCATTATTGCGGTGATGGAAGGATTGATCTTTCTTGAAAGGTATTCTTCCTCGGCTGCCTTTTTAATGGAACGCATTGTTTTCTTTCCTTCTGTAAGACATTTCTCCAAAAGAGAGTCTATATCGGAAGGAGAGAAGCCGAAATCCTTGTAGATGTGTGCAAGTACCTGCAGATCGTTGGCACTTAATGTTCTCTCAAGATATGTCTCTGCGATAACCTTTACGGAAAGCCAGTCCGTATCTTTCTTCATTTCCATGAGATCGGAAGCCGTAAACTTGGTCTCGGGAACCGAAACGTTTGCTTCGCTTTGAACATTTTCTTTCTTATTGGAAGGAATTGCAAACATATGAACGTTTTCCCTTGGATTGACGAGATCTTCGTCTACATTATGAAGCTCTATTCCTGTTATTGAACCTGAGCCGTCATATTCAAGGGAAAGAACCTGTTTCTCTTCCCAGTATTTCAAGGATCTTATTACATCTGTCTGAGTGTGATTGAATTCGTCAGCGATATTTGATATGTCAAATGGTTTATGATTGCTTATATGTCTGACAAGATACAGATAAACCTTAAGCTGTGCATCGTTAGCATCTTTAAGCAGATAATCGATAAAAACATTAGATATCAAAGTGACACCCGGATCGCATTCTTCCGCGTATAACTTTATGATACTCATTATATGATTCCCCCTAAGCCGTTAAGCTTTTCAAGCAAGGGTTATTATATGATGAATTTCATAAAATGTAAAGCGTTAAAAATGTGTCAAACGCCCTATTTGCAAGGGTTTTGACGATTGTGGGTAATGTTGAAAACTTCATAAAACAGAGTTTACATAAAGAGTTAAAATCGGGTTATATCCCACAAAATTAAGGTGTCAAAAAAGTATTATGTAAATAAAAATTATCCACAGCTTCTTCGGTGGATAAATCCCGAAAAAAGTGTGGATAATGTTGATAATTTAACTTCCAAGTAAGCTTTCTCCGATTTTCAGTACATCTCCGGCCCCCATAGTTATCAACATGTCGTCGGGGATACAATTTTGTAATAAAAAATTTTCAATATCGGAAAAAGTTCGAAAATGATAACATTTTTTACCTTTTTCGAGGACTTTGTTCATAAGATCCTCTGATGAGATACCGAGCGTGTCGTTTTCTCTTGCTGCATATATATCGGTAAGGACTATGTTGTCGGCGAGCGATAAAGCTTCGGCAAATTCGTCCATGAATGCTTTCGTTCTTGAATAGGTATGAGGCTGGAATACTACCCACATATTTTTATGAGGATAAGTTGAAGCTGCCTGGAGGGTAGCTTTGATCTCAGTGGGGTGATGAGCATAGTCATCGAAGATATTGATTCCTTTTAGATTACCTTTGTACTCAAAACGTCTTTTTGCACCCTCAAATGCGAATAATGCCTTCGAAGATAAAGTTAAATCAAGATTTAATATATCGGCTAAAGCCAGTGCTGCAACGGCATTGAGTACGTTGTGAACACCGGGCACCTTTAAAGTGACTTCCTGCTTCTTTCCTGAGGGAGTATTGAATGTAAATACCGAATAACCCTCTTTGGTGGTATGAAGATCGGAGAAATAATAGTCGGATCTTTCATCTTTTCCGAAGGTAACAACCTTTGCCAAGATGTCTTTTGTGATCTCTTTATAATCTTTTATGTCGGAATTTATTATGAGTACTCCGTCTTCGGGAAGAAGTTCGCCGAAACGTTTGAAAGAAGTTCTGATCTCGTTAAGATCTTTGAAAAAGTCCAGATGGTCTTCTTCTATATTAAGTATGATCTCGTATTTGGGGAAAAACGAAAGAAAACTGTTTGTATATTCACAGGCTTCGGTAAGGAAGTATTCACTGTTACCGATGCGGATGTTTCCGTTGATGCTGGGTAAGATCCCTCCGATCGAAAGAGTGGGATCCAGAGATGAAGCCATCAGTATCTCGCCGGCCATTGAAGAAGTTGTGGTCTTTCCGTGAGTTCCGCTGATAGCGATGGATGATTCGTAGTTTTTCATGAGCTGGCCTAAGAATTCGGCTCTGCTCATCATGGGAAGGTTTAATTCCTTACACTTTACATATTCGGGATTGTCCTGATGGATAGCTGCAGTGTATACGACAAGATCGATGTCATCCGTGATATTTGATGCTCTCTGGCCGATATTGATGTTTGCACCTTCCGCTTCGAGCATATCGGTAAGTTCTGAAGGGGAACGGTCGGAACCTGACACTTTAAAACCTCTTGTTAAGAGAATTTCCGCCAGACCGCTCATGCTTATTCCGCCTATACCTATAAAATAGACATGCTGCGATTTGTTAAAATCGATTTCCATCATAATCTCCCTGAATTTTCTTTCATATTATAAATGCAACGTTTAAGACACAATATATTATAAGTTCGCTTAATTCAAAATAAAAGTCTCAATCGTGCTTTTGTGAAAAATGAAAGCCCGAAAAAGGCGAAAAAATCGTGCTTTTGGACAAAATCGACAAATAATTCCCGCGAATTATAGTTAATTTATCGAATTTGACGGAAAAATCGAAAGAAAAAATGGACAAAACCTCGGGCGGTTAGTACAAAATGGACAAAGTGCGTGTTATAATAAATTGTATTGTTGGGGGACAATCAAAAACATGCTTGAGAGGTGATCACTATGATTAAAAAAGAGATGATTGCAATGTTACTCGCAGGCGGTCAGGGAAGCAGACTGGGTGTATTGACAGCTAAGGTAGCCAAACCGGCGGTTGCTTTCGGAGGAAAGTATCGAATCATCGATTTTCCTTTAAGCAACTGTATCAATTCGGGAGTGGATACGGTCGGTGTCTTGACTCAGTATCAGCCACTCAGACTTAACACTCATATCGGAATCGGTATTCCCTGGGATCTTGACAGGAATATCGGCGGCGTAACGGTTTTACCTCCGTATGAGAAAAGTACAGATACCGAGTGGTATACGGGTACCGCTAATGCGATCTATCAGAACCTGGATTATATGGAAAGTTATAATCCCGACTATGTTCTGATTCTTTCGGGAGACCATATTTACAAGATGGATTACGAGGTAATGCTCGACTTCCACAAGAAGAACGGCGCGGAGGTTACGATCGCAGCTATGCCGGTTCCTCTTGAAGAAGCCAAGCGTTTCGGGATCGTAATCACTGACGAGAACAGGAAGATTACGGATTTTGAGGAAAAACCGGAAAATCCGAGAAGCAACCTTGCTTCCATGGGAATTTACATCTTCAACTGGAAGACGTTAAAAGAAGCACTGCTTGCAAAGGCAGATCAGCCTAATCTCGATTTCGGAAAACATATCATTCCTTATTGCCATTCCAAGAATTCGCCTATGTTCGCTTACGAATATAACGGATACTGGAAGGATGTAGGAACCCTTCATTCTTACTGGGAAGCGAATATGGAACTTATCGACATAGTTCCCGTATTCAATCTTTACGAAGAGTACTGGAAGATCTATACCAAATCAGATACTCTTCCGCCTCAGTATATCGCAGACAATACGGTCATTGAAAAGTGCCTTATTGGAGAAGGAACAGTTGTTTGTGGGGAAGTATACAATTCTATCATCGGTTGTGGGGTTACGATCGAAGAAGGAACGGTGGTTCGCGATTCAATAATTATGAACGATACCTTTATCGGAAGTAATTGTGAGATCAACAAAGCCATCATCGCAGAAAATGTTGAGATCGGTAATAATGTAAAGCTTGGTGTGGGTGAAGAAGCAGAAAACGAGACCGATCCTCACATTTACAATCACGGACTTGTTACCGTGGGAGAAAAGTCATATCTCCCTGACGGTATAAGTGTAGGAAAGAACTCCGTCATCGCCGGCAAGATCAAGCCGGAAGACCTTGAAAATATGAGTTTGGGAAGCGGCAAGACATTCATAAAGGCAGGTGATGAAGTATGAGAGCGATAGGAATCATTTTAGCGGGCGGACATTCAAACCGCATGAGAGAGCTTGCGCAGAAGCGTGCGATTTCGGCTATGCCCATCGCAGGAAGCTACAGATCCATTGACTTCGCGTTAAGTAACATGTCCAATTCGCACATTCAGAAAGTTGCCGTTCTTACGCAGTATAACGCAAGAAGCCTGAATGAGCACTTAAGTTCTTCCAAATGGTGGGACTTCGGCAGAAAGCAGGGTGGGCTTTACGTATTCACTCCTGTTGAAACTTCCGAAAACAGCAACTGGTACAGAGGAACGGCAGATGCCATTTACCAGAATCTCGAATTCCTGAAAATGAGCCACGAGCCGTACGTTGTGATCGCATCAGGGGATTGTGTTTACAAGATGGATTACAACAGACTCCTTGAATATCACATAGACAAAAAAGCCGATATTTCCGTAGTTGTTAAGGAAATGCCGGAAGGAGAAAATGTAGACAGATACGGTGTACTTAAATTAAACGAAGAAGACCGTATCGAAGAGTTCGAAGAAAAGCCCATCGTGGCTAAATCGAACATCGTATCCTGCGGTATCTATGTTATCCGCAGAAGACTCCTCATCGAGCTTATCGAAAAAGCAAACGAAGAAGGAAGATACGATTTCGTAGCTGATATTCTTATCAGATACAAGAATATGAAGAGAATATTCGGCTACAGACTCGAGAGCTATTGGAGAAATATAGCGAGTGTCGAGGATTACTACGAGACAAACATGGATTTTTTAAAGAAAGACGTAAGAAACTACTTCTTCAGAGAATATCCGGATGTTTACTCGAAAGTCGATGATCTGCCCCCCGCAAAATACAATGTGGGTGCCAAGATAAAGAACAGTTTGATTTCCAGCGGAAGTATCATCAACGGAACTGTTGAAAATTCATTGATCTTTAAAAATGTTTTCGTTGGAAACAATTGTGTTGTTAAGAATTCCATCATTTTGAACGATGTATATATTGGAGACAACACATATCTTGAGAACTGTATTGTAGAGAGCAGGGATACGATCAGAGCCAACTCCAATTTCGTTGGGGACGGCGAGATCAAGATTCTGATCGAACAGAACGACAGATACTCAATTTAAAACGGACCGGAGGAGGAGAAACAATGAAGATTACAGATGTGAGAGTTCGTAAAATGACAGACGGAGGTAAACTGAAAGGTGTTGCAAGCATTACCTTTGACGATGAATTTGTCGTACATGACATTAAGATCATCGAAGGGGAAAAAGGGTTGTTTGCTGCCATGCCTTCAAGAAAGGCCGGTGATGAGGGATACAGAGATATAGCACATCCCATCAAGACCGAGACAAGAACCTACATTCAGACCGAAGTCTTAAAGGCATACGAAAACATGCCTGAAGAATAAAATGAATTAAAAGTTAAAAAGGGGATTTTATATATTGAAAAAGAGAGCGATCAGGCTCTCTTTTTCTTTTGCCCGAAGGTTGGGCGAAAAAAGAAAAACACTCAGGCATTTCTTGTTTTCTTATGGAAGAAAAGGGGCAGAATATGTTATAATAAATATTTGTGTAAGATGATCATACGGATATGACCATCGCGATAAATTTTACGAATCGATTGATAAAAAAATAACGAATTCGTTATTTTACGAAAGAGGAAAGATATGTTTATCATCGCGGGTCTCGGAAATCCCGGGAAAGAATATGAGAATACAAGACACAACGCAGGCTTTAACACGCTTGATGTATTAAGTGCAAAATACAATATACCCGTAAGGGAAGCGGAACACAAGGCACTGGTCGGAAAAGGCTATATCGAAGGGCAGAAAGTTATCCTTGTAAAGCCTCAGACCTATATGAACAATTCGGGCGAAGCGTTAAGAGCGATCACCGATTATTACAAGGTCGATCCCGAAACGGAACTTATCGTTATCTATGACGACATTTCTCTGGAAGTCGGAATGTTAAGGATAAGAGACAAGGGCTCTGCGGGCGGACATAACGGCATTAAGAGCATCATTCAGCATTTATCGACTCAGGTATTCCTTCGCATAAAAGTGGGTGTCGGTGACAAGAATCCCAATATGGATCTTGCGGATCATGTGCTCGGACATTTCGGTCCGGATGATTCGAAAGTTATGAAAGAATCATTTGAGAAGGCTGCTGAGGCTGCTGTCATGCTTCTTGGAGGAGATGTCGAAAAGGCCATGAATATCTATAACAGAAAGCCCGAAAAAGAGAAGAAGGCAAAGGCTGAAAATGCCGGGGCAGAAAAGAAAGAAAACACGGAAGAAAAGTCGGAATAAAAGCGCAAAGAGCGCATGAGCAATATGGAATTTTTCTATGAACCGCTTTACGAAAACAAGGAGTTTTCTAAGGCGCATGAAGTTTTAAAAGAGAACAGATCGGTATACGTGCCGGGTACGACGGACAGTCAGAGAATTCATCTGTCCCACGCGTTCGGCGCTTCTTTTGATGTGCGTTTTATCATTACTTACGATGATATACGTGCAAACGAGATATTCGAAGAAAGCAGGATGTACGATAAGGACGTTGTGTATTTTAAAGGCAAGGATATCTGCTTCTATCAGGCGGATATCTGCGGTAATCAGATCGCACAGGAACGTCTTCGTACCATCAGAAACTTCAGGGAAAACAAGAAGCTTACGGTAGTTACGACGATCGATGCGCTTATGACACCCGTCGTTCCTCCCGAGGTTTTTAACGATAATATCATTTCTTTAAGCGTAAGACAGGTATGCGAACTTGAAGCTTTAAGACACAAGCTCGTTCACATGGGCTACGAGATGGCCGATATCGTTGAATCCCCCGGTCAGATGAGGATCCAGGGCGGTATCGTCGATGTCTTCGATCTTACGATGGATAACCCCGTCAGGATCGAATTCTGGGGCGATGAGATCGATTCGATTAGATTCTTTGACGCACAGAGCCAGCGTTCCATCGAAAAGACAAAGAGTGTGACTTTTTATCCCGCGACGGAAAACGTTATCGATGAGGAACTTTTGAAAAAGGGTCTTAAGAAGATCGCAAAAGAATCAAAAGAGCACGAAGAAAGATTAAGAGCGGAATTCAAGACCGAAGCGGCAGCCAGAGTAAAGCACGAGAGAGAAGATTTTGAATTAAAAGTCGAAGCGTTCGTAAACAGGGTAAATATGGACGGCTTCCTTAAATACTTCTATCCGAAAGCCGACGGCTTTTTATCTCTTTTTAAAGACAGAAACGTGATCATCTGCATCGATGAACCCAAGAGAGTCGATCTTAAAGGAAAAGAGTGCGAAGAAGAGTTCAGAGACAGTTTCACGCACAGAGCCGAGATGGGATATGCGCTCCCGGGACAGCTGGATCTTCTTGAGAAATATGCGAGCGTAAAGAAGCAGTATCTTTCTTTCCCCTGTGTTAAACTTACGAGTTTTGACGATGCACCCGATAAGGGAGACTATGTCGTAAACTTTAATCCGAAGAGCGTTCCGAGCTACAACGGAGCCATTGGAGAACTTATAAAAGATCTTGAAAAATATCATAAAGAAGGCTACAGAGTACTCGTGCTCTCGGCATCGAGGACCAGGGCCAGAAGAATAGCCGACGACATCACAAGAGAAGGTATCGCGGCATTTTACAGCGACAACAAACAGAGAGTATTAAAACCCGGAGAGATCATGACTTTCGCGGGTACGTTAAAGAAAGGTTTTGTTTACCAGAACCTTAAATTCGCCCTGCTTTCCGATTCGGATATCTTCGGTCGTGACAGGAAGTTAAAGAAAGGAAAGAAATACCAGGGAAAGAAGATCTTTGATTACAACGAACTCAAAGTCGGAGACTATGTCGTCCACGAAGAATACGGTATCGGTATCTACCGCGGCATTGAAAAGATAAGCCAGGACCGTATTACCAAAGACTATATGAAGGTCGAATATGCGAAGGGCGACAATCTCTATGTTCCCGCGACTTCATTCGATATAATCGGCAAATATTCATCCTCCGACGGTGCCTCGCCCCGTCTTAACAGATTAAGCGGGAAAGAGTGGGTTGCCACAAAAGCGAAAGTTAAAGAAGGTGTTGAACAGACAGCCAGGGAACTAGTCGAATTATATGCCGAGAGACAGAAACTTAAAGGTCATATTTACGAGAAAGACAGCGTATGGCAGAAGGAATTTGAAGAGATGTTCCCTTATGAAGAAACAAGGGATCAGATGGATGCCATCAATGCGGTCAAAGACGATATGGAGACGGGAAAAGTCATGGACCGTCTTATCTGCGGAGACGTAGGTTTCGGCAAAACGGAAGTTGCGATCCGTGCCGCATTCAAGGCGGTCATGGGCGGCAAACAGGTCGTTTATCTCGTACCCACGACGATCCTCGCGGATCAGCATTACAACACGTTCAAAGAGCGTATGAAAAACTATCCGATCTCGATCGAACTTTTATGCCGTTTCAGAAGTGCGACGCAGCAGCGTGCGACCGTAAAACGATTAAAAGAAGGTCAGGTGGATATCGTTATCGGAACACACCGTCTTTTGTCAAAAGACGTTGAGATAAAGAATCTGGGACTCCTTATCATCGATGAGGAACAGCGTTTCGGCGTCGGTCACAAGGAAAAGATCAAGAAGTTAAGAAAAGACGTGGATGTATTAACGCTTTCCGCGACTCCCATCCCGAGAACGCTTCACATGAGCCTTACGGGCATCAGGGATATGTCTCTTCTTGAAGAAGCGCCCGTTGACAGACTTCCGATCCAGACATTCATCCTTGAATACAACGAAGAATTCATAAGAGAAGCCATCAACCGTGAGATAGCGAGACACGGCCAGGTTTATTTTGTGCATAACGTGGTAAGGGATATCCATCTTGTCGCGGAAACGATAGAAAAACTCGTGCCCGAAGCCAGGATCCGTTACGCACACGGCCAGATGAACGAGAGCGAACTCGAAGACATCATGTACGAATTTATCCGCGGAGAAGTCGATGTACTCATCTCCACGACGATCATCGAGACAGGTCTTGATATCCCGAACGTAAATACGATCATCATCGACAATGCCGACAGATTCGGCCTTGCACAGCTTTATCAGTTAAGAGGACGAGTAGGACGAAGCAACAGAACGGCATACGCGTTCCTTATGTATCAGCAGAACAAAGTCGTAAGCGAGATCGCGGAAAAGCGCCTTGAAGCCATAAGGGAATTCACCGACCTCGGCTCCGGATTTAAGATAAGCATGAGGGACCTTGAGATAAGAGGTGCGGGAAACCTTCTCGGATTCAAGCAGTCCGGCCATATGGAAGCGGTAGGATACGAACTTTACTGCAAGATGTTAAATGAGGCCGTGATCGAAGCGAAGGGTGAAGAAAAGAAAGAGGATTACAACACGAGGATCGATCTTAACATCGATGCTTATATGCCTCCCGAATATATCATCAACGAGAACGAAAAGCTTATCATGTACCAGCGCATCGCCTCGATCAACGGAAAAGTCGATTACGACGAGATGTGCGAGGAACTTACAGACAGATTCGGTACCGTTCCAAAGCAGGCTGATTTCCTTCTTCGACTTGCTCTCTTAAAGAGTTATGCTAGAGACGAATACGTAACGAATATCCGTGGTTCCGAGGGAAAGATAAGAGTCGATCTTTATCCCAAAGCAAAGGTCGACCCCGACAAACTCGTCGATTTCATAAACAACTGTCCTTATCAGATAAGATTCATGAACGGAACGACACCGGGATTCGAACTTCATTACAAAGTCTGCGGCCTGCCCGAGCGTGATGAGGAAGAACTGCTTGAGAGCGCGGAACGCTTTATAAGAGACATGAAAGTGATCCTTAGAGACTAGCGCATTCGCACTGCCTGATATTGATTTTGTCAAATTGCCGGAATTGTCGAATCCATTGAAAAAAGGGCAAAAAAGGTATATAATAGATTGCTAAGTTTGTAAAATAAACTCATAGAAAGTGAAGTATAAAGAAATGGAACACATTTTCGTACCGAAGGGATACAAATCCCCTCAGACAATCAAAGAAACAGAAGTTGCTATCAAGGAAGTTAAAGACTATTTCGAGAGAGCTTTGGCTGATGCACTTAATCTGACCAGAGTTTCCGCACCTTTATTCGTATGGCCTTCAAGCGGTCTTAACGATAACTTAAACGGTGTTGAAAGACCTGTTACTTTCGGTATCAAGGAATATAACGATGCCGAAGTCGAAGTGGTTCATTCACTTGCAAAGTGGAAGAGAATGGCTCTTGCCAAATACGGCTTTAAAAAAGGCGAAGGTCTCTATACCGATATGACCGCCATCAGAAGAGATGAAGATACAGACAACCTTCATTCGATCTATGTCGATCAGTGGGACTGGGAAAAGATCATTGATAAAGAAGAAAGAAACATCGATACATTAAAAGAAACCGTATTCAGGATTTACATGGCTATCAAGCAGACGGAATTCTATATGTGCGGCAAATATCATTTCATGGATCCGTTCCTTCCGGGCGAGATCTCCTTTATCACTACAAAGGAACTCGAGGAAATGTATCCCGACAAGACTCCCAAGGAAAGAGAAAACCTTATCACAAAAGAAAAAGGTGCTGTATTCCTTATGCAGATCGGTGACGATCTTGCAAACGGCGAGCCTCATGACGGCAGAGCACCCGACTATGATGACTGGAAATTAAACGGAGACATCCTTGTTTATTATCCCATCCTCGGCGGTGCACTCGAACTTTCATCCATGGGTATCAGAGTTGATGAGGATTCACTCGTTTATCAGTTAAAGAAGAGCGGCTGCGAGGAAAGAATGAACCTGCCTTTCCAGAAAGCTATCCTCGATAAGAAACTTCCTTACACGATCGGCGGAGGTATCGGACAGTCAAGAATCTGTATGTTCTTCTTACAGAGAGCACATATCGGCGAAGTACAGTCTTCAATCTGGCCTGAGGAAGTTTATAAGATTGCCGAAGAAAACGGAATCAATATTTTATAAACTTTAAAAGGATCTTACAGATGAAAAAAGCACTGGAAAAATTCATAATCCCGCTTATTTCCATAATCGGGATCGTGGCACTCGATCAGTGGACCAAATACCTTACTCTTTTATATGTAAAAGACACTGACGGGTTTTATATTATCAATAAAGTATTAAAGATATTTTTCGTAAGAAACGAAGGCATGGCGTGGGGAATGCTTCAGAACAAACAGGTTCTATTCATCATCCTTACCCCCATCGTTATCGCGGCACTTGTATATTTTTATTACAAACTGCCTTTCGAAAAGAAATATATTCTTGCAAGGATATGCCTTATATTCTTGGTCGGCGGCGCTATCGGAAATCTTATAGACAGAATATTCAGAGGAACACTGTTCCACGGATATGTTGTTGACATGATCTATGTCGAAATCATTAATTTTCCGGTATTCAACGTCGCAGACAGTTTTGTGACCGTAGGATTTGCACTGCTTATAATCTCTATGTTTTTCGTTTACAAAGAAGAAGATTTTGATCTTTTGTTCGGCAAATCCAAAAAAGGAGTAGAAAAAAATGAAGATAATTGATGCTCATGCACATATCTTTCCTACAAAGATAGCTTTTAAAGCTTCGGAATCGATAGGTGATTTTTACGGGATCCCGATGAGCTCGGATGCATCCGTGGAAAGCCTTCTTAAATGCGAAGAGGAGCTGGGAACGTCTTATACGCTTGTATGCTCTTCGGCACTTTCACCCGCACAGGTGGAAAGCATCAACAATTTCATCGGCGGCGAAGTTGCAAAACATCCGAATCTTATCGGATTTGCGGCAATGCATAAAGATTACGACAATTACAAAGAAGAACTTGCACGTGTCAAGGAAATGGGACTTAAAGGCGTTAAATTCCACAATGACATGCAGCGCTACGATATCGATGATCCCAAAGCATTTCCTATCTATAAGGCCATGGCTGAAGAAGGACTTGCCGTTCTTTTCCATATGGGTGATGACAGATATGACTTTTCAGCTCCCGAAAAAATGGTAAGAGTTGCGAGAGAATTTCCTGAATTAACCGTTATCGGAGCACATTTCGGAGGATACAGAAGATGGAAGGATTCCTTCCACAATCCTCAGCTTGATAATGTATATTACGACACATCAAGTTCGTTATTTATGATAGACACTGCAACTGCCGAAAGATTTATCGATCATTTCGGCCCCGACAGATTTTTCTTCGGAAGCGATTTTCCCATGTGGAATCCAAAGAAGGAATACGAAAGATTCAGTAAATTACAACTTTCTGAAGATGTCAGGGAAATGATCCTTTATAAGAATTTTGCGAGAGTATTTAAACTTGATATGTAAATTAAGGGCGGATGGGAATGAGTGATAACTTTAACACAATAAAAGAATTTGTCGATGATGTTTGCGGAAAATATTCCGAGAATATCGCTTATCGTTTTTTTCGCGATGAGACGATCGAAGACAGAACGTACGCAGATCTTAAAAGAGATGTTTACGGACTTGCTTCGGCGCTGGTAAACAAAGGTTTAAATTCCGAACATATCGCGATCTTGGGAAGCACAAGCTATGAATGGATTGTGTCTTTTCTTGCTGTCATTTTAAGCGGAAATATAGTTATCCCCATTGACAAGATGCTCCTTAAAGATGAGATGATGTTCCTTTTCAGAGCGGGTGACGTTACGACGATCCTTTATGATGAAGAGTTCGAGACCGTTGCCAAAGAAGCCAAGAGAGGTATCAAAAAACTCGTCAATATAAACTGCATGCAGAACGAGGAATTTGCGGGTATGTTTAAGACAAAAGAAGTCGAACTTCCCGAAAAAGATCCCGAAGAACTCTGCGAGATCCTGTTTACTTCCGGAACCACCGGTGTGAGCAAGGGCGTAATGATATCCCAGAAGAATATCATCAGTAACTTAAAGGAGATCCACCGTCTTGATTTCGCGACAAACTTCGCGGGACCCAAGGTTGTAATGAGTGTCCTTCCCATTCATCATACATTCGAACTTACGGTAGATAACCTCGGTATTCTCTGCTACGGTGCAACGATCTGCATCAATGACAGCATTGAGAATATCGCCAAGAATTTAAATGTGTTCAAGCCTTCGGTTCTTCTGATCGTACCTGCGATCGCCGAAGCTTTGTATAAAAAGATCAAGGATTCCATGCTTGATCCCAAGACCGCAAGAAAGATCAATTCCGGTAAGAAGCTTGTCAAGGCGGCCAAGACCGTCGGTGTTGACGCACGCCGTTCCGTATTTAAATCACTGCTTGATAAATTCGGCGGCAATCTTAACAACGTGGTTGTCGGCGGTGCCGCACTTCGTCCCGAGATAGTAGAATGTTTTGCGGAATTCGGAATCAATGTTTTCCAGGGCTACGGCCTGACCGAATGTGCACCTTTGGTATGTGCAAACTGTCCTACCGAAAACAAGATCGGTTCCGTCGGAAAGCCTCATAACGTTGAAGTAAAGACCGTTAACGGCGAACTAGTCGTTAAGGGCGATGTCGTTATGCTCGGATATTACAAAAACGAGGAAGCGACCAACGAAGTAATAAAAGACGGGTGGTTTTATACCGGCGACCTGGGATATATAGATGATGAAGGATTTGTATTTATCACAGGACGAAGCAAAAATGTCATCATCCTCGATAACGGTAAAAACATTTATCCCGAAGAACTCGAAGAGAAGATCAATGTGATCGAAGGTGTTAAATCTTCGTTCGTTTACGGCGACAAGGGCAGACTCTGCGCACTTGTTTTACCCGAAAATCCCGGCGACAAGGATAAAAGGAAAGCGATCGAGACAGCGATAAAGAAGATCAACGAATCGCTGCCCGCATATAAAAAGATCACGTTCATAAGCTTTACACACAGAGATTTCCCGAGAACGACGACACTTAAGATCAAGCGTCACGAACTCTTGGAAATGGTTAAAAACCAGCTTGTTAAAAATGAAGTCAAATATGTTGCTCCGACCAATCCTACCGAGGAAAAACTCGTAAGCGCATTCGAACAGATCCTTGCGAAGAGAGTCGGTATCTATGATGATTTCTTTGATCTCGGAGGCGATTCGCTTTCGGCATTTGAACTTGCTGCAACGATCGGTATCAACGCACAGGAACTTTACGAATATCCTACCGTTGAATCGCTTGCAAAATACATGGCGGGAAGCAACGAATTCATTGAAGAAGAGAACAAGGTCGACGTTAACTCGATCATCCTTAAGAATTCGAACGTATTATATAAGAACCAGCATAAGTGCGTATTCCTGACGGGTGCCACAGGCTTCCTCGGTGCGCATATTTTAAGAGAGTTATTAAGAAACAAAGTTAAGGTCGTATGTCTTGTAAGAAACGAAGAGAGATTAAGACAGACTCTCGGACGTTACTTCCCCAAGGAATACAAATACTTTAATTACAAAGTCGTTAAGGGAGATATCGAAGCAGAGCATTTCGGACTTAACGATGTCGAATATTCCATCCTTGTAAGAAAGGTCGATACGGTCATCCATACCGCAGCAAACGTTCATCACGCAGGTCATTACGAAGACTTCGAGAGAACGAACGTATGGGGTACCCAGAACGTTATCAACTTCTGTAAGGATGCGAGAGCGGTGCTTCACTATACATCCACCGCATCGGTAAACGGTGTAGGTACTGTTGCCATCCCGAAGACCGACAGGATATTTGATGAATTCGTTCTGGACATCGGACAGAAGTACGTGCAGAACGTATACATCCATTCCAAATACAAAGCTGAAGAAGCCGTTCTTCTTGCAAGAGAGGAAGGCCTTAAAGTCAATATCTACAGAATAGGCAATCTGACATGGAGAATGTCTGACGGTATGTTCCAGAAGAACGCTGAAGACAACGGATTTATCGGAAGAGCCAGAGGCCTTTTCAAAGCAGGTTTATACAGCCCCGAGATCGCGGAATTCCCGATGGATTTCACGGCTGTCGACGAGTGCGCAAACGCATACGTAAAACTCGTATTGCACAACAGGATCAACAATATCTATCATTTGTACAATCCTCATCTGTTCACTATCGAAAAGCTTGCGAACAAACTGCTGTTTAAGTGTAAGAGCGTTCCCAGAGAGATCTTTGACAAACTCCTTCGCGAGAAGATCAATGACAAGGACGTTGCGGTTCTTTCCTTCTACAGTTCCATAGCTTCAAAATCGAGAAATGTTCCGATCAGCAATTCGTACACTACCGGTGTGCTTTCTTCGCTCGGATTCAAGTGGTCGAATATCGGATTCCATTATCTTAAATATTTGAAGAGATTTATGTAAAAAGATATCTTCGCATCCGGACACTGAAAATGTCGGATCGCAGGATATGAATATATATATTCAGAGGCAGTATCGTGAAAATTGGTATAGACATCGGATCCACGACGATCAAGTCGGTGGTCTTCGATGATGAAGGTAATTTAATACACAAGAGTTACGAGCGTCACTTCACGCTCATAACGGAAAAAACACAGGAAGTAATAAAAGGTCTGATCGATAAATTCGAGATAAAAGAACCCGTTATATGTGCAATATCCGGATCGGCCGGAATGGGACTTGCCGAGAAGGCGGGAATTCCTTTCGTACAGGAAGTTTATGCTACAAAAGTAGCCATTTCCAAGAGACTTCCCGATACGGATGTTGTTATCGAACTTGGCGGTGAAGATGCCAAGATCCTTTTCTTAAACGGTAATCTCGAAGTCAGAATGAACGGAACCTGTGCCGGCGGTACGGGTGCTTTTGCCGATCAGATGGCATCGCTCATGCAGGTATCTGCGGATGAGATGAACGAGCTTGCAAAAAATGCGGGCAAGATCTATCCCATCGCTTCAAGATGCGGTGTATTCGCAAAGACGGATATTCAGCCCCTTCTTAATCAGGGTGCGAGAAAAGAAGATATATCCGCAAGTATCTATGCGGCTATCGTTAACCAGACGATCACGGGACTTGCACAGGGTCATCCCATCGAAGGAAAGATCGTTTATCTCGGCGGACCGCTCACATTTATGTCCGAATTGAGACTTGCGTTTGACAAGGCGCTTAAATGCGAGGGAACATGTCCTGATGATTCCCTTCTTTTTGTTGCCATGGGCGCAGCTTATTATGCATCCGATGCGGTAGACCTTTCCGCCGCTCTCGATATAATCACCAATTCAAAAGATTCCATCAGGATCTCGTCGCTCGAACCTCTCTTTAAGAACAATGACGAATACAACGAATTCGTTGAGCGTCATGCAAAAGACAAGGTAGAGAGAATAGAAGGAAGCGCATACGAAGGCGAAGCGTTCCTTGGTATCGATTCAGGTTCGACGACACTCAAAGTCATTCTTACAAACGACAAGGGCGAGATCCTTTATTCAAGATACGAATCCAATCAGGGTAAGCCCATCGACGTTGTCGTTGATTCATTAAAAGAAATGTATTCGCGTTATCCGAAGGCACACATCGCATCAAGTGCCGTTACGGGTTACGGCGAAGATATGATAAAAGCCGCACTCAATATCGAATACGGTGTGGTTGAAACGGTCGCGCATTTTACAGCAGCCAAATTCTTCCTTCCCGATGTCGAATTCATCATCGATATCGGCGGACAGGATATGAAGTGCTTTAAGATAAGAAACGGTGCGATCGACAACATCTTCTTAAACGAAGCATGTTCTTCGGGATGCGGTTCATTCCTTCAGACTTTTGCTTCTTCAATGGGCTACGGTATCGAGGAATTCGCAAACCTCGGACTTTTCGGAGACAACCCCGTGGATCTCGGCTCAAGATGTACCGTATTCATGAACTCTTCGGTTAAGCAGGCTCAGAAAGAAGGCGTTACCGTTGAGAACATTTCTGCGGGCCTTTCGATAAGCGTTATCAAAAACGCACTCTATAAAGTTATCCGTGTACACTCCGCGGATGAACTCGGTAAGAAGATCGTCGTACAGGGCGGTACATTCTTAAACAACGCGGTTCTTCGTGCATTTGAAAAAGAGATGGGCGTAAACGTTATCCGTCCCGACATCGCCGGAATGATGGGTGCTTACGGCGCAGCTTTGTATGCAAAAGAACTGTATGTAAGAAAAGGCGGCAGACATGCCGAGGATTACGAAGGCGTAATATCGAGCGAAGAGTTAAAGACATTCTCATATGATGTAAAGAGCGTTACATGTAACGGCTGTAACAACCACTGTCAGCTTACAGTAAATACATTCAGCGGCGGCAGAAAGTTCATCGGCGGAAACCGCTGTGAAAAGCCTGTTACAAAGAAAGCGCAGGATGATTCACTCAATGTATATGAGTATAAAATATCACTTCTTAAAGAGTATTCCGATGTAAAAGACGAAGCGGAAAATGCTGATGCCTCAAAGAACAATATGTCCGATAAATCGGACAGAAACAAAGTGATCGGTATCCCTCTTGCGATGAATATGTACGAGATGCTTCCTTTCTGGTATGCGTTTTTCAAGTCGCTCGGATACACCGTAAAAACATCCGGTTTCTCTAACAGAGCGATGTACATAAAGGGTCAGGGAACCATCCCTTCGGATACTGTATGTTTCCCTGCAAAGATGATGCACGGACATATCCAGACTCTTATCGAGATGGGTGTTGATGTTATTTTTTATCCCGGTATGACTTATCATTTTGACGAGCATAAGGGAAGAAAGAATTACAACTGTGCCGTTATCTCCGGATACCCCGAAGTGATCAATGCAAATACCGTCAATTTCGGCGATATCACATATATCTGCGATTATGTGGGACCTCACGTAAGAAGCAAATTCCCCGAGAAGATAAAGGCTATCCTTGAGAACAGATTAAATACAAACTTCACCAAATCGGAGATTAAGAAAGCCTGTGATGCGGCTTACACTGAGTACGGTAATTATGTATCAAAAGTAAGAGCAAAGGGCGATGAGATCATTAAGAGAGCGAAGGAAGAAGGAAAGAAGATCATCCTTCTTGCGGGCAGACCTTACCATGCCGATCCCGAAGTCAACCACGGTATCCATAAGCTTATCGCGGGACTCGGATTTGCGGTGGTCAGCGAAGACTGCGTATCGTATAAAGTGCCTAAGTTTAATACGAATATCATAGCTCAGTGGACATTCCACCAGAGACTTTTCTCTGCGGCCAAATACGTGGCGGATACACCTGATTTTTATATGGTTCATCTTGTATCGTTCGGCTGCGGTCTCGATGCGCTCACAACAGATGAAGTAAGAGAGATACTTGAGTGCAGAGGAAAACTCTACACCCAGATAAAGATAGACGAGGTTACAAACCTTGGCGCCGTTAAGATAAGACTTCGTTCTCTTATCGCGGCAATTGAATCCGGAAAGGAGGGCAAGTGATGAGCAACAACAATCAGAGTCCTCATTTCGTTAAAAAGATAATGTTTTCCAGAAAGATGAAGAAGGATTATACGATCCTTTCTCCAATGATGTGTCCTATACATTTCAGACTCTTAAGACCTGTATTCCAGAGAGTCGGTTACAGTGTCGAACTTATGGAAAACGAAGGACCCGATGTAATTCAGAAAGGTCTTAAATACGTACACAACGATATCTGTTATCCCTGCTCGCTTATCACGGGACAGATGCTTGCAACGATGGAGAGCGGTAAATACGATCCCAATAAAGTTGCGATGATCATCACCCAGTCAGGCGGCGGATGCAGAGACTCAAACTACATAAACTTAATGCGTAAAGCTTTTGAGAGAGCGGGATATCCCGACGTTCCTTTCATATCCGCAAACACATGGAATATGGAATACGCACCCGGTATCTTTTTGTCACCCGTAACACTTCTTTCGGCAGCAGCGGCACTTGTTTACGGCGATGCCTTAAACCTTGTATCCAATCAGGTAAGACCGTACGAAGTCGAAAAGGGTGCGACCGATGCTCTTTTAAACGAGTGGATCGAGAAACTCGGAAAAGGCTTTTCCAAGGGCAAGGGAATCTCGGTTTCGAAAATGAAGAAGACGGTAAGCGAGATCTGCCGTACTTTCTCAGAGATCGAGATAAAGAAAGTGCCCAAAGTAAAGGTTGCTATCATCGGTGAACTTTACCTTAAATATTCCGTTCCCGGAAACAATCATCTCGAAGAGTTCTTAACCGAACAGGACTGCGAATATTTTATCCCTACGGTTCTCGGATTCGGCGCATACAAAACGAACGGTGCGCTTGAGGATCTTCGTACATACGGAGGAAATCCTTTTAAGAGACTGATCATGGAAATCGTAATGAAGTATTACTTCTTTATCGAGGACCTTTTGATAAGCGGCATTGAAAAATGGCCGATGTTTACCGCTCCCGAGAGAGTAAATGATTTAAAGAAACGTGCCAAAGGCATCATCGATACCACCAACAGCATGGGTGAAGGATGGTACCTTGCAGCGGAAATGCTCGAGCTTGCGGAACACGGATACGAAAACATCATCTGCGTTCAGCCTTTCGGATGTCTTCCCTGCCACGTAGCTGTCAAGGGAATGCTTAACAAAGTAAGACGTATCAACCCGAAGATCAATTCCGTTGATATCGAATACGATCCCGGTGCCACCAAGGTCAACCAGGAAAACCGTATCAAACTCATGCTTTCCGTTGCACGCGAAAACCTTCAGGAATAACCGTTTCTGCTTACGAGGAAAACGAATGGCGATCTACCATAACTTAAGCGAAGAACTGCAAAACAGAATAAGGGAAGACAGGGCGGCCAATAAGCCCAATCCTTATGCGTTTAAAGATGAGAATGTCGTAAGAAGGGAAAACGATCACGACAGGGCCAATCTCTGGCGTCCCGCATTCGTGAGGGATACCGAAAAGATAATGCACTGCCCTTACTATGTAAGATACATGGATAAGACGCAGGTTTTCTCACTTTGCAAAAATGACGATGTGAGCAGGAGAGCGACTCATGTTCAGTTCGTCGCAAGGATCGCAAGAAACATAGGCACGGTACTTAATTTAAATACAGACCTTATCGAGGCTGCCGCACTCGGACACGACATAGGCCACACGCCTTTCGGTCATGCGGGCGAGAGAAAACTCGACGAGATCCTTTATAAAGCCACAGGAAAACATTTCAATCACAATATCCATTCGGCGAGAGTGTTAAGCACGATATTCCCGCTTAACTTAAGCCTTCAGACTCTGGACGGCATAATCTGCCATAACGGTGAATTTGAGTGTAAAAGATACAAACCTGTGCCTTACGATGATTTTAAGCTCTTTGACCAAAAGATGGCCGAAAGCTATAAGGACAGCGCGTATATCAAGACGCTTGTTCCCGCAACGCTCGAGGGCTGCGTTGTCAGAGTATCGGATATCATCGCATACCTCGGAAAAGACCGCCAGGATGCCAAGAAACTCGGACTTATCGAATCTGAGAGCATCTTCGGCTCGGAGGTTATCGGAAAAACAAATGCCGAGATAATCAACAATATGATAGTCAATATCATCGAGAACAGCTACGGCAAAGATTACATCGCAATGGACGATGCATATTTCGAAAGTTTTTCCGCTGCGAAAAAAGAGAACTACCAGAAAATCTATTTAAGTGATAAAATAGAGAAGGTATATAAGGAGAAAATATACCCGATGTTTGACGAGCTGTATGAGGAGCTCTTAAAACAGGCAAAGTCTGGCAGTGAGGACACAGTTTTTTACAAACATCATCTTAAGTATATCGAGGATATAACAAAGCCTTACAGGCGCCTCGGAAACTACAGGGATGAAAGTTTTGAGGAGATGGTGGTTGATTATCTGGCATCAATGACCGATGATTATTTTGTGGAGTTATATGAATATTTATTTCCCGGTTCTCAGATAAAAGTTGAGTACATGGGTTATTTTGTATGATATAATGGTTCCAAAGGGGATAATTTTGGAGGCTTATCATGAAGAAAAAGATTGCTATATTTGCAAATAGCTGGAATTTCGATATAGTTTCTTCATTCATCAAGGGGTATTCGGAAACGTTGAAGGCTGCAGAGGCCGATACGTTTATGTTTCTTGCGGCCAACTCTTACGGCCGTCCCGAAAACAACAACAGAAGTGAAGTTTCGATTCACTCTTTCCCGAATTTAAATGATTTTGACAGCGCGGTAGTTTTTTCACAGGGATTAAATTCCAATGAAGTGCGCGATTATATATATAAACACTGCGAAGAGACCGGGATCCCGACTTTCTGCGTCGGTGACGTTCATCCGGGCTTTCACGGCCTGCTCGTAAAGACCGAGAAAGCAATGACAGAACTCTGCGAGCATCTTTATACTAAGCACAACGTAAAAAGAGTTGCATTTTTCGGCGGTCCGGAAGATAACGGGGATTCCAATTTAAGACTTCAGGCGGTAAAAGATTTTGCTGCCATGAAAAAAGATTTCATTCTGGATGACAAAGATATATTCTTTACAAACTGGGAAGTAAGAAAATGCATGGATGCGGTCATGGAGCATTACAGTAAGAAGGAGAATCTTCCCGATGCCATGATATTTGCCAACGATTTCCTTGCGATCTCTGCTTCGATGGCTCTTGAAACGCTTGGGTTCAATGTTCCGGACGATGTTCTTGTAACAGGATTTGATTATGTTAAATCCGGACAGACGTATTATCCTTCGATCGCGACGATCGACCAGTGTTATGATGCGATCGGTGAGCTTTGTGCCAAGAGTATAATTCAGATATTTGAAGGAAAAGAAGTTCCCGAAGAACAGTATGTCGACGGTGAATTCAAAGCCGGTGAGAGCTGCGGCTGCATCAATCCGAGAAATGAGGATCAGCAGAGAAGACAGTACTGTCATTCGCTTATCGGAAAAGAATACGAGATGAATGCAAGAACCGGCGTAATATACGGATTAAGAGCTGCATTCCAGGAGTCGAGCCGTTTCTCGACACTTCCTTACAAACTTCAGAGCGTTATAAACAATGCATTTCATAAAGAGATACAGACATTTTATATGATGCTCGATTCCACACTTGAGAGGATCGGACAGGAAGATCCCGATAAACTTCCTCAGTGCAAGTTTGTGGACAAGATGCAGGTTGTCGTATCAAGAAGAAACGGTCAGGTTTTAAAAACCGGCCAGAACATACATAAAAGGGAGATCATTCCCGAGTATGACGGCGAAGGCCCTAACGAATTCTATTTCGTAATGCCTTTATACATCGATACTTTTGTAGTCGGATATTTTGTAATGAACAAGACCGATGTGGGAATAAGAGACTGGGTATATCAGGAATACGAAGCGTGCCTTACACAGTCGCTCACATACTATAAGACAAATATCCGTTTGGCTGCATTGAATGACAAATTGTCGGAACTCATGCAGACTGATGCCCTGACATCACTTAAGAACAGAACGGCATATGAAAACATGAAGACCGTTCTTAAGAATAAATATCTTGCTCAGGACTGCACACAGTTTGCCGCAGTTATGTTTGACCTTAACGACTTAAAGAAGATCAACGACGAGCTCGGACACGGCGCAGGCGATATTTATATCAAGAGTTCAAGTGAACTTATCTGTAATACGTTCAAACATTCGCCGGTATTCAGGATCGGCGGCGATGAATTTGTTGCGATCGTTAAGAATACGGATTATGACGAGAGATTCGAACTTCTTGAAAAGTTCAGATCCGAAGTTGAAAGACTTCAGAGAGAGGATGTACCTCTCGTCAACAGAGTATCGGTTGCATCAGGTATGGCCGATTCCGATGAGATCGAAAACGAAGACATCGAGACGATGTTTGAAAAGGCCGATGAGAGAATGTACGAGAACAAGCGTCTCATGAAGGCCAAGAGAGCGGAAAAACAATAAAAAAAGATTAAAGGCGGACACGATCGGGTGCCCGCCTCTTTTTATGCGCTTGAAAGTTCATATTTATCCGTAAAAAGTAAGAAAGACCCGGGGAATGGGTCTTTCTTAGGAGAAAATGAATAAAAAGTATTAAAAATACTAAAAATGAGGAGTGCTGACGAACTAAGTCGTCAGGCAATGAATAAATGATTTAATTAGAGTATATTTTTTAATTGTGAAAATTGTATGAAAAAAAGTGGACAAATCTCAAATAAAATTATTTGTTTTTTGTTCTTTTTTAATTTATTATTTATAATACAAAAGTTGTCAAATCGTTGAAAAAATGATATTATTTAAATAATGCGATTTAGGTTAACTATAAAGTGGGGGTAAAGGAGTTTTATCCATGGATAATTTTACAGATAAGCTTGCACAGAAATTAAGCGCTCAGGAGATGATCAAGGCAAATGCTCAGGCTGAAGCCAATGAGATGCGCCGTCTTCAGGAACAGGTAGCTCAGTACGAAGCAATCCTCCAGGATATGCGTAAATTGAACTACAAGAACTCCGAGCTTACGGATAAAATCAATGCTTTGGTCGATGAATCCATCAACAAAGTTCAGGTTAGCCATGTTGAAGGCGAAGAAGGCGAGAATGCTGAAGTATCCAAGCAGCTTTCCGAAGAGATCATCACAGCCATCGACGAAGCTTTAAGTAACCTCGATCACACGGTAGGAAGCGCATTGAACGAGTCGGTCAATAATACCCTTATGGTACCCGTTGACGAGATGAAGCAGTCTTCAATGGAAGTTTCCGGATCCGTAGCTGCAGTAAAGCAGATCGCAGAAGATTTCAAGGGCAGCGCAGACGATATCAGATATGCATCCGATCTCGTAAGAAGCAGCGCAGACGATCTTAAATTAAGCGCAGAAGAAGTTAAGAATTCGGCTGATGCCATGAATTCTTCCATCGAAGGAATTCTTTCTTCAAGCGAAGAGATCAAGAATACAACCGCAGAACTCAAGAATTCAAACGATGAGTTAAAGACAAGCGTTAAGACCAGTGTCGACAACGCTTTACTTGCCATCAGAAGAGAGAACAGAGAGATCGCGGATCATCTTGAATATATTCGTTCCGGTATTGAGACCATTAACCGTCCCAATGAGGAAGATGAATTGTTAAAGAGAGAAGAGGAAGAAAGAAAACTCTTCGAAGAACAGCAGAAAGAGGAAGCCCGTCAGATTAAGGAAGAGGAAGACAGAAGAGCTCTTCAGGAAATGTTTAAGCAGTCTGACGACTTTGTACATAAGGAGAATGTGAAGGTATACCGTAACGTTCAGGCAGTCGTTGTAGACGAATTTAAGAGCCAGACCGAAGGACTCACAAAGCATAACAGAGAACTTTATGCAAAGCTTAAGTCCACAAAGGTAGCGGTTACCATCGCGATAGTGCTTGGAGCACTGAATCTGGTTGTTACTTTACTTGTAGCACTCGGGATTATTTAATTTTCCGGCACTGTCGATTTATCTATGAAATTATTAACGCACCATTATAAACGCATTCGCACTACATTTATAATAACAAGCCTATCCGTTTTTGTTTTAGGCTTGTTTTTGTTGCCAAATTTCACCACCTATTCTTCAGAGGGTAAAAACATCTTTACGATCTGGATCTTAGGCGAGGATATGGGTACTGTGGAAAGCGTCGAAAAGGCTGACGAACTTATCGCCAAAGCCAGAGAAGAGCTTGCGGCGGGCCAGGATAACCTCTATATGGTTGAAAATCTCCACAAGGAGATCGTAGGTGAAGAGGCGATCTATAAATCTATCGATGACGAGGAAGCCGTTTATAACAAGATCAAAAAGACATTAAAGGATCATCAGAAAGAGACTATGACAAGGGCTTACATGGTTAAGGTCAACAATACCACCGTAAACCTTGCGAGCTCATACGATGTTGATGATCTTTTAACCAGAGCCATCGCTAAATACGATGAAGACAACAAATACGAAGTCAAGACCGAGATAAATCAGGAAAGGATCATGTCCACACTTACCGCAAACCTTACGAAAAAGGATGTGGAATTCGATACGATTTCCTTTAATGCAGGTGCCGAAAACCTTGTGGGAAAGGATATAGCCGAGTCCGAACTTATCGAGTATCTTGATTTTAAGGATATCACACAGGGGATCATGGATATCGGGTTTGCCGAAGAGGTAGAAGTTGCCGAGACATACATTCCCAAGAGTGAGATCGTCGATGTAGACACAGCGCTTTCAATTCTTACGGGTATGCAGGATGTACAGCAGATCTACGAAGTTCAGGCAGGTGACACATTGTCTGCTATCTCACGTAAGACCGGTATCTCGATGGAAGAGCTCGTTGAACTCAACAGCGAGTATTTAAAGGATGTCAATTCGACCATCCGTGCGGGACAGGCTCTTATCATCACTGTTCCCGAACCCGAACTTTCCGTTCTCTGGACAAGAAGAGAAATAGTTGAAGAAAGTTACGAAGCGGATATAATATATATCGATAACGACGATTGGTATACGACCAAGCAGGTTACGCTTACCGAGCCTTCGGCAGGCTACAGAAAGGTCGTAAGCGACGTTACTTACAAGAACGAAAATGCCATCAACAAGAATATAGTTAAGGAGGAGATCCTTCTTGAGGCGATCGCCAAGGTTGTCGAGAGAGGTACAAAGGTTCCTCCCACATATATCAAGCCTATCTCCGGCGGTTCCGTATCCAGCGGATTCGGAAGAAGAAGTTCACCCGGCGGTATAGGTTCGAAAAACCATCAGGGTGTTGACTTTGCCATTCCTTCGGGTAGTACGGTCATGGCTTCGAGCGGTGGTACTGTATCTGCTGCAGGATGGAGCGGCGGTTACGGTTATATGGTACTTATCACACATCCCGACGGTTCACAGACAAGATATGCCCATCTTTCCAAGGTGCTCGTTTCCGTGGGCCAGACTGTATCCCAGGGACAGAAGATCGCACTTTCGGGTAATACGGGTATTTCGACCGGACCTCACTTACACTTTGAGATCATCTTAAACGGCACTCCGGTCAATCCTTTGAATTATATTAACTAACCTTTAAATGAGGGAATAAATGGAAATTTACAGAATAAGAGGAGGAGCAGCCTTAAACGGAACGGTTGATATAAGCGGTGCTAAAAATGCCGCTCTGCCTATCCTTGCTGCTACGATTCTTACCGATGAGACAATTACATTAGAGAATGTTCCTAAAGTTAACGACACGCTCATCATGGCGGAGACCTTAAGGAATCTCGGAGCTGAAGTCGAGTATCTTGACGACAACACATTAAAGATCAACACATCGACTATCAACAAATACGTGGTAGACAATCCCAGTATTAAAAAGATAAGAGCTTCGTATTATTTCGCAGGAGCACTGCTCGGTCGTTACCATCAGGCAAAAGTACCCCTTCCCGGCGGATGCAATATCGGCGGAAGAGGTCTCGACATGCATGAAAAAGGTTTCGAAGCTTTAGGTGCCGACGTAAAGATCACCGCTACCGAGATCGTCGTTGACGGAATGCAGGGACCTTTAAGCGGAACCAGAATGTACATGGATAAGGTTTCGGTAGGAGCTACCATCAATATCATGCTCGCCGCAGTACTTACACCCGGCAAAACGATCATTGAAGGTGCAGCAAAAGAACCTCATGTCGTTGATGTTGCAAACTTTATAAACGGTATCGGAGGACATATCACCGGTGCCGGTACGGATAAGATAAGGATTAACGGTGTACCGTCACTCAAAGGCGGTTCATATGCAGTCATTCCCGACCAGATCGAGGCCGGAACATTTATGATGGCAGCAGCCATCACACACGGCGATATCACCGTAAACAACGTTATTCCTACCCACCTTGACAGTATCTCTTCAAAGCTTCGAGAGATCGGATGCAGGATTGAAGAGTCAGATGACTGGGTAAGGGTAATAGGACCCAAGGACAGACTTAAGAGAACCCAGGTTAAGACACTTCCTTATCCCGGCTTCCCTACGGATATGCAGCCTCAGATCTCCGTGGCACTCGGTCTTGCAGACGGATGCAGTACGGTAGTAGAATCCATCTTCGATAACAGATTCATGTATGTTAACGAGCTTAAAAAGATGGGCTGCAACATAGTGGTTGACGAGAGTACCACAGCGTATATCGAAGGCGTTGATTATTATCAGGGCGCCAATATGACCTCACCCGACTTAAGAGCGGGAGCGGCACTTGTGCTCGCTGCACTTGCTGCAAAAGGCCAGTCCGAGATAGACGGTATCGAGTATATCGAGAGAGGCTACGAGATCTTCGATAAGAAGCTTAGAAGTCTCGGCGCAGACATTGAAAAGGTTGAAGTTTAAGTTAAGATCACAATCCCGATGCAAAGCGTGATGCATCGGGATTTTTTTCTTTTATGTTACTTCTTAAAGTGGTAAAATATATAGTGCAGTATTTTTTAATTTGACTAAAAAACTAAGGATAAAAAATGGCTTTTACACACCTTCACGTCCATACGGAATACAGCCTCCTGGACGGGTCGAACAAGATAAAAGAATACATAAAAAGAGTCAAGGAACTCGGCATGACTCATGCAGCCATCACTGACCACGGTACGATGTACGGATGCGTTGCATTTTACGAGGAAGCAAAGAAGCAGGGTATCACCCCGATCATCGGATGCGAAGTCTATGTGGCACCGGGCTCTAGATTTAACAAAGAAGCGACGGATAATAAGTATTATCATCTGCTTCTCCTTGCGGAGAACGATCTCGGATATCATAACCTCATGCGCCTTGTTTCCATAGGATTCAAGGACGGTTATTACTATAAACCCAGGGTAGATAAAGAAGTCTTAAGAGAGTATCACGAAGGCCTTATATGCCTTTCCGCATGTCTTCAGGGCGAAGTGGCAGTAAACCTTACCCTCGGCCTTTACGATGAGGCGAAGAAGGTCGCAAAGGAATACGAGGATATCTTCGGAAAAGGAAATTATTTCCTTGAGATCCAGGACCACGGCATCGAAGAGCAGAGGATCATCAATCCCGAGATCTACAGACTTTCAAAAGAACTTGATATTCCGCTCGTCGCGACAAACGACGTGCATTACACATATGCCGAAGATGCCGATGCGCATGATCTTTTGCTGTGTCTTCAGACAGGAAAGATCGTTACCGACACGGACCGCATGAAATATGCTTACGGCCAGTTTTACGTAAGAAGCGAAGAGGAAATGAGGGAACTTTTCCCTTATGCCGAAGAAGCGATAGACAATACACAGCTTGTAGCGGAAAGATGCCATGTAAATCTTGAAGACAAGACTCCCAAACTTCCTCATTTCGAAGTACCCGAGGGCTTTACTTCGGAGAGTTATTTAAGACATATCTGCGAGGAAGGCTTAAAGAAGAGATATCCGAACGATGACGGTACGGCAAAGGCGAGACTCGACTACGAACTTTCGGTCATCGAAAACATGGGATTTGTGGACTATTTCTTAATAGTCATGGATTTTATCGCATATGCAAAAGAACATAAGATAATGGTCGGTCCCGGAAGAGGATCGGGCGCAGGAAGTATAGTTGCATACTGCTTAAAGATCACGAATATCGATCCGATCAAATTCGGTCTTATTTTCGAGAGATTTCTTAATCCCGGCCGTGTGACCATGCCCGATATCGATATCGACTTCGGTGATGAAAGAAGAGATGAAGTCATCGATTATGTAATAAACAAATACGGTGCGGAAAAGGTTTCGAGGATCATTACTTTCGGTACATTAAAAGCCAAGGGTGTGGTTCGTGACGTCGCACGTGTATTAGGACTTCCCTATGAGATCGGAGACAGGATCTCCAAGTCGATCCCCGCAAGGATCAATGACGGCAATACCAAAGAAGTCACTCTTTCCGTAGCACTCGAGGTCAGCCAGGATCTTAAGAAGATGTACGAAGCGGACGAGAATGTCAAAAAGGTCATCGACATGTCGTTCAAGCTTGAGCATCTTCCGAGACATTCTTCGGTTCATCCCGCGGGCGTACTTATAGCTCCTAAAGAAGTAGAAGCGTTTGTGCCGCTTGCAAAAGGTACGGATGATATTCTGGTCACCCAGTATGATGCGCCGACTCTGGAGGCACACGGACTCCTTAAAATGGACTTCTTAAGCCTTCGTACGCTGACCGTGCTTGAAAAGGCCTGTGCGAACGTTAAAAAGACAAGAGGCATAGACATAAACCTTGAAGAGATAAACATGGAAGACGAAAAGGTTTATGAGTACATAGGCACCGGCGATACGGACGGAATATTCCAGCTCGAGTCCGGCGGCATGAGAGCCTTTATGAAGAAGCTTAAGCCTAAGAATCTTGAAAACGTAATGGCGGGTATCGCACTTTACAGACCCGGCCCCATGCAGTATATAGACAACTACATTAAGTGCAAGGAAAATCCCGAAGATGTAAGTTTTCTCTGCGATGAATTAAAACCTATCTTAGAGCCGACCTACGGCTGCATGATCTATCAGGAACAGGTAATGCAGATAGTGCGTGACCTCGCGGGATTTTCGATGACAGACTCCGACAATGTCCGTAAAGCCATGTCCAAGAAGA
>JAEEGJ010003383.1_pt1 | contig 62255 bp, 52 predicted proteins | sample 8958761 | NCBI WGS metagenome assembly JAEEGJ01 (sample SAMN16246546, study PRJNA631951) | gut metagenome | biome: gut microbiome; feature: rumen; material: RS-attached | host: Bos | place: Iran: Karaj | collected 2018-10 | reverse complement strand
GTCCCCGCCGCGAGGGAGGCGAGCACCGCGATGGCGAGCATCGCCGCCGCGACGACCGTCCCCGCCACAACGGACCCCGTCCCAGCGCACCCGCTCCCACGGCAGACGACTATCGCGAACCGGTAGAGGAGATCTACTAGAGCCTGAGATTCATAAAGATGAGGCCGGACTCCAGGAGCCCGGCCTCTTTGTGTGTTCACCACAAACTGGTCTGCAGGTGCTTGCGCCCCGTGTAGCAGTTGATGAATTCTATCTTCTGGTCTTTCCCAACCGTCATTATGATGGCGCTGCGGGGGTACAGGACTACGGGATTCATGTGGCTCCCATACATGGTTTCGAAGCGTATGTCGGAGATATTGGTGACTTCTATCCGTCCTTTGGCGGCATCTATCACCCTGACCTTGAGAGAATGATGAACCAGCTGCTCAAGCCAGGTGGCGTCGCCCGCCAGTGTCTGGTCCCAGAAGGCAACCATGCGTCCGGCAAACATCGCCTCCCGCACCGACTCCATGGTATATTCCTTTGCGAACACCAGGGTCATGGGGCGGATCACATGGCCGTAGTTATATGAAATGGGGCTGTGCTGGTCGGTGTTGGCAGTCATGGGTATGTGGTACTCGTCGAACCAGTCGAGCACCTTGGGATACCATTCCTGGTGGTTGCAAATCTCCACGGCATGTATCTGACCCTTTGAGAGCATCTCCTTGTGGATGTCATACATGTCGCATTTGCGGTCGGGCCAGCCGGGATGGTTCCACTGAATGAAGCAGTCCTGCTCGAGAGCCGCCGCGATATCGTCCTGCAGGGTCTCGTCGTTGTTGATTTTCCGCCCTTTCCCGTCCGTGAGGAGCTTGCCGTCCTTATCTGCCAGGTAGCGGTCTTCGCTGAACACGTTCGCATCCTTGACGAACAGGAAATTCATGTGGCCGAAAGGCTTGGCGCGGGTGATTTCCACCCCGGGGATGACAATCATCCCGAATTTGGCGCCTTCGGCGGTGGCCTTGCGGATAGGAACGTTGCGGTCGGGCATATCGATGCCGGTCTTGTGCACGCCCACGTGCTCGGTCATCGCCATCACGTCCAGTCCGTCGAACCATGATTCCTGCACGCGCCCTTCCGGAGACACCTGGGCGTCGGCATACACGGTATGGGTGTGGAAGTCGCATTTGAGGGTCTTGTAGCCGTCGATATCCGGGATGGAAATCACTTTGCGGACGCCGCTCATCATGCGGTAGCAGGCCACGCGGTCGTCGGAGTTCTCGGGCTGGGTCTGGGCTGAAAGAACGCCCCAGCCGAGCAGGGCAGTCATCAGGAGTAGTGCTTTTTTCATTATTGTGGAGTTTGGTTCCTACAAAGTTAGTCAAATAGTCCGAACGGCAAAGACATTGGGGAGACAAAACAATAAAGGCGGCCGACGAGGCCGCCTTTATCAGTTTTAAAGTGTCAGTTACTTGATGTTGTAGTTGACAGCGTGCATCGAAGCATCGTAGTTGGCGGTGCCCCACATGTTGTCTGCGTTGGCAGCGGTGCCGTTGATGGAACCGGAGACCTGGATGGCATCGGGCTGGCCGACGGTTATGGCCTTCGACTTTCCGTTCCACTTGCCGATGATCAGGCCCATGGTGGTGGCGTCATATGCGGAAACGGTGATCTTGCAGTTCACCTTGTTGCCGGATATGCTGGAATGCTCGGCGTTGCCGATGTTTCCGATGAGGCCGCCCACACCGCCGGTGATCTTGGTCTTCGCAACCACTTCACCGCCGGCAGTGCTGCCGGTGATGGCGTGACCCTGGGAATGGAATGCGCAGAGGGAACCGATTGCGGAGCCCTCATTGATGCCGTCGGCTGTGATCGTACCGAGGTTCTCGCAGTTCTCGACCACACCGGTACCGCCTTCGATACCACCGGCGCGGCACTTCATTACGCCCTTGCAGGTGATGTTGCCCTTGTTGACGCAGCCGTTGACGGAAGTTCCGGTCACGGGCTTCTCCTGGCCAGGCCAGCCCACTATGCCGCCGATGGCGGAGTTGGACTTGGATGCATCGGAGTCGACGTTGATGTTGCCTTCGTTGATGCAGTTGATGTAGCTGGTGTTGGAGAAGACGTCGGTGGTGTTGGTGAACTGGTAGTCACCGCCGCCGATACCGCCCACGTGGAGGATGAACTCATATGACAGGGCTGTGCCGGGTGTGCTGTGCTTGAGGCTGGCGTTGACTTCGCCGTAGTTGTTGCAGCTGCTCACAGGGCCGCAGGGAGAACCGACGACGCCGGCTACCTGGTTGCGGTTGAGGTTGGCGGTCAGGCCGTTGTCTGCAGCAGTGATGGCATAGCTGATCTTGCCGTAGTTGTTGCAGCCGGACATCTGGAATCCGGGAGCGCCGTATCCGGCAACGCCGCCGATGGTCGGGAGGGCACCGGTGGCCTCGATGACTGTCACCTTGCCGCTGATGCTGTTGGCGGAGAAGGAGATGGCTCCCTTGTTGGTGCAGCCGGTGATTTCAGCCTTCTGGTAGCCCACGATACCTGCAGTGCCGATGGCAACGGTGGGGCCGTTGATGGTCACGGTCACGGCGCCTTCGTTCGTACAGTTGTCGATGGTTCCGGCGGACTGGCCGGCGATAGCGGCGACGAGCATAGGCTCCGTCACTGCATCTGCCTGGAAGGTGACGGCAGCTGCAGAGGTCACGCCGGAAATCTTGCCTTCATTCACGCCTGCGATGATGCCGAAGAATGCCACCTCGGGAGCAAAGCTGCAGCTCTTGTCGATGACGACGTTCTTGACGGTACCTGCGAGGGTGTTGAATATAGGCTTGCCGCTCGTGAGGCCCTTGATGCTGTGGCCCTTGCCGTCGAGGGTGCCCTTGAAGGTCTCGACTTCGGGAAGAGCGATGCCGGTCAGGTCGATGTCGGCCTCGAGGGTGTACTCGCTGGTGGTCGTGGCGACGGCGCACTCGGTCTTGAGGAACTCGACGAATTCCCCGGCCGTGGTCATGTTCGGTTTGAACTTGCTGGGCTCAAGCGTGGTGATGCTGCCGGTGGCGTAGTCGGTCTCCTTGCTGCCCTGGACGGCCTTGACACGGATGTCGTAGGCGGTCTGGCCCACAAGCCCTTCGACCTCGTAGCTCGTCACCGTGAGTTCGTCCACCACGGACCACTCGCCGGAAGAGGCGGGCTTGTACTCGAAGGTGTAGGTCTGGGCGAAAGGAACGGAATCCCAGGTGGCCTTGAAGCTGGTCTCGGTGGCCGTGGCCTTGAGGTTGGCAGGAGCGCTGAAGCTGACTTCGACGACGCCGGTGCCCACCAGGACGGCCTGGGGATTGGACTCGGATCCGAGATAGGTCCAGTTGGAATAGAAGAATCCGGGATAGTTGGCACGGATACGGGCATAGTAGTACTCGCCTGCCTTGATATCCTTGCTCACCGCTGCGGAGGTCTCAGGCGTGTAGACGATAGTGATCGAGGTGCCGTTCTGTACCTCACTGGTGGTGATGTCCTTGGTGAGCTCGATGGTGTAGGAAGTAGCTCCGGCGGAGACGGCCTTGTCGGCGGTCCAGGTGAAGCCGGCGACCTTTGCCCCTGATGATGCCTCATCGTAGTTGAAAGAGGTCACGCCGGGCTTGGAGGCGTCAAGACCACCCCTGGTCATGATCGTTTCCCTGGTGCAGGCAGCCAGTGCCAGAAGGCAGGCTGCGAAGATGATTATTGATTTTTTCATACTATACTACCACTATTAATAATGCTGGCCACCCTGGATTTCACCTGTGACGGTGCTACCGGGAGAAGTGTATGTAAACTTGCCTGTGTTGGAGCAGTCCGTGAATGTCACGTTGTCGGAACCGGCTTTGGAGCAACCGATAATGCCTCCCAGGGCGCTTGTCCTGGAGGTGGTGACTGTGGCAGTAGACTCGAAATTGATGTCGCCGCTGTTGACGCACTTGGTGTATGTGACGTTTCCGGCTGTGCTGGCATCAGCTACGATTCCGCCGATGTAGGTCACCCAGTCGGACTTGGTGACGGCAGCGTGCTTCACCTGGAGGAGACCACTGTTGGAACAGTTGCTGACCTCATATTTGCTGCCGCCTGCGATACCGCCGAGACGGTTGATTGCGGTCGGACAGACGACGGTGACGTTGCCCTTGTTCTGGCAGTTGTCGATCTTACCGGTCACGTAGCCGAACACTCCGCCGACGTGGTGGTTGGGGGTCTCGGTCTTGGTGCCGAGAGTGAGCTCGAGGTCTACCTCGTTGGTGCAGCCTTCGAACACTACGGACCCGTCGGCCTCATAAGGACCGGCAGCGGCTACGACGCCGCCGAAGCAGCTGGTGGCGATGTTGCCGGCGCCACGGTTGCCTGCGGTGCCGCCGGCGAAGAGTGCCGTTGCGCTCAGGTGGCCGAAGTTGTGGCAGTCGGAAGCGCCCTGGGTCACGGTGCCGCCCACGCCTGCGACACGTGCGCAGGTCCAGGTGTTGGCGTCGGAATCACAGGCGATGGAAACATCACCCTTGTTGGTGCAGGACTTGATGGCACCCTCGGTGTAGCCCACGACGCCGCCGATGTTGGGGTAGGCGCCGGAACCGCCGGCGATGTAGTGCATCGAGACGTTGCCTTCATTGTTGCAGCCTTCGATGACGCCGTAGTTGCCGGGAGTGGACTTTGCGGAAGGGGAGCCGCCCACGACGCCGCCGGTGTAGAAGTACACTGCAGTGCCGTATTCGACGCTGACTTCGCCTGTGTTGGTGCAGCCGACGACCATGGACTTGCCGGCCTCGCCGCTATACATGCCGACCACGCCGCCGAAGGTGTGGAAGGTGCCGCTTGCGGGAGCATCTACGCTGAGGGCCATCTTGGCGCTGTTGGAGCAACCCTTCACGACTGCGGTGGTGGAACCGACTATGCCGCCCCAGTTGCAGCTGGCCTTGGGCAGGGCTGCATACTTGATGTTGATGGGAGCTGCGTTGGAGCAGTTCTCGACGGGTGCTTCGGAGGTGCCGACGATGGCGCCGTAGTTGGTGGATTCAGAGGGCTCGGGGAAGCTCACGGAGCAGGTCTTGTCCAGTGCTATGCCGGAAATGGCTGCGGAGGCCGTGGCAGAGGCGATGAGGCTGTTGCCAAGCTCGACGCCGGAGAAGGTGATGTCCTTGATTTCGCCGCTGAGGGTGGTGACAAGGTTGCCCTCGACCTTGGCGTTCTTGATGGTGTGCTTCTTTCCGTCGAGCTTTCCTGCGAAGGATTCGATCGGAGGAAGAGCCTCGCCGCCGAGGTCGATGTCTTTCTCAAGGGTGTAGGCGTCTGCTGCGCTGGCGGTTGCTGCTATGCTGGTCACGAACTGGACGAACTGGTCCTTGCTCTCGATCTGCGGAGTGAACGCAGGCTTCTCGGGAGTCGTGATGCTGGCGGTGGCGTAGTCGGTGTAGTCGTCGATGCCGTCCAGGTTGCGATACGCGCGTACGCGCACGTCATAAGAGGTGGAGGCTTCGAGATCGATGATGTCGGCTGCAACTTCGTTGCCGTTGTCGACGGCGTTCCAGTCGCTCGCTGAGCTCTTCTTCCAGCTGACCTCATAACCTTCTGCAGGACCGACTATGTTCCAGCTCACGCTGATGCGGCTGTAGGAAGGGGCGTTGAGGGTGAGGCCGCCGGGCGCTGCGAAGCCCATGGAGACCTTGCCGTGTCCGACGCTGATGCAGAGCAGGTCTTCGCCTTCCTTGAGGACTGTCCAGTCGGAGAAGATGGAACGGGGATAATTGGCCCTGATACGTGCAAAGTAGCGGGTGTACTCCTTCAGGCCGGAGAAGATCACGCCGTCATTGGGCTTGGCGTCGATCATAATGGTCTGGCCGACAGAAGGTTCGTACATGTCAACGTCCGAGAAGTCTTCTTTCTGGGCGAGCTGTACGGAGAAAGATGTCGCTCCTGCCTGCTGGGCCTTGGCCGGATTCCAGACCAGGGACAGGGTGGTCGCGGAGGACATGGTTTCGTCATAAGCGAAGTCCGTAGCGCCGGCCTTGGTCGGGTCGATGCCAGTGATAACCTCCTTCTTGCATCCGGAGAATAACACTGCGCACACGGCTGCGGCGGCGATCAGGATTTTGAATGATTTCATACTGAATTGTTTGTGTTATTGATAAAACAATGATAAGTTAACGCCTCTTATCGGGGCGCCCCTGACAAACAATCGTATATTTCAGATGCCTTTCGGCTTGCGTCTGACTTGCAGTACAAAGATAGCAACATTTTTGAATCGTTATCACATTTTTTATAAAAAATAGTGTTCGCGCGTGTTGTCAAGTTCAAAAAATGGTATATATTTGTACTGCATTTTATAAACGCAGACACTAATAATTAAAAATTTTTAATAAAGACACAACAAATTTTTTTATCACTCCCTTGAGAACTATCTGATTTTCAGCACGTGCGTCCTGGCTTGCAAGATTCTAATTTAAATAACTAAGGACCATTTATGATGAAAATCACAATTCACAGAAGGTTTGCGTTGGCTCTGATTGCCCTCTTCGCAGGACTGAGCGCCTTCGCACAGACTTCTACGATTACCGGCGTGGTACGCGATTCCCAGAACCAGCCCATCGTGGGTGCTGCGGTCATGGTGAAAGGCACCACCACCGGCGCAATGACAAATGCGGACGGTTCCTATTCCATCAAGGCGAAGAGCGATGCCGTCCTTGTCTGCCAATTATTCGGATACAAGACCCAGGAGCAGGAAGTCGGCGGCCGTGCCAGGATCGACTTCGTGCTTGCGGACGACACCGAAATGCTTGAAGCTACGGTGGTCGTGGGTTACGGTACCTTGAAGAAGACCCAGCTGGTCGGCTCCGTGGAGAACCTTTCCGGCGATGTCATCGAGGACCGCCCCAACGTCAACATCGCCCGTAACCTCCAGGGCCAGGTGGCCGGTCTGAACATTATCCAGGTGGACGGCAAAGCATCCCACACCGGTAAGGTTTACATCCGCGGCAACAACACCACCCAGTACACCCGTACCAACTTCAACTCCTCCGCAGCCGGCGCAACCCGTTCCATCGGTACCGGCGGTTCCGCCCTCGTGCTCATCGACGGCGTGGAAGGCGACCTGAATTCCATCGACTCCTCCGATATCGAGACCGTGGCCGTGCTGAAGGACGCTTCCTCAGCTGCCATCTACGGTTCCAAGGGCGCTTTCGGTGTGATCATGGTCACGACCAAGAATGCCAAGAGCAATGAGAAGTTCACCATTTCCTACAACGGAACCTACTCCTACAACGACCGTATCGTGAAGTGGGAGGACCACATCGTCACCGACGGCCTCGAGTACACTGAAGCATTCTTCGAACTCTACGCAGGTGATACCAGGACCCCTACGTCCACCGGCAAGCTTGCATCGACCATCAATACATTCACCATCGGCTCCGACTATCTGGACCGTCTCCGTGAGCGCCGCATCGCAGGCAACACCAATGTATATGATATGTACAACGGCGCCTATGCATACTACGGCAACACCGACTGGTTCTCCGAATTCTACAAGAAGGGCTATTCCTCCACCACCCACGACATCAGCCTGAGGGGTGCCACCAAGAAGCTCTCCTACTCGCTGACCGGCCGTTTCTACACCCAGGAAGGCGTCTACAAGATCGGTGAAGACTCCTACAACCGCTTCAACATCCGCGCAAAGGCGAAACTCCAGATCAACGACTGGCTGTCCATCGACAACAACACCTCGATGTTCCGCAGCATCCAGCGCCAGCCTATGTTCACGACCTCTTCCGTCCTGGGCTACCAGATCCAGTGCCACGCTGCACCTGTGCTCGTGCCCTACAACGAAGACGGCACCTGGACCCTCGCGGCCAACAAGTCCGGTTTCACCTCCTTCATCGAGGGCAATACCGGCCAGTATGACTCCAAGATCCAGATGGTCACCACCACCGGTGTGAACATCGACTTCATCAAGGACGTGCTGACCTTCCGCGCCGACTTCTCCTACAAGGCCGACCGCCAGGTCAAGGAGCGCTACCGTGCCCCTATGTCCTTCTCCCTCGCCCCCGGCGCATTCACCGACTACGTGACCCAGGAGTCCTCCTACAAGTCCCGCTGGACCTACGACTACGACCGTATCTTCGCCAACGCCTACTTCACCTGGACTCCCAAGCTGGGCGAGAACCACGACCTCAACGTCGTGGCCGGCTGGAACCTCGAAGACTACGAATACGAGCGCTACTACATCCAGCGCAAGGGCATGCTCTTCCCCGACAAGTACATGTCCTATGAGCTCTTCGACGGTACCGACATCAAGCTCGAGCAGTACGACCGCAGCTACGGCACCATCGGCTTCTTCGGCCGTGTCAACTACACCCTCCTGAAGCGCTACATCCTCGAGGCTTCCCTCCGCGTGGACGGCAGCTCCAAGTTCCCTTCCAGCCAGCGCTGGGGCGTATTCCCTTCCGCATCCATAGGCTGGCGCATCTCCGAAGAGCCCTGGATGAAATGGAGCCGCGGATGGCTCGACAACCTCAAGCTCCGCGCCAACTACGGATCCCTCGGCAACGGTAACATCGGTGCATACTACTTCCTCGAGACCATGGGTGTGGACAAGACCAGCATCCCTATCAACGGCCTGAAGGCCAACTACACGTCGGTGCCCAGCCCTATCCCTGCAAGCCTTACCTGGGAAATGGTCACCACCTACGACTTGGGTCTCGACTTCGACCTCCTCAAGAACAGGCTCTCCTTCTCCGGTGATATCTACAGGCGCTACAACACCAACCTGATCACCACAGGTCCCCAGCTCCCCGACATCTACGGTGCATCCGCCCCCAAGGGCAACTACGGCGAGCTGACCACCAACGGCTGGGAGCTCACCCTCTCCTGGAGGGATGCCTTCAAGCTCGGCGGCAAGGACTTCACCTACAGCATCAAGGGCAGTCTCTGGGACAGCCGCACGTTCGTGTCCAAGTATGAAGCCACTTCCGGTAACATCCTCACCATGTACAAGGGCAAGGAAATCGGTGAAATCTGGGGCTTCCGCACCGACGGCTACTTCCTCAACTACACCGACGCCAACAACTGGGCTACCGACAAGTACCACAAGAACGGCTCCAACTTCCGCGAGTATGCTGGTGACCTCCGTTTCATCGATATCGACGGTAACGGCAACATCGACTACGGCGGACAGAGCTTCCACATGGACAAGGACGGCAAAGTCACTCTCGACACCGGCGACCTCGAGGTCATCGGCAACGTGACTCCCCGCTACCAGTTCGGTTTGAACTTCGACTTCAAGTGGAACAACATCGGCCTCAGCCTCTTCTTCCAGGGCGTCGGCCACCGCGACTGGTATCCTTCCTGCGAAACCGGTTTGTTCTACGGCGGTTACAACCGTCCGTACATGGGCGTGATGAAGACCCAGATCGGCGACAACTACGTGAAGATCAACTACACCAACGAAGACGGCTCCGTGAACCCCTACTGGGAGGTCACCAATGCTGACAAGCATCCTTACTGGACCCGTCGTGTCGGCTACTGCGCCAACCGTAACGTCGGTCCTCTGACCGTCGAGAACGACTACTACATGCAGAACGCCGCATACGTCCGTCTCAAGAACCTCACCCTCGACTACACCCTCCCGAAGACCATCCTCTCCAAGGTCGGCATCGAGAAGGTCAAGTTCTATGTGACCCTTGAGAACCTGCTCACCTGGTCGCCTATGTTCAAGTACACCCAGGCGTTCGACCCTGAAGGCATCGACCTCGGAGATACCGACTTCGACTCTTCAAGCAACTTCGGTCTTTCCGGTATCGGCCAGGGCTACAGCTATCCTATGCTCAAGTCCTATACCTTCGGTGTCAACCTCACATTCTAAAGAAAGGATATGAATATGAAAAAGATTATCAATATAGCGATTTGCGCTCTCTCCGTGTTCGCCCTGAGCTCCTGTGAGAAATTCTTCACAAGGTCGCCCTGGAATGAATTCGACGCTGAAACCTATTTCCGCAGCGAGAGTGAGCTCAAGATGTACACTGACGGTCTGCTCAACGCCTACATCCCGGATTACACCGAGACCACCGGCGGCGACAACTACAACGACCTTATCGCCACCAAGACCTCCACGGACTTCTTCCGTGCGGACGTGACCTGGGACGACGCCAAGCAGGGCGGATGGAGCTGGGGCTGGCTGCGCCGCATCAACTTCATGATCCAGGGTATGGAAAAGAACGCCAAGGGAGTCGTGGACGAGAAGACCTACAACCACTATCTGGGACTTGCCCGCTTCTGGAGGGCATACAACTACCAGAGCAAGGTCGTTTCCTTCTCCAACGTGCCCTGGGTGGACACCTATGTGCAGCCCACCGACGAGGACATCCTCTACGGACCCCGTGACGACCGCGAGTATGTGGTCCACAATATCGTAGAAGACCTTAAATTCGCCTGCGAGAATGTCGACAACCGTGTCCACAGCAACGCTGCGAATTCCCGCAACCAGGTGGACAAGTACGTGGTCAACGCGCTTGCCGCCCGTATGCTTCTCTATGAAGGCACCTTCCGTAAGAACCACGCCGTCAATCCTGCTACCAACGAGCCTTGGAGCAACAAGTACGAGACTGCCGACGACCTTATCAGGCTGTCCGCCCAGTACTCCAAGTACGTCATCGATTCCGGTGAGTTCAAGCTCTACAACGGCGACTGGTCGGATCTCTTCCTGAGCAAGGACCTCAAGACCGACGAGGTGCTCTGGGGCCAGGTGTTCATCCTCGAGTCCAACGGACGCCACGCCTACACCCGCTACTTCAATTCTTCCACCCTCGGACAGCAGTATTCCGGCACCAAGCAGCTCCTGCACCACTTCCTGAATGCCGACGGCACCCCCATCGCCACCGACTACAAGACCATCAACCAGGAGTTCGCAGGCAGGGATCCCCGTCTTGCCAAGACCATCCTCAGCCCCGGTCATACCGTCACCGACCTCGACGGAATCAACCAGGTGCCCCAGCCGATCAACTGCACTTTCTGCTGGACTGCCTACATGATCATCAAGTGGTGCATCCCCGACAAGAGCCACTGGCAGAACTCCGTGGACGAAAACTGCATCCCTCTCCTCCGTTATGCTGAGGTCCTCCTCAACTATGCCGAGGCGATGAATGAGCTCGGCCAGTTCACCGAAGGCATCTGGAACCAGACCGTCGGCGCAATACGCCAGAGGGCAGGTGTGAAGAGCATCTATCCTACCGCTTCCGATCCCTGGCTGAAGGAGTACTACACCAAGGATCTCACCAACCAGCACATCACCGACGGCAACGAGGCTGTGGCTCTCGAAATCCGCCGTGAGCGCGTGACCGAGCTGACCTACGAAGCCGGCCTTCGCCAGAGCGACCTCTATCGCTGGGGCATCGCTGACATCATCCCCCGTCGTGGCGGCAACGGTATCGGCTGGACCGGTATCTGGATGACCGAGAACGACGTGAAGAACGGTTTCGAGTTCAACGGAGTCAAGTACCTCATCAACGAGAGCGTCAAGAAGGCCTCCGAAACCGGCTATCCTGTCACTGGCACCAACAACAGCTGCTGGTCCCTCGAGAAGGCAGGCGACGGATACTTCCTCCAGTACAACTACAAGCTTAAGTGGGAAGACAGGATGTACTGCCGTCCTATCCCCAACACCGCCAAGGTCCTCAACCCCCAGCTGGGCGAGAACTACGGCTGGTAACAGTCTGAAGCATTTCCTCTGAACGGGAGGTCGGCACCGCGTGCCGGCCTCCTTTCATTTTATGCCTGCAGGAGGACGATATTAATTAAAAAATATGTATCTTTGCTTAATTAAGAAGTATTCTTTACTGCTATGAAAGTTTATAGATTATTTGCTTTGGCTGCGCTTTTCGCATCCCTCTCGCTGGTCCCTTCCTGTAACCCGGTCGATCCCGACAACCCCGGCGGTGGAGGCGGCGGACAGCAGGAACTTCCCGTTGACCAGATCAACGGCACGACAATAGCCGACGGCATGAACGCCTGCGGCCTTGTGTCCGACGCCGCGACGGGCAAGGGAATCGCCGGCGTGCCCGTGACGGACGGTTATACCTATGTGGTGACAGACGCAAACGGCGTGTACCAGATGGCTGCAAACCGCTACACCCGCAATATCTACATCAGCGTGCCTTCGGAATACAAGATCCCCCTGGATGCGGCAACGCACCTGCCCCTGTTCTACTCCACGAAGGAATTCGACAAGAACAAGGTCAACCGCAACGACTTCAAGCTCGAGCCCCAGGCCGTCGAGGACAAGCTCACGATGATCATGATCGGCGATCCCCAGTGCCAGACTGCGGCCCAGATCACCCGCTACAAGACGGAGACGGTCCCGGCCATGATCGCCACTATCAACGCCGGCCAGGCAGAAGGCCGCTATCCCAACGTCTATGGCATGACGCTCGGCGACATCACCTTCGACAGCACCAATCTCTGGGCTGACATGAAGGCCTCGATGTCCAACCTGAAGCTCCAGAACGGCGGCTGGTATCCTATCTTCCAGTGCATAGGCAACCACGACCACAACTCCCTCGAGAGCTCCAGCGACTATGCCGCCACCGGCAAGTACGTGGAGACTTTCGGCCCCACCGACTATTCCTTCAACCGCGGACAGGTCCACGTCATCGCGATGGACGACATCGTCTGCACCAAGGTGACCAACAATTCGTCCCCCAACCGTTACACCTGGAGCTACGAGGCCGGATTCAGCGACGTGCAGTACAAGTGGCTGCAGGACGACATCAATCACGTTGCAGGCAAGGAAAACAAGATAGTATTCCTCTGTATGCACATCCCCATGAGGGCCGGTTCTGCGTCCGGCGGCTCTTCGGTCAACAAGTCCCGCCACTATGCCGACGTGCTGAATCTGCTCAAGGGCTTCAAGGAGGCCCACATCATGATAGGGCACACCCACTATTCCCAGAACTACGTCCACACGGCCTACGTCTGCAAGGGCGGCAAGCCCATCTACGAGCACATCCACGGCGCCGCCTGCGGCGGATGGTGGAGCTGCGATTCCAACGTGACCGGAGAGCCCAACGGCTTCGCAGTTTATGAAATCGAAGGCAATACGGTCAAGAACTGGGTTGATATCGGCACTAAGCAAGACGCCAGCTACCAGATCCGTGTCTATGACGGCAACCAGCTCTACAACGGCTCCAAGGGCTATGAGTACGCTTGGTACCGTTCATCCAACAAAGGCGGTTCTTCGAGCATAGTCGCTGTGGGAAACGCCAATCTCAAGGATGCCTTCGTGGCCGAGGTCTTCAACGACGACGACCTCTACTGGAAGCTGGAAATGTGGCAGGACGGAGCAAAGATAGGCGACTTCAAGAAGTTGGCCAACGGTTCCTGCTGCAATATCGCGCTTGCTGCTTATTTCTTCAACGAACTTGGCAAAAACTCCGATTCATGGACCAACAAGACGGCCAGCCACTACTGGTATTTCGTGCCGGCGTCCAAGAATCCAGCATCCGAGAAGAATTGGGAAGTGCGCGCCACCCAGACCATACCAACCAGCGGACAGGTGAACACCTATTCCTGCACAGTAATGACAACCGACTATAGCCAATTCTGATGAAACTCACAAAACTTCTTATCGCAGCCGCAATCATCCTTGCGGCTGTTCTTTCCTGCGAAAAGGCAAAGCCTGAAAACTATGTACCCGCCACTCTCGCCGGCACCTGGGTCATCTCGGCCCAGAGCAACGGCGACGCGTGGTCTGAGATGAAAATCTCGCAGATCTTCATTTTCGACGGCAAAGGCGGCTATACTGTCAAGAGGTTAGGCACGGCCAATCCCGTGACTTTCTATAACGGCCAGGTCTATGCCGAGGAGTCCCAGTTTTCCCAGTTCGGAGCCAGACACTCTGTGACTGTCTCCGGCCAGAAATACCGTTTCGAGTCGATCGAGGGTGAATTCACCCTGGTGTCATCCACATCGGACCTTATGACCTTCGACTATGTCGGTACCACTTCCGTAAAGGGCTACCGTATGGCAAGGGTGCAGAAATTCGCGGCCTCCACCGACCCGTCGGTGCCTGAGAAACCGGATGAGCCCGAGCAGCCGGACGTGCCTCAGAAGCCTATGATCAACGGCACCGAGATATTGGAAAGCAACGACCTTGTGGGCCTTGTGTCCGACAAGTCCACGGGCAAGGGCATCCCGGGCGTAGTGGTCAGCGACGGCTATGACTGCGTGGCCACCGACGCAAACGGAGTGTACCAGTTCAAGTCCAACAGACTTTCGCGTGTGATTTACTATTCCACGCCTGCGGAGTACCAGGTTGCGACCGCCAATCCCAGCGTGCCGAATTTCTATAAGCCGATCTCTCCGGGCTCCGGAGTTGTCCGTACTGATTTCGACCTCGCGCCCCTACCCGGCGGGAAGGAGACCAGCTGGACATTCATCGGCATCGGCGACCCCCAGTGCGCAACTTCCAGCAACGCTTCACGCTATGTCAGCGAGACTATTCCGGACATCAAGAAAACGCTCTCGGGGCGCAGCAGCGTCTATGCCATGACCCTCGGCGACATCGTGTTCGACAGCACCAACATGTGGCCCACGATGAAGGCTTCGATGTCTTCCGTCAGCACGGGTCCCTGGTACATCCCGTTCTTCCAGTGCCTGGGCAACCACGACCACGATTCGCTCAAGGCGGACACCGCGGACGACGCCATGGACGACTACAACGCCACTTCCACTTTCGTGAGCTACTTTGGTCCCACGGACTATTCCTTCAACAGGGGAGACGTGCACGTCATTGCCATGGATGATATCATCGTGACCAAGCAGGCCAGCTCTTCCAAGAGCAACGGCAAGACCTGGAACTACTCCGGCGGCTTCACCGACAAGCAGCTGGCGTGGCTCAAGAAAGATCTCGAGCTAGTGCCTGACAAGGAAAACAAGATGGTCTTCATCTGCTGCCACATCCCGTTCCGAGGCTCTTCGGCCCGCCACTACATGGACGTGGCCAAGCTGCTGCTGAACTTCAAGGAAGCCCACATAATGATAGGCCACACCCACTATACCCAGAACTATGTCTACAACAGTGCAAGTTATAAGGCAAAGGGCGGCCTGTACCTGTATGAGCATATCCACGGCTCCGCCTGCGGCGCCTGGTGGACCAGTTCCAGCAGCTCCACGGTGACCGGCGAGCCCAACGGCTACACTATCTACGACATCGAGGGGGCGCATATCAAGGACTGGAGGTTCAAGGGCACCAACAAGGATGAAGATTTCCAGCTCCGCGTGTTCGATGGCAACGACATCTACTACCAGTCAAAGAGTTACCCCCTGAATTGGTACACCGCCTCGCAGAAGGCCGGCTCCGGCAGCATCACCGTGAAGGGAAGCGCCAACCTCCGCTACTGCTTCGTGGCCCAGGTCTTCAACGACGACGACACCTACTGGAGCGTGGAGCTTCGCAGGAAGAGCACCGGCGAGAAGATAGGCAGTTTCAAGCGCCTTGCCAACAAGACCTGCACCAATATCGCTGCCACCGCATATTATTTCAACGCGAAGGGCAAGAACTCCGACAGCTATTCATCGGTGACGGCCAGCCACTACTGGTATTACCTGCCCTCTTCGAAGGCTCCGGCCAGTGAAAGCGACTGGGAGGTGGTGGCTACGCAGAAGATTCCCGGCGGCGAGGTCACGCACAGCTACAAGTGTTCGCACCTGACCGTCGAGTCGGACTTCAACAAGGAGTTCTACTTCTGATACATGATGGTCCTGTGCAGCACTGAATAGGCGGTGCTGTCGGGGTGTACGCTTTCGGCGCGGGAAATCCAATTCCCGCGCTCGTCGTATTCGTAGCTGTAGTAGCGGCAGGGATACTGCTCAAGGTTGCTTGCCCATTCCATTTCGCCGATGGAATTCAGAAGGGTGCCGCGGCTCATTGTGGGAAGACCCTTTTCGTTGTAGCTTATTTCGATTTCGAAATTGTCGCTCTTGATGCTTCGGGGCTTTTCTTCAGTGAGGAAAGTCACGTCGGCAGTGCCGAGCTGCTCGCCGTCGGGATTCGTGGAGACCTCCTTGTAGGTGTTGCCCTTGAAGGTCTTGGCGGTGGCGTAGGTGTATTCGCCTTCGTTGTAGTATTCGGTGCGGACGATGTGGCGGCCGTCGTTGGTGTGGACCCAGCGGTGGACTTCCTGGTTGTTCATGCCGTACATGCGGCACTCCCGGATGAACTTTCCGTCGTATTCGTATTCGTAGCGCGCTTCATCTTCAGAGTCCGAGTTGACTCCGGAAATCTGCACCAGGCGCCCCCGGGAGTCGTAGGAGTAGGTTTCCGTGTATCTTGGACTTAGGTCGAAATTCATGGTCTCGACCTGCAGGACCTGCCCGTCGGGGTTGAAGCGGACGGTGTAGGGGAATTCCAGGGTGTCGGACTGCAGGGTTATTTCTTCGGCCTTGCAGTTGAGGCCGTATTTGTCGAGGTCGGTCTTGACCTGTGAGCAGGCGCACAGCAGGAGCGCTGCGGCGAAAATGGTATTGATTTTCATTGTCCTAATTGTTTAAGTGCTTGATCGAGGGTGAGGGCTTCCGAGATGTCGAAGCCCCCGTTGCGGGTGCGCCTCAGCGAGCCCAGGAAGGCGCCGCTGCCAAGGGCTTCGCCAAGGTCGCGGGCGAGGGCGCGGATGTAGGTGCCTTTGGAGCAGTCCACGCGTATGACGGCTTCCTTCAGGTCATAGCCCCGTACGTCGGCTACGTTGATGCGGCCGCGCCCTTCCGTAGCGGCGATGGGCTCGGGGGCCTTGAAGTGCTCGCTGAAACTGACCAGCTGAAGGTCGTAGATGTTGATTCTGGATGACTGGAGAGCGTCTCCCGGGTCGAAGGCCTCGCCGCGCTCCCGGGCCTCGCGAAGGAGCCGGCGGGCAGTTTCATAGGCGCGCACGCCGTCCACCGACTTGGCGCTGAACAGGGGAGCGACCTGCTCCTGCTCTCCGGTGAAGGAGGGGAGTATGGCTTTTATCCGCTCTTCAGTGACGCCGTCCGCCGGGCACACGCGGTCTATTTCCTTTTCGAGGTCGTAGGAAGGAGTGGTGGCGCCGAAGCAGACGCCTGCGAGGTATTGCTTCGGCGAGGCCTGCAGCTGCTCGGCGCGGCGGGTGGCCGGCCCGATGCACACCAGCAGGATGCCGGTGGCGAGGGGGTCGAGCGTGCCGGCGTGCCCGACTTTCAGGTTCTTCTTGCCGAAGTGCCTGCAGGCGGCCCATTTGATCTTGCGGATCACGTCGGCCGAAGTCCAGCGGTACGGCTTGTCCACCGGCAGCACAATGCCGTCGGGGTAGTCGGCTATATTATTCGAGAACGTTGTCACTTTGATAACTGTTGTGGCGGCAGTATCTGCTCCATGGGCCATCATTCAGAAAAAGGAAAGATGTTGTGCCTGAGGTATCTGTACCAGGGGCCATAAATCTTGGGTAAAAGGCCCCTGGTACAGATACCTCAGGCACAACAAACACTACTCCACCGGGATCTTTTCGATGCGGCGGGCGTGACGGCCGCCTTCGAACTCGGTGGCGAGCCACTCGCGCACCATGGACACGACCATCCGGTAGGAAGCGAAGCGGGCCGGCATCACGAGCACATTGGCGTTGTTGTGGCCTTTCACCAGTTTTGCTATTGCCGTGTTCCAGGCGAGCCCGGCACGTATGCCCTGGTGCTTGTTGAGTGTGATGGCCATGCCGTTGCCGGTGCCGCAGATCGCTATGCCTTTCTCGACCTCGCCCTTCTCGACGGCGAGAGCCAGGGGATGGGCGAAATCGGCATAGTCACAGGAGTCGGGGGTGTCGGTGCCGAAATTCACGACTTCGTGGCCCTTGCCTTCCAAGTATTTGATGAGCTTGAACTTATATTCCACGCCTGCGTGGTCGTTGCAGATTCCGATTTTCATATTTCTTCTTTGATGTTGTAGCTGTTGCGTTCAGGGGCCGAGCGGGCTATCATTTCGCCTATCAGGCCGGCGAGGAAGAGCATGACGCCGAGCACCACCGAGAGCAGGGCGAGGTAGAACAGCGGCTGGTCGGTCACGGCCCTGAACTTCAGTCCCTGGGCCTGGTGCACCAGCTTTGCCACAATAATCCACACGGTCATCACGAAGCCCACCAGGAACATCAGCAGGCCGCTGTAGCCGAAAAAGTGCATGGGCTTCTTGCCGAAAGTGGAGAGGAACCACAGGCTCTGGAGGTCCAGGAAGCCGTTGATGAAGCGCTCCATGCCGAATTTGCTCTTCCCGTACTTGCGCTTCTCGTGGTGTACTTCCTTCTCGCCTATGCGGGTGAAACCGGCGTTCTTGGCGAGGTAGGGGATATAGCGGTGCATCTCGCCATAGACCTCTATGCTCTTGACCACATCCTTCCGGTACACCTTCAGGCCGCAGTTCATATCGTGGAGCTTGATTCCGGTGATGCGGCGGGCGGTGCTGTTGTAGAGCTTGGAGGGCAGGTTCTTGGTCAGGGCGTTGTCTTTTCGGTGGCGCTTCCAGCCGCTGACAAGGTCGTAACCGTCTTCGATTATCATGCGGCGCATCTCCGGAAGCTCCTCCGGGGCGTCCTGCAGGTCGGCGTCCATCGTGGCCACGACTTCGCCACGGGCCTTCTCGAAACCGCAGAAAAGGGCGGCGGACTTGCCGTAGTTGCGGCGGAAGCGTATGCCCTTGATCCTGGGGTCGGCGGCAGCGAGCCCGCGTATGCATTCCCAGGAGCCGTCCGTGCTTCCGTCGTCGACCATCAATATCTCGAAACTCAGGGAATTATCCTCCATCACGCGCGCAATGCGGCTGGTCAGTTCCGGGAGAGATTCCCGCTCGTTGAGAAGGGGGACAACTATCGACAGATCCATATGCTAAATGTCTTTGGGCACGTCCCGGAACGGGTTGCGGGGCGGGATGTTGGCTGAAAATATGGCTGAGAGCACGGTGCCGAAAAGCCAGCACCACACCAGGTTCACGAAGAATGTGATAGTGGGGAGCTTCGGCACCATCTCGTCGATGGCATCCATCTGGTCGGAAGTGAAGGTGCCGGAATAGGCCTCGCGGACCATATCGATCGAAGACGTGAACATGTCCGGATTGATGAAGCTCACCCAGGCCAGGTAGAATGCCGAATAGATGAGGGCCGAAAGCAGGGCCGTGGCGGTGCCGAAGCGGAAGGTGTCGCCGTTTGCGGCCTCCGGGTTGGAGGCTGCGAATTTCAGCATGAAAAACTTCATCAGCCGTATGCAGAGCACGAATTTGAACACCCAGAGCAGCAGGCTCAACACGTTGACGATCACTCCGATGGCGGGGCCTCCCTGAAGCTTGCCAAGGAGTATGGTGCAGAGCATGTAGCCGATAGAGACGCCACCCAGCACAAGACCGCTGCGGGCTGCGTCGTTCCAGATAATCTTTTGCTGTATCATACTACAAATATAGATATATTTTTGTAACTTTGCAGACTGCAAACCAAAACTAATTTATGTTGACAATAGCATTTACCGATGGAACCATCCGTCCCTGGGACGATGACGAGGCGAAACACATTTTCTGGCATTCTTCAGCCCACCTGATGGCCGAGGCTCTCGAGAGCCTCTATCCGGGCGTCAAGTTCGGCGTGGGCCCTGCCGTCGAGACAGGCTTCTACTACGACGTGGACCTGGGCGATAGGCAGATCAGCGAGGCCGACCTTGCGAAGGTCGAGGCCAAGATGATTGAGCTCGCCCGCACCAAGGAGACCTTCGAGCGTACCGAAGTCTCGAAGGCAGACGCACTTAAGTACTTCACCGAGAAGGGCGACCCCTACAAGGTCGAACTTATCCAGGACCTCGAGGACGGCACCATCACTTTTTATAAGAACGGATGCTTCACCGACCTCTGCCGCGGACCTCACGTAAAGCACGTCGACGACATCAAGGCAGTGAAACTCACCGCCATAGCCGGTGCCTACTGGAAAGGCGACCAGAACCGCCAGCAGCTCACCCGCATCTACGGCGTGACCTTCCCCAAGAAGTCCATGCTCGACGAGTACCTGCAGATGGTCGAGGAAGCCAAGAAGCGCGACCACCGCAAGCTCGGCAAGGAGATGGAACTCTTCACCTTCTCCGGACGCGTGGGTCTCGGGCTTCCCCTGTGGCTGCCCCGCGGCGCCGTGATGCGCAACATCCTCGAGAACTTCCTCCGCCGCAAGCAGGCCGAACTGGGCTACCTGCCCGTCGTGACCCCGCATATCGGCAGCAAGGAACTCTACGTGACTTCCGGCCACTATGCCAAATACGGAAAGGACTCGTTCCAGCCCATCCACACCCCCCAGGAGGGTGAGGAATACATGCTGAAGCCCATGAACTGCCCGCACCACTGCGAGATTTTCCGCAGCGCCCCCCGCTCCTACCGCGACCTGCCCCTCCGCTTTGCGGAATTCGGCACCGTGTATCGCTATGAGCAGAGCGGCGAGCTCCACGGACTGACACGCGTGCGCGGCTTCACCCAGGACGACGCCCATCTTTTCTGCCGCCCGGACCAGCTCCAGGAAGAGTTCGAAAAGGTCATCGACCTGATCCTCTACGTCTTCAAGACCCTGAAGATGACCGACTACATGGCCCAGATATCCCTGCGCGACCCCAAGAACACCGAAAAGTACATCGGCTCCGACGAGAACTGGGAGAAAGCCGAGAAGGCCATCATCGACGCAGCTGAGAAGAAGGGCCTCAAGACCGTGGTCGAACTCGGTGAGGCCGCATTCTACGGTCCGAAGCTCGATTTCATGGTCAAGGACGCCATCGGCCGCAAGTGGCAACTCGGCACCATCCAGGTGGACTACAACCTCCCCGAGCGCTTCGACCTCGAATTCACCGACGCCGACGGCAGCAAGCAGCGCCCCGTGATGATACACCGCGCCCCGTTCGGATCCCTTGAGCGTTTCACCGCCGTGGTGCTCGAGCACACCGCCGGGCATCTGCCGGTATGGCTCTCTCCGGATCAGGTGAAAGTGCTGCCAATCAGCGAAAAATACGCAGATTATGCAGAAAAAGTTTGCAGTTTGCTGAAAAATTCCGATATTCGCGCTTCCATAGACTCTCGCAACGAGACACTGGGCAAGAGAATCCGTGAGATTTCCCTTCTCCGCGTGCCTGTGATAGCGATTGTCGGTGAAAAAGAAGCCTCGGAAGGCACCGTCTCCGTGAGGAGGGAAGGTGTCGACCAGGGCACTATGACTGTCGAACAGTTTGTACAATATATTAATGCAGCGGTAGCTGAAGAATTAGCTTGATGGCAGGACCCTACAGACCCAAGCCGACCTTCAAACCGGGAGGTCGCCGTCCGGATCCTCGTCTTCAGAAGAAAGACGAGAACGAACTCAACATAAACGGGCAGATCACTGCTCCGCAGGTCAGACTTGTGGGAGACAATATCCCCGAGCCCGGCATATGGCCTATTTCCAAGGCCCTTGAGCTTGCGGACAGTCTCGAACTGGATCTTGTGGAAATCAGCGCCAAGGCCGACCCGCCCGTGTGCAAGATACTCGACTACCAGAAGTATCTGTACCAGCAGCGCAAGAAGGCCAAGGAGATGAAGTCCAATGCGGCAAAGGTGGTCATCAAGGAGATACGTTTCGGTCCCAACACCGACGAGCACGACTTCCAGTTCAAGCTCAAACACGCCGCAGAGTTCCTCCAGGAGGGCTCAAAGGTCAAGGCGTCCATATTCTTCCGCGGCCGTTCCATCATGTTCGCCGAGCAGGGCGAGAAGCAGCTCCTCCGCTTCGCAGTGGAGCTCGAACCCTACGGGCGGGCCGAAAACATGCCGACTCTTGAGGGCAAGCGAATGACAATGATGCTTGCACCCATCAAGAAAAAATAAATTATTAACAATTAATCATCAACAACAATGGCAAAGCTTAAGACCAATTCCGGTGCCAAAAAGCGTTTCACGCTTACCGGATCGGGAAAAATCAAGAGGAAGCACGCTTACCACAGCCACATCCTCACCAAGAAGACCAAGAAACGCAAGAGAAATCTTGACCACTTCGCCCTCCTCGAGAAGGCTGACCTGGTGCGTGTAAAAGAAATGTTGGTTCTCTAAAAGTATTGAATTATGCCTAGATCAGTCAACTCAGTCGCCTCAAGGGCGCGCCGCAAGAAGATTCTCAAGAGAACCCGCGGTAATTTCCTGTCAAGGAAGAATGTCTGGACAGTAGCGAAGAACACCTACGAGAAAGGTCTCACCTATGCGTATCGTGACCGCAGGACCAAGAAGCGCAATTTCCGCGCCCTCTGGATCCAGCGTATCAATGCCGCCGCCCGCCAGTACGGAATTTCCTATTCCCAGTTCATGGGCAAGCTCAATGCGCAGAACATCGGCCTGAACCGCAAAGTCCTCGCCGACCTCGCAATGAACAACCCCCAGGCATTCGAAGCTATCATCAATTCTGTAAAATAAGGTAAGAAGTGAGCAGGAGGAAGAGGTTCCGTACCAAGAGCAAGTTCTTGAACTGGATACTTGACTGGGTGGATGCCATACTGTTCGCAGTCGTGGTCGTCACGCTCATCAACGTGTTCTGGTTCCAGTCCTTCAAGATCCCTTCCTCATCGATGGAGAGCAGCCTCTACACCGGAGACCATCTCTTCGTCAGCAAATTGACATATGGAGCGAGGCTCCCGATGACCCCCCTGACCATCCCGTTCACGCACAACGTCATCGGCGGAAAGGAATCCTATTCCACTTCCGTCAGTTGGAAATACAAGCGTCTTCCGGGTTTCAGGGATGTCCGCAAGGGAGACTACGTCGTGTTCGGCTTCCCCAACGGCGACACCGTCCTGACCAAAGCCCCGGTAGAAGACTACCACACGCTTGTCAGGTTCCTCGGGCGCGAAGCGGCCATCAAGGCCTATGGTCCCGTGATCGTACGGCCCATGGACAAGAAAGACCACTACGTCAAGAGGTGCGTTGCCACGGCTGGCGACACTCTCGAAGTGCGCGACGGCCTCGTGTGGGTGAACGGTGAGCAGCAGACGGTCTGGCCCGGCATCCAGCTCAGCTACAGGGTCACGACGACCGGCAGGGAATTCAATCCCAAGGTCATCGACCAGCTCGGGCTGAACGTCAGGGAACTTTTCTTCTCACCGGCGCTTCCGGGATATCCCGAAATGCCTCTCACGGCAGAAATGCTCGAGAAGGTGAAGTCGATGAAGAACGTGGTTTCCGTGGAGCCCGTGCTGCAGGCCGAGTCTTCGGACTACAGGGAGATTTTCCCCTTCTCGCCTGCCTACAGCTGGTCCCGCGACAGCTTCGGCCCCCTCTGGATCCCTGCCAAAGGCACCACCGTGGAGCTGACCGCCGCCAACCTGCCCCTCTACGAACGGATTATCCGCGACTATGAGCACTCCGATGTCGAAGCAGCCCTTTCCGCCGGCTCATATACCTTCAAACAGGATTATTACTTTATGATGGGAGACAACAGGCACAATTCGCTCGATTCGAGATATTGGGGCTTTGTTCCTGAAGATCACATAGTCGGAAGACCGAGCGTGATCTGGCTCTCCACCGACGCGGGACGGAAATTCCCGTCAAATATAAGATGGAAGCGATTCCTCAAATTTCTGTAGTTTCCGATTTGGAAATCCAAGAAAATAGAGCGATATTTGCGGTCCTTTTAAAGAAAACAATAAAAATCAGATAGTTATGGCAAAAGTTTGTCAAGTGACAGGAAGGAAAAGGATGAAAGGCAACAACGTTGCCCATTCCAAGCTCCGCACCAAGCGCGACTTCTCCCTCAACCTCAAGAACAAGAGGTTCTGGAGCGAGGAGGAGCAGAGATACATCACCCTCAAAGTATCCTGCAAGGGTATGAGGATCATTGAAAAGAACGGTCTCGAAGCAACGCTTCGCGACGCTCAGAAGAAAGGATTGATTAACCTTGTTTAATTTTTAGAACTATGGCAAAGAAAGCAAAAGGAAACAGGGTGCAGGTCATCCTTGAGTGTACCGAGCAGAAGGCGAGCGGCGTACCGGGCATCTCCCGCTACATCACCACCAAGAACAAGAAGAACACTCCCGAGCGTCTCGAGCGCAAGAAGTACAACCCGTACCTGAAGAAGGTTACTGTTCATCGTGAAATCAAATAATTAGAGGAGAATAAATTATGGCAAAGAAAGCCGTTGCAACATTCGCAGCCAAGGCCGGTGCTAAGAGCATGGTCAAGTGCATCCGTATGGAGAAATCTCCCAAGACCGGCGCCTACGTTTTCACCGAGCAGCTCGTAGAGGCCGAGAAAGCCAAGGACTTCTTCACCAACAAGAAGTAAGTTTCTGGATAGCAGATAAAAAAGACCGGAGTCCTAAGCTCCGGTCTTTTTTTTATCGCAATGTGTATCGATGCGTCAGCTCCTCTGAGCTCCCGGCGTAGAAATCCACGTAGACATTCGGGCCGTCCACGATGAGTTTGTAGGATCCGGCAGACAGGGCCATCGAGTACTGTTGAATCCCTTCCCTGTATTCGGCAAACAGGGCCTGGTTGGCCTCTGTCTTCAGTTCGGGCTTCGCGTTGAACAGCAGGGTGCCGTACTGTTCTGCGCCGCCAGCGATTTCGTTGAATGATCCAAGCCTGTCGTTGGACCACACGCTGCTCATCGTCATCTGCGTGATGCGGCCGCCGTCGCCCCGCCAGTCGAGGAACTCGGTGGTGTGGGTGTGGCCGCACAGGACAATGACTTCATTCTCTGCAAGCAGCTTGCGCATCTGCCTGCGCTCGGCGGCGTGGGTGTCATTGCGGTTGCCAAGCAGGAACCACCAGAAGTATTTTGCGTCGTCGTAGGGAAAGACGGGAGAGTGTGACACCAGGAAGATGTGCCTGGCCCCCTTAGCCTCTGCAATCAGCCTTTCAATCCGGGCAATGTCGGGCTTGGTGAATTTTATCACCACGAAGGCATCGGGACCCACCCGGAAGAGGAAGTCGCTGCCGGTGATTTCCTGCCCCAGTTCCCTGGAGAGGCGGGCGGGCATATATGACGTGTAGGCCCTGGTGGCCACTGCATCGTCGTTGCCCCGGAGGTCGTGGTTGCCGGCCACGGTCACGAACGGCAGACCGGGCGCAAGATCGGCCTTGAATAGATTCATGGCGTCTTCCAGGAAGCGGACGTGGGTGGCGGAGTCGGGAGTGTCGCCCTGGATGAGGTCACCCATCTGGAGCACGAATTCCGTATCCGGTCCCACCAGGCGTGAAGCCCTCTCGATCAGCCTCTTGCTGTTCCCCTGCCACATCTTTCCGTTGCGCACGAACTCCTTGCGGTGCAGCGCTTCGCGTTTCGGATCGGGGTCGGTGTAGCCAGTGTGGTATATCGCAGGATCGGGGGCATCGTAGTGGGTGTCGCCGAGAATCACCACCGAATAGTTGCCGCCGCAGGCCGTTGGTGCTTGTGCTGCGGCGCGGAAAGAGGTCGCCGCAAAGCCTAAACTGATAGCAATTAATGCTATACGGAATGATTTTTTGCTCATAATTGAACGTAAAATTAGCAAAAAACAAATCTATATGCTATATTTGTACTAATAAATAATCATTAATAATGAAAAAGTCTTTATTTATCCTCCTTCTGGCGGTCCTTGCTTTTGGCGCCACCAGCTGCTCCTCTACCGTTAAGTCTATGAAGGAGCCCCTCTCTTACATCGAGCTCAACTCCCACGACTACACCCTCTCCGACATCAAGACCGGTGAGGCTACCGTCGTCCGCGTCCTTGGTATCGACTGGGCCCGTCTGTTCAACGTCAAGGCCGGTTTCGTCACCGCCCCCATCATCGGTATCCCTGTGAGCACCAGCCAGATGTATGCTGTCTATGACCTTCTTGAGAAGAATCCTGGATATGATTTCGTGATGTATCCTCAGGTCCTCGACTACACCACCGGATTCCCTGGAATCTACACCAAGACCGAGATCAAGGTTACCGCCCGCCTGGGCAAGCTCAAATAAGAGCATCCAAGTTTCAGATAAAGATACCCCGGCCTTTCGAAAGGCCGGGGTATCTTTTTCTATGCTGCTTCTCTGCTAGAAGTAGCTCACGGTCTTCTGTTCGATGGCGCTCATAAGGCTGTTGCCCAGACGGCTCACGCCGAAGCGGAAGCGCTCCCTGCAGAGCCAGTCGCGGCCGAGGATATTGGCCACGATGCAGTAGTAGCAGAGGGCGTCTTTGGCGGTGGAGATGCCGCCGGCAGCCTTGAAGCCGACCTTGCGGCCGCTGACCTCGTAGTAGCGGCGGATGGCTTCGCACATCACCCATGCGGCCACGGGAGTGGCGTTGACGTCCACTTTGCCGGTGGAAGTCTTGATGAAGTCGGCTCCTGCCTCCATGGCGAGGAATGATGCCTCGGCAATGTTCCTGGGAGTCACCAGCAGGCCGGTTTCAAGAATCACCTTGAGCACGACGCGGCGCTCCAGGGCAGCCGCAGCCTTGTCGATGGCGTTCTTCATGGCCACGATTTCTTCGAAGGCACGGGCCTTGTCGCCGGCGAGGAACGCATTGAGTGCCAGCACTATGTCGATTTCGTCGGCTCCGCCCTGCACGGCCAGTTCACATTCGCGCACCTTCACTTCGAGGAAGCTCTGGGCAGACGGGAAGCAGCTGGCGACGGTGGTCACGTGGACTTCCGGATCTGCCTTGGCGTCGCGCACTGTGGTGGCGAAGTTGGGGTAGACGCAGATGGATGCCGGGGCAGGGTAGTCGGGGAATGACTCCGGCAGTTTGTTGACCTTTTCCACGAGCTTGATGACCGAATCGTCGGTGTCTTTGGGGCTCAGGGTGGTCAGGTCCATTATAGAGAAGCACTGCTTCAGCACTTCCGGCGAGCAAAGGTTGTCGAGATTGTCGGCCACAGCTTTGATGCCGGCGGCAATCTTTTCTTCGTCGGGGGTGTACCCGTATTTATCCAAATAATCCATATTGAGGTTTTTTTAATGGTTGTTCTTTATCAGTTTCTTCCGTTTCGGAATTCCTCGTGAGATAATCTTCAGGCTGTCCCTGCGGAGGGAATCGATACGGATGGAATCGCGGCGCAGCGAATCCAGGCGCAGGGAATCCCGGATCAGGGAATCCCGTCGCACGGAATCGGCGAAGGCCTGCTTGAGTGAATCCTTGTAGGCGGAACGCCAGATTATCGTGTCGGCCTTGAAGTCCTTTGCGGAATAGCCCTTGATCGATGCGTTGAAATCCCTGATTCTCTCCTGCTCCTCTATCCTGCGGCGGAAGATGTCGCGCTTGTCCCGGAGTTTATTGGCGGCGTCGCGGAACACCTTGGAGAACTTTTCCGGATCCTCGAGGTAGTGGCGCACGCTTGCGTCGTAGTCTTCGAAACTGTAGCCGTAGCGCTTGAAAATGGGGTCGTAGAACAGCGTCGTGTCCGCCCTTGAACGCTCGGTCTTATGGTCGTTGAGCCACTGGTCGGCAAGGAACATTTCAGCGTAGATGTCCGTCAGCACCCTTCTGGGTATGATGCGCGGCCGCCCTGCGCACGAAGCGAAGAGGCCCGCAAGCACCAGAAGGAGCAATATGTGACGGAAACTGTGCATTACCTGAGTTCGGCGCCGAAATCGCTGCGGAACATCTGCAGGAGCCTGTCCATCAGGCGTTCGGTATCCTGGTCGGTGAGTGTCTTCTCATCGTCACGTATCACGAAGCTGAGGGCGTACTGCTTCTTGCCGGCGGGTATCTTGTCGCCTCGGTAGACGTCGAACAGGCCCACCTGGCGGAGCAGTTTGCGGGCCTGCTTGAATGCGGCGGCACGCAGGTCTGCATAGCTGACGTTTTCGTCCAGCAGCAGGGCAAGGTCACGGCGCACTTCGGGGAATTTGGGCATTTCCTTGAAGGCAACCTTGTCGCGCTTGACTATCTCGAGCAGGGCCGGCCAGCTGATTTCGGCGGCGACCACCTGCTGCTTGATGCCTAAGGTGCGGCAGAGGGCCGGATTGACGATGCCCATGGTCAGCAGCGTCTGGTTCTTGCCCGGAAGCTTGCAGCATACGCCGTCGGAAAAGATGTCCGAGGGAGCGGCCTCTGCCTGGAGCTGGTAGAGGTCGGCGCCGTAGCGCTTGAGCAGCAGCTCCACGTAACCCTTGAGCTGGAAGTAGTCGCTCTTTGCCGGAGCGGCCTTCCAGGATTTCTCCGGAGTGCCGGACAGGGCGAGGCAGAAGCAGCCGTGTTCCTCATAGGAAGAGAGCTGCGTCGGGTCGGCATCCGGGGTCCTGCGGTACACGTTGCCGTATTCGAAGGTCTTCAGGGAATAGACCTGGCGGTTCACGTTGTAGGCCACCACCTCGAGCGCGCCGGGAATGAGGCTCTGGCGCATCACGTTGAGGTCCTGGCTGAGGGGATTGACTATCTCCACGCACGCCGCTGCAGGGAAGGAGCTCAGGCGCGTGTAGTAGTCCTTCTTTGTCAGGGAATTGTTCATTATTTCGGTGAACCCGTTGGCTGCCAGGAAGTTGGATATGCTGTTGCGCACGGCTTCCGGGTCGGGGACAGGGGAGGGGGCCACCGACATCTTCATGTGGTGCGGCAGGTCGATGTTGTTGTAGCCGTAGATGCGGAGGATTTCTTCCACCACGTCGCACTCGCGGCTGACGTCCACCATGTAGGAGGGTGCGAGCACCACGGCGCGGCTGCCGCTGCGCTCAACGAATTCGTAGCGCAGGGCCTCGAGGATGCAGAGCATGGAGCCGTCGTCGATGTCCTTGCCCACGAAGCGGCGGATGCGGTCGAAATCGAGTTCGATGCGCTTGCGGGCGGGCATTTCCGGGCAGCACTGCTGTATGCTACCGACCACGGTACCGCCTGCGCATTCGCGTATGAGCTGCACGGCACGCTTCAGGGAATACAGGGGCATTCCGGGGTCGCATCCGCGCTCGTAGCGGAAGGAGGCGTCGGTCTGGAGGCCCTGGCTCTTGGACGTCCTGCGTATGGACGATGGGTCGAAGTAGGCGCTTTCGATGAACACGTCCACAGTTTCCGCGGTCACGCCGCTGTCTTCGCCGCCGAACACGCCTGCGATGCACATGGGGCCCACTGTGTCGGCTATGACCATGTCGCTGGCGTGCAGCTTGCGTTCCACTCCGTCGAGGGTGCGGATAATCTCGCCTTCGGAGGCGCGCCGCACTATGACCCGGCCTCCGCGTATCTTGCCGGCGTCGAAGGTGTGGAGGGGCTGTCCGAGCTCGAAGAGTATGTAGTTGGAAATGTCCACGATGTTGTTGATGGGATGGCTGCCTATGCTGAGGAGGCGCTTCTGGAGCCATTCGGGCGAAGGGCCGACCTTGATGCCGCGCATGGTCACTCCGGTGTAGCGGGGGGCGCCGTCAGGGGCGGATACTTCGACGGGAATGCCGGGGGATGCCGGGTCGTCGACGAGGCCGCCCAGGTCGGGGTCGTTGCCGGGCAGGCACTCGGGGAGCGGGGCTGCAAGCTCGCAGGGTATGCCGTTGAACCTGCACCATGCGTAGAGGTCGCGCGCCACACCCCAGTGTGAGGCGGCGTCCACGCGGTTGGCCGTGATTTCATATTCGATCACGGCTTCGGTCTTGAGGTGCAGGAAATCTTTGGCGGGAGTCCCGACCACGGCGTCTTCGGGGAGCACCATGATGCCCTCGTGGGAGGAGCCGATGCCGAGTTCGTCTTCGGCGCAGATCATTCCGAGGGATTCGACGCCGCGTATCTTCGATTTCTTGATCTTGAAGTCTCCGGGGAGCACGGTGCCTATGCGGGCGAACAGGACCTTCTGGCCGGCCGCCACGTTGGGAGCGCCGCAGACCACCGTCAGGGGCTCGGGAGTGCCGTCGTCCACTTTGGTGATGTGGAGATGGTCGCTGTCGGGATGGGGCTCGCATTCAAGCACTTTCGCCACCACCACGCCGGCGAGTCCGCCGGGTATCTCTTCGCTTTCCTCGACTCCGTCCACTTCTATGCCGATGGAGGTCATCGCCTCCGCCACCTGGGCGGGAGTGAGCTCACACTTCAGGTAATCCTTCAACCAACTGTAACTGAGTTTCATATATCTTCCGGTTTAAAAAGGGCCTCGACAAATGACTGCTTGTCGAAAGGCCGTATGTCTTCTATCTTTTCTCCCACGCCAATGAAGCGCACGGGTATGCCGAAACGGTCGGATACACCCACCACCACGCCGCCTTTGGCTGTGCCGTCGAGCTTTGTGACCACCAGGCCGGTGATGTCGGTGGCGCGTGCGAACTCCTTGGCCTGCGCGAAGGCGTTCTGTCCGGTGCTGGCGTCCAGCACGAGCAGCACCTCCGACGGGGCCTCGGGCAGCACTTTGCGCACTGAATTGCGTATCTTGGTGAGCTCGTTCATCAGGTCGACGCGGTTGTGGAGGCGGCCGGCGGTGTCGATGAGCACTATGTCCGAGCCGCGGGCCACGGCGGCCTTGACGGTGTCGTAGGCCACGGCGGCGGGGTCGGAACCCATCTGCTGCTTGACTATCTCCACCCCGGCGCGTTCCGCCCAGATTTCGATCTGGTCCACGGCTGCGGCCCTGAAGGTGTCGGCGGCTCCGAGCAGCACCTTTTTGCCCTGGCCCTTCCAGTACCTGGCCAGCTTCCCGATGGTCGTGGTCTTGCCCACGCCGTTGACTCCGACCACCAGTATCACATAAGGTTTCGTGCTGGTCTCCAGGGGTTTGGAGTCGGGGATCAGGGCGGCTATCTCTTCGCGGAGCATTCCGCGCAGCTCGTCCTGGCTCATATATTTGTCGCGGTCCACGCGCTCTTCGAGATTGTCGATGATCTTGAGCGTGGTGTCCACGCCCATGTCGGACTCGATGAGAGCTTCCTCGATGGCGTCGAGGGTGTCGTCATCGACTCTCGACTTACCGGCAATGGCCCTGCCTATCTTCTGAAAAAAACTGAATGCCATAATTCGCAAATATACGAAATTATATTCAAAAGTCTCAGAATTATATTATCTTCGCGCCGTTAAAACGCAGCAATGGCACAAAACAAAAAATTCCATATCAGAAGGTCCACCATAGAAGCCTTAGTGTTCCTTGTCTTCCTGGTCGCCATTTTCGTTCCGCTCGGCGTCAAGATGGGCGGGAGCAACCTGATAAATACGATTATGAACACGGCCCACAGCCTGCTGCTCAACACCGTGTTCTATCTTATGGGCATCACCGTGCTGACCGGAGCGCTCTCCAAGCTGTTTTCCGAATTCGGGGTGGTGAGCACGCTGGAGCGGTTCCTGCGCCCCCTGATGAAGCCGCTCTACAACCTGCCCGGCGTGGCCGCCCTCGGCGCGCTTATGACCTTTCTGTCTGATAATCCGGCAATTATCGCTTTCGCAAAGGATAAGGAGTTCTCGTCATACTTCAAGAAGTACCAGCTGCTTTCGCTGACCAATTTCGGCACCGCCTTCGGCATGGGCTTCGTGGTGCTTGTGACTATGGCGAGCCTCGGCTATCTCGGCGGGGCGCTCGTGGGCTTTGCGGGAGCCGTCTGCGGTTCGATCATCTCCACCCGCATCATGCAGCGCAGCTGCCTGAAGGCCTTCCCGGAGCTCGAGGCGCCGGTGGCCGAGAAGGGCACGCGCACCGTGATTGAGGAAAAGAGCGAAGAACAGAAGAAGGACAGCGTGTTCATGCGTTTCCTGAATGCCGTGCTCGACGGCGGCAAGAACGGAGTCGAACTGGGCCTAGCCATCATTCCCGGAGTGCTGATCATCACCACTATGGTGATTCTTATCACCTTCGGGGCGGGCGTCGAGGGTTACACAGGCGCCGCCAACCAGGGCGTGCCTATCCTCCCGTGGCTCGCGGAGAAGATCCACTGGGTGTTCGAGTGGCTGTTCGGTTTCACCGATATGCGGCTTATCGCGTTCCCTATGACCGCGCTTGGAGCCGTGGGCGCATCGCTCGGCCTGCTGCCGACCTTCAATGAGGCCGGCATCCTGGACGGCAACGCCATAGCCGTGTTCACCGCAATAGGCATGTGCTGGAGCGGATTCCTCTCCACCCACACCGCCATGCTGGACACCCTGGGCTACCGCAAGGCCATCTCCAAGGCCCTCGGCGCCCACACCATCGCCGGTCTCTGCGCCGGCGTCATCGCCCATTTCCTGTATCTGGGAATCTCGTTGCTGTAGAATGTTTTAGCGGAGTACGAAAGACATAAAAAAAGAGTGGCTGCTGATTTAGCAACCACTCTCGTGCGCGGGATGAGACTCGAACTCACACAGGTTTTACCCCACTAGCTCCTGAAACTAGCGCGTCTACCATTTCGCCACCCGCGCTTCGGATTGGACTGCAAATATACAACTTTTTTAGAAAATGTATGATATTGTCAGAAGAATATCGTTCGGCAGCACAAAAAATCTTTCGCCTCCGTCGATGACCCTTCCGCATCTCAGGCATTCATAGGCGGTGTATTTGTCATAACCGCCCCACAGCCCAATACCGATATCAAGGTTCAGGTGAGTGTTCAGCATAAAGGTGTAGCCTGCCGAGAGGCTTCCGCCGTAGCGGTCGCCCTCCGAGGCAGCGGGCGACTCGATGCCGCCCCTGTTGTACTCCTGCCACTTCAGCTTTCCGCCCATCCACCATCCGGAGTAGATGTGCCAGGGCCAGAAACGGGCGCCGGCTTCCAGGCTGCGCTGTTTGTCCGCCATTTCCTTTCCGCCCTCTCCCCAGCTGAAGGGGTTGTACTTGACCCCGGCGTTGAGGGTCCATTGCCTGGCAATTCCGCAGGACGCTTCCATATTCAACGTCCCAAAATCCAGATAGTCCAGCACGTTTGTGGTCACGGAAAAGTTTTGTGCCCAGACTGTCGCGCACAGGAATAGTCCTGCGGTAGCCAACAAGAAGTTCTTCATATTCTAAGTTTTATTCTCCGTATCTTGCAAATGCCTCGTTGATAACGCTCTTGAATGCGGGATAGTAGCTCAGCAGCTTGTTCTGCAGTCCCTCGAGGTCCACCACGTCGGAGGTGAACACCGGAGCGATCTTCTCCAGCCCCAGGCCCCTCTCGTCGAGGTAGAGCAGTATCTGCGGGCTGAACCATGACGATGTTCCGAACACCCCGCTGAAATCCGGGTAGCGCCTGCGGAAAAGGATGGTCTGGCAGTAAGCAGAATACATTCCGGCCACTTCGCAATAACCGCTGTTCTCGTCGTCCCGGGAGCCGTAGAGGTTGACAAGCCCCGAACTGAACATGGACATCAGACTGTATTCCACCAGCACGCCCCACCATTTCTTGCCGACCTGCGAAAACAGCCCGGCCTTGGCGAACACGAGCAGCGCACGCTCATAGACTTCGGAGTATCCGTTGGTGTCGTGCAGTCCCAGGTAGACGTCGGGCTGCAGCAGTTTCACGAGTGGAATGTATTCCCCCAGCACCATCGAGAGGGGTTCATAGGTCTCGACTATGCAGCCCTGGTGCATCATCACGTTCATGCTCACGTCCAGAAGGGGAAGGTCCCAGATGCGCAGGTCCTTGGGAGGCAGCGGCAGGCTGCGTCCGGATTCGTTGCAGGCGGCGCAGTAGTCGAAGCCTGCGTTGTTGACCACGCAGCGGGTGAACAGCTTGCGGTCTGAATAATTGTCGATAAGTGCGTCGCATCCTTCTGCCGGGTGGCTTCCGAGAGTGGACACGGAAGCGGGTATCAGCACCAGGTTGATGCCCTGCTTGAAACCGTTGATGTTCTGGAACACCAGCCTGTAACGCAGCTTGGAAGAGAATTTGACGCCCATTTTATAGTAGCCCTCGTCGTCGGTGAATGTCACGGCGAATTTGACGAAGGAGTTGCAGCAGATCTTCACGCCCTTCACGCCTATGGGCTCATCGTCCAGGGCCGGGTCGCTGATCGTTATCCGGCCTTTCGGGTAGCTGCTTTCGGACGCTTTCGTGCCTTCTGGAAAGAGTTCGGCGTTGCCGGTGAGCCTGAAGGATTCGCGCTCCACGGCATCCCAGTCGATGCCGTCGGATTTCGTGGCGGGGTTGTTTTCCGGCAGGAAACATTCATCTATACGCTCGTAGCGCACGCCCGCGGGGAATTCGAAGTCCACGGGCACCACTGCGTACTGCCAGGTGATGCTGCCGTCCGGAAGCATGGGATCGTGGTACCAGTCGCCGTCGCGCACTATCCTGTAGTCCAGAGGGTGGTCGGTCAGTTCGAGCCCGAGTTCCAGAAGCTGCTGCAGCTGCCCGTCGTCTTTCGGCAGGAAGCGCACGTAGAAGTCTGTGGGCTCGATGGTGGTACGTGCGTTCGGAGCTATGCTTTGCAGCGCTTTGGTCATGTTCCGCACGGAGTAGGGGTCGTCCAGTTGCTCGCCGAGCACTATCTCGTCGTGGGAGAAGGACTCGTCTTCCTGGTAGGGTTTGTTCCACGAGCTGTATTCCTTCTGCGTGCAGGCGAGAAGCAGTGAAGCCGCGGAGAGGATAATCGCAATCTTTTTCATAGTCGGTCGTTTTTGTCTCGATGCAAAGGTGATACAAATTATCCATTTTAATTCCGTGTGCAACACTTATTTTCAAAATCGCGCTCCGGCGGCCCTGCAGGGGCGTTTGATATTTGCAGTTCCGCAAAAAACCGCGTCTTTTTTCGCCGCCCGCACGCAATTTTTGCGCAAAATTGCTATATTTATATCCCAAATACACGAAACTATGTACCAATATAAAGAAGTCGCGCCTGGACGCTTCATCCTCAGTCTTGACAACCATGTGGAGATAATGGAAGCAGTATCAGCGTTTTGCGTGGAGAGAGGCATACTGGCCGGAGTCATCTCTGGCATAGGCGCCGTCTGCGAAGCGACTTTCCGCTTCCTCGATCCCGCCACCAGGCAGTATGTGGACAAGACCTTTTCGGAGCAGATGGAAATCACGGGCCTTGAGGGCAACATATCCCGCCGCCCCGACGACCCCGGCTCTCCGTATCTTCATATCCATGTCACTGCAGGGCGCAGGGACTACAGCTGCATCGGCGGGCACCTTCTGTGCGCCCGCATCAACGGCGCCTGCGAGCTCTTCGTGGAGGCATTCGATGCTGAAGTGGGCCGTCGCTTCGACCCGGAAACCGGTTTGAACCTTTATAAATTATAAACTATATGTCATTTGTGATGATAATCGAGCTGCTCATCGTGCTGGCGGCTCTCTATGTGGGCTCGCGCTACGGCAGTCTCGCCCTCGGCGCTATTTCCGGAATCGGTCTGGCAATTTTGGTGTTCGGCTTCGGCCTGACGCCCGGCACCCCTCCCACGGACGTCATATACATAATTATCGCGGCCGTCACCTGTGCCGGCACCCTGCAGGCTTCCGGCGGCATGGACTGGATGATACAGATTGCGGAAAAGATGCTGCGCAAGCATCCGGACCACATCACATTCCTGGGCCCTCTCGTGACCTTCTTCCTGACCGTGCTGGTGGGCACAGGCCACGTGGTGTACACTATCATGCCGATTATCTGCGACATAGCGCTTAAGAAGAACATACGTCCCGAGCGCCCCTGCGGCGTGGCGTCCGTGGCCTCGCAGGTGGGAATCACCTGTTCGCCGATTGCCGCGGCGGTGGTGGCTTTCGTGACCATTTCCAACGCCAACGGTTACATGGTGTCCATCCCACAGGTGCTTATGGTCACGATTCCGGCGTGCCTGCTCGGCCTTATGTGCGCCGCGCTGGCGTCCTACAAGAGGGGCAAGGACCTGGACAAGGACCCCGAATTCCAGAAGAGGAAGTCCGATCCCGAAATGTACAAATATATGTACGGCAGCTCCGCCACCACCCTGGACAAGGTCATCACCAGGCCTGCCAAGGCTTCGGTGTTCATCTTCCTGGGGGCGCTTCTGATCATCGTGGGCTTCGCTTTCTTCCAGATGATTCACACCGCTGACGGACAGACGCTTGCAAAGGCGGTGAACCTGCCGAAAATGAATATCTGCATCCAGATCATCATGCTGATGGCAGCCGCCTGCAACATCATGTTCTGCAAGGCCTCCCCGAAGAAGGCCGTTGCCGGCGCCGTGTGGCAGTCGGGCATGGTGGCCGTGGTGGCGATCTACGGTATCGCCTGGCTCGCCGACACCTACTTCGGCAACTATATGGACGAGATGAAACAGATGCTGGCGGGACTGGTCACCAGTTACCCCTGGAGCATCGCGTTCGTATTCTTCCTGGTGTCGGTGCTGATCAATTCGCAGGGCGCCGTGGTCGTGGCAATGTTGCCTCTTGCCTATGAACTGGGCATCGCCGGCCCCGTGCTGCTCGGCGTGCTCCCCAGCGTCTATGGCTATTTCTTCATCCCGAACTACCCGTCCGACATCGCCACGGTCAACTTCGACCGTTCCGGCACCACGGTGATCGGCAAGTACCTGCTGAACCACAGCTTCATGATGCCTGGCCTTATCAGCGTCATCGTGGCCACAGTGGTCGGCTATCTCGTCACCAACGTCTTCTTCGCCGGCTACTTCGCCAGCTTCATCCAGTAGCGCTCCCGCCCTAGCCCGTCGGGCTGCAGGAACCAGCCTCCCACTACAAAATTTCTGCGCCTCCGCTTGAAATTTCAAGGTCGGCCGGCTCCTGCAGCCCGCCGTTCTTCTCCCGCCGTTCTTCTCCCGCTGGCATTCCGCCGTTTGCTTCTTCGCTGCCGTTCCGGGGACCGCCCCTCCGCTGCCGTTGCGGGGACCGCCTCTCCGCCGCCTGCCCCTCCGCTGCCTGTCCCTCCGCCATCTTCCCCTCCGCCGTCTTCCCCTCCTCCGTCTTCCCCTCCGCGACAGGACCCACAGCGGCGCCAGAGTCCCGTCACGGCAGGGAAGGCAGTAGTATGGCGCGGGCCCCCAATTGGCCGGGGCAGGTCCTGGGGCATCCCGGCGCAAGTCCTGGGGCATTCTGGCGCAGGTCAGTTTTTTCCTGTAGGACCTGCGCCGCTGGAAAGCGTGGGTGTTGGATAGGCGGCGCAGGAGTCCCTCGAGAAAACGGACCTGCGCCGCCTAGCTGGAGGACCTGCTCCGCTTGGCTGGAGGACCTGCGCCGCCTGGCTCGAGGATCTGCGCCGCACGAATATTGGCAAGAGGATGCCGGTCCTGCATGGGGAACAGAGGGATGCCGGTCCTGCCTGTGGGGTGCAGGGGGATGGTGTGTCCTGCACGGCATGCCGTGCGGGACTGTTTCTATGCCGTTCCGGGACCGGAGGCCGAAGGCCGACAGAGGGGATAGCTGCGCCGCAGCTGAAGGGGAACCTTCCCCTTCTCCCCTGGGGGTGCAGGGGGATGGTGTGTCCTGCACGGTGTGCCGTGCGGGACTGTTTCTATGCCGTTTCGGGTCCGGAGGCTGGAGGCCGACAGAGGGGATAGCTGCGCCGCAGCGGAAGGGGAACCTTCCCCTTCTCCCCTGGGGGTGCAGGGGGATGATTCGGACTGTTTCTATGCCGGGACAGCATAGAAACAGTCCCGGGACCGGCTTCCGACATCGCTGCAAAACCCTAGAAAAACGCAGTTCAGTCTTCTTCCGGTCCCGGACTATTCAGAACGCCGCTCAAGGCAGCCGGGGGGAAAGTAGTCGGCAACGGGACCCGGACCTTGTCCTAAGCCCGTGCCCCGTCATTATAATAATAACCGCTCTTCGGCCCTGCGGAAACGCCTGAGCGCCTCCTCCCGGCCTACGAAACGCATTATATCAGCTATGCCAAGCCCGCTGGACGAGCCTGTGAGCGCAAGGCGGATGCAGTTCATCACCTTGCCCATCGGCCACTCCCTGTCACGGATGTAGCCTTCCATTTCTTCTGCGGAAGCGGTGGCATTCAGCGCTTCCCGCGCCATGTCCACGTTCTCGCTCTTCCAGAACTTCGCGGCATCCTTCTCGGCATACTCCTCAGGAGCCTTGAAAAGGTACCATGAAATGTCCCAGAAATCGGCCACGAAGGTCGCACGCTCCTTGATCAGAGCCACGACTTCGCGCACCATATCCTTGTCGGCCTCCACTCCATGCTCCTTCAGAATGGGCATGAAAAGGCCGGTCAGCTCCTCGTCGGAACGCATGCGCAGGTACTCCTTGTTGAACCACTTGGCCTTGTCGGGATTGAATTTCGCCCCCGATTTGCCGACCTTCTCCAGGGAGAAGGCTTCGATGAGTTCGGACATGGAGAATATCTCCTGCTCGGTGCCGGGATTCCATCCCAGCATGGCCAGCAGGTTCACGAAGGCATCGGGGAAATAACCGTCTTCACGGTAGCCCCTGGACACTTCTCCCGTAGGCGCCACCCACTTCAGGGGGAACACCGGGAAGCCCATCTTGTCGCCGTCGCGCTTGCTCAGCTTGCCGTTTCCGACGGGCTTTAGGAGCAGCGGAAGATGGGCGAACTGAGGGCGCTCCCAGCCGAACGCCGCATAGAGCAGGTAGTGCAGGGGGAGCGACGGCAACCATTCCTCGCCGCGGATCACGTGGCTGATCTCCATCAGGTGGTCGTCCACGATGTTTGCAAGGTGGTAGGTGGGCAGCTCGTCGGCGCGTTTCCAGAGCACCTTGTCGTCAAGGGTGGAGGTGTTCACTTCGATGTGGCCGCGGATAAGGTCGTCCATCGCCACCACCTCGTCTTCCGGCATACGGAAGCGGACGGTCCAGTCGCTGCGTTCGGAAAGCAGTTTCTCCACCTCGGCCGGCTCAAGGGTCAGCGAGTTGCGAAGGTCCTTGCGGGTGGCGGCATTGTAGATGAAGGTCTGCCCGGAAGCCTCGGCCTGCGCGCGGCACTTCTCCAGCTCTTCGGCGGTGTCGAAGGCGTAGTAGGCGAATCCGCCCGCCACGAGCTGCTCGGCATATTTGCGGTAGATGCCTTTGCGTTGCGACTGCCTGTAGGGGGCGTGCGGGTTGCGCTCGTCCGGGGTCTCGGCCAGTTTGCCGTTCTCGTCCAGACCCTCGTCGGGCACTATTCCGCACCAGCGGAGGGATTCTATGATATACTCTTCCGCTCCGGGCACGAAACGGTGGGAGTCGGTGTCTTCTATACGGAGGATGAAATCCCCGCCTGCCTTCTTGGCAATCAGGTAGTTATACAGTGCCGTGCGCACACCTCCCATATGGAGGGGACCCGTCGGCGACGGGGCGAATCTTACTCTTGTCCTTTTCATGATCTGCGTATTGCCGGTATGTTTTCAAGGTCGGAAATCTGCTCGCCTGTGCGCACCAGCAGGGCGGGCTTTTTCTCGGGGTCGTAGCGGAAGGCGCGCTGGTTGTCGGTGGAGCTGTAGCCTATCCTGGAGCCCACGGTGTCCTCTATCAGGCTGATGCCCTTGGTGCTTGCGGCCTCGTTCTTGTCGTAGGTGAAATTGCGGGTGATCATTATGTAGTTGCCCATGTCGCGGCGCGAACCCACGATGTCGATGAATTTCAGGCCTGTCACGATGGAGGTGATATGTATCTTGTCGCCCACGGCGGGGTCTTCGTCCCAGATGAGACCGCGCTTGAAGTTGTTGGCGCCTCCGGTGTATTCGTCGATGCGGCGGTTGATTTCGGACATGTCGTCCATTGTGAGCCCCTGGTCGTTCTTGCCGCCGGTGATGTTGACCAGCACGTTCTTGGCCGTGGTCAGGTCGAAATCGTTGAGCAGGGGAGACTCGAAGGCCTGGCTGACGGCGTCCTGGATGCGGTTGGGGCCCTCGCCCTCGCCGTAGCCCATGAGCGCCATGCCGCTGTCCTTCATCATGGTCATCACGTCTTCGAAGTCCACGTTGATGTAGCCCGGCTTCTGGATGATCTCGATGATGCCCCTGACGGCGGTGGTCAGCACCTCGTCCGCCTTGGGGAAGGCGTCGTGGGTCAGCTGGCCGCCGAAGTGGTCGTAGAGCTTCTCGTTGTTGATGATCAGCAGGGAATCCACGTTCTTTTCAAGCTCCTGGATGCCGTCGATGGCCCTGGACATGGCCCTGTCGCCTTCGTTCTTGAAGGGGAGGGTGACCACGGCCACCGTGAGGATGCCCTTCTCCTTTGCCATCTTGGCAATAATTGGAGCAGCGCCGGTGCCGGTGCCGCCGCCCATGCCGGCGGTGATGAAGAGCATGCGGGTGCCGGTGTCGATGATCTTCTTCTCGATCTCGGCCTGGCTGTCGAGTGCGGCGTTGCGTCCCTTGATGGGGTTGGTGCCCGCTCCCAGGCCCGCTCCCATCTGGATCTTCACGGGCACGGGGCTGCATTCGAGCGCCTGCGAATCGGTGTTGCAGACCACGAAGCTGCACCCTTCGATGCCGGTGCGGTACATGTAGGAGACAGCGTTGCAGCCGCCGCCGCCGACGCCTATCACCTTGATTATCTGGTCGGAGCGTTTCCAGTCCTTGGGAGTGGTCTCCTCCAGGTCTATATTGAAATCCTCGAACATATCTTATTCCTTTCCTTCGTTGTTGTTGCCCATTTCATCGTAGAGTCCGCCCAGCACGCCGTCGAAGCCGTTCTCGAAGATGGTGCCCACCTTCTTCCAGAGCACCTGGAGTCCGCTGGGGCCTTCCTTCGCCGGCTTCTGGACCTTGGGCGCCTTCTGGCCGCGGCTCCTGCCGGGAGTCTTGACTATCTTGGTCTTGACCACCTTTTCAAACTCGTCGTCGGTGAAGAGCTTGCCCTGGGGCTGCTGCTCAGTGCCGGGCTGCCCGCTGGCCTCCTCCTTCTCCTCTGGCTTGTCTTCCTTGGCCTCGGCCACAGGGTCGACGGCAGATTCCTCGATGCAGTTGAGGTAGGGGTCGCTTGCCGCTTCCAGTATCATTCCCACCGAGGCGGAGGCTTCGGCTTCGCCTATGCCGGGGCAGCCGTCGGAGCTGAATTTCCGGCTTAGGGGGAAGCCTATGCGCACGTTGTAGCCGGATTCCTCCTTGATCAGGTTGCCGAGGTTGGCAAGGTTGGCGCTGCCGCCCGTGAGGACGATACCGCAGCGCAGCCTGTCCGCGAATCCGCTTTCCTGGATAAGGTAGAGTATCGCAACGACTATTTCCCTGCACCTGCTGGTGATGATTTCCGAAAGGTACTTCACGCCCAGGTTCTCGTAGGAACCGTTTTCCTCGTCGTTGATCTGGATGATCTTGTCGCCCATCGTCTGGAGCTTTTCGGGCAGGCAGGCACCGAATGCGAGCTTGATGTTCTCGGCGAGCACGTCGTCGAAGGCGCATTCCAGGCGTATGTCGGTGGTCACGTTCTTGCCGCCGAAGGGAATGGCGGCGAAGTAGCGCATTATGCCGCCCTGGTAGATGGAGAGGGAGGTCACTCCGGCTCCCATCTCTATGAGGGCGACTCCGTTGGTCATCTCATCGTTTTTCAACACGGCCTCGCCGACAGCGGAAGGAGTGAAAATGGCCTGGGCAAGCGCCACGCCGGCATCGTTGAGCATGATGTCGATGTTGCGCACGGCCTTCTTCGCTCCCACGAAGATCTTGAAATTGCCGGCCAGCGTGTCGCTGCACGTACCCACCACATCCTCGTCGGAGCCGATCACGTCGTCAGTCGAAAAAGACTGGGGCACTGCGCCGTAGATGAGCTCGTTGTTGCTGTCGTTCAGCGGATAGGTGTCGAGCGCTATGTTCTTGAGGGTGGAGATCTCTTCATCCTCGATGAGCTTGGAAGGATCGCTGCGCTTGATGCTGGCGCTGGCGGTCTCCTGACGCACGTTGTAGCGGGGAAGTCCCACCACGACCTGCAGGATCTTTATCTGCAGCTCGTCCTCGGCTTCGGCAATGGCGGCGCGCAGGGGCGCAGCAGCCCTCTTCGGGTTGTACACGCAGTTGTAGCGCACGCCATCCGAAGGACGTTCCTTGTAGTAGATGATCTGGACGTTCTCGCCTATGACCTTCGCCACACACAGAGCGAGCTTCGAAGTGCCCAGATCGACTGTCGCTATATATCTTTCCTGCATATGATTTGTTTGTTGTATTTCAAATTCACGCTTTTGTAGTATCCTTCACCCTTCGAAGGAAGGATGTGGGAGTAGTATTTTGCCATCTTCCCGAATTTCTCGGGAATCGCATCCGGAAAACCTATGATGAATCTTTCCTTCCCGTCCACAGTCTTGAGCACCAGGTCTCCGCCGTCCTCCACGCTGATTTTCTCTATCCTGTCCTTCCAGGTTCTGGAGGAAGAGATGAATTCCAGCAGCCTGAGCACCCCGGAGGACCATTCCTCATATCCGCCGTCCTCGATTCCGGGCACGGCCCCTTCGATGACGGGCACTTCCGCCGTGTAGCTCTTGTGCAGGGGGAACACATAGCCCGTCCTGTCCATGTAGAAGCCTTTCTCGCCCCTCTGGAAGCGCACCGCAGGCACCCTCTGGGACACGCTGACATGCAGCACGCCGTCGGAAGTCGTCCACGCTTCGCTGTCCATCACCACGCTCTTCTCCTCCAGCATCTTCTCGATTCGCCCGAGGTCGAGGCTGTCGAGGCGCACGCCGATGTAGGGCCCGTATTTCTTGTCCAGGAAGCCCTTTATGTCCTCCGGCGTCACGAATTCGTAGCTCTCCCGTATCTGCACGTCGAGGGCGTTGCACAACTTGGCGGAGCGGCTGACGCGCGCAGCACCGGAGAGCAGCGCGAATGCGGCCGAGAGCAGCGCCAGGATGGCGACGAATACGATATGCTTGCGGGTGATTTTCATTATCTTGCCTCCAGCATGCGGGTTATGGGTTCAACGAAACGGTCTATGTTGCCGGCCCCGAAAGTGGCGAGCACGTCGAGTGGCTTGTCTGCGAGCATGTCGAGGAGTTCCTCCTTGCGGATGAGGACCTTGGAGTCTGCGGTCACGTCTTCGAATATCATTTCGGAAGTGACTCCGGGGATGGGCTCCTCGCGGGCGGGGTAGATATCCAGGAGTATGAGTTCGTCCAGCGCGCTCAGCGCCTTTGCGAATTCGGGTGCGAAGTCGCGCGTGCGGGTGTAGAGGTGGGGCTGGAATATGCCCGTTATCCTGCGTCCGGGGAAAATGCCGCGCAGGGAAGATATGGCGCTGGCAAGTTCTGCCGGGTGGTGGGCATAGTCGTCGATGTAGGCGAGGCCGGGCTTGTTGACGTGCTCGTCCAGACGGCGCTGCACGCCCTTGAAACTGCCGATCGCCTTGCGCATCTTCTGCCCGTCCACTCCGTAGCACAGGCACACGGCCGCCGCTGCGACGCTGTTCTCTACGTTGACCCAGCCGAGTGCGCCCACGCGTATGTCGTTCAGCACGCCGCCCGGGTACACCAGGTCGAAGGTGTAGTGGCCGTCGGCGCCGAGCCTGAGGTTGCTGCTGTGGAAGTCGGCACGCGGGTCGTCGAAGTGGTAGGTGTAGATGCGCGCACCGATCTGTCCCGGCTTTATGGGAAGCCCGTACTTGAGTATCAGTGTCTCATGGATCTGCGATGCGAACTGGCGGAAGGCCTCGTGGACGTGGGCGAGGTCGCCGTAGATATCGAGGTGGTCGGCGTCCATTGCAGTGATCACCGCGATGTCCGGGTGCAGCTGCAGGAACGAACGGTCGAATTCGTCGGCCTCGGCCACCACCACGGGGGTGCGGCTCATCAGGAGGTTGGAGCCGTAGTTCTTGGAAATGCCGCCCAGGAATGCCGAGCAGCCTTCGCCGCCTTCGGTGAGGATGTGGGCGATCAGCGTCGAGGTGGTAGTCTTGCCGTGGGTGCCGGCAACCGCGAGGCAGGCGAGTCCGGAAGTGATTTCGCCCAGGGCCCGGGAGCGCTTCACCACCTTGTAGCCCTTCTGCTGCACGAACTGCAGCTCGCCGAATTCTGCGGGCACGGCGGGGGTGTAGATGACCAGGGTGGATGCGATGTCGGCAGGCACCTTGGTGCAGTCGTCTTCGTAGTGGACGTCTATGCCTTCAGCCTGCAGGGCCGCGGTCAGGTCGGAAGGCGTGCGGTCATATCCGGACACCTCGAAGCCGCGGAACTTGTACCACCTTGCGATGGCGCTCATCCCTATTCCGCCTATTCCTATGAAATAGACATATTTAAGCTTTTCGTCCCTCATTTTGACAGAATCTTGTATATTTCATCTACTATAGTCTGCGCAGCGTCGGGCAGGGCCATTGCGGCTGCGTTCTTTTCCAGTTCTGCGATGCGTGCCGGGTCGTGGACAAGGTCCAGGGCCGTGGAGAGGAGTATTTCCTGCGCCTGGGCGTCCGGCACGATGAGTGCGGCGTTCCTGCGCACCAGCGCCATCGCGTTGTGGGTCTGGTGGTCCTCAGCCACATTGGGCGAGGGCACGAACACGGCGGCCTTCGAGGTGGCGCAGATCTCCGACACCGAAGAGGCGCCGCTGCGGCTCACGATCACGTCCGCCATGGCGTAGGCAAGGTCCATACGGGAGATGAAATCGCTGTGGATCACTCCGGGCACCTTGCGCCCTTCCATAAAGGCGTCTATTCCGGCCTTGTAGTATTTTCCGCACTGCCAGAGCACCTCCACATCCTCTCCGCCGGGGCATCCGGCTTCGATCCAGGCCTTCATGGCCTTGTTGAGCGTGCCGCTGCCGAGGCTGCCGCCCACGATGAGGATATGGCGCTTGGAGGGGTCGAATCCGTAGAATTCGAGCCCCTCGCGCTTCTCGGCTTCGGAGTAGGGATGCATCTCGGGGCGTATGGGGTTGCCGCTCAGGATAATCTTGTCGGCGGGGAAGAAACGCTCCATACCCTCGTAGGCCACGCATATGCTCTGCACCTTCCTGCCCAGCATCTTGTTGGTCAGTCCGGCGAAACCGTTCTGCTCCTGGATGAGGGAGGGGATGTGCATGCGGGTCGCGGCCATCAGCAGGGGAGCGCTGGCGTATCCGCCCACTCCGACTGCGATTTCGGGCTTGAATTCCCGTATGATGCGGCGCGCGCGGGCTATGCTTCCCACGAACTTGAACGGCACCTGGACGTCGTTTGCAAGATTGCGGAGCGTCAGCTGGCGCTGGAGTCCCACGATGGGAAGGCCAATGATCTTGAAGCCCTCGCGCGGCACTTTCTCCATCTCCATCTTGCCCTGGGCGCCCACAAAGAGGATCTCGCTCTCAGGATTCACTTCCTTGAGCTTCCGGGCTATCGACACGGCCGGGAAAATGTGCCCGCCGGTGCCGCCGCCGCTGATGATTACCCTTAATTTCCTATACTCCATAGTCGTTCATTTCATCTGTAAGTTCTATTTCCTCCACCTCTTCAGGCGCCTGTCCGCTCTCGAATGCATCGAGGTCGTCAAGACCCGCGCGGACATTCTCCTTGAGCTCTATCAGAGGCTGCGCGTCACGCTGCTCCTTTTCTATCCTTCTCTGCGCTATGCGGCTGAAGGACAGGATGATGCCGAATGCCAGGCTGAAGCACAGGAATGCGCTGTTGCCGTGGCTTATGAGCGGCAGCGTCTGGCCGGTCATGGGACCGATGTCGGCGTTGACGAACATGTGCAGGAAAGCCTGTCCGGTGATCAGCAGGCACAGGCCGGCCACGCTGATCTTCGCATAGAGGTCCTTTCCGCAGTTGCGCACTATGATGGACGCCCTCGCCAGCAGCGACACATAAAGGAAAATCACGATCAGCCCTCCCCACAGTCCGTATTCCTCTATGATGAAGCTGTACATGTAGTCTTCCGAAATGTCCGGCACCACATAGCGCTGCGTGCTCTGGCCGGGACCCTTTCCCAGCACTCCTCCCTCCTTGATGGCGATTTTCGCGCTGTAGGGCTGGCGTATCTTGTCCAGGGCCTTGTAGTATTCGTCGGAACCGGGACGGGCTTCGATGACCTTCTGCTCCCAGTTTTCGTCGTCGCTGATGCGGCTGATTGCCGTGCCGATGCGGTACATCACTTTGTGGTCGCTTATCTCGTAGATGCCCCAGCATGCCGCCAGGATCACCACGGCGGCTGCGCCCAGGATGGCCATGTCGCGCAGGTTGCCGCCGCCCAGCAGTATCACGATGAACATGATGCCGCCGATAAACAGCGCGGCAGAGTTGCTGCCCGGAATGATCATGATGATGGTCAGGAGGAACGGCGCGTAGATGTAGGCGATCTTCTTCCAGATATCCTTCGCGGGCCATTTCAGCTCCTTCTTCTTTATTGCGTCCAGGGCCCAGGCGAGGTACATCACCATAGCCACCTTGACCACTTCGAACACGTGGACCTGGAAGCCGGCTACCTGCAGGATACGGCGGGCGCCGTTGATCTCGATGGAACGGAGGAAAGGCAGGTTGACCTTGCTCAGGAGCAGCGCCAGAAGCGCGAACGAGAACAAGAATCCCCACTTCGAGAGCCAGCGGAAGAACTTGATGCTCTTTATGTTGTAGCACACGATGATGAGGGCGAGGCCGCCCAGCACCACCAGCAGCTGGCTGCGGACAATGTCGATACGGGTCTGGGTCCCTTCCAGAAGGCGGGACGTCGACGAGAAGATGCACACGATGGAGAACAGGATCAGCATCAGGACGATGATCCAGACCACCTTGTCACCTTCGATACGGTCGAAGAAGTTCCAGACTGTACGTTTCTTGTCCGACATATTCTTACAGTTTCCTTACTGCGTCCTTGAATTTCTTTCCACGGTCCTCATAGTTCTCGAAGAGGTCGAAGCTTGCGCAGCAGGGGCTGAGCAGCACCACGTCTCCGGGACTTGCAAGGCGGCTGGACACCTGCACGGCCTCTTCGGCGCTGAGCGTGTCCACCATGTTCTCCTTGCCCACTATGCCCTCGAATGCAGCGTGGATCTTGCTGTTGTCCACGCCCAGGCACACGATGGCCTTCACCTTTTCGCGCACCAGGTCGAAGAGCACGCTGTAGTCGTTGCCCTTGTCGGTGCCGCCCACGATCCACACCACCGGACGGGTCTGGCATTCGAGTGCATACCAGGCGGAGTCGATGTTGGTGGCCTTGGAGTCGTTGATGTACATGACGTCGCGTATGCTGAGCACGGGCTCCAGGCGGTGTTCGATGGGGGAGAAGCTCTTCAGCGAGTTGCGTATCACTTCATCCTCGATGCCGGAAGCCTTTGCGGCCAGCGCCGCGGCCATTGAATTGTAGATATTGTGCCTGCCGCCGAGAGCCAGCTCGCGGAGGTAGATTTCGCTTTCGCTCTGTTCGTAGCGGACCACGATGCGGTTGCCGTCCAGCCAGGCGCCCTGCCTGAAGTCTTTCTTCTCCTGGGAGAAGGGGAGCATCTTGGCGTGCAGAACTATCTTGCTGAGGTGCTCGATGGTGATGGCGTCGTCGGAGTCGAAGATGAAGCAGTCCTCGGGACGGAGGTTGCGCACGATCTTGAATTTCGCCCGCACGTAGTTCTCCATCTTGTGGTCGTAGCGGTCGAGATGGTCGGGGGTGATGTTGGTGATGATGGCGATGTCCGGCCTGAAATCGTAGGTGTCGTCCAGCTGGAAGCTGCTGATTTCCAGCACGTAGTAGTCGTGCTTCTCGGTGGCCACCTGGAGGGCGTAACTCTTGCCGATGTTGCCGCCCAGGCCCACGTTGAGTCCGGCTTCCTTGAGCAGGTAGTGGATCAGGGAAGTGGTGGTGGTCTTTCCGTTGGAGCCGGTTATGCAGATCTTCCTGGCGCTGTCGTAGCGCGAGGCGAACTCGATCTCGGACACGATGTGGGTGCCCTGGGCCGCGAGCGCCTTCACCATGGGGGCGGTGGAGGGTATGCCGGGGCTCTTGACCACCTCGTCGGCGTTGAGGATCAGACCGGCCGTGTGGCCTCCCTGCTCGAAGGGAATGTCCCAGTCGCGCAGCATCTTTGCATATTCGTCCTTTATGCTCCCGTTGTCGGACAGGAACACGTCGAAACCTTTGACTTTTGCGAGCACTGCGGCACCGACGCCGCTTTCAGCTCCACCTAAAACAACTACTCTTGCCATCTCTTATCTTATCTTTAGTACCGCCAATGTCGATACGGCCAGTATTACTCCTATGATCCAGAAGCGTGTCACGATGCGCGGCTCCGGGATTCCTTTTTTCTGATAGTGGTGGTGGAGGGGAGCCATCAGGAACACCCTGCGTCCCTCTCCGTATTTCTTCTTCGTGTGTTTGAAATATGTGCGCTGTATGATCACCGACAGGCTTTCCATCAGGAAGATGCCGCACAGGAGAGGGAGTATGAGCTCCTTGCGGATGAGCACTGCGCTCACTCCGATGATGCCGCCGATGGTGAGGCTTCCCGAGTCGCCCATGAACACCTGGGCGGGGAATGTGTTGTACCAGAGGAAGCCTATGAGGGCGCCCACGAAGGCCGCCATGAATATGGCCACCTCGCCGGAGCCCGGTATGTACATGATGTTGAGATACCTGGCGTCGAGCACGTCGCCGCTCAGCCAGGCCATCACGCCGATGGTCACACCCACGATAGCCGATGTGCCGCTGGCGAGGCCGTCCATGCCGTCGGTGAGGTTGGTGCCGTTGGAGCAGGCGAGCGTGACCACTATTATCATCAGCATGTAGATGCCCCAGGAGCAATAGACGCCCAGCTGCCCGTGGAAGGGGGAGAGCCAGGAATAATCGAACTCGTGGGCCTTCACGAAGGGGATGGTGGTGATCAGGCGGTCGGTGGGGATGTCGGGGCTGATGCACACGGTCAGGGCCACCACGAGGCCGAGGCCGAACTGGAGCACTAGCTTGCCCTTTTCGCTCAGGCCCTCCTTCCTGTGCTTGAACACCTTGATGTAGTCGTCCAGGAAGCCGATCCCGCCGCACCAGAGAGTGGTGATCACCAGGAGGATGGTGTAGATGCTGTCCAGCCGGCAGACGAGCAGCACGGAGCCGAGCAGCGACACGATGATGATCAGGCCGCCCATGGTGGGGGTGCCCTTCTTCTGCATCTGCCCTTCGAGTCCGAGGTCGCGGATATCTTCTCCGATCTGGTGCTTGCGCAGCCAGCGGATTATGCGCCCGCCCGCGATGAATGCAATCAGCATGCTTATCACGACGGCCAGCATTGCCCTGAACGACAGGTAATGCATCAATCCCATTCCCGGGAAGGTCACTCCGAGGCTTTTGAGCCAGTCTACAAGGTGGTACAGCATTGTGCGAAAATCTCCTTTACTATTTCTTTTTCGTCAAAATGTCTTTTTTCGGTGCCTATTATCTGATAGGTCTCGTGGCCTTTGCCTGCCAGCAGCACGGTGCTGCCGTCGGGCGAAAGCATCAGGGCGGCGCGTATGGCCTCCTTGCGGTCTTCGATGAACACTGCCTTGGCAAGTCCGGCGGGGGAAAAGCCCCCCCGGATGTCCTCGAGGATGTCCGAGGTCTTCTCGGTGCGGGAGTTGTCGGAGGTCACGAAGATGCGGTCGGCCCACTTCTCCGCCACGGCCGCCATTTCGGGGCGCTTGGTGCGGTCGCGGTCGCCGCCGCAGCCGAAGAGGCACACGAGGGGCTTCTCGGGGGCGACGTCGCGCAGGGTCTTGAGCACGTTCTCCATTGCGTCCGGAGTGTGGGCGTAGTCGATCACGGCGCAGAGGCCCCTCGGGCCGGCGATGGTCTCGAGCCTCCCCGGGGCGGACTCCAGGGTGCTGAGTGCCACGAGCACCTCATCCTTTCCGGCGCCGAGCGCTATGGCGGCGCAGTAGATTGCCAGCAGGTTGTAGGCGTTGTGGGTGCCGATGAGGCGGGTCCATACTTCGGAGCCGTCGATGCGGAGCAGCATCCCTTCGAAGCTCTGCTCGAGTATGCGGCAGCAGTGGTCGGCGATTCCGCGGCAGGAGTAGGTGACCCGGGCGGCCGCCGTGTTCTGCAGCATCACGTCTCCGTGCTTGTCGTCTATGTTGGTGATAGCCACGGCGTCCGGTCCCAGGCGGTCGAAGAAGAGCTTCTTGCAGCGCAGGTACTCGGCGAAGGTGCCGTGGTAGTCGAGGTGGTCGTGGGTGAGGTTGGAGAAGATTCCGACCTTGAATTCCAGTCCGGTCACGCGCTCCTGTTCCACTCCGATGGAGCTCACCTCCATGAAGCAGTATTCGCATCCGGCATCCACCATCCTCGCGAGCAGGGAGTTGATGGTCAGGGGGTCGGAAGTGGTGTTGGCCGTCTCCAGGCGCTCGGTGCCCACGTAATTTGCTATGGTGGAGAGCAGTCCGCATTCGTAGCCGAGGCTGCGGAAGAGACGGTAGAGCAGGGTCACGGTGGTGGTCTTGCCGTTGGTGCCGGTGATGCCGACGAGCCTGAGCTTGCGGCTCGGGTGGCCGTAGAATGCGTCTGCGGCCATCGCTACGGCGATACGGGAGTCAGCTACGGTGATCATTGTGGGCGCAGATTCTTCGCTTCCGCTCTGAATTTCAGCGGGTTCGCTCATGATGGCGGAGGCGCCGTTCCCGATGGCTTTCGCGATGTAGGCGCGGCCGTCGCCGCCGCAACCGTTCACAGCGATGAACAGGCTGCCGGGACGCACCTTCCTGGAATCGTTGGTCACGTCCAGGATCTCGATATCGGTGCTGCCGCTCACGGACACTGCGCCGCAATTCTTTATGATTTCGCTCAGTTTCATTTCGCTGCGATTAAAGTCGGTTGGAAACAAGGATCTATGCTGTATATGCCTCCTACGAGGTTCTTGATGGCCCTGGCGGGGATGCCGCCGCCCTGGAACTGCTTGTTGGTGGGCTTGCTGAACACGGTGCAGATCACGCTGTATTTCGGATCTTCGGCGGGGAAGAAGCCCACGAAGGTGCCCTGGTATTTGCGCTTGCCGCTGGCGTCGGTGTAGCCGCCTCCCTGGTAGGTGCCGAAGGAAGTGCCGGTCTTGCCCGCCACGGTGCAGCGTGCATCCTTGAGGCGCTTTGCGGTGCCTTCTTCGGTCACGGCCTTGAGTGCGCGCGTGATGGTGTCGGCGACGGCACGGCTGCAGATCGTGGACAGCAGGGCGGGTCCGCGGCGCTCCTTGACCACTCCGTTGAGCTCTATGTCTTCGACCAGGTAGGGCTTCATCATCTTGCCCTTGTTGGCGATGGCATTGTAGAAGCAGAGTATGTGGAGGGGCGTCTCGCGGGTGCCGTAGCCGTAACCCATGACGGCCAGGTCGCTCATGCTCCAGTAGCGGTTCTTGTCTTTGGGGGATGGAATCGTCGGGGTCGCGAGGCCGTCAAGGTCGAAGTCGAAGGCTTCGCCGAGCTTGTAGCTGTGGATGTTCTCGATGAAGCGCATGGGCTTCTTGCCGTAGTTCTTCACGGCCAGGGTGCCGAACACGTAGTTGGAAGAAATCTTGAATCCGTCGATGATGGAGATCTCCCTGGTGTTGTGTTTGCGCTCGAAGTCGGGTATGTGGTCGTCGGGGCGCATGCCCTTGACGTTGAAATTGCCGTGGTTGGTGGGAATGGTCTCGTCCAGGCTCTTGATGTGGCCGTCGGAGAGCACCTGCATCAGCGTGACGGTCTTGAACACGGAGCCGGGCTCCATGGCTCGGCCTATCGCCATGTTGCTGACCTCTTCGAAGTCGGCCGAGCCGGCGTCGCGGTAGAGGTTGACCATTGCCCTGATGGCGCCGGTGGAGGCTTCCATCAGCACGAGGCAGGCGCCTTCCAGGTCGTCTTCGGCCTTGATTTCATCATAGAGGGAGCGCCATGCAATGTCTTGATAATCAATGTTGAGGGTGGTGCGGATGTCCTTGCCGTCCTCGGGGCGGGTCTTGGTGCTGTCGTTGTCGAGCACGCGCCCGTAGTCGGTCACCTTGAGCCATTCTTTGCCCTCGCGCCCGTGGAGCACGTAGTCGAATTTTCCCTCCAGCCCGACGTGGGTGTTGCCCACGTCGGAGCGATTGTTCCTGACAAAACCGATGGTGCGGCGGGCCAGTTTGCCGTAGGGATAGATGCGAACGTTTTGTGGTTCGGCAATGAGTCCGCCGCGGTACCGTCCTTCACGGAAGAGCGGGAATTTGACGATACGGTTGTATAGATTTCGGTCCACCGGCTTGCCGAGGCGGAGGTACTTTTTCCCGCTCTTGCGGCCTTTGGAAATCAACTGCCAGTATTGGTCTGCTGTCTTTTCGGGGAAGACTTTGGCGAGCTCGACGCTGAGTTCTTTCGCCTTTTCGAGCCACTTTTCTTCCTTGGCGGCGCCTGACTCCTTGTCTTTTGCGTACTCTTCGCGCATCACGGTGCAGTCCATCGCGATCTGGTAGGTGGGGCAGGACATGGCGAGGAGGCGTCCGTTGCAGTCTATGATGTTGCCGCGCACGGGCTCGATGGCACGGGGGCGGCTTCCGGGGGTCAGCGCGCTCTCGATCTTGGGGTCGGGCTTGAAGAACAGCTGTATGCCCACGATCTTGGCGAACAGCAGCACGGAGGCGAGCAGCAGCAGCACGTAGACCACATAGAGTATGACTCCGATGCGGTCGCGCTTCTTCTTGACGTTGACTGTGTTCTCTTCCATCGCTACTTTAGCCTGGTTGCGGGGTCGGAGGGTTCGGTGACCTTCGATCCCATTTGTTGCAGCATTTCATTCACTGAAGCCCGGCGGGTCAGCTTGACCACGTCGAAGGTCTTCTGGGTGTGGACGATTTCGAGTTCGCGGAGTACGGCCTTGCCCTGCTCCACCTTCGTCATCGTGGATTCTATCATCAGCGATATCCATATGACCATCGCTATGAGGAAGAATGTGTACACGATATGGATGAAGTAACGCCCTACGTTGAGGCGAAAGAGGAATTCGCCCTTCAGTATGGCGCGGAAGCTGTTTTTCAGCCCCTGTCCCAGGTCTTGTATTCTCCAGGTCTTCTCCATATCATATCTTCTCGGCTACGCGGAGCTTGGCGCTGCGCGCGCGTGTGTTACCTTCAATTTCAGTTTCTTCGGGCACTATAGGCTTGCGGTTGATGCTCCTCAGGGGAGCGCTCGAGCGGCCATAGATGTCCTTCTCCTCATTTCCGTCAGTCCTGCCGCTGCGGATGAAGTTCTTCACCATCCTGTCCTCGAGGGAGTGGTAGGTGATGACGGCGAGCCGCCCCTGCCTGCGCAGGGAACGGGATGCGCCCTGGAGGAATTTCTCCAGGGAACGCATCTCGTCGTTGACTTCAATCCGCAGGGCTTGAAAGACTTTCGCAAGATATTTGTGCTCCGCGAAAGAAGGCAGGGCTCCCGCCAGCGCATTGCCGAGGTCACCGGTGGTCAGAATGGGGGCCTTTGCACGGGCGGCCACTATGAGCTGGGCGGCCTTGCGGGCGTTTTCGACTTCACCGTAGATTTTGAGGATCTTTTCCAATTCTTCTTGCGTATAAGAATTGGCAATGTCGGAGGCGGTCTTGGCGCCCTGCACATTCATTCGCATATCGAGGGGAGCGTCGAAACGGAAGGAGAATCCTCTCTCTGCGGTGTCGAACTGATGGGAGCTGACACCGAGGTCTGCAAGGATGCCGTCCAGCCCGTCGGGCGCCTCGATTAGAGCGTAATTATGTATAAAACGGAAATTGTTGTGGATCAGTTTGAAGCGGGGGTCTTCCGGGGCGTTGGCAAGGGCGTCCGCGTCGCGGTCGAAAGCGATGAGGCGGCCCTTTCCGGAGAGCCGTGAGAGTATGCCGCGGGAGTGCCCGCCGCCGCCGAATGTGGCATCGGCATAGACGCCGTCCGGGTTCCAGACCAGGGCGTCGATACTCTCTTTGTATAATACGGGATTATGATATTCGCTCATTGCCTGCCGTCCTATTTCGTGGAGAGGCTTCGGGCAATGGAGACATATTTTTCGTTACTGATGCGGGACGTCTCATACGTCTCTTTCGCCCAGACTTCCAATTTGCTTCCAATGCCCAGGAATACCACTTCCTTGGTTACACTGATTGCGTTAAGAAGATCACGGGGGATGGAGATACGTCCCAGTTTGGCGTCCGGCTCCACGACTTCGATGCCGCGCATGTATTCCCTCCAGAACTGGACATGCTCGTCATTGAAGAAATCGAGTTTGGACCTTGTGTCTTCGGCTTCCGCTGTCCACGCCTCATACGTGGACATCTCGAGGTAGTTGTCGAAGATTCCTTTTTTGATCACGAACCTCATATCACCACCTATCGGCATGGCACGCCGCACGGATGCGGGCAGGACCAGCCTGCCCTTATCGTCCACCTTGGCGGTGTATGTGCCGATAAATGTGACCATAATAATTCTTATACGCAGGTGCAAATATAATAAAATTTTTCCACTTTGTTCCACCTGCTTACAAATTTTTCCACATTTTGTTGATTTTTTCCATTTTTGGGGGCTTTTCGCTCCTGCTGGAGGGCATTACTGTCCAGCGGGAGCACCTGGGGGCTCTTTCGCTCCCGCTGGACGGCTTTTCTGTCCAGCAGGAGCACCTGGGGGCTCTTTCGCTCCCGCTGGAAAGATTTTTGGTCCAGCGGCGGCACATGAAAGGGGATTCGCTCCCGCTGGAAGGCATTTCATTCCAGCGGCGGCACGAGGGACCCGGCCGGGACCACTGGGTCCTGGCTATTGGTATCATGCTAGGGGGCCTGGCTACGGGCTTTTTGCTCCTGCTGGAAGGATTTTTGGTCCAGCGGCAGCACTTGGGGCCCGCACAGCGCCCGGCCGGGCACAGCGGGGCCTGGCTATTGGATGGGGACGTCGGAGTAGGTGAAGGTTATTTTGCCGGACTTGATGGTGAATTTGGCGTAGTAGACGTCGGAGTTGATCTCTCCGCCGGCACAGCCGGACATTGCCATAGTGTATTGCACGCCATCGGGGAGATCGGAGGTGATGGCGGGAAGGGTCAGGCCGGATGGGCCTTTATACAGCAGATTCTCCAGGAAATCATACTCTTCGTAGAGATCCAGGACGCTGTAGTAGAAGAAGTAGGCATCGCTGAACACGTCCCGGATCTTCTCGTCGGTCTCGAAATCCCAGAACCACGTGCGCTCCGGGTCGGAGGGAATGATCGTGAAGCCGTTCTCCTCCGGGTGGATCGTAAAGAACAGATCCTCCTTGGTCACGGGGAGCGTGGAGAAGGGGAGCCTGTAGAGCGGGCCTATCGCCTCCTTGGTCTGGGGGTTGATCTGGAATACCAGCAGCACGAAGTCGACTCCGGACGAGAGCTTGGTCTGCTTGATGGTGCGGGGGCCTTTATAACAGAACATATCGGCAAAAGAGCCGGCCTCTCCAGTCCCCTTCAGACTATTGTAGGTCTCCGTGATCCATCCCAGCTGCCACTCGACAAGCTCAGTATCCGACCAGGCGGCCTGCGGCTGGTCAGCCGACATGACGCCGTAGCAGTAGCAGGCGTCCGGGTTGCCGGGCGTGACGGTGAACTGCACCTTGGTGCCTTTCACCCAGTCGATTTTCAGGTCGAAGGTGCAGGACGTGGACACGATTTTCTCCTTCGAGCAGCCGGAGAGCAGCGCAATCGCCAGGCAGATGAATGCAATCCTTTTCATAGATCCTTGAACACTTTGAAAATGAACGTGACGCAGCCCGCGCCGTGGTTGCCGTATTCGCCGAAGTCGTATTGCACATCGTAGCCCTTGAACCACTGTTCGGCCTTGAGGGCGTTGACGAACGGCACGGTCCTGTCCTGCGTGCTGTGGAACAGGTACATAGGGGCGTGCGGGGCGAAATTGAGCACGGAGTTGCCCAGGAGCGCACGGTAGAAGCGGGCCGTCTGGCGGCTCTTCTTGTTGCGGCCTTCGGCAGTAAGGATTTCGTGCAGCGCAGTGGCGTTGATCTTCTCGTTGATCTCCTTCACCGTGTATTTCTTGGAGTTGATCCACTCTTTGTAGCCTTCCAGCAGTCTCGGCAGGAAGAAGTCTTCCATTTTCAGCCCCAGGGCCTCGCCGTCGTTGATGCCCTGCAGTATCATGGGGATCGCGCAGGGGATGCCCGTCTCGTCCCACTCCATCGAGGTGTCGTAGGTGGCCGCCAGGTCGTAGGGACCGCCGCCGGCGTAGACCTTCTTGATGGGGAAGATGTCCTCGCATTCGTCCTGGATCATGTTCATCACGGCCACGGTGGTGGCGCCGCCCTGCGAGTAGCCCGCCAGGATGACCTTTTCGCTCTCGGGCTCGCGCCCGATGTGCTTGAGGTAGGGCTTGACTGCCAGCGCCATATCCAGCACGGAGCGGGCGGTGCTCTCAGTGTGCATATATGGGTGGATGTGGTCTGCCGAGATCCCGTAACCTATGTAGTCCGCAATTGCCACCGCATAGCCTTTGGCGGCCCAGATGCCCTCCAGCGGGAAAGTTTCCGACGGGGCTTCGAAGTTCGCGCCTATGGTGTAGTGGCTCACGATGATGAGGTTCTTTATGGGACCTTTGCGCGGGTAGAGCAGCTTGCCGGAAAGGGTGATCGGCAGGCCGTCCACGTCGTGGCCGGTGTAGGTGCCGGCAACGTGGACCAGGGAGTTGCAGTTGATTTCGCCCAGGATGTTGCGGACGATGCTGTTGGCGTCGGTGTAGGCAAGCTTTGCGTCCACGGCGGGATCCGGGTTCTCCATCACCTTGACGTCGGGATTAAGGTCCCCGCCATCCGTGAAAACGGACGACGTGTTCAACGTGATCGGGTGGAAGGTCTCGAAATCCACCTGCTCCACTTCCGGGTGGCGGCAGGAGAGGACGGCAAGCGCCGCAAGCGTGATAATCAGGTACTTCTTCATACGCTACCAACGGTAATTCAAGCCCACGGACACCAGCCGGGAGCCGGCCATGAATATATGGTTCACGTTTTTGAGTGCGGCCATGAAGCCAAGGTCCACCGACCCGCACCAGTGGCCTTTCCCAACCTGGATGCCTATGGTGTTGACATCGAACACCGGGAGGACTTCACGGGCGTCGGAGTTGTTCCACGCGAAGAGCGCCCCGGCCCCCAGCCCGGAGTAGAGCCGCACCCACTCGCGGTCCAGCCAGGTGAAGCGGACCGTGGGCAGGACGGAAAGGTCATAATTACGGGTGCGCCGGCCATCCTGGGTCCAGCTGACGCTCAGGAAGTCCACTTCGGCGCCCACGCTGACCACCTTGCCGAGGCTCCGGCGGTAGTCGGCGAAGATGTGGCCCGTGTAGCAGTGGTCGGACGCCCCTGCCGCAGGGTAGAAGACCAGCTGTTCGAACAGGGGGTCTCCCCAGCCGAGGCGCAGCAGGTTCTTGTCCTGTGCACGACCGGGGGCTTGCGCGCTTGTGGTTGCAGCGGCAAGAAGGAGGCACACCAGGGCCAGCGTAATGTGTCGCACTGTGTTCATATCGCAAACCTACGAAAAAAAAGCGCCAAGTGCAACAGGGACAGGCACTTTTGCGACGGCGGGGAAGGGCCGCCCCCAGTGACGCCGCTGGACAGAAAACCCTTCCAGGGCCTACTGAGCATTCAGCGTGAGCTCGAGGATCTTGCTTTCGCCGCTGGCGAGCGTCAGGTGGGCTTCGACCACGTGCCTGCCGGCGGTGAGCCTTACCGAGGGGCCGCTCACCGGTTCGTCGTCAAAGAACCACGCGACCGAGGAGACCGGCTGGGCCTCGCTTTCGATGATCGAAAGCGCAAAGTCGCTGCCGGCGGAATACACTCCGCCTCCCGGATTTGCGATCACGTTGTAATTGAGCGAACTGGATGGAACGGTGGCATAGAGGGATACCTGTCCTCCGGAATAAGTAATGTTGGACAGCTGAATGTCAGAATTGACGCCGTTCCAGCTTTTGGCCGTATAGGTCTTCTTGCCGGCCGTTCCGGGGAATGCCCACCTGGCGCCTGTGTAATTCAGGCTTGTCTGGCTGCCGGCGGGAACCACGTAGAAGCACGGGTGCGAGCCGTTTTCGTTAATGGAATTGTACTGGGACCAGTTGTTCCAAAGGGACTGTACTGTCACGGGAGAACTTGCCCCGCTGATTGACACCTTTCGGGAAGATTTGTCAACGTGATAGATGATAAGTCCGGCCTCGGGGATATAAGCATCCCAACCGGTCTTGCTGCGGCATTCGTAAACGAAATACTCACCGTCCATATCGGTCAGCGTCTTGTAAGCCACGTTCTCGCTTACACTAGTGAGGGTGTAGGTTCCGGACTGGCCGAACTCCTGTATGATTGACGGCTGCTGCCAGCCAAGCAAAATACGCTCCTCGATATTGAAGTAGGGGGGAGTGCGGCCTTCGTTGTTGTACGAACCGCTGCACATCGTAGAATACGCATACAGGCCTCCGGCCTCGCCGTTGGTCTTGTAATCGGTATCATAGAAATCCGGAAGTCCCATGGCGTGGCCGAATTCGTGGCAGGCTGTGCCGATGCCGCACATTTTCAGTCCGTCGCTATACTCCACAATCTCGTTGGAGCAGGCGTATTTGTTGATCTTCTTGCCGTCGAGGGTGAGGGATATGCCGGCGGAAGTGATTTTCCACTGGTGGGGCCAGATGCAGTCTTCGCTGCCACCGTCGGCTTCGCCCCTTCCTGCATAATACATGAAGACGAGGTCTACTTCTCCGTCGTTGTCGTTGTCGTAGATTGAGAAGTCGATGGAAGAATCGAGTGACTGGCAGCCCTCCTTTACAGCATACTCGGGACGCAAATCATCGCCATCGCTATCATTTCCGCCGTAATAGGCCTGATTGTTGTCGAGACGTACCGGACCGTACACGTCGAATATGGGTTCGAACGCCCCGCCGGAATTGTCGTAATAGTAGTCCCTGGCGGAACCGGTGCCTCCGTTCACATTGTAGCCCGTCTGATTGAGCAGGGCGGTGAAATCGGCATTGGCGGTGCTGCTGGAAAAGTGCACGTCACTGAACTCCACGAGTATCACGAGGAAATGTTTCTGTCCGCTGGCGACGCCCGCTTTGGCGGGAGCATAACGGCGCCGTGCGTTAGCTTCAGTCCTTGCTGCCCGGGCCTTGATACGTCTTGCATTCAACTGGGCCTCGGAGACGGGGCGGTAGAATCCGTCCGCATCGAGCGCCACCGTCTGTCCGGAAGCGTCGGTAGTCCAGTGGCAGAACTCATCGCCGTGGAGACGTATCCTGATCACGCTGCCGTCCGGCTGGGTATAGGAACGCCACCCGGGGTAGGCGGGTACTGCAAGCGTTGAAACGCAGCAGCATAAAGCTGCAATCGCGATTGCGAATATCTTCTTCATAGCCGGACTTACTTTTTGATGATTGCGCCCTTGCCGTTCCCGTCACTGAGCCAGACCATCGGTCCCTGCTCCTTGATGACGGTCATGGTGTATCTTGCGCTGTTCAGGCGGTTTACTCTGCCGTAACGCCAGTTGACCGTAAGGGTAACCCGGTCTCCCTTGATGTACGACTTCTTGTAGCCGCTTATCTCCAGTTCTTCAACCGTATCGGGATTGATGATGGTGTAGGTGAGCACGCCGTCCGTGTCGTATGCGCGGGTTACCTGATTGACGCCGGGGTCCAGGGCCCACTCGAGGCCGGTTCCGAGCCAGCAGCCGTAGTCGGTCTTCGAAAGCATCGGATCGTTGGCTGAAATTCCACCGCCTGAAGCGCTGCGCCGGTAGATGGAAACGTCTGTCTGGCCCGAAGAATAGCAACTGAATCGGGGAGAACTGGAATTGTATTTCAGAAGCGTCCTCGACCCTGCCTTGGCAGTAACAGTTGTGGTGCCATTACTGATGGCGATGCTCCAACTGGAATTGTCGTTTACAGAGGTAAGCTCGCTGAGAAGATAATTCTTATCCGTAGTCGGACTGGAAAGGTAATAACTGCCGTCAAAGAAAGCAAACGTTCCGTCTGATGTTCCAGCCTTAAGAGTCAGCACAGTCGCATCACCCGGGTCGGAAATAGCGTTGTTGGAAACAGTCACGTCAGCAGGAAGGCGGTAATTGCCATTACTCTCTCCAAGAGCCACGTATTCGTCGGTGGCCTTGGTACTTACAATCAGCACCTCATCCCCGGCCTTCAGCGTAGAAGCGTCGGTAACAAGTTCGAATGCGCCCGAGCTGCCGCTTCCTGACCCGCTGCCTGCGGCAGTAAATTCAGCCCCCTCCATATTGACGGAGAACACGGCCACCTGCCCGGCGTCGAACTTCCTGTCGGCGGGGAATTCCACCAGCTGCTCATGGCAGCCTGCGGAAGTGTACACGGTCACTGTCATAATCTGCTCCGACACGTCCACCGGTGCGCAGGCGAACCAGATGTCCGACGTACGCGAAGTGTTGATGGTGAGTGTCGAAGATGCGCCGTAGTCGGTGATGCCCGATCCGGAAGTCTCCCAGTACCAGTCGCCTACGATGGGGGTGGTGACGGTGAGTTCCACGGCGGATACCGTTTCTCCTTCAGCCAGAGCCAGATTCAGAAGGGACATGCGTCCGTAGGCCGTAAGGTGGTTGAAATAAAGGTTGACGTCGCCCACCTGCACGGCAGAATCGTACTCGTCGCTTGCGGCGGCAAGGATGATGCCGGATTCATCGGGGGAAGCATCAGATGGCGTCTGCTCGCAGGGGATGGACACTTTCCATGCCGAGCGGCTGGGGCTTAGCGCCAGGGCTGCTGAGGCGGGGGAGACGGAATAGAAAGTATATGGACCGCTGACTTCGGAGAAGTCGAAGGTCGCCTCGAATGAAGCCGTACCAAAGTCGGTAGACGGCACGACTCCGGCCGCTACGGCGCTGCCGTAGTTGAGGGAGAGTTTGACTTCCGAGTCATTGCTCGTCCAAAGCGTGGGGCGAATGCCGTTGCCGTCATCCTCGCCGAAGCGGGCCTTGGTGTCCGCCTGGGACGCGTGGAAGTGCACCACGCGGGGGCCGTCGGCCTCCTCCGGTGCGAAATCACGCGTGCAGGCAAAAGCCGCAATGGCGGCGCCAAGAAGCGCCGCCATGGGCATGAATTTGTCGATGAATCTCATCACAGGGTGCCCCAGTTTTTGTCGGAGACGGAGCTCAGGTTATTTGATGGTGTTACGCCTGTAAACCACTTATGGTTGGTGTTGCTCTCCGCAGAACTCTGCAAGCTTGTTGGTACGTTGGCAAAGAAGTTGAAACCGGCACGCTGTTCAATAGCAGCAATGGAAGTCACGAACTCAGGAGCATAGTATTGCCCGGAGTGTGCTTCGTTTGAGTAGATGAAAGCAATGCCTTGTGCTCCGCTCATTGTCCCGTCTGCGTTGAAAGAACACATCATCAGGCACTTGTAGAAGTGGCTTGGACGTGCAACTGTTCCTCCGTCGTTGCTGGATCCGGAATTGCTTGTCTCGAAAAGGGTGCCTGTCGCAACGTACAGGGTATCCCTCCCGGACGGAGCCATAGTCTGGACCCGGCCTTCCAACGTTGCCCACATACCTCCGTTGAAGCCATTTTGCCATTGAGGCGCCTGGTTGGTATAGTAGAACGTCTGGTCGTTGCCATCACGCCAGGTCTGCCTGTCTTCCGAAGCGCAAAGATGACCGCGGCCGTAGCCATCGCCGTTATTGTAGTCGGAGGTGGAACCGCTTGACTGCCAAGATCTGGGGATGGCGGGATCATAACTGGTATTGACATTGAAGTCACCCCTTGTCACGTTATTATTGGGATAAGCGGCGCTGTGCATTGCATATACCGCCCACAGGGGACAACGCTTGTTCTGGTCCACCATCACGGTGTAGTTGCGGTACACTTTGTTACCATAAGAGTAAGTGTGCGTGACTACTTTCCTGGTTGAAGTTGTAGTATCGTATTCATACCAGTTGGTGGAACCGAAGGTTTCCACACCTATTGATGTAGGTGAGGTATTCCCTGATGCAAGCGACAGGGCCGGCATCTCATAGCAGTCAAGGTAGCCTGCAGGGGGAGTGGCGAAGGAAAAGACTTCGCCATAGAAAGTCTGGCTCTGTGAGGAATAATCGCCTGTCCCGCTGACCGTTACGAATGCCTGGTAGTAGTAGGTGATCCCTGCCGAAAGTCCGCTGAGCGTAGCTGAAAGGCTTCCGCTGGTGCCGCTGGCCGTCGCGGTGGCGGTCTGGTTCAGGCTGGTGGAACTTGTTCCGTACTTGAATCCTGCCGCCGTGGGGACAGCACTCGCTCCGGTGTAGGAGCCCGACAGGGTTGCCCCTGTCAGGCTCACACTCGTAGCGGAGTTAGCGGTGATTACTGAAGCTGCGGGTTGTTGCCCCCCGGTACCGCTACCGGATCCGCTTCAAAAGAATACTTCAATCTGAGTTATCTGAGTATTATGACTTGAAGTAACCTTTAATGTATAGGTCGTTCCAGCAGCCTGATAATTGGAATCAATAAGATATGTATTAGTTCCAGTAGCACCTGTAGTTGCTGTACTTACAGCAGTAATGCCTACATAAATATTTTGTACGACAGATGCAGATGCACCGCTCCTACCAGTCACTACTATTTTGGTTACAGGGTAGCTATATGTAGGGAAACTAATATAGGCATTAGCTTTCCCAAGCATGAAATAACCTGTATTCATTTTAAAGCTAGCGGCTCCTTCTCCAGTGAAACTGACT
>JAEEGJ010003381.1_pt1 | contig 62277 bp, 29 predicted proteins | sample 8958761 | NCBI WGS metagenome assembly JAEEGJ01 (sample SAMN16246546, study PRJNA631951) | gut metagenome | biome: gut microbiome; feature: rumen; material: RS-attached | host: Bos | place: Iran: Karaj | collected 2018-10 | reverse complement strand
TGCGAAACCATTGAAAGGCCTGTCTTTCCTGTAGACATCAAAAGTCGTTCAAAAGTGATGGAACCAAAAACGCCGGCACAGGCAATCAAACAGATGCGCATGTAAGTAACACCGTATTCAATAATTTCGGCATTGTCTGTCTGGCTTTCAAAGAAAGGACGTGGAACAAAAATGCCCACAATTACAAAAACTATGGCTCCCAAAAGGGCAAGAAGAATACCATTGTTTGCAACCTTATCTACTTCTTCAAAATTCTTTTCTCCAAGGCGGCGCGAAAGCAAAGAGTTAATACCAACACCGGTACCAAGCGCAACCGAAAACATTAAGTTTTGAATAGGGAAAGCAAGCGAAACTGCAGTAAGTGCATTTTCCGAAATACGTGCAACAAAGATACTGTCTACAATGTTATAAAGTGACTGCACAAACATCGAAATCATCATAGGAACCGACATTGTTAAAAGCAGCTTGCCCAATGGCATGTACCCCATCTTATTTTCACCACGTGAGGCGTTATTCTGTTGTGTAATATCTGACATAATGAAATATGATAACAGAATAAAAAATTTTGTGGAATAGGAGGGGCTCCCACATACTTGAAACAACAGCCATTCTTCTTTATCTTATAATGGATGCTGAAACGAGTTCAGCATGACAGAGGTTTTTATGAAAGAATTTATTAAGGGTGCAAACCCATACATGCCGCTTTGGGAACATGTTCCAGACGGAGAACCACGCGTTTTTGAATATAATGGAGAAAAAAGAGTTTACCTTTATGGTTCACACGATACACTTAAAACTGAATACTGCGGACCGGACCAGGTTGTATGGAGTGCACCTGTTGATGATTTGACAAACTGGAAATGCCACGGAGTCTGCTATACTGCAACCGACGGCGGAATTTTATATGCACCGGATGTTGTTCAAAAGGGCGACACCTTTTATATGTATGCAGCCGAAGCAAAAGGTTCGCGCATCATGCTTGCAACAAGTAAAAACCCTGCAGGACCATTTACAAATCCTGTAAAAACCGAGCTTGGCTTTGACCCGGGTATTTTAGTAGATGATGACGGCCGCGTTTATGCCTTCTGGGGCTTTTGCAAACAGTATTGTGCCGAGCTCAACGACGACATGGCTACAATCAAAAAAGAAACCCTGCGCGAAAATGTAATCAAACACTCTATTACCCCATGGTCACCGGATGACGGCATGGACGACGAAAACGACGCTTTTTTTGAAGCTTCTTCTCCGCGCAAGCTTTTTGGCAAATATGTTTTTGTTTATTCAAAGCGCTACTACACACACCGTCCTCAGTACGGAGTTTACGAAGACTGTAACGGATTCCTTTCTTTTAAATACTGCGACACTCCTCTTGGCGACTACAAGATGGGCGGCGACATAAGTTTTAATGGTGGAGAAATCCTTCCTGGTCCTGACGGCAAAAATCAGATGTCTTACCGCTGGGGCAACAACCACGGAAGCCTTATGCAGGTAAACGGCAGCTGGTATATTTTCTATCACCGACAGATTGGTACAGACGAGTTTGCCCGCCAGGCAATGATTGAACCGGTTGATGTTGCAATGGATAAAAATGGCAAAATCTTTATCGGAAAGATTACTTACAAGGACGGAGAACCCGTAAGCAGCGAACCTGTAGAAATGACTTCGCAGGGTGCCCAGGTAAACGGTCTTGAAGCCCGTAAAATTATTTCTGCCGGCTATGCAGTTCACATCTATGGTGGTGCAAAAGGCGGCTACAACGGCGGTGCAGGAGGCGCTTACATCAAACCTGTTTACGAAAAAGATGACAATGTAAGCTCGCCAATTGTAGACATAACAAATGCCCTTACTGTTGGCTTCCGCTATGTGCAGTTTGGAAACAACACTCCGACAACAATTACAGCCGACATCACAGCCCTGCAGGATTTGACTGTAAAGGTTCGTGTAGATAATTATAAAGGAAAAGAAATTGCAAGCTTTGATATGAAAAAAGGAGACAAGACTGCAACTGCAAAATTGTCTGCCGGCGTAATCGGTAAGCGTGCAGTTTACTTTGAATTCCTTTCTTCAAACAGCGGCGTGATTGCAGAGTTTGATAAGTTTACTTTTGATTAACAGATTGTCGGGTCACGCCTGACAATGACATACTGCTGCCAGCCAGCCCACTACTCCATTTGGGAGTTTTGGGTCCATTGGCGTCCCGTCATCAAACATGAGGTTGCAGTGCATTGGATTAATGATGCAGTGCTGTCCCATTTCTACTCCAAAATTGATTGATGAAATTCCGTGGTCTCCGTTGTAAACCCAGTCTGGTGTAAAGATGTAGCAGTTTTTCATGCGCTTCATTCGAGGCAAAAGTGGAACAATATCCTTTTCATAGCTGTTGAACTCGTCGCGTTTTCCCATTGCAAAAAACAGGCTCACATTGTTGTCGTCGTAAAGATCCAGAAGGCTTTCGCCTGGAATCTCCGAAGCACCCATAGGTACAACTGCATCAAAAAATTCCGGGTAGGCAGCCGACATACGAAGCGACATTCTTCCCCCGCTGGAATTTCCAAGAATTACTTTTTTAGAAACGCCGCCGTTTGGTTCGGTGTGCTTTTTTATAAACTCGTTTATGAGCGCGTAAACCGGAGCAATGTATACATCATCCCACTGCCCCTTACATTTACCGTTCTGGTCGCGGTATTCGTTTGCAAGCGGAATTAAAATGTATGCGCCGCCAAGAGGTTTCTGGTATTCTTCTTTGGAATAAAACTCTGCACCCGCATAGTTGATACATACATCTCCTTCGAGGGCGTTGGTTGTTCCGTGCATAAAAACAAGAAGAGGATATGTCTGCCCCTTTGGTGCACCGTGTTCTGTAGGGTCATAAAAGTAATAACCCATTTTGTCAAAATCCTGTGGTTCAAAAAAATCCTTGTGAAAACGGTCAAAGTACTCGCCTACCTTATAGGTTGGTGCATAAGAAATAAAGCCTCCCTCCGGGATTTCATTAGCCCAAGGTGGTGTTGGTTTTTCTGACATGTTATCTCCTTGTCATCCCGAACTAGTTTCGGGATCTCTCGTCGTTTACAATATGAATAACGCCTTTTGTTTCCAGAATCTCTTTCATCCGGGTTTTCAAAAAGGCAGGTTTAATATCAAACTTTTCCAGCTCGTCCAACGGGATCCATTTGATTTCTTCCTTGGCATTGTTCCAGCCATAGCTTTCGCAGTGAGCATCTTTGTTGCCGCGCGGCTTCATCAGATAGTAAAACTCTATTACATGGCATTTTAAATCATCTATGCCGGTGTCGTTTCCCACAAAAAAGTTTTCACACACTACAGCAAGATGATCTACCTCATAGTCCACGCCGGTTTCTTCCTTTACCTCGCGCACTATGCATTCTTCGGCCTTTTCGTTCATGTGAACACCGCCACCAACCGTGTAATAAAAGCTGGAAGTAGAAGAAGTTATTGCAAGAAAGCTGTTGTCCTCTACAATGATTGCACCCGCTCTGTAGCGGAACCAGTTTTTATCGACAGAAAAACAGCAGTCGGGAAAGCCAACACGAATTTCGCCTATTTCATTATTTTGAGACATATAACACCTCAAAAGAGATTATATCAGAAAACTTATTTATTGATTACTTCTTTTTAAAAAAGATTGGGTTAATTCTTTTATTGTCTGCTTATCATAATTTGAGAGCTGATTATATTGATTTATAAAAACTCTGCTTTCAGTTGTTAGAATTGTTTTATTGTCAGAAGAGGTTTCTTCTCCCTTAACTAAATATTCTACAGTAACACCCAGTGTATCTGCAATTTTTACAGCATTTTCGACATTAGGTTGTGATTTTTTACCAGAAAGATATTTATCAAGTGTACTTTTTTTAATACCTGTTCGAGCAGCTAATTCCTTTATTTGAATATCCTGATAAACAAGTTCGTTATGTAGGTTCTCGCCAAATCCCATGTCTTTATTATAGTAAAAAATGGCGTCGTTAAGTTTGACAGACATATAATATGGTGCTAATATTATTAGTAAACATAATATATTATGTTTACTAATCTTTTAACATAAAATTTTCATTTAGATATATAAGGATTTTTTATGACTACATTTTTATTTATTGTTGCTCCAATAATTTGCGAAGGAATTTATATAATTCACTGTATACGTGACTATGGATACTATAGTGAAACCCCTCTTCTTCTTATTCCGTTTGGACTTTATATCGCATCTGTTATAATTGTAAGAAATGTTGCTGACCTTTTTAAGAAAAAAGTTCTTTGTTTTTTCCTGTTTTTAATTTTTCCGCTGGTATCGCTGTTTATGGTTTCGGCTCTTACTACAGAATGGTATGATATTGGATATAAAAAAATTAAATCAAATGCCCAGGTTTATCTGTATAATGAAGATTCAGAAGAAGTTATAACTTCAATTAATTTTAAACCAGTTTCTTATGATGAAACTTTTATCGATACATATTTTGACAAAGCACAGGGTTACAACTCATTATATTCTCCTGTATCTTTCACATTTAGAAATAATACTCTTAAGCAAAATGAACTTCAAAGATTTAAAATTCGTCCTGGTAAATACACAGTAAAGATTGATACATATCTGAAAGAACAGAAAAAAGAATACACAGTAGAAACAAATTTTGCCTATATGGATGCCGCAAAAGCAAAGAATGTATATTTATGTTTTGATGGAGCCAATTTATTCATGGTTAATCCTGATCAAGAAGATGAAGAAAGTGTAAAAACTCTTTATTTTTCAACTGATAATCATATCTATAAAGCTAAATGGGATAAACAATACCTGATGGACGAAGATCAGCATAAAAGTAACAAAAAAGAGAAAAAATAGGAGGAAACCATAATGGAACAGAACCTTTCTGATGAGCAGATTTTAAGAGATTATTATAATAAAATTTATGAATGCGAACTTCTTAAACAAGTAAATGAAAAAAAAGAAATAGACTCTCGGATTTCAAAAGAATCCTTGTCTAATCACAAAATATATGTTTTTTTCTGTATGTTATTTGTTGCCTCCATATATGTTTCCATTTTTCTTATTATGAGATATGCAATATTGCCTATAGCTGCACTTATTCCTGCAAGTCTATTTCTTCTTATTTATCAAAAAAGTGAATATAAGCAAATCTCCGAAAAAAGTAGCAAAGCTTATGATGATTATTTCAAATGCCTTACAGAATACAAAGAGTATGTTCGAAAAACACCAAAGCCTCCAATTCCTGATGATAAACTGAACCAGACTTCTATAAAAGAAATTCTTGATGTATTTGCTTCAAAACGCGCAGATACTTTTAAAGAAGCATTAATCATTTACGAACAGGATTTACAGCATAGAGAACTGGTAAATAAGCAGCGAGCAATGCAGCAACAGATATATTCTGCACAAATGGCAGCTGCACAGGCACAAAAAGAAGCAGAAAAAGCAAAACAGGAAGCCGAATATCTTAAACGCGAAGAAGAATTTTATCGTGAAGATGCATATTATCACCAGCAGGAAGATTATTACAATAATAATTAACAAGTTTTATTATTGCATATATGCGGTATTCACGGGCGAAACAAGTCTTGCAGATTCAGCGTTTTTAATTCCCATAAACTCTATGCGAACTTCTTCTTTTTTTGTAAGACTGTCCGGCAGTTCAAAATCCAGAGTGTATTTTTCTTCTGTACCTTTATAGTCCAGAGTAATGGCCGCAATTTTATTCAGACCACTTGTTATGCAAAGTGTCTTGCCGTTGTCTTCTTTTAAGAAGGTGCAGACAAGATAATTCTTTTTGCCGGGCTGAACCTTGAACATATATGAGAAAGCTCCACCTGCTTTTGCGTAGCGTGTGAGTTCGTTGGGGTCACCAACTGAACCCGTGCCTTTTTCCTGCATGAATGGCCAGGTGGTTGCGTTGCCTTCTGTCTGGGCGCCGTAGCCAATGCCTATTCCGTCAATGGTGATGTATTTTTGCTCCAGCAGTGTCTGTTCTTCTTTATCTGCAAAAATCCAGTAGATACCGTAGCGCTGATTATTGATGAGGTAGTATGGAGAAAAGATAAAGTCTCCTTCCCAGTTTGTGTCATTAAGTTTGAATGCGAGCGTGCCGTCTGCGCGTGTGATTTTTTCAAAGTGCGAATTGATGTTGGTCAAAAAGTCCCGAACAGAGCTGCCTTTTACAAGTACCGTTTCTCCCGGAAGCAGCGGAAGATTACTGGTGCCGCCGTAGTTTCCGGTTAGTTCGTAAACCTGACCGCGTACAAGCTTGTTGGCACTAACATCGCACTGAACTCCTACCTGGCGCAGGGTCATTTTGTCGTCGCGGCCAAGCTCTGCAGCAAGAACTACAGGTCCGTATTTGAAAGCTACTGCACGTCCGTTGTTATCTGGAAGCGGGAAGGCCTGGATGTTCATGTTGAATTTTATACGGAATGTGTCGCCGGCATGCCATTCGCGGGTGTATAGGATGTAGCCGTCCTGTAAAGTGCCTCCTGGAGCGTCTGCGGGCTGGTAGTTCCAGTCAGGACTACGCACTGCAATCGTTATTTTCTGGTCTTGTGGAGCCTTTTCTATTGTGAATTCTACCTGATTGCTGGCAGGAAGATCTGCTTTCTGGCTTAAAACAAGGCCTTTTTCTTTCCATTCGACGCGGGAGCTTATAAACTGATTTACAACAAGCGTTTTGTCGTCGTGAAAGTATATGCTGTCTCCAAGCTTTGTAAAGTTTTCTAAGCCGGTACCTGTACAGCACCAGAAGTAGTTTTTGTCTACATCGGGATTGCAGTAGGTTTTAAAACAGCCGGTTGCCATTGGCTGAAAGTACAGGGTCATTCCAGTGTCTTTGTTTACCGAAGCAAGGATTGCGTTTATATACGTGTTTTCGTAATAATCTGCGTACTGGCGCTCACCTGTTGCCATAAAAAGCATTCGGCTAAGCTTGAGCATGTTGTGGGTGTTGCAGGTTTCGCAGTTAGTGTTGCTGCGTTCTTTGTCCAGAACATTGTCCTCTCCAAAATGCTCGCACTCGCTGTTTCCGCCGGTGATGTATGTGTGATTTTCTACAACGATTTTCCAGAAGGCGCGGGCGTAGTCCAGATAGGCCTCGTCGTGCAGCGTCATATATCTGTTCATTGCTCCCACAAACTTTGGGATTGTTGTGTTGGCGTGGCGGTTGTTCAAAACATTTGAGTTAGGACCTGCAGCCAGCACTTTTTCAAAAAGAGGAACTTCATCAAACTTGTGGGCAGAGGCAAGAATGTGTTCGCAGGTTGTATCATCATAACCGCCGGCGCGGGCACATTTATATAACTCATAGAGGCAGTCATTCATACTGCCATATTCAGTTCCAAGCACGCGGGCCTGCATCTGGTCATCCCAGCGGCTTGTTCGTTTGTAAATCCATTCGCAAAACTTAACACCAATTTCCAATGCCTTTTTGCTGCCGGCCGATTTGTTAGCCTCGACTAACCCGTTCATAATTTTGTGAACTGTATACCATGGAACCCAGGTGTCTGCAGGGTTGCCTTCTTCGAGACGGTCAAACTGTCGCTCCGGCTTTGAAGGATCTTCCATTGTGGCACCAAAAATAAAGCCCGTGCCCATTGCATCCTGGCATTCTGCAAGTCCATCAATCAAGTAATCAAAACGTGCCTGCAGCGTCTTTCCATCCGGGCCTTTACATTCACCATACCCGCGTGCAATTGCCTGAGCTGCAGCCGCAAGATAATGCCCCATGGTATGACCGCCAATACGGGTATTTTCCCAGCCGCTGTAAGAGATGTTAGCCTTAGTGTTTGGAAGTCCGGCAGTTACTCGGAAATTAAAAAGAAGCTTGTCGGGATTAAATGTGTTTAAAAAGTTTACATCTTTTTGGGTAACGTCCAGCATAAACTGATCGCAAAGAGTTATTTCTGCTGGTGAAAATTCGTGTAGATTGGTAAAAGGCATGGGGGAACTCCTATAAAATGACGTAGTTGTTTTTTTCTTCAACAAAAGGCCCCGGAAGAGGACTTTCGTCTCTTTTTTTGCCCAAAAGGTCCTGGTCAAAGGTAATCGGGCTGCCATCCGGGTTTTCAAACTTTTCTTCCGGCTCAAAGGCCATCTTCATGTCATCGGTGTGCATGAGCTTACACTTTGGTGCACTGCCTGCAGCTCCAATCACATCATAAAGATTTGTCTTAAACTCAAAACCATCGGCTTTTTCTTCTACTGCAAAAGTGACCTTTTCGCCTTCAATCACAACAGCATCAGGCTCTTTGGCTTTAGACATTGGACGTGCGCCATTAAGATAAACATTTCCGCCAGTCCAGACAGGAAGTTCAGAATAATACTTGTCGGTTGTAACGGCACCCTGGCCGCAGTAGCCTTCAAACTGTTTGTTCCATTCATCAAAGGTCGGGAACTTTTCGTAAACAAAAGTACCTGCCAGAATGTTTCCGTCGTCCCAATCGTTCTTGTTGGCAATGTTGTTATCCATTCCTTTTTTAAGAGCTGGACGAACAGGCTCCTGAACAAAGATGTTATTATAAACTCTTGTATCACCATGAAGGATTGTCATAAAGCCCGCAATTTCTGTCTGATGCGGAACATGATAAGGTGTGTATCTTGGTGACGGTCTTGTTGGCGCACCGTTGTTTGTACCAAGCCCAACAGAAACAATTCCACCATAAATGATATTATGAACAAGGGCCACTCCCTGTGTTGCAAGCTTGAGGGCTCTGTCTGACAAAAAGATATTGTTATCAATTAAAGTTGGTCCGTGGCTAACTTCTACAAACAAATCTTCGCCACAGCCAACCATACTTTCATCATTCTGATTATATTCCTTTGGAACAACGTTGTTGTAAAAAAGATTCTGAGTAACGCGCGTTCCCTGTGCCTGCCAGTCGAGCCACATTCCGCGGGTACAGTCGTGAATCACATTGCGACGGTAGATGCAGTCAATTGCTGCATGCATTTTAATTCCGCCAATTTCGCAGCCTGCAAGATTCTGCTTGTTGTTTATGTGATGAATATGACAGTCTTCTACAAGAGAAAAAACTCCGCCAAGATGACCTACAATTCCAGTCTGTCCGCAGTCGTGAATATTACAGCGGCGGATTATGTGTGAACCGATTGTTGCCTTGCTCCAGCCTTCGCGTTGTGCCTGGCAGATACAGTCGCGTTCTGTTTGAGCGCCGTCCTTGTATTTCCACTTGAGCCATTTATTATCGTTTTGTGGCTGAAGATATTTACCAAGACTGATTCCGCTGCACTTTGCTTCAAAAACTTCGCAGTCTTCGATGATCCAGCCCTTTGACCAGTGAGGGCCAATCATTCCTTCCTGGTAGGCTGTAGGAGGTGCCCACTGAGTTGCTGCTTTAGAAACCTTAAAACCGCTCAAAGTAATATAACCGCGGCCTTCTTCCTTTGGATAAAAGCAAGCCTGACGTGCAGTGATTTCTACATCTTCTTTATTTGGGTCTAAACCCTGAAAATTTGCGTAAAAAACAGTCTCATCGGTCTTTTCATCCTGCTGGGCATACCATTTATACACGGAAAACTCGTGGTCCCAAGAAGGAACACTAACTGCGGCGGCCTCAACTTCGTCAACTGACTGCACTTCGTACATAGATTTTCCGTTCAAAAACACATCACCGGTGTGAGCAGTCATAAATGCAATAAACCAGTCACCGCTAACAAGCTCTTTGTATGGATTATAGTCCCCAAAAATCTTATTGGAAACGCGCGCTGTATAAACGTTGCCCTTAAATTGCTTCCAACCGGTCAGTGGTTCAGCACCGGTTATATGAGCCCCAAGAGGAACTTCGGACTTATAAATAATTCGCTTGTCCTCGGTTCCACCGTTGGCAGGATTTACCCATTCACGATAAACACCGGAAGCAACAATAACTTCATCACCTGCAACTGCAATTTGAGCTGCTTCGCCAATTGTTTTAAACGGATTTGCCTGGCTGCCATCTCCATGCTGCATAACGTTTGAGTTAACATAATAAATCATAATGACTCCAGATTACACTGTCATGCTGAACTTGTTTCAGCATCTACGCAGATCCCGAAACAAGTTCGGGATGACAGTCTATAAAATATCTTCTTTTACTTCTGCCGGCGGCTGTTCAAGCACCGAAGGATCCTGCAGTATGCTCTGGAGCTTTCGGCAGGCCATGGCAAACTGAACACCTTCGGCAATTCGTTCATCCATAACAAGACCAATAGGAATAACCTTGTCAAAAACAATTTCCCCATGTCTCTTTACAGGGTCATCGCGGGTATTTCCCATAGCCATAATCATAGAGGTTGTACCAAAGTTGTAAACATGATGGAAAATATAGTTTGTACCAATACTGGCAAGATTAGTAATTGTCATTGTACAGTGGAACGGACTTGCATCAATAACTGCCTTTGGAAGCCAGCCGTGTTTGTCCATCCACTTAATAAAATTAACACCAACACGAGCCAACCCCGGAATAGAAAGCAGAGTTGCCATAAGCTTATCGGTAGAGTTGGTTTTTCCGGCTCCACGGTTTGTATTGATATAATCATCCAGAACCTGCTGAATCTCGTAGATTGTCATTTCGGGATTAAAGTACATTTTGTTCATAGTACCTTCTGTTTCGCCCGGCTTAAGAACAACCATACCGATTGCAATTTCGTTTCTGGCATAAAGAGTTTTATTTACAACAAATCTGTTCAAAAATGGATAGTCCGCAATGGTTCTTATATAAGCCGCAAGAATAACCGCCAGATGGCTAAATGTATATCCTTCATCCTTTTTTCGCCTGATGTATTTTCTGATTGGGTCCTGCTGAACAGTAAGCTCAATCATATTCATGGAGTCGCATCGCTCAACCATGATGTGTGAAATAAGCTTGTACATCGGGTCAATAGTTTTAATTTTTCGTCCATCTTTGCGCATTTGTTGTATTCCTCGTTGTTATTATCAATAGTAACTACAATTATACCACGAGTTTGAGGAATTACAAAATAAATTTGTTGACCAAGCCCAGAAAATCCTACTTCATCTGGGCGGTTTCGATGTAGCCCAGTGCACCCTGTTTTATAGCATAACCAAGAATAGGGTTCTTTGTTCCATTACCATAAACTGTACCATAACTATTTTCTGTTGGTGTTGATGTTCCAATATGGGTCAAATCTTTTTCACCTATATTAGTTCCATCTGGTTCTAATCCATCTGTTGTAGACCAGGTTATTACTCCATTTGCATCTGTCCAGACTCCAACATTAATATGATCAGAAGGAACCTTACTTGAAGTTGGAACTATAGTACATTCCCAATTTGAATTAAATGCATCAAGATCTACACCAGCAACATTTGAAACATTTACATTCTGTAAGGATTGTGTATTATTCCAATAAGCAATCTTTGGACGAGAACAGCTGAGAGCATAGTAACTTATATAAGGGATTGGATTATGTTCAGAAGCCATTGCAACTTCAATATTTAATTCAGAACCAACAAAACTATATGAGTCAATAACTCCCGTTTTTTTGTTAGACGGGGTCTCAAAATCCTGAATATATGCATACCAGAGATCTCCGTTTAAGGAATCGTAAGCAGCTATATGAATTCCATTTTCTGCATCTGCAGTAACCTTACAATATTCACCTACATCTGTAGGGAAAACAGTTACAGGTTTTACCCAATGTGTATCAGCTGGATTATAAGAACCTGATGCTATAGAATTTGGCGTTTTATTGTATGAATAAAGCAATTCTTTATTTTCTGCATCCCACCAGACAACGACAACAGCATCATCGTTTGTACCTTGCCCTGGAAGAGCAACTATACTTACATATTCACCTGCATAAAGTGGTTTTTCATCCGAAATGACCTGTCTTGAAACCGTAACAGGTATATCATTTACAACTGTTGTTCCATTTGCTCCTTCTTTAAAATTAGAGGATACATATTTATTTTTAGTTTGTCCTGCAATTAAAGAAGTATCATTAAGAGAATATGCTTTACTTTTTCGATTATCACCAGTTGCCAAATTATTTCCCATAAGGAGCTTTCCGCTATTTGGTCTGGTATTATTTACCGTTCCACATCTGAAACGAATTTCATCATTAATAGAATCATAATAAGCTATATAAACCTTTGTATTTGTGATGTCACTTGTAGATGCTGTAGTTGAAATTGAAGGAGAACGTATTCTATCTTTATCAAAATTTGTAAAGCCGGCCCATTTTACTATTGGATTACCTTCTTCATCCACATCTTCGTAAGAATAGAATTCTCTCTGTCCGATATATTCAAGTCCCCATTGATTATCAAGATTAGTATATCCATTTGTTTGTAATTGTCCTTTTCCATTCCAGCGACTTGTTGTAAACCTAAATTCATCTACACCATTCTTACTGGTGTTAATATCTCCACCTGCTGTCAGACCAAAAGAATATCCGTTTACATCATAGGTAAATCCTATAGCACCCCAGGCATCAAGACCTCCAATCCAATACTCATATGAATTAGGAGTTACATTTTTAGAATTCTTTCCATATGCCATACTGAAAAAGGCTGTTCCGTTTACAAAAGCAAAACCAAGGTTATGTTCACCTATTGGGTTTATGTCCATTACTGGCTGAGATATTGCTCCACTCTTTGGCTTTACTGCCATTGGATCAATCTCCCAAATATCAATCTCCACATCATCCGTCAACAGATTATTATTATCGCCATTTGGCTGGCGGTTGTAGTAATACTGATTATAGATGCTTACGTTGCCAGTTGGATAATCAACCAAGCTTACACTGCCTGCGTAGGAACCCTTACTGTCATTTGTGTTTTTATTGTTAAGGGTAGAAACTCCGCTAACTGTAAGCTCAATTTCTCCGGAGTGGGTTATAGCACTTACCGGCAGACTTACAACTTTATAAGTTGAATAAGCAGCTCCAGACGGGCGGAGAGGATTATCATTTTCATCCAGCTGAGGGTCTGCACCGTTTGTAGGATCGGCCAATGAATTACCATCAAACTTTGGAAGCTTTGTAGCCTTTCCAAGATTAAAGCCGTACAGATAAATTGTTTCGTCAGCACTTACAGGATAATGTCCATTTGCGGTTCTGTTATAAACAGACCATTCGTTGTTCTTGAGTTTTCCAAGTGCTGTATAAACCTTAGTAATATACGGAACAACATCCACTCTATACGGAGAGCTTGAACCAGCGTTACTGCTGGCATCTGTAATGTCCATTGTTATGTCTACATCTTCTTTGGCAACTTCATCTATGGCTGCAGTGTCTACTGTATATGTCCAGGTTTCTGAATGGCCGGCCTGGGTAGGACCGTTTTGTGTAATTGCAAGATTAAAGGAGTCGCTGTTTCCGCTGTAGGTCCAGGTTTTGCTCTGCTTTTGATAAGTTGCTGTAACAGATTTATTATCAAAAGTGAGTGTAATTGTATTAAGCAGGGTTTCATCAAAAACAGTTCCCTCTATGCGGATTTTTCCAGAGACTTTAGGGTCTTTGTCGTACTCACCGTTTGCATCTTCAAAATTGGAATTACCTTGTAAATCTGAAGCAAGCTCAATATGACCATTAAGCGTACTATTTTCGTAAAGGCTGTTTTCACCGCTGTTATTCCAATAGAATGGTGTAATAGTACCTTCTGGAGGAGTATTGTCTACAAGGTCCTGATCAAACCATACATTAAGCAAAGCCCACTGAGTATCCTGTCCAACAGTACATTCTTCTGTACTATCCCAGAAGCTAAAGGTATACAGGTTAGTTTTGTTTTCTCCTCTACCGGTACCAATTGTTGTAAGACTATCGTTGGCTGCTGTAGTAAGAATAATTGCACCAACTTTGTTTTCGTCTTGAGAAGCTTCCAGGGTTCCTTCAATGTCGCTAGAAGAATCAAGCAGTTGTGCTAAGGTTGGAGTTCCTGTAAGGGTTCCTGTTTTTGCTGCTTTTACGCCCTCTGCATAATCTGCATCACCTTGGACATATTTATCGTATCTGTAATAAATCTGGCCAGTTCCACCTACAAACTCTGGAATTACAACAAGGCCCTTCTTAGCAATCCAATATGAATTTGTTTCGCCGTCTGCTTGTGTATCAAGATTCCAGGTTTCTTTTCCTGTTGTTGTGTTGTGATTAATATTTGCAAAGAACTTTGTAAATTCTGTATTGAGAGTATATTTGTTATCACTGTTAAGGTCTGTACCAAGGCTCAGGCTTGTAAGTCTTGGAGGATTATTGCTTACCTTTGTCTTTGTGTATCCATGGCGGGTATTACCTGCAACATCAAATACAACACAATGAATTTCTATTGGACCATCAGGAATATTCCTTGAATCAAAAGCGGCATCCCAGGTTGTATTAATTCCGGCCTTCGTAAATCCTTCGAGTAATCTATCGTCGTCATCACCCTTTATAGTACCGTCATTCTTAAGGCTTTCGCCGTTATTGTCTATTACCATTCCATAAACAAACTCTGCTGTCGTAAATGATTTTTCGCAGCTTGGAGTAAAGGTAATTGTTCCGGTTGTATCACGGTCATCGACGTTATCGATAAGACGATAAATACCACCAATTTTTACAAGACCACCTACACGAATATTCTTATTGTTCTTAAGTGAAGCGGATGTAATGGAAATTGCGTTATCACGAGTTACACCAGTAAGATAAAGAACCGGAAGTCCATCACTATTTTTTGAAACCACACCATTAGATAGTGTTTGAGAATTACTAAGATATACACGGTTCAAGTTATTTTCAGGACCATGCTTTTCCATTGGATTGTAAATACGGTTCAGGCTTCCTGTTCGTTCAAAATAGAATACAAGCTTATCAAAGCCACTGCCGTTTTCTGTAATTTTTCCGGCAAGTGTAAACATTCCTTCATAGTTTTGAACAAAATTATCTGCGCTTTCTTCCGAAATCTTTACACCGGAATTTCCGTAGGCATTCTTATAAAGAACTATCAAATTACCTTCGGTATCTGCAAAGTATGGAGCAGTATTATCCAGATGAATTGATACAGGATATCTGTTAGTACTTGGAGTTCCAGAAGTTGCATCTTCTACATACAATTCTGTTTTCCATTGACCTGTAGTTGCATTATCGTTCAAAACAATAGGGACTGCAAAAGTACACTTTTTATTGCCATCAGACAGATAAGCAATAAGGGTGTTGTTTGCTCCACCACCAGCAGTATAACCCAAGGTAGTATTACCTGTTGTTGCGGTAACCTTTTTGATAGTGTTAGAAGAAACTTCTACATCTCCTACAAGATACCAAAGCTCATCGCCTTTAATATACATATCAGAAATATAATTCTGTTCTCCCAAAACAACAGCTTCTTGTAAAGTATCGGAAGTTGGTGTCGAAGCAAACTGCTTGAGTTTGATATTTGAGAAGTTTGGAACATTATTGTTTACAGAAATATGAAGAACATTCTTTGTCCAGGCACTTACAAGCTGTTTGTTATCTGGCTTTTCTGGGTCGTTTTCAACAGCAATAGCCCTTACGTTCATTGTCTTGCCGTCGGTTTCGGCATTAAGATTGGATATTCCCGAAACACTCATTGTGTAATACCAGCTCTTTGTACCGGTTACAAGAATACCCTTTTCTGTGGTTCCAGGAATATCAACAACATCTTCTGCAGTATAAGCGCCATTTACAATAGCATTTTCATAACTATTGCTATCGTCGCCATCCATATCAAACTGAAGGTATACGGCAGTAATTCCGTCATCATCATTTGCCATACCTGTAATGGTTATAGTACCACCCATATCTACATATTCAAGACCATTTGCAAGTGTCTTGTTGTGTGTAGGGTAAGTAAACTCTACTGTAGGACGATCGGCGTTTGGATTATAGGTAATTGCATTTGTTGTATTGTATCCAACATTACCAACCATATCTGTAAGACGGAACCAAACCGGTATTTCATAAAGTCCGCTTTCTGGTGCTGTTTCGTAGCCTGCATAATCACCACTTACACCATAAGTTTCGGAGTTATAACCTATTGTTTCGCCAAGGTTTTCAAATTCTATTTCCCATGAAGAAGCACCCGGTGTTGTAGGAATTCTCCAGTTTGAAGCATCTATGTTAGAAGGCTCCAGGTTAGTAGACTGTGCCTTAGTTGGTATAAACCATTCCAAACCATAAGCTGTAATAGCGTCAAATTCATCCTTTTGTAAAAGAATACCTGAACCGCCTTCATTATCATTTACACCACCACGGAAATTTACAACTCCACTTTCCGGGCTGCCCTTTGCAGGTTTTACATTTGTTATCTGTGTTGGTGCAGTATTATCTACAATTATTTCGCGGCTGATATAACCCATGTTTCCAACAGCGTCTATTACCGTTACATTAAAGGCACATTCTTCTGTTGTATCCATTACCAAAGGTCCAAGGTAATAGGTATAGGTTTCTCCTTCCGCTACTTCATAAATCTGATTACAGATTAAACTCTTTCCCTGTGAGTTTGTGTAACTGATTAAAATTGGAGAAGTCTCTGGTTCTTCATCGTCATCGCCTGTAAGGGCATTCATACCAGTTCCTTCGTTTACCACTACCTTGGCATAAAGAACATCATACTGGCCACCAAAGGCAAGCTTGTTCTCATTTGACCATGGTATATCATTTTGAGCAGAAATCTCTTCTGCAGTTATACTTGTTCCTGTTGCAGCTCTGTAAAGTTCAAGAGAATTTGCAGCAGGAGGATTTGTATCGTACTTAAAGGTTACTCCCTCTGAATTATCCGTTTTGGAAGTTTCTTTGTACTGAATATATGGTCTGTTTAATGCACTTTCATCTCCAGTCCAGAAAATCTTATCTTCATTATCTTCAACAGCAAAATACCAGGTTGTTTCACCATCGGTTTCTTCGGAATCTACAGACCAGGAGTTTCCGTTTATTTCTATTTCTGTCCAGCCGTTATCATTGTTAGCTTGAGGTGCTTCCTCCGGAGCTGCGTTATTTTTGAGCTTTTTAGACCAATACCATATTTTTTTAACAGAGCCGTCATCATCCTTTACAGAACCATAAACGTTCTTTGTTTTTATAGTATAGGTTGTAGCATCATTTTTAAGCTGAGACAAAGTGATTATTGGGCGGTCTGTATCCTGATTCACAATTACACCTACAGGTGTACTGTAACCGGTATTACCAGCCTTGTCCTTTACAGCAACAGTAAAGGCAACCTTTTTGTTATCTGCAATTTCGTTTGTGCCATCAAGCTTTGATGTATTAATATCTGTAAATTTCCAGTTTGTAGTACCAGACTTAGTTGCATCAACAGCAGTCCAGCCGCTGTCACTGGCAGAAGGCACTGTATTTCCTTCATAGGTTTTGTAATAAAGACCTACTAATTCATCTATTCCGTTATCTTCGTCTGCGGTTCCGGCAAGACTGATTATTCCATTTACCTGTGTTCCAGCTGTGATTGTATCTGCATCAGATGGTGAGTTTGCGTCGCGTGTAACTGTCGGAGCTTCTGTATCTACTGTAATAGTTGCTACAACACCAGGAGTTGTGTTACCAACACCTGCATTGTCTGTTACACTTGCAGAAATTGAAACGGTACCGTCGGTATCTGGTAAGAGAGTCTTTATTTTGTCTCCGGCAACTTCCCAAATCCTTAACGTATGATCCAGATTATACGCTGCTATGAGCTCGGCAGAGTCTGCAGGTTGTCCGTCCTTTGGTTCGGTTCGAATTTCACGGAGAGTTGCTTTTAAAGTTTTGTTTACTCCGTCGCGGAAAAGTTCAAAGGATCTTATTCCGGCAGCTTCGATTGGAGTTCCGTCTTCATATTTCTTTTCTGTTTTATCTGAAACAGTTCCCCAGAGAGACGGAACTTCTGTTTTATTTGTATAAATAATTCCTGTTGAACTGAGAGTCTTAATATTTGAAGGAGGTGTTATATCTACGTTGAGGGAGTAATTTACAAAGGTTGTATTTTGTCCTTCAAAATTTACAACTGCAGCATCTACCGCAGAGTTTCCAACCTTATCTACAGCTACAAATACAAGGTAGTTGTGTCCTTCTTTAAAGCCTGTAATTGTTTCATTAAAGGTTGATTCAATATTCTTATAGTATTTGTAATAACCTTTGCTGTTTGGAGTAAAGGTAAACTGTGTTCCGCCAAAGGTCTGGCTTGAAGCGGAAGGATCCGAAACATTATAGAATACACGCTTTGTTTCCGGTGTTGCCAAAGGTGCAAAATGTCCTGTTGGATCTGCAAGGACTTCGGCCTTTAATGTTGCAATTTGTTGTGCAGCGGTTGTTGGATCTGTAGAAATCAGATGCTCTTCTGTATAAACCTTGTAGTAAATCATTGAAACGCCGCTTCCATCATCGTCGCTAAAGTTTCCGCGAATCTGAATTGTGGTTGCATTACCAAAGGTTCCGTTACCGTATTTACCGCCGACACCTTTATCATAAGCGTCGTCCCAAAGATCGTTATCAGAATCTATATCATCATTATCATTATTACCAACACGCAGATAAAGGTTTTTGCTGCTTGCATCAATAGCATGAACACCATGTGGCGGAGTTGTATCAAAAATAATTTCCAGTGGATATGGAGTCTGATTTCCCGCAACATCAGTAGCAATAATGTTTGCAGGTAAATCAGAAAGCCCCGTAAAATTAATATCGGTGAACTTAAAGCGTCCGGTTTTCTGCAGAGGAATTGTAGTTGAATATCCAGGTATATCAAGCGCAACAGATTCTATACCTGTATCGTCGGTTGCAATACCGCTTATAGTACAAAGATTGTCTGCCTGATTTCTTACGTAATAAATTATTTTTGTTTTTGGATTACCGCTTTCATCGGTCTCACCGGTTTCTACTTCTTTTTCGTACGAACCAATAAACTGAATATTTGAAAGACTTGGTTCTGTTATATCATAATTAAGAATAACACGTGCGGTTGTAGAAATTACATCACCTGTGCTGTTTTTGAGGATATAAGAAATCTTTTCCGGGAATTCTTTTCCTGCGAGAGCAAGAGCTTTGAACTGAGTATAATTAAAGGTTTCTTCAAACTGCCAGATGGAATTGGTCTGTTCTTCTACAGTTCCAACTTTAGCGCCAGTTTCTTCATCATCAATTTTTCGCCAGACATCAAACGGACCGTCGCCTGTAGACCAGGTAACAGTTGTCTTAAGCTGTTTATGACCTTCAACATTCCAAGCTGCCTGTGTCTTTGAAATATAATCCGGAACTCCATGTACAGAAAGCTCTATTTTTTCTTCGTTAGAAACAAGCTTAAAGGCATAGGTACCATCCGAAATAATTGTTCCCGAATCATCGTCCTGAGAGTCATGTCCTACAACCTTGATGATATAGTAGCTTCCGACATTTACATTATAGTTGAGCTTATGAATGAGGTTTGCCGTTTTGAACTTATAGGTGTTTCCAGACTGAGAATAAACGGCGTCTCCCTCATTAAAGGTAGTTATATTTTCGGCCTCTTTAATTTCTATGTGATGCTCTGCGTCCGGAAGAACGAGCCAGATTTTTTCATCGTTGAGTTCATTTCCGTTTTTGTCGCAGGCCTGGAGGTATATACCAACAGAATCTGGATCAATTGGCCAGCCGTCCAGACCAGGAGAAACCTCTACTTCTATATAGCGGTTACCTGCAGTTAACTGATAGTTTACATCATCCAGATCCTTGTCTGCTTCCAGAACGTTTCCGGAAGTAACAATGAATTTAGGATTGTTTGCAGGGTTTATAGAAAACTTACTTTTTGTTACCTGGTTTGCTTCCAGCGTAGCCTGAACGTTTTCCATCTCTGCAGAACGTGCGGCCTCTGTTTTATAAGTGCCATTCTTAATATGATACAAATCTGTAATCTTATATTTACCCTGAAGCAAAGAAGAGATTTCGGAATTCATATAATAGACATTTGTGCTGTTTCCTTTTTTATCTTCTTCTGTCTGTGCACTTCCATCTGCAGGATATTTTTCGGCGCCATCGTAAATTGTTATTGTACAATAGCGCTGTTCTGTTTTTCCAATTTCGGTAATAATTCCGTTTTCGTCTGTATGACCGTAGATTTTTGCATAATCATTGGCGAGAGCGCTGTCATAAGTTGCAACATCCTGTTCAATTGTAAGCGGAACATTTTCGAGTCTTACAGTTTTAAGCGGCTCAGTGCTGTCCGGAGTTTCATATATATTTACTTCGATGAGACTAACTTCGTTATCATCTGCGGCTTTTCCTTCAAGAGTAAAAGAACGTCCGTAGCTGTCAAAGCCCTTTGCACCTTCTTTTGTACTTGGTCTGGAAACAATTAAGACCGGCGCCGTGTTATCAATTGTAAACGTTGTGCTCTGAGTTGTTTCGTGGTGGCCCTTATCTTTGATGGAGACTGTGGCCTGGTAGGTACCGTCTGGAATGGATAATTCTTTGTAATCTATGACTGCGTGCCAGGTGCCGGTTTCGTTTAGCTGTTCATCTTTGATCCATTCGCCTTTTATTTCGGGGGTTGTGAAAGAACCGTCGGTACGCTTGAGCGTTACATTAAGGCTGTCGATTGTACCGTCGTCGGACCAGCGGCCACTGATTGCAAAAACATCGCGGATTACAGCATCTACTTTTGGACTATCTATGGTAAGGCTTGGGGCCTGAGTATCTACAGCTCCTCCAAGACCAATTTCGCAGGAAATTATAGAGAATAATAGTAATGTACAAGCGGCGGCAAATTTAATTGCGGCCTTTTTTTGCAGTCTTCTCATAAAGCACCTCAAAAAACAAAAACTCTCAGGTCGAACACACTTTTTAAAATACTTTTAAATACTTCTGCAATTTATATTATCGGCCAAAAATGCTGAATTCTTGAACACAGGGCCGAGACTAATTGTTTTGTTTTTAAACAGGAACTTATAAATGAAATTTTGTGGATGAACTGTTTTTAAATAAAAAAGGGCCTGGTTCCCCAAGCGGCAAATAGTAATGCACACTTTTTCCCAAAGCCCACTATAAATATAACCATTTTTGAGCAAAAAAGCAACAAAAAAGGGCGTTTTTTGTACATATTTATGTAGGGGGTAAAATATAGAAAAATGGGGCAAAATTGGCTTAAATTACCCTATCGTAAAGAAAAAGGCCTATTCCGTCGTGATTGTTATCAAAATCGGTAACAAAGCGGGCTATCTGTTTGATTGCATCCAGACCGTTGCACATAGCTACACCGTATCCTGTCATGCGTATAAGACTTTCATCATTCATGCTGTCGCCAAAGCCCATGGTTTTTTGCATAGGAATATTAAGCTCGTTTGCAAGCCAGAAAACAGCCTCCCCTTTGCCGCAACCAGGTGGAAGAAATTCCAGAAAATAGGGCTTGCTTGTAAATATGACTGCCCGTTCTTTAAATTCATTACGAAGAGTTTGCTGAAGCTTGAGCAGTTCCTCTGGCTGGCCCGGAATGAGCATTTTTGTAAAACCCTGCTGCAAAAAGTTTTCATAATCCAAAACTTCCTGACCTTTGAGTCCGCACAAATCTACATCAAGCTTTGTCCATTCTGTTTCTTTGCGATAGTAAATTGTATCGGGGGTGTAGACTTCGGAAAAAAGCCCGGCGGATTCGGCAAGCTCGTTGGCACGCAAAAGTAAATCAGGGTCTACCTTACGGCAAAAAATATTCTGGCGCTTGTGCAAATCAAAAACGCTGCAGCCATTAATTGCAATAAGATAACGTCCGGTTTGAAGCCCTGCAATCTGCAATCTGCGAACAAAAGGAAGAATAGCATTTTCTGCCCGGCCGGAACACAAAACAACATAGATTCCTTTTTGAGCACACTCCTGCAGGGCACGCACTGTAAGGTCGGTAATCTGGCGGTCATCATTAAGAAGGGTATCATCAAGATCAAGGGCAATAAGTTTTACATCAAGCTTTTCCATCAATAGCATTGTATTGAAAAAAATGGAAATGTGCAAATAAACGCATTATAAAGGTTAGATCTAACAGGCTGCCCCCCGTTTTGTTCCCTCGCGCCAGATTATTATATAAAGTTTTATAATGCGTTTGACTCGATAGTGAATAATTTTTTAAATATGTGATAAAATCATATATATAATGAAACGGAATTTTGGGTTGATAGCGGTAATGGTTTTTCTTTTGGCGGGGGGCTTTGTGGGGGCTCAGCCGGTGCCAGGGTCTTATTATGATTTTATGGATGCCGTAAAGGATATGCCGGCCGGTCATGACAAAACAAGCCTCATCATCTACCGCCAGGACAACAAGGGTGTAATGAATGACATCCGCTGTTTTTTAAAGCTAACCGACATGGATGGAAACGATGTTACCTACACCGCCTGCACCGCAACCTATGAATGGGTTAGAATCCCCAACGTAGTGAATCAGTATAAAAAGAAGTACTATTTAAGCGGCGGCATGGCCATGCATCTTAAACTCAAAAAAGGCCGCTACCAGATTACCCTCTACACCCCCATAGACCAGCAGGCCAACTTTACCTACAGCGACCCGTCCATCCAACCCTTTGACTGGCAATCCAACACCTTTACCTACGACACCGAAAACCCCACCAAAGTAATTTTTGTCTATCCTACTTACACAGAGAACGGTTTTTATGCGGGGGGATGGGTGATTGATTATAAGGAACATTAAGTTTTTCATTTTTTTTACGTTTTTTTGTCAAAAAACTTCCTATTTTCTCTTTTTTTTACATATACTATATTGGGAAAAAGCGACAATTGCCAACAACTTTATCTTTTACAAAGTCATGCGGCATAACCCTGATGTCTGCAAGGAGCTTCTGGAAATCCTGCTGGAAATGGAAATTGACCATATCGAAATGCGTGGCGAAGAAACTGTCGAAATTGATTTTGGAAGCAAGGGCATAAGGCTTGATGTTTATGCAAAAAACAGCGGGCAGGCATTTAATCTGGAGATGCAGGCTGCAGACTCTTTGGAGTTACCTGAACGCGCAAGGTACTACCAGGGCAGTATCGATGTAGACTGTCTCAAATCCGGCGAGAAATATAAGGAACTCAAAAATTCTTATGTAATCTTTATTTGTATTCAGGACATTTTTGAAAAAGGTCTGGCCTGTTACAGCTTTGAAAACCTTTGTCGGGAAGACACAAACATTCATCTTAACGACCGAGCCTTTAAATACTTTTTTATTGCAAATAATTGTGATAAAATACTAAACAAAAAGCAGAAAGCCTTTTTACAGGTTGTCCTTGGCAAAAAACCTAGCGACAATTTTACCAGACGGATTGAAGAACTGACCGAAGAAGCCAAACATAACACACAATGGAGGCGGCAATATATGGAATGGGAACGACAAAGAACTTATGATTTTGAAAATGGAAAAGAAGCTAAAGCCATAGAAGCCGCAATTAACCTCTTAAAAATGAACAAACTTACTCCTGATGAAATTGCCCAGGCCCAAGGCCTTCCACTTGAAAAAGTTTTAGAGCTCCAGCAGCAGTTACTTGTTAAGGTTTAATTACTTTGTTACAAACAACACAAAAGCCCCTGGCTGTACCATAACACAGTCAGGGGTTTTTGTTTGTAAATAGATTGCCACTCAATGACGCAGACTACTTCATCTGGGCGGTTTCGATGTAGCCTTCGGAACTGGATGGGCGAATCTGGTAGGCTACTACTGCATTCTTGGTGCCGTTACCTCTTGTTATGGCGTCTGTAGCTTCCGTGCTGGTTCCAGCTGGTGTTTTTGCAGCAGGAGTATTATCAAATACTGATTCCGTAAGAACTCCATCTGCGTCTTTCCAGACGCCTACATTGATACGATCTTTTGGTGCATTACTTGGTGTTGGAACCTCTGTTACTTCCCAATAGCCGGTAAACATATCTTCTATTGTAGAGGTTTTTCCTGCGGTTGTTGTTACGCTGGCAGGAATAGCCTTTGGATTAAGACGTGCCATTTTTGGTCCGGACTCACCGTAGTAACCGATGAAAGGAATTGCAACGCCGTCCTCATTCTTGGCTACATCAAGTGTGATATTGCTTCCAATAATTCCGCTGGAATCTACGAGACAGGAATCTGTAGCTTCATCATAATTATCAGCTCCAAAAGATTGTAGATATGCATAGCGTACATCACCTACAACACTGTCGTAAGCGGCAATATGAATACCATTGTCTGCATCTACTGCAATTTTACAATACTGTCCGGCTCCCTCAAAGATTGTCTGTGCTTCCTGCCAGAAGTCCTGGGTGTTGGCTGAACCAACAAAACTGATGTTCTGATTTTGAGCATTTTTAGTAGAATCAAGAGCTATCTTGTTGTAGGTATACATCAAATTATCATGCTCTGAATCGTACCAGACCATAACTACAACATCATACTTTGCGTCTCCTGTTCCACCAGCATTTGGAAGAACAGCAATGTCTACGTAGGCACCTGGTTTTCCAAGGGTTGTGGAATCTGTTGTGCTTCCACTTTCTGTTGCGTATTCAGCGATTATCTGGAAATTGTTTACTACATATTTATCTTCTGCTCCTGTAAGATTATTATATGCGCCTCCTGTATAATTATCTGGTATATATGATGTTCCATCCCAACCTTTTGTATTTCCTCCTGTTTTTGGATTTGCTGCCCACCTGAATCGAATTTCTCGATTTAAGTGATCATAATAAGCCATATAAACCTTGGCATTTGCATCACTACCAGAAACAGTAATAGCAGGACTTAATACACGGGTTTTATCGATATATTTTTTTGAGTTAGTTTCATTTCCATAAGTAGTAATTGAATTCTGTTCTCCTTTCTTACCTATCTGTCCAATCTGTTCTACACGCATTGCATGAGGACCATTTAATGCTCCATAATCTGTATCAATACCACTTACACCCCATGAGCTTGTGAAGAAACAGAAGGTTGAAACAGAATAACTACTGTTTATATCTCCACCTTGAGCACATCCATAACTGTTACCGGCACTGTCATAAGCAAAACCTGTTGCACTAAGATTATCAAAATCTCTCTGCCATCCCTGATAAGAAGAGGTTTTTCCATATCCCATATTAAAACGTCGGGTACCACTCTGATAAGCAAATCCAATTATTCCGTTTGCAGGATTAATTTTCATAACAGGATCAGACGCAACACCCTTTACATAGGTTTTTGCAGCTTTTGAATTAAATTCCCATACATCCATAATAACATCATCTGTAAGAATATAATTGTTTACAGTATTTGGCTTACGGTTGTAGCTGTTCTTGCAGGTTGTAGATGCTTCTTCGCCTGCACCGGCTATATAAGAGCCTTTGCCGTCGTTATTATTTTTGTTGTTCCAGGATTCTACATTGTCTACAGTAATAGTTACCTGTCCAGATACGAAATTTGAAATATTTGTAACTACACCCTGTCCTGTTATAGCTCCAGTTGTACTGCTTGTAGTTGGATATACAGTAAATCCTGGATATGTAGAAGAATCTGCTTGTCCTAAGTATCTTTTATGGCCTTCACTATCTGTTACTGTTGCTGCCTGTTTAAGATTAAAGCCATAGAAATAGGCAGTTTCTGTACTTGCAAGAGGATAATGGCCGTTTGCAGTTCTGTCGTATTCCGAAGAATCTCCTGTTCCCGAAAGCTTTGTTGACAACTTGGTTTTAATACCCATAATATACGGAACAACATCTACTGTATATTTACAGGTGTAATAGCTTTTGCCTGTGTTATCTACACCAGTGCTGGAACCAAGGTTACCACCGGTTTGAGTAATAGAAGTTACATTTCCGTTGTTTACATCTCCAGTTGTTGTATAAACTCCACTTGCATTTGGTTTACCCCTGTCTTGAGCAATTGCACTAATTACAACGCCTTCCTTTGCTTTTGTTGTATTATTAAGCTGTTCTGTATCAAGATTGAGTACCCAGTGAACAACATGTCCATAATCTTGAGAGAAATATGGAACAGGATTATTTCTTGTTTTGCCTGCAGGCAGTTCTGTAATGTAACCGGCATCCATATATTCACCATAGGTTGCCTGCTTTATTTCTACAGACCAGCCGTTTGCTGCCATTGTTTGTGTTGCCGGCTTAAGGAAACCTGTTGTTGTAGCGCTTGTATCAAAACTTGCAAGAGTAAATGTATTATTACTAAAGCCAATTTTTACCGAAAGGTCTTTAAGAAGAACTTCGTCTCTTGCAATTCCTTCTATCTTGATTTTGCCGGAAACTTTAGGTGTAACACTTGCACTGCCTATTGCATTCAAATCTTTAGAAAGCTCAATATGTCCTTTTAAATCCATCCAGCTTTCGGCAGCTGTAGAATCATAAAGAGAGTTGTCTTTTAAGCTGTTCCAATAGAATGGAAGGATTCTGCTGGTTGCAGGTGTTTCATCCATAAAGTCCACATCCATAATTACATTCATTCTGGCAACAAGAGGTGTTCCTGGTGTTGAGTCTGCAATTTCAAAAATGAACTTCTGATTTTTTCCACCCTGGATTGGAGTTGTGTTTCCAACCATATCTGTAACATTAAGAACAATATCATTAGAAATTTCAACTGCTGTATCTTCTCCGGTTGCAGCTCCCAAAGTTTTAGAAGTTGTATAACTATAATAAGGATTTGCTTCCCAGCCGTTACCGGAACGCTTTGCAACCTTGTAGGTATACGAAATAGAACCTGTACCTCCAACTATTTCCGGTTTAATTATAGTTTTGCCTTTTAATCTAAGGGCAGACTTTGGCTGTTCGTTTGTAGAATCAACAGGGAAGGTTACATTTACGGCACGGGTTTTTGTATTATCATTGTTTGTAATATATCCGTTTGCAAATGCTCCTGTATATTGAGTGTTATTATATTCATCTGTATCTACTTCGCCGTTTCCGTTATCATCGGTACCAAGTTTCATACCAACAATTCGTGGGGCTTTATTCTGTACTGTACAAGCAACATCTTCAAAATCATAATTACCGGCACCATCAAATACAACATAATGAAGAACAGCAGAACCGTCCGGCAGGTTTCTTGAATCAATAGATGCACTCCAGGTATATGTATTACCCTGTGGATTTAATGTCTGCTTTTTAATAGTTTCGTTATTGGCATTTCCGTCTACTACAGAAGCGATTGCAATTTTTACAGTTGAAGCAGAACCTGGAATGTCATCAAGTGTTATACTCTTGCCATCTTGGCTTACACTAATAACTGAATAAATAGCTCCATTTACCTTTACAAGTGTACCTTTATGGATATTATTATCCTTAGCTGTTAATTTTACTACAGCATCTTCAATTGTTACACCTGTCTTTTCTTTCCACCAAAGCTTTTCTTCAAACTTAAGGGAACCGTAGCCAGTTGTAGCACCAGGGGCTGTGGTACTGTTGATTTCATTTCCAGATGTGGTATTTGCATTAGCTGTATCGCTACGGGTAATTGCAGTATCAAAAATACTATAGGTTGTTGTGTCATCAGAAGTTAATGCCTTTGTAAAGTAGAACGCTATGCGTTTTACACCAGTCTGGTTTACGCCATTAACAGCGGCTTCTGTAGCTACAGAACCCAAAGTATATACTCCGTTAGAATTATATACACTGCTGTCAATCTTATAACGAGAATCGTTATCTGCCTGCTTAATCAAATCTGGCTTTTTATTATCATAAGAAACTTCAAATTCTCTTTCTGTGCGTCTTGGTACAGGAGTTGTATTATCTTTTACAATAAGATTAATCAAAGAAGATCCAACTGTGTTTGTGTCTGTAGAACCTACGCGGAAGCTGAACAAAACTTTGCTATCAGAAATTTTCTTAATGTATCTGCCGTTCGCATTAAGAACTACAGTTCCTGCTGCTTTGCCTTCAAGAGAAACTTCTGTTACACCGTTATCATAAGATATAGAGTTTACTTTGTTGTTATCTGTAGCATAACCAACAAGATACCATTCGCCAGAAACATTTGTTCCTTCTGAATAAGGAATGTTCTTTTCAAAGGAGTTAGCGGCAAAAGAAATTGTACCGTCATTTTCAATACCAGATATTCCGGTAGCAGATGTAACATTTTGTTTCCACTGAACAAGTCTGAGGTTCTGATTAATTATTGGTGTATCTGTATCTACCATAACCTTGCGTTCAAGAACACGGCTTGTATTACCTTTATCATCTGTTGCCAGAACCTTGATAGTTACTTCTTTTGGTGTTGTAGTATTATTCAATTGCGTTGTATCAACAGAACAAGACCAGCCGGCTCCCTGTAATCTAACATTGTTATAGCTTGTGTTATCTATAGTTACAGTTACGCTGCTAATGGTTTCTGTACCCATAGCAGTACCCATAAGAGTTACAGTACCACCTATTGTGTCTCCCTCTTTTTCCGGATAAGACATAGTTAACTTTGGTCTGTTTCCAAGAGGATCCCAATAGATTTTACGATGTACTTCGGTAATGTTTCCTGCAGCGTCTTTTGCTTTTGTATGAAGCCAGATGTAAACAATATCATCAAAAGTCATATTGGTAATATCATCTTGTTCTGTTATTCCCATGCTAATGAGCCAGTCGTTTATTGTTTCGGAGTGAACACCTGTTGCATTTTCAATATCGCCGTCAAACAGAATCTGGAAGCTCATAAACTTTTCATTTTCGTCTGCACCAACAGGTTTATAAGCACAAATGGACTTTATTGACTTTTTGTTTTTTGGAGCTTTTTGCTGGCCAACTACTGTGTTATCATCTGGAGAATCATAAGTGTATTTCCATTCTGTTGTTTCTGTTATGTTATCTGGAGAGGTAGCAAAAGGAGAAACAGAATACCAAAGCTGAACATTTTCGTTTATTGCTCCTGCTTCTTTAATAACTCCGCTTTGTTCAGAATCTTCAGCCGGAAGACTTATAGTTATAACCGGATCTGCATTGTCGATTGTAAAATCATTATTAATTTTTTGTTCACGATTTGCATTATCCACTGCAATAAGACGCAGCTTTAAGGTTCCGTTATATGAAGACTCATTACAAGGAATAACGACATTGTATATATCTGAATCTTGTGATACGCGACTTGCATTAATTGTTTCTACTGGAGTTACAGAATCATTTAAATACAACTCTGCTTTTACTTCTTTAATTTCACTTGTGTCCGAAGCCTGCATTCGTACTTTAATATATGCAGTATCTCCGCCAAGAAGAATGTCTGAGAATTTGTCTGTAACTTCTGTTCCTATTGCGGTAAAGACTTTTGTCTGTTCGTTATAAGCAGAACCTCTTGTTATTCCCTGTAATTCAAACTCCGGAGGAGCCATATCTATTGTTGTTTTGAAAATGAGTTTACCGGTATCATCTGTTGTTGTTACTTCTGCTTCTGTAGAATCCTGAATAGAAATTCTATCCCAAGTGTTAGTATTTCCAGAAGTAAAATAATTTGTTCCTGTCTGGTTTTTATCCTGTACCTTAAAGTAAAGCTTTTGTTCTCCATCTGTAAGCTTTATTGTACAAGTACCATTCTGGAGAGTAACAGATTTATCGTATGAGTCACTTCCTATAGAGTAATAAAGGGTATTATTTTTTACTTCGCCATCGTCATCTGTTACGCTTATAGAAAGATAATCATTATTATAGATTTCTTGTGATTTTACGTTTGTAACAGAAATAACAGGGCGGTCGGAATTGCGGTCTATTGTACATGAAATAGCACTGGAATCACTTATGTTACCGGCTTCGTCCTGAGCAACAACAAGAACATAAATAGGCTGACTTTCGACTGCTGCACCTATTAAATCTTGAGCATAAAAATCAACATCCTTAAATGTAAAATTAATTACATCGCTTGTTGTGGTTCCCTGATCTTTTGTACTGATACAAGCCTTTGGTGTACCCCAACCATCCAGATCCGAAGGAATTTCAACAGCATTTCCCTGAGCATTTGTTGCCTTAATAATATAAAGCGAAACAGATTCCGGTGTATTGTTTTCTTCTACAGTTCCCGAAATATCATTTTTATCATTAAGAAGGTCATTGTCTTTAAGGTTTAATGATGAAATTACTGGCGGTGTCTTGTCTACTCTAAGAGTTGCAATAGTTTGTGAGCCTTTGTTTCCAGAACCATTAAGCTCTGCCCAGTCTTCTACTTCTACTACAATATAAGGAGAATCTGTTGTTGTATAAGTAAACCAGTTTTCATCCGGTTTAATTTGTACCTGCCATTCTGCATAGCCGGCAGATTCATCAAAGGTACAGGCTTCTGTTTTAGTATTATCTTTATATCCGGTGTAAGTAAGTTCTGCCTGAGCATTTGCACCAAGAATTAATATTTTTGTCTCGCTGCCGTTTACAATTTTAACGCTAAGAGCCTGTATACCTGCTTCAGGATCGCTTGCGGTTCCTGTAATTGTAAACGGAGTTGTTCCATTTGTAAGTATGGTTCCAGGACTTGTAGAGCTTACAACAGGTTCTGTGTTATCTGCATGAATTGAAAGAAGCATTGGAGAACCTTTGTTTCCACAATTGTCTTCCGGAACAAGGAACAAAAGGTTTGTCTTAGAAACTGTACCAGGTGTCATTTCAAAACCAGAAATAGAAGCCTGGGCTTTTATACCTGTTCTGTTAACTGATTCTCCATAAACTTTATATCCCCCTTCTCCCTTAATATCAAATTCAGATATCTGACTCCAGCTTCCTTCTGTTGTAAATTTGTTAAAGGCAGTTGTTATCAAATTTTCTGCAGCTGTTATCTGTGTTTCTGTTGCATCTGCCCCATTTACTTTTCCAACAGCAACTATTCTTGCGGCTTCCTCCAAATCTTCAACTGTATATGTCAAACCATTTGGTAAAGCTGTATTTGCATTAAGCAGATAATAGCTTACTTTTGCTATACCACTTATTTCTTCTTTATCTGAGTTTTCTCTTGCATCTTTTGCAGTACCCTGGCGTACATACAGGTGGAACGGAATAGCGGTTTCCTGACCATAAGAGTATTCACTGTATTTTCCTAATTTTCCTAAATTTTCCCACGCAGCATTTAAATCTCCAAGGCGCAAAAGATCGTATTTATAATAATCATTACCTCTAAAAGTATAATCAACCTTGTATGCACCATGAATAATTACAGGTGCTTCTTCGTCAAATATGAGATTGATTTCGGTTGATTCTTTATTTCCGGCCTTATCATATGCAGTAAGAATAACCCTTGCAGAGGTACTTTGCCAGTTTTGTAAATTAATATTACTAAAGGTCCAGCCAGCACTTGTACTGTTCTGCGAAGGCTCCCAGGTTTCGGAGTTTTTATCACCCTCTATAAAAAGCTCGGTGTGGTCCAAATTGTCATCAATTGTTGTACCACCAATTGTAAGGTTTCCATCGGTTACATTTCTTATATAATAATTTACACCGTCCTGGTATGGTTTTCCATTATTTGAAACTGTATTAATACTTAATGCAGGCTTATTAATATCTCTAATTAATCTAACAGAAACTGCTGTTTTATTTCCCGCATCATCTTCGCCTGTTATTACAAGACTTCCTTCCGGAAGCTTTCCAGACTCTTTAGAAATTGTTACACTCCAGCCTTTTACTGTTGTAGAAGGTTCTGTTAAAGTTACTGGTGTAAGAGCAGCAAAGTTTGTATTAGAAGTAAGTTCAACATTATAATATGAAGGTGTCAGATTTTTTGCCTGTCCTTCAAGAGTAAAACTCAATTTCTTTGCACCACTTAAGGTATCCTTGTAATTTCCGTAAATTGTTACTGTCTGTTCGTTTCCATAAATACTCTGATTATTAGAATATGTAAAAGGTTCATCCAGGTTAGCTACTTTATAACTTATAACATTTAATACAGGATCTGTTGTATCAATTTTTAAGGTTATTCCATTTCCAACTTCTGAATAATTTCCTGCATTATCTTCGGCCCTTAAATAAAGTTTTACAGAAGAGCTGTCTGCATAATCTACAGAACCTGTAAAAATAGTATTTCCGTTTTCTGTCTCTTTTTTCATAGAAGTCCATGTATTTTTGTCTTTAGAGAAAGAAATTGTTGCAACTCCAGAACCACCTGCATCTGTAGCAGCTGCCTTTATTCTAAGAGTTTTGCTTGAAATATATTTTTCGTTAGTAGTGCTATTTACTTTATTACCATTTATATAAATATCTCCAAGCGTTGGTTTATCATTATCAACTTTAAACTCAAGAGTCTTTGGTGTTGTTTCCCCACCAAATCTTGTATCTTTTGCTTTGTAAGTAACTGTATAAGTTCCACTTGCCTGTGGCAAAGAAAGAGTGCGTGTCCAGTTAACACCGTTTACAACGTTTCCTGCAGGAGTAAAGGTAATTGCAGATGTGTTTGGTTCGTTTGTTGATATTGTTATCTCGCACTGGCCGCTGCCTTCTGTAATTTTACCTTTTACTACAGGTTCTATAGGATTTGAATTTGCATCCAGAACATATTTACTGTAATAAGCTCTGTCTTCTTCAAAGCCAACATCTTCTAATTCTGGAGCGCCTTCATCAACAGCAATATAAAATTCTTTTTCATATTTACTTGTTGTAAGTGTTCCAATAGAATCTGTTATTTCTATCTTGAGCTTATATACGTTCTGCTTATTAGGAACCTCAAAATCAAACGGATAAGGCTTCATGGTTATATTTGATTCTTCTAACCATAAAACATTATCTTTATAGATCTTTATGCTGCTAATTCCATCATCATCATCTATCTGGGTAGAAATTTTATCTCCCATTTTGAATAAGTTTTTGGTTTGAGTTATTCCGCTTTCTGCACTAATCAGAATGTCCGGATTATTATTTTGAATTTGTATTGTTGGTCGGTCGGTTTCCTGCTTTACAACAAATTCTTTTTGTTTTGAGGTTGTATTACCAACTGCATCTTTTGAAGTTACAATAAATTTGTATTTCTGACCGTCTGTAAATTTGCTTGTATTGGTTGTATCTACTGTCTGGCTCCAGATACCGGTTGTATTGTCCAAAGTCTCTACATTCTGTTCTGCAATAACAACAGTATTATCTGATTTTACAACCTTATATTTAATGGAATTAAGAGAGCTTTCGGAATCAAAAACTGTTCCACTAATTGTCATTGTTCCATTTACCTGGTTATCCTGTCCGCTAACAATAAGAGGGTCTATAGATTCCAGGGTTGTTTCCGGGCCCTTATTATCTACATAAAAAGTTAATGTTGAACTTCCAACTCCATCGTTGCTGTCCGAAACATTAAGAGTAACTGTATATTTATGCTTGCCTTGTGTTGCAGGAATAAACAGTTTGTCTCCGTCTTTTTGAATCTTTATAGAAAAATCAAATTCGTAGTCTGAACCGGTAATAACCGGGTTTTGAGCTGTAGAATAATAAATTGTTTCAGGCCGATTATTCGAAGCATTCTGAACTTCTACTTTTTCTACAGAGAGTGTAAGATTTTCCGGCTGCTGCTGAATTTCTGTTTTGATTGTTCCTGTTATTGTAATTCCGTTTGTATTAATATCTGTACCAAAGGTAGAATCATCTGCTGGAGAAGTACAGTTGATATCCGGTGCTTTTGCAGCAGAATAAAGCATAAAGCCATATCTGTTACCGTTTGCAACAATGGAGGTACCGTTTCTATCCTGGCCATCTACTGCAAGCTCATAATAATGATTTGGTTTATAAAAGCCGGTTGAATTATTTTCTACTGTAACGCCTGGGTTTAATGAAGAAGATTCTCCTGTATAAGTTCCTTGAGGAACAATTACAAGACAATCATTTTCGTTTATAGCAGAAGCAGCGTTTGTTCCCAGGTGATATACTTTTACTGTTACTGTTGAGTTATTGATAAGAATACCATCACTACCCGCATTAATAACTATAGGTAATATACCACCGGTTTGAACTGTCTGTTCAAAAAAGCCTTCTTCACTGTCAAATTCAAATCCGCTTAAATTCCAGTACGGGTTATTTGCTGGGTTCAAATTAAACTTAGAAGATTTTGTTATAGAAAGCTCTGTACTTGAGGTGCTGTTTCTCTGGTCCAAAAGAAGAGCTGTAATGTTTGAAATTTGTTCTGGTGTATATTCCTTTGAAGTACCATTAACAATTTCCATTATTTTGTTTGCATTAATATTATATGCATTTTCGTCAGAAAGAGTTTCGCTAAAATAGTCACTGTTGATATAATAAATGGAAGTCTGGTTTCCTATACCGCTACCAGAATCTGTCGGGTCCTGATAAACCTTTGCATTATCTTCCAAAAGGAATCCGCAGTAATAAATGCGGTCATCTGTTTCCTGGCTGTCTGCACCTTCTCCATAAATTGCAATATAGTTGTTGCGATATTCAATGAGCTTTGCTTTTTCTGATTCTGCAGCATTTTGAATATCTGCCTGACTATAGTATCTTGCAATTACTAACGGACTGTCCGAAGACATTGCATTAAAGCCGCTTACAGAAATTGAACGGGTCTGTGAATCCATAAAGCTTGAAGTTGCACTATTATAACGCTTATAAAAAATTGTAAGCTTTGTGGTGCTGTGTTCTTCTGCAATATCACCTGCAAGGTTAAAGGTTCTTCCGTATTTTTGTGCAGTTTCTGAACCAACCGACAAAGGCTTTGAAACAATAAGAACAGGAGCTGTATTGTCTATAGAAAGCGGAAGTGAAGATTCCTGACTTTCGTTTTTGGCCTTATCTTTTGAAACTGCATTTAAGATATACGAACCGTCCGGCAAATCCCATTTTTTGTATTCATCAAAAACAGTATAACTACCGCCTGCCTTTTTATTTACAGAAACACTCCAAGATTTTTTATCTTCGCTTACAGTGGCCTCGTATGGTCCATAAACTTTTTTGGTAGAAACATTCTGTAAGGTAACGCTAACAGAAGTAACACCAAGGTCATCTGCACAAACTCCGGCAGCTGTAAAGGTATCTCGTATAATTGCATTCTTTGGAGGATAGTTTATTTCTATTGTTGGCTTTGCAGTATCTACTGCAGCACCCATACCTATTTCACAAGAAATAAAAGTCAGTGCACTAAAAGCAAAAGCAATTAAAGTTGTTGTCTTAAAAATCTTATTTATCATGTTCATCTTTTTCATTTTTGCACCTCCTTTCCTTTATTTCATCTGCGCAGTTTCTATACGCTCGTTGGCATCGTCAAACTGCGTCTGGTACGCGACGACAGGATTTGCCGTTCCGTTACCCCAACAGGTACCGGTAGAACCGTCATCTGCGGCCTCGTTTTTTCGGGTTGTTCCATTAGGTGCTATCGAGTTTTTTATGTTACCAGCTTGTGTTTTCCAAAGACCCACATTAATTCGACTGTCGGCTTCTATAGACCTTTCTTTATAATCCAAATCAACAATATTGCTGTCTGACGGGATATATGAAATTTCCCAGTTGCCTGTAAACTTATTATTTGTTGCCCCATCTATGGTGGCTGTTAAAGAAGTGTTAGTCTTTAGAGTGGCAATCTTTGGAAGTCCTGTTCCTATGTAAGAAATTACAGGTACAGGATTATTGCTGGAATCAAGACCAACATCCAGTGTCATGTGTGAACCTACGTTACCATAGGTATCTACATCACTAGTATAAACTGTTGTAGCATCATAACCGGTCATATATGCGTATTTTAAACTACCCTTTTGGGTACGGGCCGCAATATGTACTCCTCCGTTACCATCAAGTTTAACCTGACAGTATTCTCCTGCTGCTGTAAAGATTACTTTGGAGTTTTTCCAGTTAGTTGAGTTTTCGCCTGTTGTTCCTGCCAAAGGGGTATCATTATAAGCATATCTTAAAGACTTAGCTACTTCGTCATACCAGACAATTACTACAATATCATTTGTGCTTTGAGAACCGGTTTTTACATCTATAGAAATATATTTACCTGCTCTTCCGAGAGTTGCTACGTTTGTGCTGGCTATTACTTGAGAATTTGTTGTATTGTTGGCACCATTATCATTGCCTGTATGACCAGTCCATTTATAATTACCGTTATTTTGTCGTTTACCAGTAACTCCCCTAAAATGTATTCTTTCTCGATAACTATTATAATAAACCAGATAATAATTCTTATCTGTTCCATGTACTGTAGCAGCAAAAGATGCACCCTTTAGTTTATATCGTAGATAATTATTGTCACCATCTTGTGATTTATCTATCGCTGTTTTAGGTATTGCATCTTCATTAGCTGGTGTCGTTCCATTATTTGGTTGTAGGTGAACATAATATGTGGAACCTTCATTTCCACCACATTCTATTGCGTAAGCATTTCCGTTTGCATCATAAGCGAAACCGTTTCCAGCATGATAATCTCCATCTTGATGTCCTGCTATTTTTCCATAATAAGAATTGTTATTGTTTAGCGGCATTGCATATTGCATAGGCCCACTCAAGAACGCAAATCCAATAATTCCAGAAGATGGATTAATCTTCATAATTGGTTCGTCCACACGGCCAGACGGGTTAGGTTTGGCGGCTTCTTTATTAAACTCCCAAATATCCAGTTCTACATCGTCTGTAAGAAGGTAGTTATTTACCTGGTTAGGCTTGTGGTTATAGAAGTAGTTGTTATAGCTTGTGTAAGTAGCCTGTGCTCCCGCTGCATTTGGTTCTGCACCTGTATAACTACCGCTTGAGCCGTTATAGTTTTTGTTGTTAAGGCTTTCAATTATATTATTACCTGTTCCAAATTTTACAGAAACTTTACCGCTTGCAAAACTTGTAAGAGCCTCTGTCTTGTAAACCCTAAAGCCTTTTTCTATGTATACCTTTGCAACCGTATCAGATGTAGTTGCTAAAGTATAACTAACACTAGTTCCGTCTTTATCGTAAAGCTTACCGCCGGCAATATTAAAGCCGTAAATATATATTTGTTCGGTACTAGAAACCGGATAATGTCCAAGTGCAGTTCTGTCATATTCAGAAGTATCATCCTTTCTGGACTTTGTAGAAAGATAAGTCTTTATTCCCTGAATATAAGGAACAACATCCATTTTATATGATTCTGGTGTGCTTGCTGCATTTGAATCATGGCTAACAGAACTGTCATCCTCTGTAACAGAATCTGCAGATGGTGTACCAAGATCTTGTGCAGAAACAGTAATTTCAAAGTTCTTCTTAACAGGGTTTGTCTGTGCAAGCAGTTGTTCTGTATCCAGTGTAATTACCCAATGAACAATATGTCCATAATCTTGAGTTGTATACTCTACAAGATCTGTCTCTTCCTTGCCATTAGGAACGGTATCTATATAACCTGCAGTTACACATTCTGCATAAGTTGCCTTTTGAATGCTTACAACAAAACCGTCGTCTGCAAGAGTTTTATTAATTGGTTGTAAATAACCTTCGGAAGCTGTATTGCGTGTTGCAATATTATAAGAATTTCCATCTATTGTTGCAGAGATTTTGTTGATAATGGCATTATCGTGAGCAATGCCTTCTAACTTAATTGTTCCCGAAACTTGTGGTAAAACTCCTGTAGTAAAATCCTCTGAGTTAACCAAATCTACAGGAAGCTCTATATGACCCTTTAAGTCTGCCACTGTAGCTGGTACCTTTTGAGAATAAACTGAGTTACTTGTAAGGCTATTCCAGTAGAACGGCATTATGTAGTTTTCTGCAGAATCACTATCTCTAAGGTCTACCTTCATAATAACGCTAAAGTCTACCTGCTGCGGATCATAGGTAATTTGAGTATCTCCTTCCGCTTTACGTTTTGGTGTAGAATCTGTTATTGCAAAAGTAAACTTCTGCTTGTCTCCGTCATGAATACTGTTGTTATAAACAATGCGAGATACAGGAATTGTAATTGTTGCAAGCTTGTCTCCCAGTTTAGCATAGGCAGTATCATCCGACTTTGTACCCACACCTAAAACTGCAGAAGTTGTTGGTCCAAAATAAGGATTCTGCCATTCTGTTCCAGAATCATATTCTGCAACTGTATATGTATAATTAAGATTACCGTTTCCACCAAGAATTTCTGGTTGAATCTCGGTCTTACCTTTTATTGTAATAAGAGAACCTGTTCTGTCATTTTTGGCAGAATATACAATGTCATCATCTTTACCATAAAGGGTTGTTATTTTATCAATATCTACGTGATAAGTAGTTATAAATTCTCCGTCTGCTTCACTAACATTACCGTCTCCGTTAAGGTCTGTTCCTACTCTTAAACCTGCAATGCGTGGAGCATTATTCTTAACAGTACACTGTACTATCTTTTCTTCTGTAAAGTTTCCGGCTTTATCGAATACAACATAATGCAAATCTACCGGACCATCATCAAGGTTGCGTGAGTTTATACTTGCGCTCCAGGTAAATGAAGAACCAAGATTTGTTTTTCCAACTTTAAGGGCTTCTATCATGTTGTCGCCGTCATCATAAGCGGTTCCGTCGGTGTCTTTATAATAACCCCAACCATAATCATCATCGGTAATTTTTGTTTTACCCTGGTCTTCGGAAATTGTATTATCTATAACATTTGCAATTGCAAAGTATACTTTTGCACCTGTTGCGTCTCCAGGTCTGTCATCAAGAGTAATTGTTTTTCCGTCTGCAGAAATTGTCGAAACCTTATAAATACTTCCGTTAACTTTGGCAAGTCCACCAACGTGAATGTTTACATCCTTTGCACTTAAAGTAACTGCAGCACCGCTTATAGCCACACCTGTTTTTTCTTTCCACCAAAGATGTTCTGGTCCCTGGCTAACTGCAGATTTTGCAATCTTATTACCGGTTGCATCATTCTTTATCATTATATCGTAAAGACTGTCATCACCATAAATTTCTCTTGTATAGAAGAAGGCAATTCTTTCTACACCAGTCTGTTCTATACTGTTTACTTTGTTTTCGGTAGCTACAGAGCTAAAGCTATAGAATCCATTTTCATTAACCATGTCTTTGGTAATTTTGTAATTTGGATCGGTTTCTGCTATAACTTTTGGTGCCTGATTATCTACACGTACAGTAAAGGTCTTTGGAATTGATTTTCCATCTGCGGTATTTTCGAAGGCTTCAAATTCAACAATATCTTCTCCTACAAAATCTTCATCTGTTTTTCCAATTGGAATACAGAAATAGTAGTTATAGGCTTCGATGTTCGCTTCATTTTTCTTTGTTTCTGTATTCAAAATGTAGGTTCCAGTTGCTGCATTTGAATAGGTGCCTTTTACGGCATTAATTACAGGTGTACCATTTACTTTTACTTCTTTTAATCCGCTTCCGTCAGATACTTTTCCAACAAGATACCAGTTTCCTGTAAGACTCATTCTGTCGGAGTAATTGCGGATAGCTTTATAAGAATTTGCTGTAAATGAAAGTACAGGTTCTCCATCCTGAATTGTTACAGTAACACCACCCTTAGTATTTGTTGAACTATCATATTTACTACCGTTATAGCCGGTTTCCCATTGTACAAGCTTAAGAGTCTGGTCAATTACCGGAGTATCTTTATCTATGGAAATTGTGCGAACTTCATAACCACTGGAACGTCCTAAAGAGTCTACTGCCCTTACACGAATAGAAATATTATTCATTTCGTTTGCATTAGCAGGGTCCAGTTCTCCATTTTTATTTATCATTAAATTCCAGCTGGAACCATTTACGGTTGCTTCCTGTTCTGCACCGTAAGAAATATTACCAGACTGCGGGATTGTTCCAATTGCTACATAAACCTTATCAATTGGATACTTACCGGTTGCGGTACCCATAAGTGTAATCTTACCACCAAGTGTAACACCATCCTGGGCAGGATATCCAATTGCAGCGGTTGGTCGTTCTCCAAGTGGATCGAGCCAGATTGTGCTGTGAGTTTCTTTTTCGTTACCAGCAGGGTCTACAGCCTTTGCATACAAGTAAAGTTTAACAATCTTATCAAAAGGATTTTCCGGCTTTGTAATGTCTGCTTCGGTAGTAATTCCCATATCAATAATTTTGTCATTCAAAAGACTTGAATTAATTACCGTGCTAGAAGAGCTTTCTTCTCCATCAAAGTAGATATAGAAAAGCTTCATTTTTGTTTCAGAAGCCTGAACATATCCACATTTGTTGTGAAGCCCTGTACCCAAAGAAACAGGAGAGCCGGTATTATTTTCGTAAGTATATGTAAACGCTGTTGATTCTGTATATGTGCTTGGAGAAACTTCTATTGGTGTAATTGCATAATACAAGGTTGCAACTTCGTCCAATTCTACTGTTGCGGTTGTTGCGCCACTCTGATAGGTTGTTTCGGAAGGAGCTGTTATATCAATTGTTGGTAATGTATTATCAACTGTTATTGTCTTTTGCTCAGAATTGTTTCTGTTTGCATTATCTGTTGCAGAAACTTTAATTGTATAAGAACCGTCTCCTGTAGAACATGGGAATATAACGACATAATCACCACCCTGTGCTGTAGCAGTAAACGGAGATCCTGTAATTGCGGTTCCATTAAGAGAAACTTCAACCTTTTGAGAATTTGCTTTTATACCTGTTCCATCATCTGTTGCAGAGAATCTTACCTTTACAAATTTGGTTGTTCCACCAACAACTATGTTTGAATAGCCGGATGTAATTTCGTCTCCCGCTGCAACAAACGGAGAATTAGCAGTTCCCTTTGTAATACCACAGAAAGTAACCTCCGGATCTTTAGAGTCTACACACAGGTAAAGAACCGGGTCGCTGTTGTAAGTATTTCCATTTGAATCTTTAAGCTTTATCTTTTTTAAATCGGTAGCTGCTGTAGATGTAAAGGCATCTGTATTTATGGTATCCTTTACGCTAAATTCAATCTTTAATGTTCCCTGAATCTGTTCGTTGTTTTCTACAGGTAAAGTAATTTTTCCTGTTCCGCTGCTGTTTAAATCAACTGTGGTCCAGTCTACTTTTACTACATCTTGTGTTGCTAGGTCATCATCGTATTTAAGCACACGATACTGAACTTCTGCAACTCCGTCTTCATCCTGTACATTAAAGTTAAAGCTGTTCTTTGTGAAGGTCAAAGGATTTGCAGCAGAAATATTGCTTCCGCCTTGCTTTAATGTCTCTCCAGAAATCTCTACTACAGGACGGTCCAGATCAAGATCAATACTATAGGTTTTAGAGTTATTATAAGCACTCCAGTTTCCTGCATTATCTTTAGCCACTACAAGAACATGCATTTTTCCTTTGTTAGAAGCATTGGCATAATTCTTAATTTCTATATCTGTAAACTTGTAGCTTAAAAGCTCGGAAATATTATCACCGTTTTTAGTTGATAATGTTTTTACAGCAGTTCCCCAACCAGCCTCAGTTGTTGGAGCTGCTTCGCTGTCGTTTGCAGGTTTTTTGATATAAAGTTTTACTTCTTCAAGTTCGTGAGTATCAGAAGTTGTACCCTTTATTGTCTGTTTACCATAAAGCGCTTTTGCATTTGCTGCATTAGAAGGGCTGGTTATTTCTACAGTTGGAGCCACGGTATCTATTACAAGTGTTCCAACCTTTGTAGAAGCTTTTTTACCATTGCCGTTGTGTTCTGCCCAGTCTTCTGCTTCTATACTAAAATATGGAGTATCTCCATCATCAAGAGTCTGGAGCCAGTCGTCGTCTATCTCGAAGCTCCATTCTGCATAGGCTGCAGCACTGTTTAAAGAACAATATGTTGTTTTTGTTGAATCGGTATATCCTGTGTAAGTAAATGTACCATAACTGTTTTCAAAAGAAACTTTTACGGCGTTGTCATTGTTGGCAGTTGTTGATTCAAAGCCTGTGTTAGCAGCATTCCTTTTTTCTGCGGTTACAGTTGTTACTGGAAGTCCTGCTTCAGCTGGCTTTAATGTATCAATAATTTTGCTTCCGTTTACAGAAAAACGTAATACTTTAAGACCGGCGTCTATATCACCTGTATTTCCGCTAAGAGTAATCGGGTCTTCGTTGTGGCCATTTGTAAGAATATTTCCATTAACTTTTGTTCCCTCATAATCATCTACAGTAATAACCGGAGAAGTCTGGTCTACAAGAACTTTAAGGAGCTTAACTTCGGACTTGTTTCCACATTTATCTGTAGCACGAATAAGCAAAAGGTTCTTTTTATTTTGACCCTGTGTATTTGCAAAACCTGGGATTGAGCCTGTTACTTTTAAGCCTTTAAGCGGAGGATTTTGATTTGCATAGTAAGTATATTCAGAATATCCATAATCCTCTGAACCACGTTCTACTTTTAAAGTACCTGTAATACGTCCATCAGAAGGAGTATCCTGCCATTCTATTATCTGGTCTGCCGAAGTTGTTTTATCTGCAGTAAGCAGCTGGTACTCAATTTCATCAAAGCTACTGCCTTCTTCCTGATAATAGAATGCAAAAGTAATATTAGACAGCTGTCCGTAAGAAGATTCGCTGTAAACACCCTGTCCAATTTTAACTCCGGAATACTTTACTACTGGAACTGTTCTAAAAGTATATGAAGTTTCATTATAAGGAGTAAAATCAATTACAGGTGCGGTATTATCAAATTTTATATTTAATGTCTTTTCGTCTGTATTACCGGCCTTATCAAATGCAGTTATTGTAACAGTGGCAGAAGTACTGCCCCAGGTCTGCATACTAGGAATACTTTGTGTCCATTTTTTATCTGTAAGAGTATATGCACCGGTTGCCGGGAATTTTTCTGCTGTTAGATTACCCTGAATTACAATTTCTGTGTGATCAATATTATCATCTGTGGTTGTTCCGGTAATTGTAATTACGCCGTCATATTGGTTTCTTACATAATAATCGCCGTCTGTAGATTTATAAACATCTGTAAGTGCTGTTTGATTTTGCTTTTTATTTTGAATCTTTATTTCTGAAATACCAGGATCTGTTTTATCCTTTGTAATTGCAATACCTGTTGCAGAAATCTCATTTGAAGCTATATCTTTACCATTTACAACAAGAGAAGCATTTTTAAGTGTGTCTTCCAAGCTGGAAGCCGCAAATACTGCTTTCCAGGTTTTTACCAAAGTTGCATTTGTTATAGTAGTTGACCAGCCCCAGTCATTTGCAGCCAGCTGTGTTTTAGCCTCTGCCGCAGTTGTTGCTGTAAGCTGTTTTTGAGAATAACTAATAGTTGGAGTTATTGATTTTCCGCCAAGTGTAAAACTAAGAGTATCAATACCACTTATTGTATCGCTGTAATTTCCATATATTGTTACAGCTTCGTTTGCAACAAAGAGCTCTGTTGTTCCTGTTGCCAAAACAGCCGCAGGATCATTTGTTCCCTTTACATACCATTTTTGAACAAGCTCTGGTGCATTATTATCTACGTCAACCTTTATAGATTTTTTATCTGCGTTGCCGTTTTTGTCCTGGGCACGAATATAAATAGTCTTTTGTTCTGCGTCTTCTACAGTAATATCCTCTGACCAGGTTGTTACACCTGTTTTTGTAATTTCTGTATAAGCAGACTGACTGTTTGAATCTGCAAAAGAATAACCTACTTTATCTACGCCAGAACCAACATCTGTTACTGTTACAGAAAGCTTTACGTTTCCATTACTCTGCCATCCGCTTATACTTGCTGGTTGAACAACAGGTACTGTTTCGTCTACAGAATAAACTATAGTTTTTATTTCTGTCTGTTTGTAAGCATTTTCTGCAGTATAGATAACTCTATAGGTTCCTGTTACAGCCGGTAAAGTTATTGTGTCACTCCAGTCTGCTCCTGCAGTAGTTTTAAGAGCTGCAGAAGTTATTGGAGAAAGTGTTAATGAGGTTGGCTTATTAGCCGCATTATTTTCAAAGTCTTTAAACTGTGAGTCCGAAGAATCCTTGTACTGATGTTTTGCAGTTATAGTAACCTTGCCGCTCAAATCACGAATCTTTCCGCTTACAGGGAGAGTTCCCTTAAAATAATTTGATTCGCCAGATTCCGGCTGTGTACTTATAAAAGTTGGAGGATTATTATTTATTGCTATTGGGAAGGTTTTTTCCAGTTTGTTGCAGGTTGTTTCGCCAAGCTTGTCTGTTGCTACAATCTTAATCAAATAAACATCTTCTGCAATGTTATTAGGAATATCACAGCTAAAGCTTGCTACCTTTCCATTTTTTGTAAGTGTTACATTAAGAGGAGTATAATCTCCTGTCGATGAATACAACTTATAATATGCTTTTACATCCTCTACACCATCATCATCAGTTACAGTACCAATAATAGATTTGTTAGAAGAAGTGTTAAACAGGTTGTGTCCTTTTTCTATGTCCGAAACTTCAAAGGCATCGCCGTTGCTTTTCTCATAGGTTGCATTTGCAAGAGTAAGAGTTGGTCTATCTGTTTCCTGGTCTACATGAATTGTTTGTGTCTTTGGATATGAATTACCAACTGTATCTTTTGCTGTTATTACAATATCAAAATCACCAGAACCTGTTGCTGTAAGTCTTGTTGTATCTACCGGGAATTCCCAGGAATTGGATGTATTAATAGTTGTTTCAGAAATTAATACTGAATTATCAGAAGATTTTTCTACGTGATAAGACAGGCTCTTAAGTCCACTTTCGTTATCAGAAGCTGTACCTCTTACAGTAATTATACCATTTTTATTGCTGTCCGTTGGCGAGATTCCAGAAACATCTACTGACGGATTTTTATTATCAACATAGAAGGTTAAAGTTTTTGCGCTGGAAGTTCCGGCAATATCTGTAACATTAACTGTAATTGTATATGTATATTTTGCAGCTGCAGAAGGAACAAGCTTTCCGGAATTTGGTGTTACTGTCAAAGTAAAAGGATACTGTGTTGAAATATCGCTTGCACCAAAAGGTTGTGATTCTTTTTTCCAGTCTACAGTTGGTGATGTACCGGCACTATTATTCTTAACTAAGAAATTAGTAATTGATACATCGTCTTTTAATATTTCTGTACTTGAAGTAATAATACCTGTAATTTCAAATGAGTCCTCTATATCGGTTCCCGCAAACCATTTTCTATTAAGGCTGCCAGTAAACTCAATAATTGGAGCAGCACCATTGGAACTTAGTTTGAATATGTACTGTCCGTTTTCCGGTTCAAGAGCAACTTTGTTTCGGTCTTCTCCTATTACTTCAATTTCATAATAATTGGCATTTTTAAGTTCATGCTCCTGAATATCAAGTGATATCTGTGTAGTTGCAGAGTCGGCAGCTGGATCTGTCCATTCGCCAACAGAAATAAGTGTTTTTCCTTCTGCATCTCTAACGTAAGTGTTTCCTGTTTTGGTTAAATGATACAGAGTTGCTGTTACACTGTTAGGTTTAATATAAATATTATCCCTTCCGGCTTTTAAAGAAAGGGTAAGGATGTTTCCTGCTGTATATTCATTTGCTGCTTCTACAGTTGCTTCGCTTGTATCTGCAACATCGTATCCGTCAATTGCCCACATAGGACTGTTGTTTGGATTAAGATTAAACTTTGAAGATTTACTAACATCTATTGTTGTACTAGAAGCGCTGTTTCCATTATGGCCTAAAACTGCTGCAATCTCTGATATTTGAGTTTCTGTATAAGAAGATTTACCATTTAAAATCTGCATTAATTTTGCTACATCAAGAGAATAAGCATTTCCAAAAAGATCTGTTACTTCTTCAGAAAGAATGTAATATTCAGAAGTCTGGTTTCCTGTTCCGCTGCCGGAATCTGTTGGGTCTATATAAAGTCTTGCATTATCCTCGAGCATAAAAGCACAATAATAAGATTTATCGTGATTATTGTTTTTATTGCTTTCGTCTACAGTTCCATAAAGATTAATGTAAGTATTTCGCCAGTTTGTCTTTTCCTCGTTCATTGCAACATTACTGTTGTAATATTTGGCAATAACAAGAGGATTGCTCGAAGACATAGAACCAAAATCATTTAATTCTATACTCTTCATTTCTTCGCTTAAGGTAGAAGCTTCATAATTTTTGTAATACAGGATAATTTTGGAGGTTTCGTGTTCTTCTGCAATATCTCCTGCAAGCATAACTGAGCGTCCATATTCCGTTGTATCAGGATCTGAACCTACAGATAATGGTTTACTTACTATTAAAACCGGTGCCGTATTATCTATAGAAATAGGACTTGTAGCTTCCGGAGAAACTTTTTTGGTTTTATCATATGCAACTGCACTAATTACGTAGTTTCCGTCCGGGAATTCCCATTGTTTATAGGAATCAAAAATGTTTTGAACTTTGGAAGGGTCTTTTTTGTTAAGAGTTACACTCCATGATTTGGCATCTTCGCTTAATTGGGCATCAAAAGGGCCATAAGTTATATTATTATCTGTGTCGTATAAGGTTACTTCTACAGCAACAACCGCCATATCATCATTACATTCGCCGGCTGCAACGAAAGTATCGCGAACTATGGCATTTTTTGGAGGGTATGAAATTCCACTGGTAGGAGCTGCAATATCAACCGCAGGACCAAGACCTATTTCGCAGGAAATAGTACAGAGAATAAATACAGATAACAAAAAAGCAAACAGTTTTTTCATATAAACCTTCCATTTATAACTTTAGTTATACTACGCAGTTACAAAAATGAATTGTCTTAAATACAATTATACTTTTTTATTATCGACAAAACTCTCTCACATCATAAATTTCTTTTTTGGGCAATACGCCGCGTATAATAGTAAATTATAAATGTGAAAAGTCAAGAAAAAATTCTGTTATTTGCCAATAAATACAAGAATATGAGACTTTTCTACGAATTTGTGGTGGTTATTTCACCATCCCCCTAACCTTCCCCGCAAATTCCGCAAATTTGGCAGGATTACGCTGGAAAGCAGCAAGATACAGGTCTGGGAGGGCTCCACCTGGGCAGGAAGCGGCCCAGTAGCGGACGTCGTCGGACTGGCGGTCGTAGGCTTGGGCTCTTGAATGAACAGGAGCAAGCTTTGTCTGTTCGGAAAGCTGGGCCTGGGCTTCTTCTGTAAAGAATTCGGCAATGTAGCGGCGGGCATTGGCGTTTTCGGAAAGCAGCATTACGCTCATTGCAGGGGCAATTATGCCAAATTCAATAGTAGAAGATGCCGGTGGAAGCAAAAATGCTTCGTATTTACTGATTATATTGTATTGAATCTTTCGATGTTCATGTAAAAATGTAAAGAAAACAGCTGTGTGGCCTTCTTCGGCAAAATAAACAAGGTCGTTTCCCTGTGCATTGTACCATGCAGGATGTGTATAACCCTGTTCCGGCCAGGTTTTTAAGGTATTAAGAACACTTCCCAGGGTTAAACCGGTGCTGGTAAGCTCAAGCTCCAGCAGTTCTTCAAACGGAGTGTCCTTTTTAAGGGCATCTATAAACACTTTGTAAGCCGAAACCCCGCCAATTGACTCAATGATATTGCCAATAAAAGCTGTAAGAACGCGATCATCGGCACCATTCAGGAAAAACGGGCTAAAAGCATAGGCTTTTGCATCATTTATATAGTTCAAAAAACCCGGGAAACTGTTTGGAAGGTCTCCGCCAAGCTTATTTACAATATCTTTACTGTAGGTAAGCTCGCAGTTATCAAGCAAAATCGGTGCGCACTTCTTATTTTTGAGCGAACTTGGCATACATTCTATGATTTTGGCAGGAATTTCTTCGGCAGATTCTTCCAGAGCGTCGGTTACCTCGCCTTTCCAGGTAAAAAGGATATCATATTTTTGCTTAAGGGCGCCCAAATCTACAGCACCGTCCGAAAGTACTTCAAAAACAAGGTTAATTCCGTCTTCCTGCGGTATTTTTTCCTTTAAAATATCGCAATACTCCTGATTAAGGCCGTAAAAAGCCACGCGAACCGTTTTATCACTCTTTTTCTTGCTTACTAAAGACTTGATTGATGTAACTCCGGCAACAATTACGCCTAGAACCACAACCACAATAATTACAATCTTAAAAATATTACTATTATTTTTCTTAGTTTTCTTGCTAGCCATATCCTATTTATCGGAATTTTTTTCGTTTCTGTGATATAATAAAATAAAAAAAGAGGTTTATATGGAAAACGAAACATCTACACAGCTTAAACCGCGCAATTCGTTCACCGGTTCGCTGGGCTTTGTACTTGCCGCAGCCGGCAGTGCAGTTGGCTTGGGAAACATCTGGCGCTTCCCTTATCTTGCAGCAAAGGATGGCGGAGGTCTCTTCCTCGTAGTTTATCTTGTGCTTGCAATTACTTTTGGCTTTGCCCTGCTCATCACCGAAATTTCAATCGGTCGTAAAACTCAGGAAAGCCCACTTACCGCTTACAAAAAGATTCATCCAAAATGGGGCTTCCTCGGAATCTTCTCGTTTGTAGTTCCTTTCATCATCTATCCTTACTATTGTGTAATCGGTGGATGGGTTATTAAGTACATGGCTACATACCTTGCATTCCAGGGCCAGGCCGCAGTTCAGGACGGCTTCTTTGGCGGATTCATCACAGCTCAGTGGCAGCCAATCTTCTTTACCGTGATTTTTGCCCTTCTCTGCTTTGTAATTGTCTACAAGGGAGTTGAACAGGGAATCGAAAAGTATTCAAAAGTTCTCATGCCAATTCTTGCAATCATCGTAGTATTTATTGCAATTTATTCTTTGTTCATTAAATACACAGATCCTGCAACTGGTGTTACAAGAACAGGACTTCAGGGAGCCGCAATTTACTTTATTCCTGATTTCCACGGACTTACAATTAAAAAGTTCCTGACAGTTTGTCTCGATGCAATGGGTCAGCTTTTCTACTCACTTTCTATTGCCATGGGTATTATGGTTGCTTACGGTTCTTACATGAAGAAAGACGTAAATCTTGGAAAGTCTGTAAACCAGATTGAAATCTTTGATACAGCAATTGCTATGCTCGCAGGTCTTATGATTATTCCTGCAGTATTTGCTTTCTCCGGCCGCGAAGGAATGTCTGCAGGTCCAGGACTTGTATTCGTTGCTCTTCCAAAGGTTTTTGAGTCCCTCGGAAAGTTCGGCGAATTCCTTGGTCTTATTTTCTTTGTAATGCTTTTGTTCGCAGCCCTTACTTCTGCCGTTTCTTTGCTCGAAGCAATTACTTCAAGTATGATGGACAAGTTCAAGTGGAGCCGCAAAAAGTCTACAGTAGTTATGGCAGCCGCAGCAGGCGTTGTTTCTCTTATCGTTTGTCTTGGCTACAATGTATTCTACTTTGACCTTAAGCTTCCAAACGGATCTATTGGTCAGATCCTTGATATCCTTGATTACGGCAGCAACAACATCCTCATGCCAATTGTTGGAATCCTTACTTGTATTCTTATTGGTTGGGTTGTTAAGCCTCAGACAACAATTGACGAAATTACCCTCAACGGCGAAAAGTTTGGCCGCAAAACACTTTATATTATTATGATAAAGTTTGTTGCCCCAATTCTGCTGTTTGTAATTTTGCTCACTGGTATTGGAATTATTTAAAATAAAAAAGAGGGGCGCCTGCCCCTCGCTCCAACTAAAAAGCCTGCAGTAGTTTCGACAAGCTCAACCACCGCAGGCTTTTTATTTTCCGCTACCCCCTCTAACGGGGGACACCCCCGTAACGCCCCCAGGCCTTACTCATCCCAAAATAAATCATTCAAGGTAACACCAAGCTCCTTGCAAATAGCAATGCAAAGATTGATACTTGGGTTGTAGTCGCCTTTTTCAATGGCGTTGATTGTCTGGCGGCTAACTCCTACTGCCTTGGCAAGATCATCCTGCGACATATCTTTTAAGGCACGGGCAGATTTAAGCTTTAAGTTTTTCATATTCTGCCCCCTGATTTATTCTTCAATTTCTTTTGCTTCTGCTTTTTTGTTTATAATCTGCTTGATAATAATGCTTACCATTGTAATTACAATAAAGATTCCAACAGCCAGAACACTTACCTTTTCGCTTTTGTTTTTTGCTGTAAAGAACTGCAAAAAGTAAGTTGCTCCAAGGAAAATCATAATAAAGCACCATGCTTTATTAAATGGTTTTCCTGCCGGAAAATATGCATCTGTAAAAATAGAAACTTCAAGATATACAAGAATGCAAACAAGCATCTCTATTACTTTTAATGTTCCCGGTTCAAACGGCATTAAAGGTTCACCAGTAAAAAGCTCAATAAAGAACTCTACAAGTTCCCATCCAATAAAAGTAACAAATCCTGCCTTATAAGCCTTACCCTGTGCTGCAATCTGACGTTCGTCATATTTACAGTTTTTGCTGCTAACCTTTGCAACAATCCAGATAATCAATCCAACTACTAAAGCAAAACCAATTCCAATTCCCATACCTAATGTCATATATACCTCCTGAATGCAAGGGTTTCTTTCCCCTTGTCTTTATGTAAAGTATATACGACATTTTGTATGTTGTCAAGTATTTTTGACAAAAAGTTTAATATTTTTTTTTGGTTAAAAAAATAGCGTCATTGCGAGCGAAGCGCGGCAATCCATATACAACTATGCCTTTTTCTTCATGGATTGCCACGCCCTTCGGGCTCGCAATGACGTTGTCGTTCGTGTTAAAAAAGATTCCCGGGTCAAGCCCGGGAATGACACATGTTAAAACTTCAAAACCTTTACATCAAAGCAGATGTGTGCACCGCCGGGAATAACTCCAGGGTAACCCTGATCTCCGTAAGCAAGTGCCGGTGGAAGAATGATTGTACGGGTTTCGCCTTTTTTCATATCCTGAACCATAAGGTCAAAGCCAGGAATCATCTGGCCGGCGCCTGTTGTAAAGCTAAGCGGGTCATGGCCCTGTGGATGGAAGCCGCTTGATGCATCAAACAAAGTTCCGTCTACAAGGTAGCCGCAATAATCTACTGTTACGTTCTTGCCTTTGCCAACCTTGTCGCCAACACCGTTTTCTTTAATCTTATAGTAAATTCCTTCTTTAGATTTTTCGCAGCCTTTGGTAATTTCTTTTAACTGTTCCTGGGCACGCTTGGCTTCGCGTTCTGCCTGTTCTTTTTCAAACTGTACTGCTTTTTTTGCTCCGTCGAGTGTAAGCTTATCAAAGCTTTCCTGTGTAACTGCAAACTTTTCTGCATCCTTACCCTGGCGTACAATCTGCAGGCTTATAATGTGGTCACCCTGAGCAACAGTATCTACAACGTCCTGACCGGTAACAACTTCTCCAAAAATTGTATGCTTGTAGTTGAGCCAGTCTGTAGGAACGTGTGTAATAAAGAACTGGCTTCCGTTTGTATTTGCACCGCTATTAGCCATTGCTAACTTACCAGGCTTATCAAAAATAAATCCATCAACAAACTCATCAGCAAACTTGTAACCAGGACCACCTGTTCCGTTGCCCTGTGGGTCTCCACCCTGAATCATAAAATCAGAAATTACACGGTGGAAAGTAAGTCCGTCATAAAAAGGTTTTCCCTTTGCTGCATCAAGTGTTCCTTCTGCAAGTCCAACAAAGTTGGATACTGTCATTGGTGTTTCCTTGTAAAACAGGTTCAAAATAATTTCACCTTTTTCTGTTGTAAGAATGGCAAATACACCTTCTTTTCCTTCAAGAGTTTTTGTTGCTTCTGCACTCATTTTTACTTCCTCTCTTTTTTTTGTTTCTGTTATTTTTTCTACTGCCTCAACAGTTTCGGCCTGTTTGATTACAGTTTCCTGTTTTACTTCAGAAGCAGCTTTTGTTTCTGTTTTAGATTTTTTTGTACTGCAGCAGCAAAGACAGGTTAATGCCAAAAGTGCAGTACCCAACAACATTACTTTTTTCACAAGTTCCTCCTCTACATCATCGAAATAAACCATTTGCTAATGGCTTCTACTCTGGCAGACATCGATTCTGTTATTTTTGCTTTTACACCCGGAAGCTTTTTTGCATCCAGATCTGCACACAGGTATACAACAACCCCGTCGCTGCAAGGCTCTATTAAAAGGTTGATTACAAGGCTGTCCGGCATAATTGCGCGGAACGGACCAAGACCCATGTCATCTATATTTGTAAAAACCGTAAGCAGTTCATCATTAGACTGTGAATAATTAAGTCTGTATCTTGTTTCACCAAAACTGGCATCATCCATAAGACAGTACAAAATCATTCCGTCGGCATTGCCTGTATTTTTATCTGCTATCGGCTGGTTTGTATTTTCATTCTGAATCATACAGGCTTTTTTGTAAAGCACTGTTTCTTTTTTGCGTGTGTTTGAATAGTAGGTTATGCCCTGCATTTTAGAAATTGTACGTGCAATTTCCGAAGCCTTCTGGGCTGTAATCTGTTTTGGAAGAAAGTATACAACCTCGTAGGTGTAGTAAAAATGCTTGTCCTGTTTTTTTACAAGATTAGATTTGATTTTAGAAGCATATTCAGACTGCGGCAGCAGCTCCAGATTTGAAGAACCGTCTTCGCGGGAAACAACAATCTTTCCTTCGTTCAAAAGCCGGGTGTAATTTTTTTCTCCGACAATTTCTTTTGCAGATTTATTCATTTGCTGTGCAGTCAAAACAGAACCGCAGACACAAAGGACTGCGGCCATTATTAAAAGTTTTTTCAAAACAACTCCTTAAGAGTTTGTACGAAACTATCTTATTCCCTTGTACAATACTCTTACCTGCTTATATAAACCATCGCCTTCGCTTTTGGTTTCAACATCAGGAATATCGTTGAGTGTTGTATGAATAAGACGGCGCTCAAAAGGATTCATTGGTTCAAGCAAAATTGAGTTGTGGCGTGAACGAACCTTGTCTGCTGTTGTATAAGCAAGACGAACAAGAGATTCTTCGCGGCGGATGCGGTAGTTTTCTGTATCCAGAATTACGCGAACTTCTTCGTGACCAAGGCGTCCAGCATAAATATTTGCAAGCAGCTGGAGTGCATCAAGATTCTTTCCCTTGCGTCCAATCAAAATTGAAGAATAAGATGAATCAAGCTTAATTCCAAGCTTTTTGTCTTCGCGGTAAGAAACCTGAACCTTTACATCGTAGCCCATTTTTTCAATAACGTTTGTAACAAACTCAATGAGCTTTTCTTCAAATTCACCCTGTGGAAGTGGATCTGCAACAATGCGGCTGTGACCTTCATTCATATCGCGGTCTTCGTATGAAGCATGATTAACTTTTACATCATCGAGTGTATGAACACGAATGCGTACATATCCTTTCTTAAAAAGTGAGTTCTTCTGTGTTTCAAGAATCTCTACATCAAACTGGTCGCGTTCAAGACCAAGTTCATTTGCAGCAAGTTCAATTGCTTCTCTTTCTGTTTTTCCTTCATATTCGTAAGTCATTTTATATCTCCTATTTCTTATTTTTCTTTGCCTTAGGTGGCAGTGTCTTCTGCACTTTTTCTGGCTGTGCAATTCCTGTCTCTGCGCGTTTCTTTGCCATCATCTTGTTGATGATTACCTGCTGACCAACCTGCAGAATATTACTTGTAAGCCAGTAAAGTAAAAGTCCAGATGGTGCGCTGTAGAAAATAAAGAAGAACATGAACGGCATACCATACATCATGAACTTCATAGTCTTTTCACTCTGACCTCCAGGAGGATTAAGGCTCTGACTAATCTTGCTGGAAAGAATCTGTGTTCCAACATAAATAATTGGCAAAAGTCTAAGCTGGTTTCCAAGAAGAGGAATATTAAACTTAAAGGTGTAAACACTGTCGCCTTCTGTTAAATCCGGAATCCACTTTGGAATAAATGAAGCACCACGGAATTCAAAATAATTATTAAACAGATTATACATGGCAATAATGATGAGGAACTGGAACAGCATTGGAAGACAACCTGCTGCCGGATTATAACCTGCTTCCTGATAAAGCTTGCTTGTTTCCTGCTGCATCTTCTGCTGGTCACCTGCATACTTTTTCTGAATAGCCTGCAGCTTTGGCTGAAGCTCCTGCATTTTGAGAGAGCTCATAGACTGCTTTTTAGAAATTGGGAACAGAAGCACTTTCAAAATAATAGTCAGAACAATAATACAAATTCCCCAGTTAGAAATTACCTTGTGAATTGTTTCAAGACACCACTTAAGAATTGTTTCAAGCCAGCTGAACAATCCACTTGTCTGAAGTGCTTCTGTAATTTTATAACCGCCAAAGTTCCAGGCGTTTTTATCAGGTGTATTATAAATCTTAAGGCTCTTGTCTTCTCTAGGTCCAAAATACATATAGTAAGTATCCTGAATATCTGAACCTGCGGCCTTGCGTTCAAACATTGCCTGAGAATTTGCATAACCTGTGCTGTCGGTCAAAGCAGAATAAGTTGGTGTTCCAAGAATAGAAGCATCTGTAGGAATTACAAGCTCCATAAAGTATTTACCTGCAATACCACCCCAGAGAATTTCTTTGTCATATTTCTTTTCTATATTTGAACTGAGAATAACCTTCTTTGCTTTTTTTCCGTTGTAAGCAATAAACTGACGGTTTTCGTAACGGTTCTGCTTTTGATTAAAGCGAGGTCCAATCTGTGGAGAAGTTCTGAGTGTGTAGGCGGTTCCGTTAAAGTTCAGACCGCTTCCATCGTTTGAATGAATCAGAACTTCAAGCTTGAACATATATTCGTTTTGCTTAAAAGAATATCTTTTTCCAAGAGTATAAGAATGAGACTTTCCTGCTGCATCCTTTACAGTAATGTTTTTCTTAAAAAGAATTGTATATGCGTCAGGTCTTTCATAAGAAAAAATCTCGTTGATTATTTTGTTTTCTACACCGCCAAATGCCAGAGCACAAGTTCTGTTTATGTCGGTAATACCGTCCGAAAGCTCAACCAGATCCTGTGTTTCTTTATCGTTATGATCTGTAAGCTTATAGCTCAAAATATCGCCGCCCTTTGTTGTAAATACAACCTGAGCAACTCCAGTGTTGATTGTAATTTTTTCTTCTACAGCAGGAACTTCTTCGATCTGTTCAGCTTCTGCCTGAGCGTCTGCATCTTCTGCTTCGGCCTGGGCAATAAGCTGCTCGTCTTCTTCGCTGAACAAAGAATCTGTCTGAATTGAAGAATCTTCTGTTACAACTTCTACTGCTGCCTGTTCCTGAACATCTTTATTTTTTGTACCAAAAACTTTTGGAAGCAAAAAATAAGATCCTACTATTACCAGTGTCGAAAGGACAATGGCCCATATGGTATTCTTATCCATGTAAATATCTCCCTAAGGCACGGGATCATACCCGCCTTCGTGAAAAGGATTGCATTTTAATATTCGACGAATGGCCAGCAATAGTCCTTTTCCGGGACCGTATTTTTGGATTGCTTCCAATGCATACGCAGAACAGGTTGGCTTGAACCTGCAGGTAGGCGGAAACAAGGGTGAAATACATATTTGATAAGCACGAATTAAAAAACAGAAAAACTTAGTTAAAAATGTCTTTAACCATTTAATCATTATTCTTTTAATAATCCTGCCTTTTGGCACAAACTTCGAAATTGTTCACATCGCGAGTGGAACGAATCATTTCCCGGATACACTAAGAACAACATATCATACCCGGTGTTCAGATGTGATTTAAAAAAACGATAGACTTCACGGCTGTATCTTTTTGATAAGTTCCTTTCGACAGCGTTACCGTAGCCGCGCATCAAAGGAAAACCAACCCGGTTCATTTCCAGATGATTTTCAAGGTAAAACAGCTTGGCACCTGGAATACTTATCTTTTTTCCTTCTTTGTACAGTTTTTTAAAATCTGCGGGATTTTTTATCCGTTCTTCCCGTTTAAAAAACCCCGTCTTTGTCAAAACTGCGTCCTTCCCTAAAACTAGTATTTCTTGTGTTCGTCAGAAACTGAAAGTTTAGCGCGTCCCTTAGCTCTTCTTCTGGCAAGTACCTTGCGTCCGCCTTTAGTAGCCATGCGGGCTCTGAATCCGAATTTTCTATTGCGTTTTACTTTACTTGGTTGATATGTTCTTTTCATAGAACGCTCCTTTTATATATAAAAAAATAATTTTCAAAAAATCAGACTATTTTTCCTCTAAAAAAAATAGTACTCAAATATATCATTATTTTTTGGACTTGGTCAACATGCTTTTGGCTAGTTCTCGCTTTTCATCATGCTGTCAAATTTGGCGCGGAGCTCCGGCGGAAGCTTTTGTGCATCATCAGAAGGCTTTGGAGGCATAACTTTTTCCATTTCTTCTTCGTTTTTTGCCATTCGCTCTTCCATTTCGGCCTGTGCCTTTTTAAGCGCATCTTCGTAAACCCTTGTCTGATTTTCCTGACTACCCTTGAGCTTAAAGGCTATGCTGTTTATTTTAAGGTCCGGACTCTCCATTTTAAGGCCTTTAAGGATAAACTTTTCGTACAGCTTTATGTACTGTATCCAGCCCGAATGATCAGACTCCACAATGAGCGTGCCGTTTTTAAGGTCTAAAACGCGAGTATTGGAAGCAAGGCGTTCTCCAAGCGGAAATTTTTTATCACTAAGCTCGTCGTTATCCGAGGTTTCGTTTACCGACTTTATACGCGATACCACTCTTTTCCATGCAGACGGAAGCTGGCCCTGTGCACTCTGCGAAAAAGCATTGCACATATCGAGTATGTCATTCATTTTTACAAATTCATTTTCCTTCATGCCATTCTCCGTTTTGTATATTATAGATCTTTGTGGTCTCGTGCATATAGTGCTCGTAAGGTTCTCCCGGCAAAAAAGTACAGAAAAGCTGTTCGTATTCCGGCAGCATTGCGGTAAGCTTTGTTCTTTTGTCAGGGTCCAGTTCCAGAAGAACATCGTCCATAAGAAGCACAGGCTTAAGACCGGTGGCGCGGGTATAATAAATAGATTGCGCAACTCTAAGGATAAGAGAAATAAGACGGCACTGTCCCGTAGAAGCAGTCTGTATAAAAAGAGAACCATCTTTAACAAAATTAATTTTATCGCGGTGCGGTCCGGACATAGTTGTTTCTAAAATTTTATCCTGGTCCCGTCGTGAAAGTAAATGAGAAATAATATCCTGCGAAGCAGGCGAAAAATTTTTCCAGGAAGGATCATAGTTTATTGTCACGCCGCCAATACCTGTAATCTGTTCAAAAAGATTTCCAAATATTTCGTTGAACATAAAAATTGCTTTTTTGCGTTTTTCCTGAACTATAATTCCGTACTGTGCAAGCTGGCTGTCGTAAACATCAAGCATTTCGTACTGTCTGTTTTTTAAAACCTGATTACGACTTTTTAATACCTTCTTGTAATTGCGTATATCATCTATGTAAGAAGAATCATAAAGTGTAAGCGACTGGTCCACAAAAAAGCGGCGGCATTCCGGCTCTCCTGTTGCAAACCTCATGTCATCGTGACAAAACAAAATGCAGGGAACTGTATTTATAAGCTCCTTTCTATCCTGAATCTTTTTACCATCTTTTTCTATGCGCTTTTTTCCGTTTTCAAAAATGACAGATATTTTGTGAGCCGTGTCTTCATCATTTTTGTACAGTGCGTTTATGCTAAAATTCTTTTCACCTTTTTTTACAATCTGGGAATCTGTATGAGTTCTAAAGCTCACTCCATAAGAAGTGTAATAAAGCGATTCAAGAATATTACTCTTGCCCTGCCCGTTCTGGCCAACAAAAAAAATTTCTTTGTTAGACAAGTCTAACGTGTCATTCTTTAAATTGCGAAAGTTATAAAATGTCTGATAGAGGAAAGGCATCCTAACCCTTCAAAGGCATTACAACATGAATATAATCTGCTGCCGGTTCAGAACGAATGATAACAGCCTTTGTTACAATTCCTTCGTCCTCGCGGTTTTCGTCTACATTAAATTCTACTACAACATTTTCTGTATCGATTACCTTGAGTGGCTCTGTTACATAAACAAAGTTCATTGCAATTGTAATATTCTGTCCGTCATAGCGGCATGGAATCTCTTCTTCTGCAGCACCACTGTCTGTTTCTGGAGAAATGAGTTTAAGAACACCAGGTGTTACCTTAAACAGAATTCTGAATACTTCCTTATCTGCCATGATAGTAATGCGCTTAAGTGCCGATTCAAGATCACTTTTGTTAACCTGGAATTTAGTTGTAAGATTTTCAGGAATAACCTTCTTGTAATTAGGGAAGCGGCCATCAATAAGTGTAGAAGAAAATTCAAAGCTTGCAAACTTAATAAAGATTGAATTATCTATAACTGCAATACTTACATTACCTTCGTCCGAAAGATTTTTAAGAACACAGGCAAGAATTTTTGTAGGAATATTTGCAGGCGCAAAATCTGGAACATTAGTTGCTGTTTTAGAAATACAAGAAAGTCTGTTTCCGTTTGTTGCAACCATTGTAAGAGTATCGCCTTCTTTTTCAAAGTAAACACCAGTCATAAAACTGCGGCTCTTAATATCCTTTACATCCTTGAATACTGCAAAAATTGTATGACGAATCATTTCTTTAAATTCTTTAGCCGGGAGTTCAAAGAAAGGAACGTTTTCAGAAGATCCAAGCTCTGGGAACTTTTCGCTTGCCTGACTCTTAAGCTGGAATTTAACACGTTTAGAAATAGGTTTAATTGTTACCGAAACATCTTCTTTAATAAACTCAATATCACCAGATGGTAAAGAAGAAATAATACTCATAAACTTATCACAGTAAATTGTAGTACGTCCTTCTTCCTGAATATCTACAGGAATTGTTGTTGTAAACTTTACAGTAGAGTCTGTTGCCTTAATAGTAAGTGAATTATTTTCTGCTATAATAAGAATATTAGAAAGAATAGTTATTGGACTTTTATTTGTAATTATTTCCTGGGCAATTGCAATTTCTTTAATCATTGCATCTCTATCAAAGGTAAATTTCATTTTTTATATCTCCTGTATAAGTTTTTTTATTATATATTAAATTTATAAATTTAGTAATAGTAATAATAAGGTATGTTTATAAGGTGTATAAATTATGTATTTCTTTATATTATAAAGATTTACACTGTTTATAAGTCACCAGTTTCTATTCACAACTTATTAACTTATCCACATAATTATAAATATAATCTATCTTATCCACAATTATACAACAGTTTTTCAACATTTTAAATGTTTTTTTATTTCTTATACTCTTTAATTTCCCGCAAAAGCAGATTAATTTTAGATTCAAGCTTGGAATCAATTTTTATATTGTCTGCAATTGCGTTATAAGAATGCATTATTGTTGAATGATCCTTTCCACCAAATTCATTTCCAATTTCTGTGTAAGTCATTTCTGTAAGTTCACGGGAAAGATAAATTGCAATCTGGCGTGGTTCAATAAACTGCTTGTTTCGTTTTTTACTTTTAAGATCAGAAATAGAAATCTGATGATAATCTGCAACAACCTTTTGAATTACATCAAGAGAAACATTCTGGACAGAATTATTATTCAAAATATCTTTAAGCTGATTTTTTGCCATTTCCAAAGTTGGCTTTTGTTCAATGATGTCGGCATATGCAAGAATCTGTTTGAGTGCAGATTCAAGTTCGCGTACGTTTGTTTCAACATTTTTTGCAATGTAATCTATGATTTCTGCATCAAGAGTTTTACCTGTAAGTTCAAGCTTCTTTTTAAGAATAGCAACACGGGTTTCGTAATTAGGAATTGTAATATCAATACAAATACCGTTTGAAAGTCTGCTTACAAGACGGTCTGTCATATTTTTAATTTCTTTAATCGGTCGGTCACAGGTAAATACCATCTGAGCCTGTCTTTCGTGCAGGGCATTAAAGGTATAAAACAGTGCTTCCTGAACACCCATTTTATTATCTAAGAAGTGAATGTCATCAAGCAAAAGAACATCAAGATTACGGAATTTATTATTAAACTGATTTGCTTTTTTTGCACTAAGAGAGCTTGTAAATTCATTTGTAAAGCTTTCTGCAGAACCGTAATAAATCTTTAATTTTTCTCCACCATGAGAATAAATGTAATTTCCAATTGCCTGCATAAGGTGAGTTTTTCCAAGACCTGAACCACCATAAATAAGAATTGGATTATATTTTTTTCCAGGATTCTGAGCTACTGCAAGAGAAGCCTTGTAGGCAAAGTCACTGTTTTCGCCTGGAATAAAAGTATCAAAAGTAAAGTTTTCCTGAAGTTGGGGATGCTTTTTTGGAGCAGCAGGTTTTTCGGAAGGAGGATTATCAAGAGTAAAATCTCCAGCGGCAGCATTTGGTTCTTTAGAAGCAGCCTTAGAAGTTGTTTTTTCTTTTTCCTGATTTTCTGATTTTACAACGATACTGTTTATCTTTACGTCTTTACCGACAGTGTCTTTTAATTTCTTTTCAAGAAGCGAAAAATATCCTTTTTCGATAAGTCTGGTTTTCATAAAAGAAGAAGCCACAGATACAGTAATGCTGTCTGCAGTTTCTTCGACATAGTTCATATTAAACCAAAAAGTAAACTCGTCTTCGTTATTTTTTGAAATATATTCTTTTTTGAGCTCTTCCATTACAAACTGAAAAGCTTCTTTGTAAAACTCTTTTGCCATGAGATTATTATCACCGAGTTATGCAATTTCTTCAAGTGAAATTTATAAAAAAACACGTCATTGCGAGCCTGGAGGGCGAAGCAATCCATACATTGAATTTAATGTCATTTTCAGTTAAAATTGAAGAATTACAACGAAAAAAGGAAACAAAAATGTCGGCAGATTACGGTGCAAGTAATATACAGGTTTTAAAAGGACTCGAAGCAGTCCGCAAGCGACCTGGTATGTATATTGGTTCTACAGGTCCTCGTGGACTTCATCACCTTGTTTATGAAACAGTAGATAACTCAATCGATGAGGCCATGGCAGGCTTTTGTGATACAATCACAGTTGCACTTGAACGCGATGACATTGCACGTGTAGAAGATAACGGACGTGGTATTCCTGTTGACATTCACCCTACAGAAAAAATCTCTGCGCTGGAGCTGGTACTTACCCGCCTTCATGCCGGTGGTAAATTTGATAAGGGTTCTTATAAGGTTTCCGGTGGTTTGCATGGTGTTGGTGTTTCCTGTGTAAACGCTCTTTCAGACTGGCTCGAAGCTACAGTAAAACGTGACGGCCACATCTACCAGCAGAAGTATGAACGCGGTGTTGCCAAAACAAAAGTAGAAATTATCGGAGACTGCGGTGCCGATGAACACGGAACGACAATCCGCTGGAAGGCTGATAAAACAATCTTTACAGAAACTACAACCTATGATTTTGATGTACTTCGCGACAGACTTCGTGAGCTTGCCTTTTTGAACAGCGGAGTTGTAATTGTTTTCCGCGATGAACGACTTGAAACTCCAAAAGAAGAAGTTTTGAAATTCGAAGGCGGTATCAACGAGTTTGTAAAAGAGCTTGATGAAGGCAAATCCGTTGTTCCTGCCGAACCAATTTATATCAACGAAGAACGCGACGATGTAGTTACCGAAATTGCAATGCACTACAATTCCGGATATTCAGAAAATGTTCATACATTCGTAAACGACATCAATACCCGTGACGGTGGTACTCACCTCGAAGGCTTCCGTTCTGCCGTTCGTTTTGTTTTGAATAAGTTTTTTGAAAACAACGAAAAGCTCAAGAAAAATCTTGATAAAGATGAAAAGCTTACCTACGAAGATTTGAGCAGTGGTTTGACCGCAGTAATTTCCATGAAAGTTCCTGAACCTGAATTTGAAGGTCAGACAAAGGAAAAACTTGGTAATACAGAAGTACGCACAATCGTAGATCAGATTGTTAAGGAAAAGCTTACAGTTTATTTTGAACAGAATCCTCAGGTGCTTGAGGCAATCTTAAAAAAGGCAATTGATGAAGCTAAGGCACGTATTGCAGCCCGCAAGGCAAAAGACAATATGCGCAAAAAGACAATGAGCGACGGCTTTGGTCTGCCAGAAAAATTATCTGACTGTTCAATGAAAAATCCTGAACTCTGCGAAGTATACATAGTCGAAGGAGATTCTGCCGGTGGTTCTGCAAAGAAAGGACGCGACCCTAAGACACAGGCTATTTTGCCGCTTTGGGGAAAGATGCTCAACGTAGAAAAAGTTCGTCCTGAAAAGGTTATGAACAACGATAAGCTTGAGCCGGTAATTGCTTCTTTGGGTGCCGGCTTTGGAAAAGACTTTAACATTGACAAATTACGCTATCATAAAATCATCATCATGGCCGATGCCGATGTCGACGGTTCGCACATTCGTACGCTTCTGCTCACCTTCTTCTTCCGCTACATGCCGCAGATTATTGAGCACGGTTATGTTTATCTTGCCATGCCTCCACTCTTTAAGGTACAGCTTGGAAAGAAAGATCCTGTTTACTGTTACAGCGATGCAGAACGCGATGCAGCTCTGGAAGCTCTTGGTGACCAGCGAGACAAAGCCGATGTTCAGCGCTACAAAGGTCTTGGTGAAATGGACGGAAAGCAGCTTTGGGAAACCACAATGGACCCTGCTCATCGCAAGATGCGCGTAGTTACAATCCCGGACGCAATGGCTGCCGACAAAATTTTCTCTGTATGTATGGGCGAAGAAGTAGAACCACGCCGCCGCTTCATCGAAGAAAACTCAAGCTACGCAAATCTGGATATTTAA
>JAEEGJ010003379.1_pt1 | contig 62288 bp, 51 predicted proteins | sample 8958761 | NCBI WGS metagenome assembly JAEEGJ01 (sample SAMN16246546, study PRJNA631951) | gut metagenome | biome: gut microbiome; feature: rumen; material: RS-attached | host: Bos | place: Iran: Karaj | collected 2018-10 | reverse complement strand
CTACCAGTGCCTGAAGAAGTGGCTGGTAGGCATGGTGGCGGGCTGGCTCGATGCGGACGTGGTGAACAACGTCATCCTGGTGCTCATCGGCGAGCAGGGGTCGTACAAGACGACGTGGTTTGCCCATCTGCTGCCGCCCGAGCTGCGCCAGTTCTTCCGCATCAAGACCAATGCCAGCCGCATGACGAAGGACGACCTGCTGTCGCTGACGCAGTACGGGCTGATGTGCTGCGAGGAGCTGGACACGATGCGCCCCGCCGAGCTGAACGAGCTGAAGTCGGCGGTGACGATGCCGTCGGTGGACGAGCGGCGCCCCTACGGTCGCTACCACGAGCACCGTGCGCATCTGGCATCGTTCTGCGGCACGGGCAACAACGTGCAGTTTCTCAGCGATGCCACGGGCAACCGCCGCTGGCTGCCCTTCGAGGTGGAGCGCATCACGTCACCGCGCGAGCAGCCTTTCTGCTACGAGGGCATCTACAGCCAGGCCTACCGCCTCTACCGCGACGGTTTCCAGTACTGGTTCTCGCAGGCAGAGATAGAACGCCTGAACCGCCACAACGAGCCGTTCGAGGTGCCGAAGAAGGAGCAGGAGTTGGTGGATGCCTTCTTCTATCCGCCCACCGTGCCCGGTCAGGGTAAGTTCATGCCGGTCACGATGGCCATGCAACTGTTCCGGGGCTACACGTCGCAGCCGCTGGACGATGCCAAGGTCGGCCTGGCTTTCAGGAAGATGGGCTTCGAACCGAAGCGTACGAAGTTCTCGCGCGGCTATATCGTCGTGCAGCGTATGCCGGCGGAGATAGAGGCCCGCATGAAGGCGCTGGCCCTGGTGACGGGTGACGGGTGACGGGGCGTTCGGGAAAACTCCTCGCGTACCGCGCGCGCCTACGCGGTACGCGAAGACTTTACAAATAACCCCGTCACCCCGTCACCCGTCACCTAAGTGAGAGGTAAGAGGTAAGAGGTGAGAGGTGAGAGGTAAGAGGTGAGAGGTAAGAGGTGAGAGTTGTCACTAAAAAATCGAAGAATCTATGAAAGCAATGTCAAAATCGGAGCTGGCCATGAAGGCCGGTGTCAGTGTGAACACACTGATGAACTGGTGCAAACCCTACAGCCGCCAACTGGCACGCATGGGCATGCAGCACCATGCGAAAGTGCTGCCGCCACATATCGTCAAGTATATCGCCGAAAAGCTATGTATCGACATTTAACACCCGCAAACTCCCGGAAAGGCAAGCAACCTCAAAGGACAGCCTGCCAAAGTAGTATCTTTGCACTGACAATAAACCTGATGTTCAACACCCGCCGGGCCGAGGCCGCAGAGCCGAGGTAAGCACCAAGTCCCCTACCGGCAAGGGGCAACGACAATGGCACTCAGCGTGCAGATGTACAAATTTCACAACAACATGACCAACGAAGACCTGGTAATGGCACGACTGGTCAACCAGCAGATGCTCGACTTCAACGCGCTCTGCGAGTATCTGGCCGACGGCAGCACGGTGACTGCTGCCGACGTGGCCGCCGTGATGAAGCAGATCGAGATGCGGCTGCCCCTGCTCTTGTGTCTCAACGCCAAGGTGGTATGCTCGCCCGAGGGGCTCACCTTCCGCCCGAAGGTGTCGGGAGCCATCACCCAGAGCGAGCTGAAGGCCAAGCTGGAGGCGAAGAAACTTGCCGACCCCTCGCTCGACATCGATGTCGACCGCGCCCTGGAACTCAGCGACCTCTCCACCGGCGACCTCACCGCCACCATCGCCATCGACCTGCCGAAGAAGTGGGAGGAGCGCTTCAAGTCGAAGGTGGTGTTCAAGCGCGTAGTGAAGGGTGTCGTCGCCGTTGAAGGAACGACCACTGAGGGCGGAAGCTCTACCGGCGGAAGCAACGAGAGCGGCAGTGACAACGACGACAACGGCGGCACCACCACTGGCGGCGGCACCACTGGCGGCGGCACCACTGGCGGCGGTAACGAAGAGGGCTGACCTCTCACCTCTTTCCTCTTACCACTCACCACTTAAAACTTAGAAACATGAAAAAAGAAACTTGGAAAACGATTTTGCAGATTTTGGCGAGCATCATCTCATCGATTATCACCGCCATGAGCACCACCAGTTGCATGGGACATGGACCGTTTTAATGCTTAATGCTTAATGAGAAGAATTTCCCTGATTGTGGTGCACTGTTCGGCGGTGCCGCCGTGGAAACGGAGTTCGGCGGATGACATCGACGGATGGCACAAGGACAAAGGATGGAATGGCATCGGCTACCACTACGTCGTACGGCGCGACGGCACCGTAGAACCGGGACGGCCGTTGGAGGCGATAGGATCGCACGTGGTAGGCCACAACGCACACAGCATCGGCGTATGTTATGAGGGCGGACTGGATGCCTTAGGACAGAAGGCCGACACGCGCACACCGGAGCAGCGCCAGGCTCTGCGCACCCTGTTGGAAGAGCTGCACAAACAATTTCCCCGTGCACTCATCGTGGGTCATCACGACCTGAACCCGCAGAAGGACTGCCCCTGCTTCGATGCCGTCAGCGAATATGCCGACCTGCAACCCACACTCTGAACAAAAAACGGGCTGACCACCGAGGTCAGCCCGTTTTGTATAGTCTGCTAAAGGATGGACTCCCACTGCGAGATAATCTGTGAGATGTCAAATTGACGGGCTATGGTGAGTGCTTCGGCTGATTTGGCCTGCCAGTCGAGGGTTGTCGACTCAGATAGCCTCTGAGCCAGTTCTTCGACATGGCCATTCTTGAAGTACAGGGCAAAGTCACCCATGATTTCCTGACACATCGGGAGATTGGATGTAATGATAGGCAGACCATGTGACATCGCCTCTACCAAAACCAATGGCATTCCTTCCCATCGGGAGCTCAGCACATAGACCTGGGCCTGGGAGTAGTAGGTCTGGATGTTGTTGGTGAAGGGATGCAGGTGTATGCGGTCTTGCAGTTTGTAGGAGGATATCTTCTCATGGTAAAGCTGCTCCTCGGGACCTTCGCCCACGATGTCAAGCGTCCATTCGTTGTCCTGATGGGCAAAGAGATGGAATGCATCGATGAGCAGGTCGAACCCTTTGTGCAGGTGCGAGAAGCGCCCGACGGCCAGGAATTTTTTTGACTGTCCGGTTGAAGGTCGTCCGGGCTTGAGTGTCAGCGGATTGTAGATGACGCGGGTGGGGAAGTGGTACTGACGGGCATCATACTGGCAGAGCACCACCACATGGTCCAGCTTCTCCAACTGCCACTCGTAGTGCTTGCGTAGCTCTTCACCAATATACAGGGAATCCTTGCCATAGAGTGCTTCGTATGAGTTGTGTATCCATCCGATGAGCCTGCTGTCTCCTAACTGCTTCTTGCAGGCTGCCAGTCGTACGGCGAGTGCTGCATGGACACCGATGATAGCGTCATATTGCCCAGCCTGTAGCTCCCTTGCCAAAGCCCGTCGTAGCTCAGCGGGAAAGGAGCTGTGAGCATAGATGTCGGAGGTCAGTCTTGTCTGGGGAATCACCTTTCGGTATAGCATGCTATAGGCTTTACACATCAGGTTTTTCCAATAGCCTATTGGAGGATAGTGGAAGAAACGGTAGCGGATGCTAGCCTCTTCCAAGCCGTAGAGCGACGTGTCTTGGCTGTCTTGGCTGTCAAAGGTCACAATCGTCACATCATGCCGTTTGGCAAGCTCTTTGGCAATGACGGCAGTGACGCGCTGGACACCGCCAATGGAAAAAATGGAGTCTACCAGGAAACAGATTTTCTTCATACGCTTGTCCTTCCTATATGGGTTAATGCCTCGAAGAACTCCTGGGCATAGCGCTCTTTGCCGAAATGTTTAGAACGTTCAAGTCCAGCCAGACTCATGGCATGTCGTTTCTCTGGGTGATGGTAGAGGTCGAGGATGGCCTGGGCGAGGTTGTTGATAAAGTAGCCGTCTGTGGAGAGGAGTATGGCACTCTCTGCCGTTACTTCCTCAGGAATGCCACCGCGACGGGTACTGATAATGGGCAATCCCATCGCTTGTGCCTCTAAGACTGTAGTTGGGAAAGGATCATCCCACACGGAAGGGATGACGGCCGTGTCTGCCATTGACAGATAGTCGGGCATCTTGTTGTAAGGCACAAAACCCGTAAAGATGATTCTGTCGCCCAATGGTTCTGCCAGGTCTTTAAGTTTTCTGGTAAATCCGTTCTCGTTGGTGGCATTACCGAAGAACGAACTTCCGATGACCAAGAGCCTGATGGCCGGATAGTCCTTGAGCAGACGGATAGCCTCAATGAGCTGCATAATGCCTTTCTCCTCATTGATGCGACCGCTATAGATGAGCACATAATCTTGCTCACCTAATCCCAGCGTATTCCTTGTAGGGGGAGTGGCCGATAGGGAGAAGGCATCGAGGTCGATACCATTGTAGACTGATGTCGTCTTTGTGTCATCGGTGTTGATGGTTAAGACGCACGACTTGATGTAGTCTGATACAGTAATAATCCCGTCGGCTGCTTCATAAATGGCGTGGCACTGAGGCACGGCCGAGGTCAGCTTCTCGTTGTGCAGGTGATAGACCAGTCGGGCGTTGGTGGCCTCCTTCAGCTTCAGGGCGTAGCCCGGGCGGTTCTCCAATATGATGATGTCGTAGTCCTGCTGCCTGATGTGGCGAAGGGCCTCGTGCAGGAAATACTCGATGGTATAGTGATAGTATCCTCTGCGATGAGTCTTTTTGAAGAAGCGTTTCTTCAGTTTCGCCCATACGCTGTTCATCTTGATATAGTGGTAGTGGTTGACCTTGGACTTGCACGCAGGGTGATGCTCCACATCCGGATGCCATACGCTGTAGACGGTGATGTTGTGCAGACGGTGCTGGTCGTTATACTCCAGATAGAAGTCTACCAGATTCTCCACGGCTCCTCCCTGTACGGCAGGAACCGGCAGTATGCCCGATGTCAGGATGGCTATCTTCATGATGCTCAAAACTTTTTAATAAAGTAGACCAGCCATCCACAAAGGTAATTTTTTCCCGATAGGGAACTCCATGTTGTCTGCAAGGATATATGAAATCAAGATTTTGTGCTTTTTGAATAAGGTCTCCATGTCTTTGGTCTTGATAATTTTGGTGCAAAGATAATAAAAGTTATTGAATTAAGCAAAATAATACAGAAAAAGGTTGTTGTGTTAACTGGAAATGTTTTAAAATCGCTTATCCGAATAAGCGATTATTCGACGGGTGCCCAGAAGTCCTCGGTGCTCTTGCCGTTGGCGAAGTGTTAGAAGTCTGTGACCACGGAGAAGCTGTCGTCAGTGAACTGCTGATCCTTGCTCTCGATGAAGCAGAGCGGCACGCTCCAGATACCACTTCTGCCACAGGGGGAAGTGGATGAATGGGCAATGCAGCAGGTAGGCGAAGTCCTCGATGGTCCAGTCGTAGAAGATAATGACCATCTGGCGCTGCTCAGCAATACACTGAGCCACGCTGGTGACATAGGTCCACAGGCGGTTACACGTCTGTCCGGGGGCATCGAAGATTACTCTCATCGTTTCCTTTTATTGCAAATATAATAATTATATTTATAATAAAATGTGAAATGAAGATATATTTGTGTTTATTTAACAGGCATTACATAACTATGCTGAAACAGTGCGGTTACCTAACAGGTATGTTTTGGTAAAACTAAATTTTTGCACCATATACAAATTCCTTCAAGAATTGCATAAATCAAACCTGCAATTAGTAATGCCAAAAGAATACTGGCAAAGATAATTATTGGCCTCCCGTCATTAAAAGGTAAGAACGGGAGTATGCCCGATGTCAGGATGGCTATTTTCATCATTTTTATTGGCAAGAGATATGAATAACTATGGATTAAACCAAACAAAAACATAAAAATATGGTGCTTTGTCTTTGTTAGTTGCAACAATTTTTTTAAATTTGCACCGTATTAAGTTTTAAGAGAGGCTCTCTTTATCTAAAATTTAGGGTTTAAACATAAATATGTTTCTTATGGGCGAAAGAGATATTATGGTCACTATTCGGTGCATAACATATAATCATCATTTGTATATTCGTCAATGTCTTGATGGTATTGTCATGCAGAAAACTAATTTCCGATTTATTGCATTAGTTCATGATGACGCTTCCACCGATGGTACTGTGGAGATAATAAACGACTATGCCAGACGATACCCAGATATTATTTATCCACTTTTGGAGAAAGAAAACCAATATTCAAAAGGATACGACCGTATTAGAAAACTTTTAGATGCACATACAAATAGCAAATATGTGGCAATATGTGAAGGAGATGATTTCTGGACGGTTTCGCACAAACTACAAAAGCAATTCGATTTTTTGGAACAGCATTCGGAATATTCGGCATGCTTTCATCCAGCAATGGTCCGTTACGAGGATAATAGCCAAAAAGAAACACTAAGTGGAGATATTGAAGATAGAGACTATTCAGGAATGGAATTATTCCAATGGAATCACCGCCCTCCTACAGCATCTATTTTTTTCAGATCCGAAGTGTACAGAAGTCCGGTATATCTGAAGTCTTTAAAAGCAAATCTTTCATTTGGTGATACTCCGCTTTTCCTATCCTGTGCCCATGAAGGCAAGGTGCGGGGTATGAGTGAAGTGATGTCTGTTTACAGAAAGCATCCTCAGGGTATGACAAGCACTTTCGATAAGGGCTCTAAGTCTATGCTGAAATTTGCAGCGGATAATCTTAAAATATATAGAATCTTTGGTGATGAATACAAGGAAGAATGTGTACGGATCTATGTTATGGATCACATCAATTATTTTTTGTTGAATTTGCATCACGGGAAAATCCTTTTGAGAAGTTTAATAAAGGTACTTGTTAAATATCCATGTATAACAGTGAAATTCCTATGGGTCCGATTAAAGGAATCGTCCTTGTTGTCCTAAATAATTATTTTGCAGTGTGACTGATAGATGAAATAACCATTTCTGTCGTAGTTCCCTGATGATTCGGAAAGTTGCGTGTTGGGATCGAACTTTTTTTCAATGAGCCATGGCTGATTGTCTAATTTTTGGAAAAAGGACAATCGGCTGGCACTTTGGGCGCATAGGAAATAAATACCTGAATAAGCGATGTTCTTTATGTCAGGAGCCTTGAAAATTCCTAAGGCAACGTCAATCATCGCTGATAAATAATCATATCCGGTGCTTAACTCGACAAGTTGATTGGAAATTTCGTCTCCGCCTCCTCGGGGATTTATTTCTATAAGGTGTATGGTTCCTTCTTTGTTTTCGATTTTCAGTTCAATGTGGGTGGCTCCGTTATCTATGCCGACATTGTTTAAAATCGAAGGGATAAGAAGTTTGATTTTTTTTTGTAACTTGTCAGATATTTTAGAAGGCTGATGGTGGGACAGTTCTACAAAGTGAGGCGCACCAGAATTTTCTTTATCTGTTATTTGAATGATATAGTGCGTGCCTTCATAGGAGATTGATTCTACGGATATTTCTGCCCCGCTGACGTATTCTTCTATCATGATTTCGCAATCCGTAACTTTGTTTGAGTAATTGATTGCTGCACTGAGTTCTTCTTTATTGTAGGCTAAGGATACGCCTTTTTTTGCAGAACCTGTCTTAGGCTTGACTATACAGGGAAATGGTATGTCCATATCCTCAGGTGAAAATACCTTAACGGTTGACAGCCCGTTTATGTTTTTTGTTAAGAGGCGTGTCTTGGATTTGTCTTTTATTTGACAGAAGGAATCGTAGTTAATACCATGAAGATTCATACATGTGGCAATATATGATGTAATCTCTGCGGTCAGATCTGAGCCATTTGACACGACACCATCTATTTTCTCAGACTTGCATATACTGAGTATTTTATCTTTTTCTATGATAGAAACGGGGTAGAACTTATCCACAAACTCTTTGCATACGGCGCCTTCCGGCCATGCGAAGCAGATGGTGTAAATACCTCTTTCTTTAGCCTTTAGACATAAAGGTAACTGTCCTGTAGACGCACCGATTATAGCCAGTTTCATATTATATGTAGTCTTTTTCATATCCCCATAGTTTTCCAAATGGCTGTTCCTCCATTTCTTTTTTAAAGTCATATAAGTAGTCTTTCCACTTATATTTCGGTCTATAGCCTAACTCTTGCATTGTTTTTGATATGTCGAGAAGAAATTGTTGGGAACTTCTTTTCTCTGGGCAGTATGTGATTTGTGATATCTTGTCCTTAGGGCAAAAAACTTCAATTATTCCTTTTATTCTTTCGTCCAGGGTACTGCCCCCGCTGCCAATATTATACAGTCCGCCGTCATGATTTGCTTCAAGTGTCTTTTCAACAATCTGAAGAAAGTCTTTGATGCAACACGTTTCCAGCATTCTGTTGGGGTCGCCCCAAATTTCGATATTCTCTCCTTTCATAGCCTGATAGATAAGAAATCTATCTGAGATCATTGCCTTTTTACCATCTGTGAATGTGTATGGATTTGGATCATACATATAGACTCTTGAAAGTCGAAGTATAAATCTTTTTATTCCAAAGGCCTCATGATAGTGATTGATTATGTCTACAGCAGCGTTTTTGGCAATAACATACATTGAATGATCACCTGTAAGAGGAGCTTTGCGTTGAGCATCTGCAGGTATTGGAGTCTTACTGCCAAATAAATAACTGACATCGAAAAGAGATTGTGGAAATACGATTCGATCAGCTTTAATTTTTCGGGTGTATTCTAAAACGTTCAAAGTCCCTTGGATGATGGAAGTTATATAGAGGTCTGGTTTGTACCCATTCATTGAGGCAGGTAATGCTCCGGCAAAATGTATAACGGCATAAATGCCTGATTGAGGGAGCTTTGAGAAATCATTAACTTGGCTTATGTCTACGGAAAAATATTGGATTCCCAGTGATTCAAAAAATCCATTGTCGTTTTCTCGGTGTCCTACTGCATAAATGTTGTATCCGAGTCTGTGTAAATGTACGGCAATATGAGTTCCTAAATGTCCGGTTGCTCCAAATACAAGAATTGTTTTCTTCATATTTATATATGTTTTTTATCAATGCGTCAGATTAATATTGATACTTTTATACGTTATTCGATAACTATATCTATCCATTTTTTAGGATCAGACATAACTTCTTCAAGTGTTTTTGTATCGGGGAATTTCAAGACAAGCGTACCAATAGCATTATTGGCACCATTGAAAGTGTTAACAATATCACCACAGGTAATCCATAAATCTTTTTCAATAATTTCAGCAGGAAGGTTGGGGGAGATGTCCATCTGTTTGAATTTACCATCTCTATTCGCATGGAGTATGATTTCAGCCCAATGCCCATTATAAGGCTTTTGCACTATTTCGTCGAAAGGGTCTCCAACCATCGCACGTGTAATGGCAGTAATCATATCAATTCCCGTTGCATGTCTTAGCATTTCACAAAGTCTGTTCCCTCCCCCTCGCGGTGTAAACTCCATAATATATGGCTTCCCATTGATAGCAATGCGTGTCTCTATATTATAGACAGCAGTCTTTAGTCCCAAGAGCGTTATCAATCTTTGAATTTCAGAAGTCAAGTAGTTTTCTTGTTCTTGGGTATAAGTTGAAGGCCAAGAGTATGCTGCGGGAGCGTATGGGTTGCTGGCGTTGGCATCGAATCGTTGAGCATTAAAACTAACAAAAGAAAGGCACCCGTCAACAGAGATGCTGTCGGAGTCGGATGAGCATCCGATCTTTTCCAGAAAGTCTTCGACAATAATCCTTCCACTGTTTGAATGCTCCATCGCATTTTCTAAAGCATTTTTTAGATCATCGAATCGGTCTACGCGACTAACGCCTTTGCTCCCAGCAGAGTCGGTGGGCTTTACGATGACTGGCCATTTGAATCTTTTACTGGCATTTATGGCATCTTCAATCCTGCTGAAACTCTCGGCTTGTGGCACATTGAAATGATGCTCCTTGAGGAAGTTGCGGAATCTGTCTTTGTTTTGAAGGATACATACTGACTCGAATGGCCCAAAAGACGGTAATCCCAACATGTTTTGTACATACGATGCAGCAATAACACCAGGGTCTACTCCGAACGACATAATACCATCAATGTTCTTCTCTATGGCCATTTTTAGGACTGCTTCTTTGTCGACGATGTTAACATTGGCAAAATCATCGCTGTATTTGTGAGCGATATTGTTTGGTATATTGTCGGCAGTTATGACATAATAGCCTTGTTCGTGAGCGGCTTTGATTACAGGAAGCAAATATCGTATACCGCCAAGTAGCATAATTCGTTTTTGTTTCATAAGGTAGTAATATATCTGAAAGTATTTAATGTTACGATATAGTTCATGACTTATTTTGTATTAAAGATGTAATAGTGGTGAATTCTTCTCGATTGAACAGATATGATAGGGACAAATAAATCATTCCACCAACTAAGGAACCCATGACTAATTGTAACCATACATTGCTAATGTACATATTCATAACAGTTATGGCAAGAAACATTGCAAAAGATATCAGGAAAGTTGGCAATAAATCATGTATTTGTTTGAGCGTAGAAAGATTGATAAGCTCTTTTGAGTAATAGCTATTGATAAATAGGCATATCACAGAATTGAGGATACGAGAGTAGCACATGATTATAATTCCAAATGGAACAGAAATACATAATATAATTACTCCGACTATTTTTTTTATGATTTCGAGTCTTAAAGCAAGGTCGGTACGTCCTTTGACTTGTAAAAGACTAAGATTGATAGCATGAATAGGATACCACATTAGGCCAAAGCAAAGAATTTTTAGTAACAAAGAACAAAATTCCCATTGGTGTCCGATGGTTATCATGATAAAAGGGTAGGATAAGGCTGACAGTCCCATCATGAGTGGGAAAATGATAAAGGCTGAAAGTTTGAGAAATTTTCGATAATCATGAGAGAGTTCATCCTCGTCATCTTGTAATTTGCATAATACAGGATATGTAACACGCTGTATGATTCCGGTGAAACTGACGGATGGGAAGTTTGCGTATGATTCAGCACGGCTATAATTCCCTAAGATGCTGGAAGAGAAAAATTTCCCTATGATAAGTGAATATATATTATTGTAAATGGTATCAATAAGGGAAGTTGCTAACAACTTAGATCCAAAGCCGAACAGTTCATTGAAGGATTTCTTACTGAATGTAAGACTGGGACGCCATGAAGAGTAATGCCAATATAGGGCAGTGCTGATGGTGGATGAACAAATAGACTGAACAACTAATGCCCAATATGAGTGACCTTGAATTGCCATTACAATAGCCACAGAACCCGCTATGCACAAAGATATAATAGCTATATGGCTTTGTGATTTGAAGTTTAAATTAGCAGTTAGCAGAGTTGCTTGTACAGCAGCAAATGAATTGATGATTAGTGTAATTCCCATGATTCGGAGAACTATGGCTAATGGTGGCATGTTGTAGAACAATGCTATGTAAGGAGCACAGATAAAGAGTATGATGTATGCAATGAAAGCAATTGCTATGTTGAAGAAAAAAACTGTAGAACAGTCAGCCTGATTTCGATCGAATTTCCTTGTGAGAGCACTGGTAAACCCACAATCTATAAAAACGGAAGCAATGGCAAGAAATATACCAAGCATTCCCACTGTTCCGTAGTCGTGTGGGGTAAGGAAACGGGCTATTACCAAAGTGACAAGAAACTGTAAACCTTGGGTTGAGAATCTCTGAACACCACTCCAGATAATTCCCTTTCTAGTTTCCTTTTTTAATGCTTTATCCATGTTTCTTATTTCTTTATTTCTTTGATAACACGTGCTACATCGTCATCGGTTAAACTGTGGTGCATTGGCAGGCAAATAACAGATTCTGCTATTTTATATGCATTAGGAAGTTTTTCTTTTGTAGCGCTCTCAAGTCCTCGATAGGTGGAGAATGTGCTAATCAATGGGTAAAAGTATCGGCGTCCCCATACATTGTTTTTTTTCATTTTAAAATAGAGTTCATCACGGGACATGCCATATTCCTCCGCGTCTACAAATATCGGGAAATATGAATAGTTATGTCGTACGTGGGGCATGTCGTCCCAAAATGTAATGCCTTTGATACCTTTTAGTGCAGTCCTGTATTTGAAAGCAGTTTGCTTGCGCTTTTCTATTGCTTTATCCACTTGCTTTAGATTAAGTAATCCATAAGCAGCCCTGATTTCATCCATCTTGCTATTTATCCCAGGTGCTACAACTTCTGTCTCATTAGCAAAACCGAAATTCTTAAGATAGTCTATTCGCTGTTTTATTTTCGCATCATGCATTACCATGGCTCCACCTTCTATGGTGTTGAATACTTTGGTTGCATGAAAACTTAATGTGGAGATGTCGCCAGCATTAAGAATGCTTTCTCCTTCAACTTCAACTCCAAAGGCATGTGCAGCATCATAGATGACTCTGAGACCATATTTGTCTGCAATATCCTGAATTTCTTTCGTCTTGCATGGCTGCCCATATACATGTACAGGCATTATGGCAGTTGTCTGTGGAGTAATAGCTTGTTCTATTTTATTAGGATCAAGGTTGCCAGTATTGGGATCTATGTCAACAAAGACAGGTTTGATGCCGTTCCACCATAACGCATGAGTTGTTGCCACAAAGCTATATGGTGTAGTAATTACTTCTCCAGTTATGCGTAATGCTTGCAATGCAGTAATAAGTGGGAGTGTTCCGTTTGTAAAAAGACTGATGTATGGAACTTTGAGATAGTCACATAAAGCTGCTTCAAGTTCTTGGTGGTAGGAACCATTGTTGGTTATCCATTTTTTTTCCCAAATATCTTTAAGATATTTATTAAATTCCTCTAAAGAAGGCATTAGAGGGGATGTGACGGTTATTATTTTTTTATCCATGTGTATTGCTTTTAATTTGATTATATATTTCTTGCAAAGATAGTAAAAAAACTGGATAAACGCAAGAAAAGGAAAAAAAATCTATTTATCGTGTGTGGTGTGGATGAAGTCGGTATTCTTGTGGTCTATCTTGAGGATGTTGAGTACCATCTTCCATACGAGCATGGGGAGGGAGAGTATCTTGCCGAAGACGGAATGCTTGCGCAGCTGTTTGGGGGTGGCGATGTAAAGGGCGCTGCAGATAGTCAGGAACAGACACCACCACTTGACGTACCAGAGGTTGTCGAAGAAAAGGGAGACGGGGGTCATCAATATGGACATGGCCAAGGTGCCGATGACCAGCATGGAGCGCGGAATGAGGGCTTGCTGGATGGTTTTGTCGATGAAGTCGAGGTTGAAGGTGCTGATGGCATGGGGAATGTAGGGCAGCAGACTGAGGAGACTCTGAATCTGGGCGGTCATCCAGCGCAGACGCTGCTTCTGGAAGTTGTCCTTGTTGCTGACTTTCTCGTCGTAGACGTGGATGTCGGGTTCATAGCGGATATACACTTTCTGCTTGAGCAGGAGGGCTTCCAGCTCACGGTCTTCACCTGCTGTGCTGAGCTTATAGACATTGTGCTTAAACCACTCGTAGTCGAAACACATCCCTGAGCCGATGAGGGCGGAGGACAGGCCGATTCGGTTGTGGGCCTTGCGGAAGATGGTGTTGTTGATTTCCTCGCTGACCCCATCGAGTACCGCAATATCGTTGTCGCTGTTCTTGGCACAGCGGTGACACTGGATGGCTTTATAGCCTTTGGCACATTCCGTATTGATCTGCTCAAGGAAGTTAGGCTCCACAACGTTATCGGCATCGAGGATGATGACAAAGTCCACATCGAACTTGCCATCCAGCTTCAATGCTCCGCTTTCGACCTGAGAAACGGCATATTGCAAGGCCTTGGCCTTACTGCTTTTCTCAAAGACTGGCTGGAAGAGCGTAATGGGGAGCTCGCCCAGCTTCTGATTGGTTTCGGGCTGCATGTGGTCGGAGATGACTGCCACATGGAAATGCTGGTAGGGGTAGTATTGGGAGAGGGCGGTCTGTACGGACTGGACGATGACGCGATCTTCGTTATACGCGGGGTAGAGGACGAGAAAGTTGAAATAATTCTTCTTGCGCATGGACAGTGCCTTGCCCGTAAGATACAGGGTCAGCTCTGACACTCGCTTCTTCCATAGGGTAGACACCAGTGCGAAGAGGAGGATATAGGCTACGGAGGCTGCCATAAACAGCCACAGCGCGATATCGAGGATATGAATGAGATGCCAGAGCATGATGCAGTCAGTTTTTGAGGTCGATGAGTTCTTTGAACTTCCTGCCTAACTTGAACTTGTTCAAAAGGGAGCTAAGCAAGACGAAAGGAACCTTGAAGAAGGTGCTGTCCCATTTGTCGTCAACCAGATAGTTGGGCGTTGCAATGGCGAAGATTAGTACGACAACGGCAAACAATCCCCACCACTTTAGGGCTGCCGACATGTAGATGAAGGGTACGATGACACCCATGAAGACAATGACGAGCATCATAATCATTCGGGGCATCAGCATCCATTGTATCAGTTTGTCGATAAGGTCGTAATGCCGATTGACAAAAGCGGCAGGCAGGAACCGCACATTGCGCAGGATGGTGCGGAACTGGGTCCATATCCAGCTGCGATGCTGGCGGTTGAAGTCTTCGGCCTCACGGACTTTCTCGTTATAGACGGAGATATTGTCAAAATAGTCGACATAGATATGCTGACGGGTCAGCATGACCTCCAACTCCTTGTCGGACCAGTTGGCCTTGGCGGCTTGGATGTAGCTCTTGAACCAGTTGAACTCGAATGCCATACCCGAGCTGGCCAAGGCTGCAGGCAGACCTACGCTGATATGGCCGCGGCGGAAGATAGAGTTGTTGATTTCCTCAAAGACAGCACTCAGTCGGGCGGAGGTGGTATCGCGGTTGAGCGTCAGCTTGTGGGTCTGGATGGCCTTGGTGCCGGCGGCCTCGTAGGCATCGTTGACCTGCTCAAGGAATTCGGACTCGACGACATCGCCCGCCTCCAGGATAATGACGGCGTCGTAGATCTTAAACTGAGGAAGGTTGTTGATGGCTAACTGCAGGGACTTGGTGCGGGAACTCTTTTCAAAAATGGGAGTCAAGAGCGTGATAGGCTGTTGAGCCAAGTGGAACATGGTCATCTCGTCCTCTTTGTCGGCAATAACGGTGACATCGAACTGACGCTGGGGATAGCTCTGCCCGAGGATAGACTTTACTGTCATCTCCAGACTCTTGCCGTTTTTGAAGGAGGGAATCAGGACAATAAAACGATTTTGTTTTCTGGCCTTTGGTGTTTCGCTGTGTCTGACGAACTGTGATGTGACGGCAAAGATGCCCAGATACAAAACGGTCAGGGAGATTAGGATAAACAGAATCCAGTCAATATAGTTGAATAATGTCCAAAGTGTCATGATGCAGTAGATTTTAAAAAGTGACGGATGCCCTTCATGGTAGCTTGTGCCAAGTCCAGGCGACGTTGAACGGTGAACTTCAAGATATCTTTGACGGCTACGATGCCGATGAGATAGACATAGGAGAGATATCGCGATAAATCCTTGTTGTTGCGACGGACGAACAAAAGTCTGTTGCGAGTGATATAATAGGTGCGTAAGGGGCTGCTTTGCCCTGTGCTCTGGCTTTCCTTATGGAGAACGGTGGTGGCTGGTTCATACCAGATGTCGTAGCCAGTGCGGCGTATCATCATCGACCAGTCGAGCTCTTCGTAATAGAGGAAATAGCATTCGGGCATCATGCCTGCCTTGTCAATGACCTCGCGCTTGACCATCATGGCAGCCCCGTGAGCATAGGGAGTGGGGTGGGCGGTGTTGTACTGCCCATTGTCTGTCTCGCCAAAGCCGATGGAACGGTTGCGCATGGTGATACGGGAGAGTGGGGTATAGCCAGCATATTGGATGGGATGACTGCCCCAGGAAAAACGTATTTTCGGGCATACCATTCCAATCTTCTTAGAACTTTCCAGTCTATCAATCAGCGGTTGGAGGAACCGCTCACTGTTTATCTCTAATCCCTCACCCTTTAATAGGGTGTCATTGTTGAGGAAGAACAGGTATTTTCCTTGAGCGGCTTGAATACCGAGATTGTTGCCTCTGGCAAAACCTAAATTCTGGGTACTGCGAATGACCTTGACTTGGGGATAGCGTTGCTCTATCAGTGTGGCTTCATCATTTTGAGAGGCATTATCTACCACGATTACCTCTATGGACGTATCGTCTAAAGGCAATGTCTCAATTAGTCCGCAGGTGTCGTTCACCCCATTGTAATTGATCGTAATGATAGATGTCTCAATGTTCAATGTTCAATGTTCAATATCTTAAACTCTCTCTGCTTTTTTCTTTTCTAACTTCAGTCGTTCTTTCTCTTCTTGCTCGGCAAGTAGCCCCTTTTCGTATTCATTCCACTCGCTTTCAATATAAGGAAGGATATATACGATGGCCAGTCCGCCATAGAAGGTCAGACAGTTGGGGAACTGCATTAGTACCTGGTTGCCATAACCACCAAGCTGCATTGATATCATGGCACAGCAGAATCCCGCCCCGATACCTCGTAAGGAGGGACTCTTTATCCGGAACATCGTTATCCAACAAGCGCCGAATAGCATGACAAAGGTACATATCAAGAAGACGGTAATACCAATGATACCTGTATGAATCCAGATAAACACGTATTCTGAGTCTGGCGGAACAGTGGCCATAAACGTATATTTGTTATTGGCGGGAACATTCTGATATCCTACAGCCATGCCAATCCCCCATGGTGCTTCGGCTAAGTATTTTTTCATGGCTTGCTGGTTGATAGAACGAGCATTGGCTGACGCGTCGCTTCTGTTGAAGGCAGAGCGCATACGACGGATTTGCTGGTTACCTTGTCCGATATTGGTAAAAGCAAGGATGAATATAAACAATGCGAACACGATAGTGAAGGGTATGGCTATTTTAAATGATTTGGATAGGAATATGTATGCTAACATTCCTGCCATCAAACAAGCCATGGCGGTACGGGTTCCTGATTGCATCATAGCCCATGCGCAAACAATTCCTATAATCAGGAAGAATATCCGGTGTTTTTTTATTTTGCTGGTAATGCCAAAGATGATAAAGGCTACTGCTGTTGAAGCTATGCCAATACCAAAGTTAGCAGCATCGCCAAATGTCGAGAAGTATCTGATAAGGTTTCCGCCATGGATGATGTGAGTGCTTCTTCCTCGGGTCTGGATCCATTGCTCTTCTGATGCTGTAAATCCTAATGTCTTTTGCTTCCAAACCCAAAAAGCAGCAAAAAGTGCTAATGCTCCCCAGATGTATAAATATTTGGTTAGGACTTTTGGGGTGGTGATGTAAAGCGTGTAAACTAAGAAAGCATACATGATTTGATAAGCGATAGATCGTGCTGTAGTGTACCATGCTGCGACATCGATTCCGATACCACAGGTGTCGTTGAGTACTTCCAATGTGCAGAATCCACACCATATCAACAGTACATATAGCATGATATTGGCTGTTCGCTCAAATTTTGCCTCTTTTACGTCAAGAATGGCTAATGAGATAAGAAGAATTTCTAAAATTTCATTGGGAAGAGATGTTGGCATTCCAATTTCTGGCCTGCTATGCCACATGATAAAGTAGTTGACCACTATCAGTGTCCAAAATGTAAACATTCGGTAGTGGAATGCAAGCAATACAACGATGGCAATGGCAGGTATCAGACAGATAATTGCGAATGTAGAGAATCCTGCCGTGATGAATTCGTAGAGGGCCAGCAAAAACAGGAGAAAGAGTAATGATACTCTTCCTCCGTTGTCTTTGGCGTATGTCCTCCACGCACTGGTCATATTACTTGGCGTGTTCGTTCTCGGTAGCAGTCAAACCTAACTGTGACACGCGATAGACAAAGTTGTTGAACTTTGTATAAGGCGGCAGCTGGCCTACGAACTCCTCTACAGCATAGCGACTGGCCTCGGTCAAGTACATGTAGAGCGTATCCTTGTGTTCCTCATCAAGCATGGATTGTACTTCATTAAGGGCTTTCTGGTCGACATCTTTCCAAGTGCGGTTGGCACGGGTGACCATCAGGTTGACGGTGCCCATATTCAACAGGGCGGGAGAGATGGAGTTCTCGTCCAGATTAGGATATTCGATGATGGCAATCTCGTCGGGCAGGATGTCGGGACAAAGGTCCTTGATGTCCTTCGCCAAGATGAAACGGCTATCCTCAGCCAAGAAATCTTCGTCGTAGGTGAGGCGGCGCACCTGCAAGCCGATGGAAATCCAATAATTTTCAAGTTCCTGCGCCAAGAAGCTCTTGCCATTGCCGGTATCGGTGGAGATGAGGTTGAGTACATTCTGCTGACCTTCCTGGAAATGGGGGAGGAGGGCTTTGCTGAGCTGCTTCATCGCCATGTCGCCAATGGTCTTGTTGAAACGGCGATAGCGCAGGTTGCTCTCCTTGGGGTAGCAGCCCATGACAGGCACCTTGGTGATACGCTCGGAGCGCATGCGGTCGCGCAGGGTGCGGTCGAGCATCTCGATGATAAGGAACCATAATGCTGTCAAGGCAAAGGTGAGCAGGAAGGCTCCTAACAATATCATAATGCGATTGGTAGGTTGCGCATTCAGGGGGAACATCGGGGGATTAAGCACACGGAGTGTGGCTGTTGACATCTGCAGGTTGCGCTGGCGCAGACGGGCGGCATTCAGTGCCTTCAACATCTCCATATAGTTGCCTTCGATGAAGCCGATATGACGGGCCTTACGGTCCAAGGTTGCACCGATAGGAGCATAGAAGTAATACTGTTTGTCCAAGTTCTGCTTCATAATATCCGTGGCGGTCATCTCTGCCTTGGTCTTCTCTAAGAGTAACAGTTGCTCCAGCCAGCGACCGAGCATGTCGCTGGCTTTGACACCGGTCTCGGTGCTATAAGTGGATGCCTCAATGTCCTTGGTGAGCTCGGTGACACGGCCTGTTGCTGCTTGTAAGTCGCGTTGAGCCTTGGCCAACTCTTCCTGAGACTCGTTATCCATACCGCCCCCTTCGCTACTCATCAAGCGCAGGTTAGAGATGCGGGACTGAATACGAGAGATGTCTTTCACCTGATTGGTAAACTCCTGATTGGATCGGATGACCTGGGCGCGATTGCCTAACTGACGCTCCAAATAGTCCAACAAAGCCTTTGCCGTGGTATAGTTCATCAACTGGTCGTTACGGAAATTCTGCTGTTGGGCTTCCAAAACCGTTAATTGCTTGGTCTGTTCGCCATAGTTGATAATTTTCTTTGATACGTTATAACGAATGAGGTCGTCCTCAGCATTGGTCAGGATGCGGTACAGACGAGCCACCTCTTTCTCGAAGAACTTGATGACATTTCCCGTCTCACCAAAGCGAATCTGCTGGTATTGGCGTGCAAAGACCTCATTCAAAATATCCAAGGTGTTATAGGCGATACCTGCATCATTAGCAGAATAGCCGATATCAATAATATCGCTGCCGGAAAGCTGGAGCACTTTCAAACGGGAAGTGATTTCGTTGATGCCAAAATAGGGATGGTAGTTTAGCAGTCCAAACAGATAATTGCTCTGTGAGGGCTTTTCGTAGGCTTTCAGGTTGGCGTAGGTCTGCGATTCGCTGTTGTGATTGACCAGAGCCTTGACATCGGGTGGTACGGTGGCACTCAACTGGCGGAAATGCTCCGCAGAGATGTAGTTGTTGTCCTTATTGGCATTGCCATACATCAGGCAACGGGCTAACAGACGCAGGGATACCTCATGGATGGTGTTATCAGTAGTGATAATCAGCATAAGGTTGTTGATGTTGGTCTGGGCATTGCCGCCAGCCACACCCGTTCCGCCCTCCAGGTTGTAGCCGGTAATCATGCCAGTATAGATGGTGGTGTTGGTGTCGTAGATGCGCTCCATATTGCGGGTAAGGAACCATGCCACGATTAATGCAATCATGGGCAAAATGACCAAATACCAACGGATTTTGTATAGGAAACGAACAAAATATCTAAATAAATCCATAGTCAGATGCTGTTATTAGGTTATTTCTTCTTGTTTTTCTTAGCGGCTTTAGCGGCTTCTTTGGCAGCCTTTTCCTGGGCTTTCTTCTCGGCAGCCTCCATCTTGGCATACTTCTTTTCTTCGGCTGCCGCAGCCTTGCGAATCTTCTTGTCTAAGGCTTTGTTCTCCTTCTCTATCTGCTTGGCAGTCTTGTGATCATCATCGTCTAAGGTAATCTCGGTCGTAGTGTTCGTCAGAATAGGGGTATGGGAAAGGATCTCCAAGGTAAGGATATCCGTAGTAATCTGGGTTTGCATGTTCTGATAGGAGCTAACGGTATTTAACTCATGTTGCTTGGTCCATGCAAAGTCCTCAATAGACATATTGCCCTGATGGAAGTCCTCCAGATTCAACGCACCGGCACCTTGATAGATGGCTGCCGACTCACCGGCGGTCTTCAAGGTAACCAATGCATTGGTAATTTTGACGTAGAGTGTAGCGATTTCCTGCTTGATCTTTTCGTACTCTAAGTCTTTTTGGTACATCGCTCTGTCGACTTCGAGGCGCTTGCGCTTGACTCCAGGAGCCCAGTCTAAAATATCCTCCAAGGGAACAGCCAAGCTCACACCTACATTCCAATAGCTCTGTTCACGACCCTGGTACTGCTTCAGCACGGTGGTGTATGTGTCGGAACCCTGTCCCCACATGTCGGTCTTACCGTAACTGTAGCTGGCATGGCCGTAGATGTAGGAGAAGATGTGGCGCTTCTGCTTGGCGACCTCAGCCTTCGCAATCTGTTGGGCTTTCTCCAAAGTGAGAATGCGCGGACTCTGTTTGGCATTCTCGAACAATACTGCCATGGGGGGCAGATGGAAATTGGAGAAATTGATAGTGCTGTTCTCGCTGGAATCGAAGAAACCGGCACTGATACCACTATTGTTATATTGTGCGAACGAGGCACTGCTAAAAACAATGGTAGCAGTAATCAGTAGATATCGTCTCAAATCTTTCATCATTATGATCGATTTTATGGTTTGTCTTTATACGTTTTCTTTTTGCACGAAGGCGGTCAACGTGCGGAAGATAATCTTCATGTCAAGAGCAAAGCTGTAGGTCTGACCATAGGTGATGTCCAGCTGCTTGCGCTCTTCGGCTGACATGTTGCCTCCCTTGCCACGCTCTTCGACCTGCCAGAGACCTGTCAGACCGGCAGGAGCCATGAAACGGTCGATGCTGGAATCGGCAGTCAACTTCTCGGCTTCGTAGAGCGGGAGCGGGCGGTTGCCGACTACCGACATATCGCCCTTGAGGATATTGAACAACTGTGGAAGCTCATCAATGCTGTATTTGCGGATGAAGCGACCCACCTTGGTCACACGGGGGTCGTCCTCGATCTTAACAAACGCATTATCGATTTCTTCCTGTTTCTGCTTGTTGAAATCACTTTCTGCCATGACAAAGTCATCGCCGACCAACATGACTTCCTCGTCACTGATCATCATCATGGACTCCATGCCCATGTCAATCATGTCTTGCTCAGCCTGCTCGCCCAAAGGAGCCGTCATGGTCTTGAGCTCCTCCTGAGGCTTGGATTCAGTGCTGCCGTTGGCATACTGGTTGTGAGTCTTGCTTAACTCCTTCAGCCGCTCCTCAGCATCGATATACATGCTACGGAATTTGAGGAAATCGAAGATGGTATAGTTGGTTCCAACGCGCTTGGACTTGAAAAGCACCGGACCTGGACTCTCCAATCGGATGGCTATCGCCGTGATAATGAAAATGGGGGAGAGGATGATGATGGCGAGTATAGAGAAGAAAATGTCGAACAGACGCTTCCAGACAGGAATCTGGAACTTCAAAATCTTGTGTTTGGGAGCCTCGTCGTCGAACAGAATGTTCTCACGGTCGGAGATGAATTGAATCTTTTTGTTCAATTCGGTGACAGAAGCACCGTTTACAATGGTATCGTTGATACCGCATTTCATGTAAACGTCGCGTTCTTCATCCGACATGTTGTCGGTAATCAAGATGATGTAAACGTTATGACACTTCTTGCGCAGATAGGTGATGGCCGTAATGTCCTCTGTGCGCACACTGCGCTCAAAGAACAATATGAAATGCTCATTGGCAACGTGCGGAGTACATATCTGAGCAGCATCTTTGTATGCGGTGGTCGTACGGACCAACTGGCCAGGGATGTATTTCAGACGCTCTTGTGTCTTAGGATTGTTTCCTAAGTAAACAACACCTATCATATATTATAAATATGTGTACTAACTATGAAAACACTTAATTGGGCAGAATCTTCTTGACTCGAATCTTCAGCTCCATGGGGTTGAACGGCTTCACAATATAGTCTTCTGCACCGATTTCCAACAGACGGATACGCTCGCTGGTGGAGTCTTCACTCGACAACATAATCACGGGGATGTGGCGGAAAAGCTCGTTCTGCTTAATCCACTCGAGAAAATCGTCACCGCGCATGCCCGGCATGCGGATATCCGAAATAATAAGGTCAGGGGTGTTTCCGGCCTGAAGCCACTTCACACCTTGCAACCCATCGGGCAGCCACTGGACATCATATTCACTCATCAAGTAGATGGAGAGCACCTTGGCGATGGTCTCTTTGTCATCAAGGATTAGTATCTTCTTTTTCATATATGAATTAAACTTTTAGTCAATAGAGTTGTCTGAAATGCGGATGCTACTCCACAAGCAATTCGATGCAAAGGTAAAAAAATATTTTTAATTGTAGTCAAATAATGATAAAAAAATGATGAAAAAGTGCAAAAAAGTTGGATTTTAAAAATATTTTAGGGAAATTTGTGGTGTAAAACGTATTATTCTTAGACAGATAATCAAGTTTTATTATGGCAAACAGATATTTATTAGGTTTTGACGTTGGCAGTTCGTCTGTCAAAGCGTCTCTCGTGAATGCAGACAGTGGTAAATGTGTAGCATCGGCTTTTTATCCTGAGAAGGAAGCCCCGATTATGGCAGTCAAGGCCGGATGGGCAGAACAAGACCCGCAGATGTGGTGGGACAATGCCAAGCTGAGCTTGAAGAAGATTATGGCTGATTCCGGTGCAACTGCTGAGGAAATCAAGGCTATTGGTATTTCCTACCAGATGCACGGTCTGGTGTGCGTAGACAAGAATCTGAAAGCGCTGCGCCCGTCGATCATCTGGTGTGACTCTCGTGCAGTTCCTTATGGAGAGAAGGCTTTCAAAGAGTTGGGATCAGAGCAGTGCCTGAGCCACTTGCTGAACTCACCGGGAAATTTCACCGCAGCAAAACTGGCGTGGGTGAAGGAGAATGAGCCTGAGACTTACGAGAAGATATATAAGATTATGCTGCCGGGCGACTATATCGCCATGCGCCTATCGGGGGTTGCCAATACTACGGTAAGCGGCTTGAGTGAGGGTATGTTCTGGGACTTCAAGAACAATGAGGTGGCAGACTTCCTGATGAAGTATTATGGCTTCGACCAGTCGCTTATTAGTGACATCGTGCCGACTTTCAGTGTGCAGAGTGAGGTTAGTCAGGAGGCCGCTGCCGAATTAGGATTAAAAGCAGGAACTCCCATCACTTATAGAGGTGGCGATCAGCCAAACAATGCTTTGTCGTTGAATGTCTTGAATCCGGGCGAGATTGCGGCTACAGCAGGTACCAGTGGTGTGGTTTATGGTGTATTGGGCGAGGTGAACTACGATCCTCAGAGCCGTGTGAACACGTTTGCACATGTAAATCATAGTATGGATCAGACTCGTTTGGGAGTATTATTATGTATCAATGGTACGGGTATTCTGAATGCATGGATACACCGTAATATCACCCCGGATGTCTCTTATGCCGAGATGAACGACTTGGCGGCTTCGGTGCCTATTGGCAGTGAGGGTGTGACCATTGTGCCTTTCGGAAATGGTGCCGAGCGTGTGTTGGAAAACAAGGAGATTGGTTGTTCTATCAATGGCTTGAATTTCAATAAGCATTCGAAGGCTCATCTTGTTCGTGCAGCTCAGGAGGGAATTGTATTCTCCTTCTGCTACGGAATGGAGATTATGCAGCAGATGGGTATGGATATTCAGAAAATCCATGCTGGCAAGGCTAATATGTTCCTCTCTCCGTTGTTCCGCAACACGCTGGCGGGTGTGAGCGGTGCCACCATTGAACTCTATGATACCGACGGCAGTGTTGGCGCTGCCAAGGGTGCTGGAATCGGAGCAGGTATCTATAAGGATAGCAATGAGGCTTTCGCAACTTTGGACAAGTTGGAGGTGATTACGCCTGATGAACAGAATCGTCAGGCTTATCAAGCTGCCTATGCTGCTTGGAAAGAGACTTTAAAGAAGAATTTATAAATGAAAGACGGACGTCAAAGTCCGTCTTTTTATTTATTCATACACTTTGGCTTCGCGCTTGCCTTGCAGCACATCCAGTGCATTCAGGGCAAGCGCTTCCATTTCGTCTTCACCTGGAAAGACATGGACTGGGGCCAGGAATTCTATTCGGCGGCGTAACTCGGAAATGATGTAGTTGGAGTGCGCCATGCCGCCAGTGAGTAGAATGGCGTCAATATGGCCGCAGAGTACAGCAGCCTCGGAAGCTATTTGCTTGGCAGTATGGTAGAGCATAGCATCTACAAGAAGCTTGGCATGTTGGTCTCCTTGGCGGATGCGCTCCAATATTTCTATCATGTTGTTGGTGCCAAGATGGGCGGTGAGTCCTGCTTTGCCTGCAATTCGCTTCAGCAACTGCTTCTCTGTGAATTTCCCGCTGAAGCAGAGGCGGATAAGATCAGCAGCAGGCAGACTACCGGCACGTTCCGGCGAGAAGGGACCTTCGCCATCAAGGGCATTGTTGGCATCAACGGCCTGTCCATGTTCATGGGCTGCAACACTGATGCCTCCTCCCAGATGACAGATGATGAGGTTGAGGTCTTCGTATTCCTTCCCGATACTCTTGGCATACCGGCGGGCAATGGCGCGTTGGTTGAGTGCATGCCAGATGCAGATGCGTGGCATGAGTGGACTGCCGCTGATGCGGGCAAGCGGGGATAACTCGTCAACTACGCCAGGGTCGGCAATAAAAGCGCGGCATCTTGAGTGTCGGACAGTGATAGCGTTGGCAATCTCATAGGCTATCAGGCAGCCGAGGTTGCAGGCGTGATTGTGCATGACACACCCTTGCAGGGTGTCGTTCAACATTTTTTCATTGATCTCATAGACGCCTCCACTGACGGGCTTGACCAGTCCGCCACGGCCTATCACGGCATCAAACTCCAAAGGAATACCTGCCTGTTCCAGTTCGTCGAGCACTAACTGTCGTCGGAATCCTTGCTGTTCGGTGATGGCATCATAAGGTGCCAGTTCCTCAGCGGTGTGAGTGATGCAACGGGTGAGAATCGGTCTCTCATCCTCATATACGGCGAATTTGGTGGAAGTGGATCCAGGATTGATTGCTAATATTTTCATAGGCTTGCGAGGGCAAAAAGTATGCTGTTGAACTTGGCTTCGGCAGAATCGCCTCGGCTTGGGACTACTACGGGGCACTGTGTACCGCAGAGAATACCAGCCGTGCGGGCTTGTGCAAAGAGGGTCATTGCCTTGTAGAAAGCATTGCCAGCTTCTATGTCAGGCATAATCAGTACGTCCGACTCTCCATTCAAAGGGGAACTGATGCCCTTTGCCTTCAGAGCTTGTATGGAACAGGCTGATTTCACGTCCAGAGGCCCGTCTACTATGCAACGTCCGAAGCGGCCCTCTGCTGCCATCTGCTTGATGTCAGTATAACCGTCGACAAACGGAAACTGCCGGCCACCATGCTCGGCACAGTGTATCAGCGCAATGCGCGGTTCGGCGATTCCTAACCGGTGGCATATCTCTGCTGTGTATTTCACCTGTTCAATGCGTTGTTTCTGGGTGGGGTAGGGAATGACGGCGACATCGGTAAAGAATAGCAGTTTGTGATAGGTAGGAATTTCTGCTACGGAAAGATGGGTGAGCACATGACCTTCAGGCAGCAGACCTGATACCTTGTTGAGAATCGCCCTCAACAGGATATCTGTGCTGATGAGTCCTTTCATCAGTACATCGGCATCTCCTCGTCGCACAAGTGCTACTGCTTTTTCTGCTGCCCGTTCGGGCAAATCGTCCGTAATGCTGACAACCTCGGCCAACTGGCTACTTTCGGTTTGCTGGAGTGCTTCTCTTGTAGCCTCATCTGTAGGGTTGACGGCAACTATCCGTAAAGGTCTTGAGAGGCTTCTAACCTGCTCATATAGTTCATGGAAGGATTGAACGGTTTTCATAGTTATCGTATTTTTATGCAAAGATAATAATAAAAAATGGACTGACCAAATTAGTCAGCCCATTTTTTTATTTAAGACTTTGTTGATACCATTTAAACAGCCGTTGCACACCTTCTTCTATCTCCACTTTGTGGGTCCAGCCGAGTGAATGTAGTTTGGTGACATCTATGAGCTTGCGCATGGTGCCGTCGGGCTTGGATGCGTCAAACTCAATAGTACCCTGGAATCCAACAGCCTTTTGCACCAGTCCGGATAATTCGCGGATGGTTAGCTCTTTGCCCGTGCCAACGTTGATATGGCAGTTGCGTATCTCGCCCAGTGACGGGATGGCTCCGCCTCGGCCTGCAGAGTGATTGCGGTCTACTGCACCGTCGGTCTTGGCTCCGTAGTGGACACTGGAATACTTCTCAATGCCGATGATATCGGAGAAGTTGACGTTCAGCAGTATGTGTACAGATGCATCGGCCATATCCTCACTCCAAAGGAATTCGCGCAGAGGGTTGCCTGTGCCCCAGAGTACTACCTTATTGTCATAGATGCCGTATTTGGCCAGTACGGTGAGTATTTCGTCAACTGTGGATGATCCGTTGAAACCCTCTACAGGTCGGATGTCAAGATCATGGCGTATTGCTGTCCAGTCTTCATCGTGGATAAGCTTTGCCAGATAAATCTTGCGCATCATGGCGGGCATGACGTGTGAATTCTCCAGATGGAAATTGTCGTTGGGACCATAGAGATTGGTGGGCATCACCGCAATATAGTTGGTGCCATATTGCAGATTGTAGCTTTCGCACATCTTCAGACCGGCAATCTTGGCAATGGCATATTCCTCGTTGGTGTACTCCAGCGGTGAAGTCAGCAGGGCATCCTCTTTCATGGGCTGGGGCGCATTCTTGGGGTAGATGCAGGTAGAGCCAAGAAACAGCAGCTTCTTTACGCCGTGGGCATACGACTCTGAGATGACATTGCATTGCATCTTCATGTTCTGCATGATGAAATCAGCACGATAGAGCGAGTTCGCCATGATGCCACCAACGAAAGCGGCAGCCAGAACGACTGCATCCGGACGCTCTTCGTCGAAGAACCGGCGTACTGCCAGTTGGTCAGTCAGGTCTAACTGCTGGTGGCTCCTCCCCACGAGATTTGTGTATCCGCGGCTTTTGAGGTTGTTCCAGATGGCAGAGCCTACCAGTCCGTGATGGCCTGCCACATAGATCTTGCTATTTTTCTCCAACATGGCTTATTCGGGCAATTGGGCTTTGAGGAACAGTTTGCGCACGAACTTCATGTCGTGCTGAACCATAATTTTTACCAAATCGGGGAAGGAAGTCTTCTGCGGGTTCCAACCCAGCTTTGCCTTGGCTTTGGCGGGATTGCCCAGTAGTTGGTCAACCTCAGCAGGACGGAAATATTTCGGGTCGATCTCCACCAGCACCTTTCCAGTGGCTTTGTCGTATCCTTTCTCATCCACACCGGTGCCTTGCCATTCCAGCTCAATACCAGCCTCCTTGAAGGCCAGCGTGGCAAATTCACGGACTGTATGATATTCGCCGGTAGCAATCACGAAATCGTCGGGTTCAGGCTGTTGCAGGATGAGCCACATACACTCGATGTAGTCTTTGGCATACCCCCAGTCGCGCAGTGAGTTGAGATTGCCGAGATAGAGCTTGTCCTGATAGCCTTGGGCTATGCGGGCGGCTGCCAATGTAATCTTGCGGGTTACGAAGTTCTCACCACGGCGTTCTGATTCGTGGTTGAACAGAATGCCGTTGCAGCAATACATACCATAGGATTCGCGGTAGTTTTTCATAATCCAGAAACCGTAGAGCTTGGCTACTGAGTAGGGGCTGCGGGGATAGAACGGCGTAGTCTCTGACTGCGGTACTTCCTGCACCTTTCCGTAGAGTTCCGAGGTGGAAGCCTGATAGATGCGGCACTGCTTCTCGATGCCGCAGATGCGTACAGCCTCCAGCAGGCGCAATACACCTGTAGCATCAACGTCAGCGGTATATTCAGGAACATCGAAGGATACCTTGACGTGGCTCTGAGCTGCCAGGTTATATATTTCCGTAGGCTTCACCTCACCAATGATGCGTATGAGGGATGAGGAGTCGGTCATGTCGGCCCAGTGGAGATTGACCAGACGGGCTTTCTTCATGTCGCGCACCCACTCGTCAAGATAGAGGTGTTCGATACGCCCGGTGTTGAATGATGAAGAGCGGCGGAGCAAGCCGTGCACCTCGTAACCTTTTTCAATGAGAAATTCGGCCAGATACGAACCGTCCTGACCGGTAATGCCAGTGATTAGAGCAACTTTTTTCATGTGTGATGTTTAGTTTTGCCCGGAGAACTGCTTGATGCGCTGTTCTTCGGAAAGTTTACAAATGAGTAATGTGTCATTATTTTCTGCTACGATGTAGCCGTCAAGTCCCTGGATGACTACTTTCTTTTCTTGGGTAGTATGAATCATGCAGTTGTGACTCTCGAACAAGGTGATGTCCGGCCCGATGCAAGCGTTGCCATAGAGATCTTTCTTGGTCTGTTGCTGCAAGGAGCCCCATGTGCCAAGATCGCTCCATCCAAAATCGGCAGGACATACGAAGATTTCCTCTGCCTTTTCCATGATGGCGTAGTCGACACTGATGTTTTCGCATTCCGGGAATAATCGGTCTATCTCCTGCTGTTCCTTGTCGGTGCCGTAGATGGGCAGCAGACTCTCAAAGATTTTTGCCAGCTGGGGCTGATAGATGCGGAAGGCATTGACAATGGTCGACACGTTCCAAATAAAGATACCTGCATTCCAGAAATAGTTCTTCTGGCTGATGTACTGCTGGGCAGTTTTCAAATCGGGCTTTTCGCGGAAGGAGTCTACTCGGAATATCTCCTTGTTGCGGAGGGAATTGCTGGAGAGGTCGGCCTGGATATAGCCATAGCCAGTCTCAGGCCGTGTGGGCTTCATGCCTAATGTCACGATGGCATCGCTGTCGGCCGTGAAGTCAAGGCAGGCGCTGATGACGCGTCGGAACTCCTGAGTGTTCAGTACGACATGGTCGCTGGGTGACACCACAATGTTGGCCTTGGGATTCTGCGACTTGATGCGCCACGACACATAAGCAATGCAGGGGGCTGTGTTGCGGCGGCAGGGCTCGCACAGAATATGGTCGCAGGGCATGTCGGGAAGCTGTTGGTGAACAGTATCGGCATACTTCTGGTTAGTAACAACCCATACGTTATCAGCGGGAACGAGTCCGCTGAAGCGGTCGACGGTCAGCTGTAGCAGTGTGCGGCCTACACCCAGCACATCAATAAACTGCTTGGGCTTTTCAGTGGTGCTCATGGGCCAGAATCGGCTTCCAACACCACCGGCCATGATGACAAGATGATTACTGTTCTTTGCCATAGGAATGCTTGAATTTTTGATTATGAATTGCAAAAATAAACAATTATTCTGAAACTGACGAATCTTTACGGAAGAAAATGCATTTTTCTTACGATACGTCAATATTTATTTGGCTGTTTCGAGGAAAAAACGTAATTTTGCACGGCATGAACGAGAATCTATTGAACGAACTGAACGACGGTCAGCGTGCTGCCGTCGAATATTGTGATGGCCCCCAGCTGGTTATAGCGGGAGCGGGGTCAGGCAAGACGCGCGTCTTGACTTATAAGATTGCCTATCTGTTGGAACGGCAGGATGAGTCCTTGAATCCCTGGAACATCCTGGCGCTGACCTTTACCAATAAGGCAGCACGGGAGATGAAAGAACGTATAGGACGACTGGTCGGTCAGGAGCGCGCTATCTATCTGCAGATGGGTACTTTCCACTCTGTCTTTGCACGTATACTCAGGGCTGAGGCCAATTCCATCGGCTTTACTTCCAACTTTACTATTTATGACCAGACGGATTCTCGTTCGCTTGTCAAAAACATTATCAAGGAGATGCAGTTGGATGACAAGGTGTATAAGCCTGCCTCCGTTGCCGACCGTATCTCAATGGCCAAGAACCATCTGCTGCTTCCTCAGCAGTATGCCAACAGTTCATGGGCCGCTGACGATGCCCAGCATAAGCGTCCGTCGGTTGCTAATATATATAATAGGTATATGGAGCGCTGTCGTCAGGCCAACGCGATGGACTTTGACGATTTGCTCGTTCATACCTTTGTGCTGTTGCACGACCATGAGGAGGTAAGGAAGAAGTATATCGACCGCTTCCGCTATGTGCTTGTAGATGAGTATCAGGATACGAACTATGCCCAACAGGAGATAGTGCTCCTGCTGACCCGTGACCATGGCCGGGTATGCGTGGTCGGTGACGATGCGCAGAGTATTTATAGTTTCCGAGGGGCCAACATCGACAATATCCTGAATTTCCAGAAAATGTATGCTGGAGCACGGTTGTTTAAGTTAGAGCAGAACTATCGTTCGACCCAACTCATTGTGGAGGCAGCCAATAGTCTGATCCGGAAGAACGAACGGCAGATACAAAAAGATGTATTCAGCAAGAACGAGACTGGTGAGCGTCTCACCTTGAAACCGGCCTATAGTGACAAGGAGGAGGCGATGATAGTCTGCAAGGATATCAAGCGCATCCGTCGGCAGGAGCAGTGCGAGTATTCCGACTTTGCCATCCTCTATCGCACCAATGCCCAAAGTCGTTCGTTCGAGGAGCAGATGCGAAAGGACAATATCCCCTACAGGATTTACGGGGGTCTGAGCTTCTATCAGCGAAAGGAGATAAAGGATGTGATAGCCTACTTCCGAGTGGTGACCAATCCTGATGATGAGGAGGCACTGCGGCGTATTATCAATTATCCTGCCCGTGGTATCGGCGATACTACGGTTGGTAAGATTGTTGACACGGCCAATGTGCACGGCGTAAGCCTGTGGAAAGTTATCCAGCAGCCTATAGTCTTTGGATTGAGCCTGTCGAAGGGAACGCAGTCCAAGTTAGATGCTTTCAGGACTATGGTGGAAGGATGGGCGGCACGCCTGAATCAGGAGGATGCCTACGAGCTCGGGCACAGTATCGTGATGGAGAGTGGCATCAGCAAGGATATCTATGGTTCAACCAATCCCGAGGACTTGTCGCGTCAGGAAAACCTGGAAGAGTTTCTTGGTGGCATGCAGGACTTTGTGGAGAGCCGCAAGGAGGAAGACCGTGAGCGGGAGACAGGTTTGGGCGACTTCTTGCAGGAGGTAGCCCTGCTTACCGATTTGGATAGCGATGGCGATGCCGAGCAGCCTAAGGTGACGCTCATGACCATACACTCAGCCAAAGGACTTGAGTTCCCGACGGTGTTTGTTGTCGGCTTGGAAGAGAATATCTTTCCTTCGCCCATGTGTGTCAACAGCATGCGCGAACTGGAGGAAGAGCGCAGGCTGCTATATGTCGCCATTACGCGGGCTGAGAAACATTGCATTCTGACTTGTGCACAGAATCGGTTCCGCTATGGCAGGATGGAGTTTGACACCCCGTCGCGCTTTATCAAGGACTTTGATCCCAGTCTGCTTAAGATTGAGGGTGGGGGCAATATACCGGGTATGCCCAGCCAGTCGACATTCAGTCGGTCAAGTTTCAGTAGCCGTCCTGTGTCACGCATGCAGAATCCACGTCCTGTAGCCACTCAGTTTGTGGCTGATCCCAAACCTCGTCTTATGCCTGTGCGCCAAGAGACTCCTCGCCCTCAGTCGGCCATTGGTGATATTGGACTGAAGGAAGGAAATATTATTGAGCATCAGCGCTTTGGCGTGGGTACTGTTGTCAAGGTGGAAGGTGCGGGCGAGAATACCAAGGCGACTGTGGCTTTCAAGAATGCTGGCACCAAACAGCTGCTGCTGAAGTTTGCACGCTATACGATTATTGGTTGAGGGCGTGCGGAAAAGGCACTCGTAGATTTAAAGGGCATCATCTTCCGGTCGGTCTGGAAGATGATGCTTTATTTTAGGTAGGTGTTTTTTCTTTCGAAGATAGGCAGCCTTGCGAGCCTCGTATTCTTCAAAGTGTTTTTCCAAGAAATTGTCAGCCATTCCTGTTCTTGTTGTAGACGATACTGATTTGGACGGGTTCGTGTTGATTCTGACTGCCTCCTACCAGTCGGACGCTCGTCACTTTTAGCTCGTTGTTCACGCTGGCCACCGACGTGGTCGAGGAAGTGGTGGAAGCGGATGTCATAGTCACCTGAACGGGGATGAGCACCAGTTTGTTCCAATTCTCCGTTTTGTTGCGGTTGGCATACATGTGGTTAATAAGTCCGGAGATGTTGTTGAATGTGTACGAGTTTTTCGCCTGACTATACGTAGCAAGATAGGAAGTGGAGTTGTTGGGCAGTTTGCGCTCCTCGAAGAAGGAGTAAAGGCTGTCGCGCACTATCAGCAGGAGGTTGCTGGGCTCTTTTAGCAATATATCGCTCAAGTCACTGCTGTCGTTCATGCGTCGGAATACAATCTTGGCAGAAGTGATGGTATCGCTCTCATGTCCGCGCTTGATGTCGTCGATGGGCAGTGTCACTTCCGTGAAGATTCCGTCGGGAGCCTTCAGGTAGGTGTACAACTCATTAGATGCCAGACGATTGATGTTATCGCGGTCACTGGTGAAGTGGTTGGTTTGCAATACTTCTTCTGTACCGGTGAAGGTCGTCTCTTCGGCAATGACTACGGTATCTTTCTTGTATCTGTAGTCGATGAGCAACTGTGTCTTGGCCACTTCAGCCATCATGCCCAAGCCGTCGGTAGTCTTGAAATAGAAGCCTGGACAGACTTTCTGGGTGAAAGTCAGCGAATTCTTGAAGTATTCAGGATGCTGGTAATACATGCGCATCAGGTAGGTGCCGTAGTTGTTGTAGGTGTTGCCGGCTTTGTCGGTATACGGATCATTCAGCGGGATAGTGATAGATTCGTAGTAGAGCCCCTTACGGCGCAGGTTACGTATGCTGTCACTCTGGTTCAGGTCGGAGATGGAATACACTTTTTTCCTGTGGATACCGTCCTTGCGCAGATAACCTTCCTTTTCGGGGTCGAAGTTGGTGTAGTACATCTTGTTGTCCTTCACGGGCTTATCCAACTCGGTGATAGCCATCTTCATGGCGGCCAGGGAGTCGCCCATGTAGCTCTCAACGATGATGTTGATAAAGCACGAGTCTGCGATGGGTTCTTTGTTAGCGTTGCGAGAAACGACAGAATCTTTCGGTACAAAGTGATCTACATCCTCCAATATGCTGAATTGCGTCATATAGTCGCCAGAGATGTAGGAACCGGTCTCCGGGTCTTTGATGCGTCCCAGATAGCTGTATGAACTGCGTGAGAGGATAGAGTCGGCAACAATCGATCGCGTGGATATTTTAAAGGTGTCCGACGTGATGATGAACTGGTCTATGTTGCTCGTCAGCGAGTTTCCTAATGTGGTAGTGTCTTCACTACATGAAGAGATTGCAATAGTGATGATTGCAATCCCTGCCATTATAAGTTTTTTTATCATATTTCCATTAAATCTTTTCGTAAAACGCCTCGTAGGCATCGGCAAAATCCTCACCGGGATAAGCCAGGGTAGGTATCTTGTTATCCTTTGCGTATTTGAGCAGATCTTTATTCACGTTCTTATGTGCAGCAATGACTCCGTCGCTATAGTCGATAGCCAGCTTGCCAAGCTCTTCAAAATCGAAGTTGTCGTTGTATTTTTTGAGCAGTTCGGCCTTGGCCTCACGGAACTCCACGCACTTCTTGAAGTTGGTGCCGAGGTCTGACTTCAGGTTGTTGGTAAAGAGCGAGGTCACGACTTTGGTGTTTGCAAACGATGGCTCTTCGTGATAAGCGGTCTTGATATACAGCGGAACCACTGCTCCCATCCAGCCTTGTATGTGGATGATGTCGGGCACCCAGCGCAGCTTCTTCACTGTTTCCAATACGCCGCGTGCAAAAAATATGGCACGCTCGCCATTGTCGGGATAGTCCTCGCCTTTCTCGTCTTGTGCCATCTGGCGCTTCGAGAAATAGTCATCGTTATCAATGAAATATACCTGGATACGTGTCTGAGCGATAGTAGCCACTTTGATAATCAGCGGGTGGTCTGTGTCGTCAATGATAAGGTTCATACCCGAGAGGCGTATGACTTCATGCAGCTGGCCGCGACGTTCGTTGATATTTCCCCATTTGGGCATAAATGTACGAATCTCGTGACCGTTGTCTTGCATCGCCTGAGGGAGGGCCTTACCCATAAGGGAAAGGTCGCTGTCGGGTACATAGGGTACAATCTCTTGGTTAATGAACAATATCTTCTTTGCCATACACGTGTAGTTTAAACCATGTGCAAAGGTACAAAAAAAAATTCACAAAACAGCTAAAACGTGCATATTTAAGGATTTTTAGCCTCCTTTTTGGCATATTTTTACGATATTTTTTCCTTATTTGATAAAAATGTTGTTATTTTGCACCCGATTTCAGAGATAAGCATTGAAAGAGATGAAAGTATTCAATAAAATAGTTGATCTTCAGAACCAGTTGTTCGAGGATCGGAAAAGTGGAAAGGAAATAGGTCTCGTGCCAACTATGGGCGCACTGCATGAAGGTCATGCCTCGCTGGTGCGCCGCAGTGTGAAAGAAAACGCAGTCACGGTTGTTTCCGTGTTTGTCAATCCCACCCAGTTTAATGATAAGAACGACCTCAAGAACTATCCGCGGACGCTCGATGCCGACTGCCGTCTGCTCGAATCGTGTGGTGCCGACTATGTGCTGGCTCCCTCTGTAGAGGAGATGTATCCTACGCCCGACACCCGTCAGTTCGAATATCCTCCTGTTTCTACGGTGATGGAGGGTGCACATCGGCCGGGCCATTTCAACGGGGTTTGTCAGGTGGTGAGCCGTCTGTTCTATATCGTGAAGCCCACGCGCTCCTATTTCGGCGAGAAAGACTGGCAGCAGATTGCCGTTGTCAAGGCAATGGTGCGCCATCTGGGTATTCCGGTACAGATTGTTGAGTGCGAGATTGTTCGTGATGCCGACGGACTGGCCAAGAGTTCACGCAACACTCTGTTGTCGGCTGATGAGCGAGCCATTGCTCCCAACATCTATAAGGCATTGAAGGAGAGTGTGGCTTATGCCAAGAACCATAGTGTCAAGGAAACGCACGACAAGGTGGTGGCGGATATCAATTCCGTCGATGGTCTGGCTGTGGAATATTTCTCCATTGTCGACGGCAATAAGTTGCAGGAGATCACTGACTGGGCTGACACTCCTTATGTGGTGGGTTGTATCACGGTCTATTGCGGCAAGACTCCCATTCGTTTGATTGACCATATTAAATATAAGGAGTAGCGTCATGATGATAGAAGTAATGAAGTCCAAGCTTCACTGTGTCACTGTGACAGAGGCCAATCTGAACTATATGGGCAGCATCACCATTGATGAGGATCTGATGGATGCTGCCAACCTCATTGCCGGCGAGAAGGTGCAGATTTGCAACAATAACAATGGAGAGCGTTTCGAGACCTATATCATCAAGGGCGAGCGCGGCTCGGGCTGTATCTGCCTGAATGGTGCTGCGGCCCGAAAGGTGCAGGTAGGCGATGTGGTGATCATCATCTCCTATGCGCTGATGGACTTTGAAGAGGCCAAGACATTCAAGCCTGCCGTCGTCTTCCCGAAAGAAGGAAACAAGTTATGAAAATTAAAGGTCGCTCCTTCGAGCGACCTTTAATTTTACTCAATCACCACTAAGGCATCGTCTTCCATGACGCTTTGTCCAGGTTTCACGCAGATGGCGGTGACCTTACCGCCTTTTTCTGCCTCGATATTGTTGGCCATCTTCATGGCTTCCAGCACGAGCACCGTGTCGCCGGCCTTTACCTCATCGCCCACCTGGACGTTGATGGCGGTGATGACACCGGGCAGGGGAGCCTTCACGGCATTGTTCGTGTTCACCTTGCCGCCAGTCTCGCTTGCCTCAGTGGTGCTGGGGCTGGCTTCTACGGGTCTGCGAACCACCACCTTCTTCTCCTCTACGGGTTCGGGCTCCATTTCTACTTTATACTCCTCACCGTTGACGGTGACCGTTACTTCGTTTTCTACGATTTCACCAATAGCCACCTCATACTTGTTGCCATTGATGGTGTATTTATATTCTTTCTTCATGATGATGACGTGTTAAGGGTGTACTGTCATAGTCTGGGCATAACCATTCCACTGTGTATGCTTTTCAGCTATCGTGATGATGCCGGGCTCCTTGTCGTGGACGTTGTTGCCCTTAAACTCATATAGTGCCATTGCAATGGCAGCTCCTACTTCGTTATTTACTATTTTCATACCTAAAGAAATAATTACATCGGGATGTTTCCGTGCTTCTTAGCGGGTAGTGCATCGCGCTTGGTAGCCAGCTGAGCCAGTGCGCGGCAGATGCGGAAGCGCGTGTTGCGTGGCTCGATGACATCGTCGATGTAGCCGTACTTGGCTGCCTGATAGGGATTGGCGAAGAGCTCGTTGTACTCATCCTCCTTCTCGGCGATGAATGCCTTGACGTCCTCGCCGGCTTCCTTCTTGGCCTTGGCCTCCTTGGCATACAGCACGGCAGCGGCACCGCTGGCACCCATCACGGCAATCTCGGCAGAGGGCCATGCGTAGTTCAGGTCGGTATGCAGCTGCTTCGAGCCCATCACGATGTGACTTCCGCCATACGACTTACGCAGCGTGACGGTAATCTTGGGTACGGTGGCCTCGCCATAAGCGTAGAGCAGCTGTGCACCGTGCAGGATGACGGCATTGTACTCCTGACCCGTGCCGGGCAGGAATCCGGGAACGTCGACCAGCGACACGATAGGAATATTGAAAGCATCGCAGAAACGGACGAAGCGGGCACCCTTGCGGCTGGCGTTCACGTCCAGCACGCCGGCGTAGCATGAGGGCTGGTTGGCCACGATACCTGCCGACTGGCCGTTGAAACGGGCGAAGCCCACAATGATGTTCTTGGCGAACTTGGGCTGTACCTCGAAGAACTCGTGGTCGTCGGTGATAGCCGAGATCACCTTGTACATGTCGTAGGCCTCGTTGGGGTTCTCGGGGATAATCTCGTTCAGCGAATCCTCCAGACGGTCGATGGGGTCGTCGCACTTCTTGCGGGGAGCCAGCTCCATATTGTTGGAGGGGATATAGCTCAGCAGCGTCTTCAGCATCTCTGCGGCCTCTTCCTCCGTCTTGGCGGTGAAATGGGTCACACCCGACTTGGAGGCGTGTACCGATGCACCACCCAGGTGCTCCTGGTCGATGTCCTCGCCGGTAACGGTCTTCACCACCTTCGGGCCGGTCAGGAACATATAGCTCGTGCCTTCCATCATCAGGGTGAAGTCGGTGAGGGCGGGGGAGTAGACGGCACCACCGGCACAGGGACCGAAGATACCTGAAATCTGCGGAATGACACCAGAGGCCAGGATGTTACGCTCGAAAATCTCGGCATAGCCGGCCAGTGCGTTGATACCTTCCTGAATACGCGCACCACCCGAGTCGTTGATGCCGATGACGGGGGCACCCATCTTCATGGCCATATCCATCACCTTACAGATCTTCTGCGACATGGTCTCCGACAGCGAACCGGCATGTACGGTGAAGTCCTGTGCGAAGATGAATACCAGACGGCCGTCGATGGTACCGCTACCGGCTACCACGCCGTCGCCCAGGAACTGCTTCTTCTCCATGCCGAAGTTGTGGCAACGGTGCTCCTTGAACATGTCGTACTCCTCGAACGAGCCCTTGTCCAGCAGCATCTCAATGCGCTCGCGGGCTGTATATTTACCTTTGTCGTGTTGCTTTTGTATGGCTTTCTCACCACCACCGAGACGCGCCTGCTCGCGCTTCTCGATCAGTTGCTTGATCTTTTCTAATTGCTTACTCATCTTTATATTTCTTGTTGTTTAATGTTCACAAAGTTCAGTTAATATTCCACAAGTTGATTTCGGGTGCAGGAAAGCGATGTTCAGTTGCTCGGCACCCTTGCGGGGCTTCTCGTCGATGAGGCGGACACCCTTTGCCGATACCTCTGCCAGTGCGTTGGCCACACCGTCCTCAATGCAGAACGCTACGTGGTGTACACCCTTGTTGCCTTTGTCCAGCCACTTCTGGATGGTGCTCTCGGGGCTTGTGGGCTCCAGCAGTTCCAGCTTGACCTCGCCGCACTTCAGGAAGGCGGTCTTCACCTTTTGGTCTTCTACTACTTCGGTTGCATAACACTCTAAGCCCAGCACGTCGGTAAAGAACGGCAGGCTTTCCTCAATGCTCTGGACGGCAATGCCCAGATGCTCAATGTGAGAAATCTTCATATTTCTGATATTAGTTGTACAAATAATGGTTGCAAAGGTACAAAGAAAAAAACAGAATGAAGAATGCAGCATGAAGAATTAAAGATTATTAAAACTCCTATCAACGATAAGAGGTGGGAAGTCTTCTTTTACTTCTCACCTCTCTATTTCGTGCTACTTTCCTCTGTGGTTAGTAGTCTGTCTTCTCGAAGAGATTGGGGAATATCTTGTCGGCATCTTCCAGAAGATACCAGTCATTAGCCTGGCTGGCATCGCGTGCCCAGTTGATGAATTCTCCGTAGGCTCCCGTGATAGACTGTTTTTCCATGGGGTAGTTAAACTTCTGTGGAACAATGATTGCAAAGGGTGCTTCGCCTTTCTGTGCCACTCGGATTGCCTTGCCCGTCGTCTTGTTCTCGATATAGATACCTTTCAGGAATTCGGGGATGGTCGTGCCCTCGTCTACCGTGACAAACTGTGACATGACGGCGCGCTGGGTGCCGCCCTTGACGGTGTTGACAAAGCGATTGCCGTTGGCATCGGGCTGCGAGGCATGGAAGATGTCGTGCACTTCGCGGTCGTTGTACTGCCATCCGATGGCTCCGTGGATATAGACGTTGTCATTGGCTCCGGCAGCCACGAGGGTGAGCTGGAGCTCGGTGGCATTGACGCGCTGACAGCACAGCACCACGTCGTTCAGGTCGTAGTCGGCCTGGTTGGGGCGGTCTTCGAAGCACATGGTGTACACCTCGGCTTCCACTTGGGGCACTTCTTCCACCTGTTCAATGCCACTGCCAACCTCTATGACCATATCGCTGAAGTTACAGTCTGCACCTTCCTCAAAACACAGGTAGGTCTTGCCGTTGGCAGAAAGCATGGCAATTCTTGGGTCGTCGAACTGCATACCTTCTGACGTTGAGCCGCCGATGGACTTGTCCATAGCCGTTAAGTAGTGACCCTTGATGTGGTTCACTTCCACATTCAGACGGCCGTCACCGTATGTACAGCCGTACATGGTATTACTGATATTATAGTCACCTGTACTGTGCTTCATGTTCAGGAAGCCAATCTTGTAGCCCTTGGGAAAGATGGCGCTGGCCTCGTTGTCACCTGCAACGGGAGCGTTCTTGTAATAGGGCAGCAGGAATTCCTTGTTCCTAAAAAGTGTTCCTGCCTTACTATCAGCAGTGGTCTCGATTCTCTCTACCTTGATAGCCCTGAATTTCGGCAGGCTCTTGATGTAGTCCACCTCGCTCATGCCGGCAGGGATGTCAGAGTCCTTGAAATAATAGTAGTAGATGTTGTTCTTCTTGAACTCGTCTGTATAAGCCTGAACAGGAATGAGCGTTACGGGCGTCTTACCATCGGTGTAGAGGTAGTTGTCGTTCTGCGTCACGGCATTGCTGTTTCGGATAGTACGGGCATTGTTCTTCTTGCCGTTGACGGAATATTTGTCATTGGCATACTTGTAGAAGAGACTGTTGAGAATGCTTGCCAGGTTCTCTTTCTCGCACTCTTCAAAACCGTCAAGTGTGCGATAGAGGTGACCTTTGTTTTTCTCAGTATCTAACTGCCAGCCACCGTCGAAGGTCTGACCGTCAGCCAATTCCCACATCTGGTCGTTCCAATTGGAATTAGCCCATTCGGTATAGGTGTTGCCACCAATTGTGCAGGAGGCTCCTTTCTGGGCACGCATGGCATTGAAAGACCATTGAGGACCTTTCAACTTGAGGGTTGTGAAAGTAGGCACCTCGTTGGCGGCAGCTCTTCTACTGGCCCTCTTCGTTCCTTGGCTGAAACTCACTTGGCTGTCACCCGTCTTGAATACCTGAATATAGTAGTGTCCCTTGCTATCAACGCACGCGGCAAGCAATTGGGGGTACACATTGGGAGCATCATACCTGAGTGTGACACGCTGGTCCTTCTGGGCAGTTGCTTCAGCCAAAACTCTTGCATTGGGATTCAGAAAGGGAGACTCGGTCAGTATCTGCACCTTGGCGATGTCTCTTAACGGGGCATCGGCGATAACAGTAATCTGTCCGTTCTGTATGCTGTTCCAGTCTTGGTTGGGGTCTATCTCTCCCAGCACTTTTGCCGCGTTTTCAGCAATGTCCTTGGCTTCCTTCTCTTTTTGGTAGTCTTGGCTCAGGTCTACGTCCCATTTGCTGCACGCCGTGATACCAATCAGACAGGTCAGGGTGCACAAAAGGATTTTCTTCATATTGCTTTGCTGTTTAGCCATAGCTATACTTTTGTTTAGAATTGTAATTTAGATATTTGGTGCAAATATAAATGTTATATATTTATCCGCGCGCGATAGAGGGAATATTTAACTAAACATTTAAGAATATTTAACCAAAAAAAGAGCCGCTTAGGTTAGAATTCCACAATCACTTTGCCATTGATTTGGCGGCCTGTCAGGTAGTTAGGCACGGCATACTGGTGGTTGGTGACATCGGTGACCCAGTAGTAGCTGTTGACGTTGGAGATGCCGAAGATGTTCAGTCCGTCTATGCCCAGCCAGATGCGGGGATGCTTGAACGAGGGCTGTCCCTTGGGGTCGCCCAATGCCAGGAACGACATGCCGATGTCGGCGCGCTTATAGGCCGGTGCGCGGAACTGCTGGTACTCCAGTCCGCGGTGGGGCGCACCGAAGGGCAGTCCGTCGGCAAAGGCCAGACGCAGCGTCATCTTCCATCGCTCGGTGCCGGGGAAGTAGTCGGTGAAGTGCAGGTTGACACCCCATCGCTGGTCGGTGGGCATGGGCACGCTGACGCCGTTGATCTTCTGCTTGGTCGACATCACCGAGAAGGTGAGCCACGAGTCGGTGCCGGGCACAAACTCGCCATACAGCTTCAGGTCCAGTCCGAAGGCATGTCCCTTGGCGATATTCTTGCCGTAGTACACCACCTTCATGTTCTGAACGTTATAGGGCACCAGATTGTCCATCAGTTTGAAATAGGCTTCTGCCGAGAAGCGGAAGGGGCGGTCCATCATGCGGAAGCGATAGTCGAAGGCTCCCACGACGTGCAGGCTGCGCTGCGACTTGATTTTCTGGTTCAGCGTCACGATGGTCTGTCCGTTCACCGTCGATGTGTCGCGCATCTCCTTGTAGAAGGGTGCCTGATAGTAGAGGCCTGCCGACAGGCGGAAGGTCATGTCCTGGTTCCATGCAGGTATCATGGCCAGCGACACGCGTGGCGAGACGATGGTCTCTTTGTTCCAGCTCCAGTTGGCCAGCCGTACGCCGTAGTTCAGCGTCCATAGGGTGGGCGGTGTCTCGCCGTCCTCGCTGCCGCCGCTCTGGAATCGGTAGGTGTCCTGCAGATAGGCTTCTATGCGCGTCGACGACACGTTGTTCTTCGAGCGCAGCGAGTAGATCAGGTCCAGCCGGTCGGGCTGATGGGGGATGCTGTATCCGCTGCTGTCGCGCATCTCGTATTCACGCGCGTTCTCCTCTATCTTCTCCCACTTCACGGTGAATCCGCCTTCCCAGTGGTGCTTGCGGGTCTTGTGGTTGGCCATCAGCTTCACGCTGGCCACGTTGGCTGTCAGGTAGTTGCGGGCATGTTCCATGTAGGTGCCCACGCCCAGCGATTCCTGCGTCTGGGTGTCGTCCAGCCAGTATTGGCCCTGTATGTCGTAGGTCTCCTGCTCCTTGGTGTGGAAGGCCGAGCCTAAGAGGCTCACCGTGGTCTGCGGCGAGAAGATGCGTTGCAGGCGCAGGGTTCCGAACAGCGTGCGGAAGATGTCCTTCTCCTGACCGTCGAAGTAGACCTTGAATGACTTCACGTTCTGCATCGTGCCGAACGAGGTCTCGCGGTCCGAGGGACTGAAGTTATAGTGGTTTTCCGAGATGTTGCCGATGAAGTCGATCATCCACCGCTGATTAGGCTGGTAGGTGATATAGGTCTGATAGTCGAAGAAGTTCGGCCGGTATTCGCCCTTGGTCTCCAGCGAGCCTAACAGGTAGCGGTTGGTCTTGTAGCGCACACCGTGGCTCATCGAGAACTTCTTGTTGCCGTAGCCCACGAAGGCCGAGGCCCCCAACAGCGAGGCCTGGACGTTGGCTTCCAGTCGCGTGGGCTTGCGGTAGTGAATGTCGAGTGCCGACGACATCTTGTCGCCGTATTTGGCCTCGAATCCGCCGCTGGAGAATGCCACGCGCTCCACCATGTCGGAATTGATGACGCTGAGGCCCTCCTGCTGGCCGCTGCGTATGAGCAACGGGCGGTAGACCTCTACATTATTTATATATACCGAGTTCTCGTCGAACGATCCGCCGCGCACGTTATACTGGCTCGACAGTTCGTTATGGCTCGACACGCCGGCCTGCTGCTGCACCAGCTCCTCTACGGCATTGCCCGTAGTCGACGGCCCCTGCTTGGCATCCTTGATGTCCAGCTCCTGCGTGGCAGTCGTCTGGCGGCGACGCTCCGTCACCACCACCTCGTCCAGCGCCTTCATCGGGTGCAGCGTCACCAGCAGGCGCTGGTTGCTGCGTGGCTTCCTGAGTACGCGCGTACGGGTCTGGTAGCCTACCATCGAGAACTTCACCACCACCGAGTCTGCGCTTTGCAGCTTCAGCGAGTATTCGCCCTTCAGGTTGGCCATGGTCACCGCTCCCTGTTCCAGACACGAAATGGTGGCCAGCTCGATGGCATTGCCGTCCTCGTCGCTCACCCGCCCCGACAGCGTAAACTGCTGTCCGCTGGCAGCCAGCGCCACCAGCATCAGGAGCATCGACAGTATGTTTCTCTTGATAGTCATCCTAAATAAAACGCGCCATCTTGCATTTTATTGTGAGTTAACTCGATTGATTGTTTGAGTTAACTCGATTGATCGTTTGAGTTAACTCGATCGATGATTTGAGTTAACTCGATTCATCGCTTGTTTTTTCTTCTGCTTTTTTTCATAAAAAGTATTTCATAATCCAACATTTATGTTTAATTTTGCATGTCATTTTCATCCAACGAACTACTATGATAGAATCAGACATACCGCCTCCCGGAGGGGGGCATCAGGGTGTCGGAGATGTCGCATTTACACCAGAGCGGCAGCATGCCTATATGGCGGGAGCCACCGTAGAGCGACTCTTCCCGCCGCAAACCACCGACGCTGCCTATGCCGTCGTGTCAGCCCTGAATCTGCTGAATGCCATCGTCAAGCTGCCTTGGGGCCCGGAGGTCGTGACCTACTCCTATATCAAAGGAATGGCGGCCTGCACCTTCCTGTGGCTGCTGAAGCATCCTGTCGAGGGGGTAGACATCTACTGGGAACAGGAATCCCAAGTCACCTATTTCCTGATTGGTCACACACAGTTTAGCTTCCACTATGTCCCTCTGCTCGAGAAATACCGCCATCGCTACCGCCATCTGCCCGTACAGACGTGGTCGGGAATACACCTGCAGCCCAAGGCGCTCTCCCTCTTCCTGCCCGTCTCGCCCTTCCCGGCAGACATGGAGGCGTCTCCGAGGCTCCGTTGGCGATTGCTCCACTTCACTGCTTTTAGTCTCCGCTTCCTGCTCCGCGAGATGGTACACATTCCGCCTCCCTACGCCTACCAGCGCAAGTATCGGCGGCCCCGCATCAAGGAAAACCGTAGCATGGCGATGAGTTGGCAGTACCTCCGCCATCGCAGCAGGGGCGCAGAACCGCTGGCCACGCTGAAAACAGCTCTCAGCTTTCATCTCTGGACAACACCGCAGTGCGAGCTCTGCCGGCCACACGACAACTGGCATGTCGTGCTGATGCGATACAATGGCACCAACTACCGCCAGGTGTGCCGCTACCTCACCCGTCGTAGCCGACCGGTCAAGATGCGCCCTGAGTCCACACTCGTCAGGGGACACTTGTATTACATCCAGCGTGCCGACCGTCGGTGGATAGCCCTGCGTCCGTCGCGCTACCTCCTGCTGTTGGCGCAGTATAGCTTTCTGAAACATCAGCATCATCTCTATAGTCTGTGCATCACCTATCGTCTGGCCTGCTACTTAGGAAAGGTTTTTCCCCGCCTGCGCTTCATCAATGTGCTCAACTATGCCCGCATGGCCGTTCACCATCATCTCTACACCGCCCGCAGTCTGCTCAGCGTGCCACCCGGCTCCAAAGCCCGACAGCTGAAGGTATGGATCGTGGTGGATGCCAGTCAGCAGCTCAGGTACTTCGATGTACGCTCGATTCCCGGCGACTTGCTTGACGAGTATGCCGCGATGCCCGACTATACCGAGCTCTACCAGCTTACTCACAAACAGGGCAAGGTGGGTCTCTTCGCCTATAGCCGCTATCAACTGTTGCCGCCCGTCTATACCGCCATCCACCTGCACGGCAACTTTGCACAGGTGCTGCGCGATGACCACAAGATAGCCATCTATTCCATTTCCTGTGAGCGTTTCGTCAGCGGATTCATCTTCGACAGCATCTGGTACGATGGCCATCGGCAGGCCATCTTAGGGCGCACCGATGGCAAGGTGGTGGTCATCCATCAGTTTGGCGTATCCCGCCAGTCCGACCGCCACTGGCATCAGTGGAAACAAACAACATTATTCTGTTTTTAACATTTAAAATTTCCAGTTTGCTTTATTTAGGGGCTTTGCGGCCCAAAGTGTTAATTCGTGGAGTGCCGTTGAGGGGCCTCAATTCCTTCTCAGAAGTTCTGGGAAGCTTTCGAGGGGTCTCAATTCCTTCTCAGAAGTTCTGGGAGGCTTTCGACGGCCATCAATTCCTTCTCGGGATGGATGTCTTGTCTGGTTCTCCAGCAGGCTATCAGCGACAGCATGGCAGCGGCTCCGTAGAACCTCATGCCTTATGCTGGCTGCTGTTTCCCTTTGCCTTTGTCTTTTCCGCCGTTTCGTCCTTTTCCGCCGTTTCGCCCTTTTCCGCCGTTTCGTCCTTTTCCGCTGCGGCTGCGGCCTCCGCGACCGCGCGAGGACTTGTGATGGGGACGGGGTGCGGACGGCTTGTATTCGGGACCATCGCCTAAACCGTCGGGCAGGGGATTCTTCAGGATGTCACGCTCGAGGAAACGCTCGATGTCGGCGAAGTAGCGCATGTCCTGCTCGGAGACGAGGGTGATGGCGATGCCGTCGCGCTGGGCACGGGCCGTGCGGCCGATGCGGTGGACATAGTCCTCGGCATCGTGTGGCACGTCGTAGTTGATGACCATGAGGATGTCGTCGATGTCGATGCCTCGGGCCACAATGTCGGTAGCCACAAGCACGGAGACCTGTCCGGCCTTGAAGCGATACATCACATCGTCGCGCTCGGCCTGTGACAGATCGCTGTGCATGGCGGCGCAGTTGATGTTCATGTGCTTCAGCTCGCGCGTGATGTCCTTCACCTTGTCTTTCTTTCCGGAGAAGATGATGACGCGCTCCAGTTCTCCGGCCTTGAACAGCGAGCGGATGATGCCCAGCTTCTGGGGCTCGTAGCAGACGTAGGCAGACTGCTGAATCTTCTCGGCGGGCTTGGACACCGCAATCTTCACCTCTACGGGGTCGGTGAGCAGGGTGCGTGCCAGTTGCTGTATCTTGCCGGGCATGGTGGCTGAGAACATGATGGTCTGGTGCTCCTTGGGCAGCTGCTTGGCAATGCTGAGGATGTCGTCCGAGAATCCCATGTCGAGCATGCGATCGGCCTCGTCGAGCACGAAGAAGGAGAGCCGCGACAAGTCGAGATGGCCCATGCGGATATGCGAGAGCAGTCGGCCGGGGGTGGCGATGACCACGTCGGCACCCATCTTCAGTCCGCGCGTCTCGACATCGAAGCGACTGCCGTCGTTGCCGCCATAGACGGCCACGGAGGAAATACCGTCGAGATAGTAGCCGAAGCCCTGCATGGCCTGGTCTATCTGTTGGGCCAGCTCGCGCGTGGGAGCCATTACGATACAGTTGACGGCATCCTTGGGATAGCCGCCGTCGTCGAGCATCGAGAGGATGGGCAGCAGGTAGGCTGCCGTCTTGCCCGTGCCCGTTTGGGCGATACCTATCAGGTCGCGCTCGTCGAGTATCTCGGGGATGCACTTCTCCTGAATGGGAGTCATCTCCTCGAAGTGCATGTCGTAGAGTGCATCCAGTATATTGTCGTTAAGATATGTTTCTTCAAATGTCATCTTCTCAATCAATAGTCAATAGTAAATAGTAAATCTGTAAATAGTCAATCAATTCGGTGCTTGCCTGTAGCAGAAGTATGCAATGAAGGCATACAGGAAGTTGGGAATCCAGGCAGCGAGCATGGGCGGCAAACCGGCATTGATGGCAAAGGTGGCCGAGATGGTCTGCAACAGGATATAGGTGAACGAGAGGGCCAGTCCGATGCCGAGGTAGAGACCCATTCCGCCCTTGCGCTTGCGCGAGGACAGGCTGACACCAATCAGTGTGAGGATGAACGAGGCGAAGGAGCTGGCTATGCGCTTATGGTATTCCACCTCGTACTGCACCACATTGCTGGAGCCGCGCTCCTGCTGCTTGGAGATATAGCGCAAGAGTTCGGGCGAGGTGAAGGTCTCCTGCTGTCCGCTGGAGAACACCAGGTCCATAGGCTCCATCTGGATGAGTGTGTCGATCTCGTTGCCCGAGGTAATCTGTTCGCGCATGCCCTTCAGCGTACGTATCTTATAATTACGGGCCTTCCAGTGGTAGCGCTCGTCGGCAATGGTGTCGTACTGGATGACGGAGGCATTCATCTGCGAGACCATCTTCTTGTTCTCGAACTTATAGAGTGCAAAGCCATAGCCCGTCTTGCGGATGTCGTCGTATTGCGAGATGTAGGCCACCACGCCCCGGTCTACCATGAGCTGGATGTTGGATGCCGACGTGTTCTTCTTGTTGTTCTTGTAGAGTGCCTCGAAGTCGTGGCGTACCACTGTGCCTTTGGGGATGATGTAGGCACCGAGGAAGAAGTTGAGCGTGGCAATGAGTGCTGCCGAGATGAAATAGGGCCGCAACAGCCGCTTGAAGGACATGCCGCAGGCCAGCATGGCAATAATCTCGGAGTTGCCTGCCAGCTTGGAGGTGAAGAAGATGACGGCAATGAAGACGAACAGCGGCGAGAAGAGGTTGGCGAAGTAGGGCACGAAGTTGGCATAATAGTCGAAGACGATGGCACGCAGGGGTGCGTGGTAGTTGGTGAACTTCGCCAGGTTCTCGTTGACATCGAAGACGATGGAGATGGAGATGATCAGGATGATGGAGTAGATATAGGTGCCTATGAACTTCTTGATGATATACCAGTCCATGCGCTTGACGAAGCGGAGGATGTTGAGCATCCTCAGCCACTTCTTCATCCATGCCAGCCGGTGCCAGGGGATATGGCGCCACACGTGGCGCATCTTCCAGGCGATATGTTTCAGTCGTCTCTTCTTCATCTTCTGCGTCCTAAATTGTCAATGACGGAGCGTTTCCAAGCCACGAAGTCGCCTTGCTCGATATGTGTACGGGCATCGCTGACCAGCCGGAGGTAGAAGGCCAGATTGTGAATGCTGGCTATCTGCATGGCCAGCAGCTCCTGTGCCTTGAAGAGGTGGTGCAGGTAGGCTTTCGAGTGGATACGGTCAATCTCACAACCGTCCGGGTCGATGGGGGAGAAGTCGTCCTGCCATTTCTGGTTGCGCATATTCATCGTGCCCTCATAGGTGAAGAGCATGGCATTGCGACCATTGCGCGTAGGCATCACACAGTCGAACATGTCGACACCGCGTTCGATGGCTTCCAGTATGTTTTGCGGGGTGCCGACTCCCATCAGATAGCGGGGCTTGTCCTTGGGCAGTATCTCGTTGACCACCTCAATCATGTCGTACATCACTTCCGTCGGCTCACCCACAGCCAGTCCGCCGATGGCATTGCCGTCGGCTCCCTTGTCGGCCACATATTTGGCTGCCTCCTGCCGGAGGTCTTTATAGGTACAGCCCTGCACGATGGGGAACAGGCTTTGCTTGTAGCCATAGAGCGGCTCCGTCTCGTTGAAGCGCTTGATGCAGCGGTCGAGCCAGCGCTGGGTCAGTCCCAGCGACTTCTTGGCATACTGATAGTCGCTCTGTCCGGGAGGACATTCGTCGAGTGCCATCATGATGTCTGCCCCAATCACGCGCTCCGTGTCCATGACATTCTCGGGGGTGAAGATATGCTTTGAGCCGTCGATGTGGCTGCGGAACTCACATCCCTCCTCGCGCAGCTTGCGGATACCCGTGAGCGAGAATACCTGAAAGCCGCCCGAGTCGGTGAGGATGGGGCGGTCCCATGTGTTAAACTGGTGCAGTCCGCCGGCTTTGCGCAGAATGTCCAGTCCCGGGCGCAGGTAGAGATGATAGGTGTTGCCCAGGATAATCTGCGCTTTCACCTGTTCGCGGAGTTCAGAGAAGTGTACGCCCTTTACGCTGCCTGCCGTTCCAACAGGCATGAAGATGGGGGTCTTAATCTGGCCGTGGTCGGTGGTGATCAGTCCTGTGCGGGCATCGCTTGCGTTGTCAGTATGTTGTAGTTCAAATGTCACTATGGATATAATTAGGCGTTTATGCTTTCTTTTCTTCTTTTTCTTCAGGAATCTCGAACTTGACGGGATGGTCCACGATTTCATCGGTGAGGGCAAAGTTCCAGACATCCTGGATATTCTCTACGTAATGGAAATTCACTCCCGTGAGATACATCTCGGGAATCTCGTTGATGTCCTTCTCGTTTTCCTTGCACATCACGATGTCGGTGATGCCGGCACGCTTGGCAGCCAGAATCTTCTCCTTGATGCCGCCAACGGGCAATACCTTGCCGCGCAGGGTGATCTCGCCGGTCATGGCCGTATTCTTGCGCACCTTGCGCTGGGTGAGTGCCGAGGCGATGGAGGTGGCAATGGTGATACCGGCCGAGGGACCGTCCTTGGGGGTAGCTCCTTCGGGCACGTGGATATGGATGTTCCAATGGTCGAAGATGCGATAATCTATCCCTAAGACATCGACATGAGCCTTTACATATTCAAGGGCAATGACTGCCGACTCCTTCATGACATCACCGAGGTTGCCAGTCAGCGTGAGCTTGGCTCCCTTGCCTTTCGAGAGTGAGGTCTCGATGAACAGAATCTCTCCGCCGACACTCGTCCATGCCAGTCCGGTGACCACTCCTGCATAGGCGTTGCCCTGATAGATGTCGCGATAGAAGGGGGGCTTGCCCAGCAAGTCCTCAATCTCCGTGGGCGTAATCTTGTCGTAGGGCAGCGTGCCGCTTTCTGCCTTCTTGAAGGCGAGCTTGCGGAGGGCTTTGTTGATTTGCTTCTCCAGCTGGCGCACACCGCTCTCACGGGTGTACTGCTCGATAATCTTCTCGATGGCAGCCTTGTTGAAGGTAGGCTTCTTCCCGTTCAGTCCGGTGTTCTCCTTCTCCTTCGGAATGAGGTGGCGCTTGGCAATCTCGAATTTCTCCTCGGTGATGTAGCCGCTGACCTCGATGATTTCCATACGGTCGAGCAGTGGCCGGGGAATGGTAGCCAGGTTGTTGGCAGTGGCAATGAACATCACCTTCGACAGGTCGTAGTCTACATCGAGATAGTTGTCATGGAAGGCTCCGTTCTGTTCGGGGTCGAGCACTTCGAGCAGGGCCGATGCCGGGTCTCCGTTATGCGTGTTCTGCGTCACCTTGTCTATCTCGTCGAGGATGAAGACGGGATTGGACGAGCCGGCCTTCTGGATGTTCTTGATGATGCGTCCAGGCATGGCTCCGATATAGGTACGGCGATGACCACGTATCTCGGCTTCGTCGTGCAGACCGCCCAAGGATACGCGGACATACTTACGCTTCAGTGCATCGGCAATCGACTTGCCCAGGGAGGTCTTGCCCACACCCGGAGGACCGTAGAGGCAGAGGATGGGCGACTTCAGGTCGCCGCGCAACGAGAGCACGGCAATGTATTCCAAAATGCGCTCCTTTACTTTCTCCATGCCATAATGGTCGCGGTCGAGAATCTTCTGGGCACGGTGCAAATCCAGGTCGTCCTGGGTGTATTCTCCCCAAGGCAGACCAACCAGTGTCTGCAGGTAGGTGAGCTGTACATTGAAGTCGGGCGAGTTCTGGTTGAGCTGATCCAGCTTGTCACATTCCTTATAGAAGAACTTCTCAATCTCCTCGGGCCACTTCTTCTGCTTGGCCTTCTCCAGCAGGTCTTTCTTCTCGGGCGAACTCTCACCCGACATCTCGGCCTGCAGATTCTTTATCTGCTGTTGCAGGAAGTAGTTTCGCTGCTGCTCGTCAATGTCGTCGCGAGTCTTGTTGCGGATGTCCAACTTGAGTGTCAGGAGATTGATTTCGCGATTGACAATGCGCAGGGTGTTGAACAGGCGCTCCTTGATGGAGTCCATCTGCAGCAGGGCCATCTTCTCCTTGACAGTGAAGGGCAGATTAGAACAGATGAAGTTGAGTGCCATGATGTCGTTGCCGACATTCTTGATGGCAAACGTTGCCTCGTCGGGAATATCCTCGCTCATGTTGATGTAGTCGACCGTCTGCGTGCGCAGGTCTTCAATGGCTGTGCGGAACTCCACATCGCGCTTGTCGGGTTCATCCTCAGGTGCAGGGGCGGCATGGCCTTGCAGATAGGGCTTGTATTTGGTAAGGTCGATCAGCCGCAGGCGTCCCAAGCCCTGTACAATGGCAGTGATGTTGCCATTGGGCAGAGTCAGCGTTTTCAGCACCTTGGCATAGACGCCAAAGTCGTAGAGGTCGGAGCGGATGGGCATCTCCACCTCTGGGTCGCGCTGGCAAATGACACCAATGATGCTCCCTTTCTTTTCGGCCTGGCGGATGAGCGACATGCTCGACTCCCTGCCAATGAGAATGGGCGATACCACTCCCGGGAAGAGCACCAGGTTGCGCACGGCCAAAATAGGCAGCACTTCTGGCATTTCCATATTCGTCAGGTCACTATATTCGCCTTCTACATCGGCAATCATAGAGAACGACCTGTTTCTGTTATCCATGTACATCGTAAAATTCTTGTTCATTATTCGTTAGATGGCGCTTTTCTTTTTATAGATAAATACGGTGTTTTGTCCATACATGTATTTGTAGGTGATGTCGGGGATGATGTTGGTTACCAGGCGCAGTCCCAGATGCTGGTATTCCTTGTTTCCGATGTTCTTGTCCGACATCTTGCCTGCCTTCATCGGGTCGAAAGGCTTGCCGGCATCCTTGATGGTCACATAGATGGCCTCGTCGTCGATGTAGAAGTGTACATCGAACGAGCGGTTGGCTATGTTTCCAGTGGAGTATTTGGCAATATTCGTCATCAGCTCCTCGCAGCAGATATTGACATCAAAGAGAACATCCTTCGAGAGACTTGCACTCTTGAGGAACTGGTCGATTTCGTCGAGTGCGGTGTAGACATCGTCTGTACGATAGGTCACCGAGCGGTCGAAGGTGTGGCCTTCCATCTGCTCGGGAATCATGGTGACGGGCGAGATGTCCATATTGGCCATACGGGCCTTGGTAGTAGAGTATAGCAGCTGAATCACCAGCACGATGCCGCATCCTATGGCAAAGCCCCACCACAGTTCGACTCCTTCGATCTCAGCAGTTACCCACACGATGACAATCATTAGCACCGTCTGGGCAGTTGCTGTAATGACACTGGCCTTCTGGTGTCCAACCAACTGGTAGGCATTGAGTAGAATCTGCGTAAAGGAAAATGGAATCATCATCAGTGCGAAGATGCGTAACACGCGATTCAGTTCCGTTGCCAAGGCAGCGTCGGTGACACCGAAGAGCAGTCCGATAAGTCCAGGGATATACATGATAACCATGAGCACAGCCACGAGCGAACCGATGATGATGAGTGCATGGCGAACCAGTATCTGCAGGCCGCGGACATCGCGCTCGCCGATAAGCACGCCGCCTACGGCAAACAGGGATTCGATGACACCGTCGATGAATACGTAGGAGAGCAGAAGCATCTGCAGACAGATAGACCAAAGGAACAGTCCGTCGGCTCCCAAATAGGTCAGCACGATATGGTTGAGCAGCAGAATGGTTACTGCCATCAGTGAGTTGCTCAATGTGACGGGAGCACCCTCCTTAATCTGAGTGGTGAAGATGTTGAAGGCACTCTTGCCGGGCCATTTCAGTCGGTAAGAACTGTTGGGGCTGCGCAGGTAGTTGCCCAGTATCAGGATGTTGGCAATGAACATCACCAGCGAACCAATAGCAGCACCGGCGACACCCATGTCCAGGATGCCGATGAGCAGAATGTCAGCCAAACCGTTAGCGATGGCTCCTACTACCACAGCCTTGGTCACCGTGCGTGGCTTACCGTCGGTAGCGACAAAGAGACACAGTCCATAGGACAGCATCTGTAGCCATCCGCCTATCGCGTAAGTGTGTATGTATTCGTAGGCCATTTCATTCAGACGGGGCTCGTCAGACAGTGCTTCCACAATCTCACGGCTGAAGATGAAAATGGATAATGATACCGCCAATCCTAAGGTCATGACAGCGAGAATGGTTGTGGTAAATACCCTTGCCACCTTGTCCTTGTCGCCGGAGCCGATGGCCTGGGCACCCATGGCATTGGCACCGAAGCATATCAGGAATCCCATGCAGTTAAGAACTTCGACCAGAGGCAATACCAGATTGATGGCGGAAACGGCATCCGGACCTACGATGTGGCCGACAATCATGGAGTCGGCAGTGTGGGCTAATTGGGCAGCTGCGGCTGTGAGCACGGCTGCTACGACAAAAGTCCTAAGGGCTTTTGACACAATGAAGGCGTTTCTTTGCGGTTTGTTCATATCGCTTGTTTTTATTCTTTTCTCCAAACAGAATGCAAAGGTACAACTTTTTAGTGAAATAATGCATGAATGATAAGATATTTTAATATCTTCTTTGTAACTTTGCATGCGAAAATGAGTTTCCGATTCAAGCAATTCACCATCGGGCAGGATGGATGTGCCATGAAAGTAGGCACCGACGGGGTCCTGTTGGGCGCTTGGGCCAATGGCGGTTCAAGGGTGTTGGATGTGGGTACGGGGACGGGTGTGATAGCCCTGATGATGGCCCAGCGGTTCCCCTGTGCCAAGGTGACGGCACTGGATATTGATGCAGGAGCCGTCAGGCAGGCAAATGAGAATATTTTGGCTGTCGGATGGCAGGAGCGTATCACCGTGTTGCATCAGTCAGTGCAGGAATATGCACAACTTTCGGACAGCAAAGGTCTGTTCGATGCGGTAGTCAGCAATCCGCCATTTTTTATCAATGCGTTGAATGCTCCCGATGCCCAGCGTAACTTAGCCCGCCATGCCGACAGTCTTCCTTATGCCGCCTTGATGGAGGCTGCCTGGCACCTGCTGAAGACTGATGGCGAGCTAAGTGTCGTGGTTCCATTCGATTATAAACGACGGATGGAGGATGAGGCCATCTTTAGGGGTTTCTTCCTGAACCGGGAGTGTGCCGTGAAGACTACGGAACGGAAACCAGCCCGCCGCTATTTGTTGGCATTCCGTAAGCATCCTTGTGTGTGTGACCGTGAGATTCTGACCATCGGCGACGACCGCTATCAGACCTTGACCCGCGATTTCTATTTGTGAAATCCCGTCCGTACGAATTCGTTCCACTGGCCTTGATAGCCGTTGAAGACATTGATGTCGACAGGACCGGTGATGCCATTCACGCGACCGTTGGGAGACAACTGCCAGTAGACCAGCTTGACATCGGGCTTGTACTCTCCGTAGCGGGCTATCCACACGTCGTAGCGCTGCTTGATGTCAGTAGCGTTGGCTAAGTGCCGGTTGATGAACGTCTGGTTGATGTACAGGATGGGTCGCATGCCCGTTCTGCGCTCCACATACTCCATAAAGATGCGGATACGTTTCAGTAGCTCTTCGGTACCGCCAATCTTCCGGATTTGTGCTTCGGTGGGCTCGACATCCAGCACGGGCGGAAAGTCGCCTGGCCGGAATAAGGTGTGGTTGACAAAATATTTGGCCTGTGCCAATGCCGGTGACTTCAGCGAGAAGAAATGGTAGGCACCGGTCTTGATGCCTTGTGCCCGGGCAGCGGCATAGTCTTTCAGGAAATAGCGGTTGCGGATAGTGGTGCCCTCAGTCGATTTGATATAGACGAAAGAAACGGGGAAGTCGCGTCCTTCTGCATTGTGCTTGGACCCCAACGAAGTGATGCGCAGGCTGTTCCAGTTGATGTTGTAGCGTTTGCGCCCTTTCTCGTGCTGATGGCGCGAGATGTCTATGCCGTAGATGCGGTCACTGGTGTATCTCAGCCGTTCGCCTAAGAAGCGGCCTTTCTTCCAGATACCTGCCCGGACCTGATGGTGGGGCGACGACTCGAAGCCAAAACCGTGTCGTTGGTCTTCCTGCCACATGCCCTCGTAGTGTGTGCCGTCAGGAGCATCATGGATGCCTTGTCCGGAAGCCCGTAATAGTCTGTCCATCTGTCCCCGATAGGTGCCAAGCGAGTCGGTACGGACGGCGGTGACAATGGTGTCTGCGTCCACGACGGCTCGGACTATGCGCCCTTGCCGGTCATGCAGGATGACCCGCCCTTGGGGCTTGCCCATCCGGAATAGTCCCGATTTCCAATAGCCGCCATTCATCACGACGGCAGGCAGGAGGCGGTCTTTAGCCGGGACATAGGTGGTGGAGAGTATCTTCCTGCCCGTTTTGCCGGTAGCATTGTTTCCGTCGGATTTCCTTGCTGCGCTGGCCTGTCTGGACAACAGACTGTAATATTGGGCAATGAGGTTGTAGCCCTCGTCGGTGACGCGGTGGTTGCGGAAATAGTAGCGCAACTCTTCCAGCTGAGTAGAGTCGACACGGGCACTTTGACTGAAACGGACTTCTACCTTGTCGGGAATACGGGGTGGGGGAGCCTTGTATGGGATGAGCGGATTCAGTGCTATCAGCAGTGCCAGCACTGCGATGTCTCTGTATTTGGCTATGCTCCGGCGAATCTTCATGCTTCCTCCTCCAGCCAGGCGTCAATGAGCTGTCGCGCAATGCTCAACTTCTCGGGAATATGTGGCAGGTGGTCACGGTCGAACCAGGACCCTTTAGAAAGTTCGGAGCGTTGCAAGTGTATCTTCCCGTGGTCGTAGTCGGCAGTGAAACCGACCATCAGTCCGCAAGGATAGGGCCATGGCTGGCTGCCGAAATAGCGAAGGTTGGTGATGTGCAGTCCCGTTTCTTCCATCACCTCGCGATAGACAGCTTCCTCCAGTGTCTCGCCGGTCTCCACGAATCCGGCTACCAAGCCGTAGTGGTTGTCGCGGAAACTGTTGGCATGTACCAGCAGTACTTCGTTGCCTTTCCGTATGAGTACGATGATGGCAATGGCCAGCGAGGGCCACAGCTCCTTGCCGCAGTGTTCGCATTTCTTCGAGATGGGGGTGTCGAAGCGCATCGGTCCGCCGCAGACACCGCAGAATTTCGTGTTCTGGTCCCAATAGAGCAGCTCCTGACATTTGCCGGCTTTCAGATAGTCGGCTTGGGGCAGCTTATAATACGACTGCCTCAGTGGACACATCTCGTAGCGGTCGGAGCCGATGATGGGGTTGTCGATGCGGTAGGCCTTCACTCCGTCAATGTCCATGACGGTAGTCCAGGGCTTGGTCTCGACTGGCTGTTCGTTGGGAATCTGGTAGCCGTCGGCCACTTTCTCCAACACGAGGTCTGACTGGCAGAAAACAAAATATTTTGTGTTTGTTGTTGCGGTTATAGGCATAGTGTTGTAATGCTATTCTTGAAAGATGAACTTGCGGTCGCGGGCAATGGCGGGTAAGGCCCATTCTTCGGGCACGAAACGCCAATTGTGGTGTGCCTGGGGATTGACACTGCCCTCTTTCCTGATTTTCTCGGTCAGATAGTGGCGCTGGTCGCGCTCGCTCATGTAGAGGATGCGCGAAGGCAGTGAGTCTAACGGGATGCCCGCACCGCGGACAAGCAGTTCGCCGCCGCCGTTGCCGCGATAGCTGTTCATGGCTACGCGATACCATTGGTCTTCTTGGAACGGGCGGCCGTCGCTGAACTGCAGGATGCGTACTTTCTGGCCGTTGGGCTTGGTGACATCGACCTCGTAGTCGATACCCGATGCCGAGTCGAAATTGAAGGTCAGGTTCTTGAAGCCGAACCGCTGCTGATCTCCTTTGGCTGCGTCATTGAGCAGCATGATATGGTCGTCGGGACTCTGCATGGTGTTCACCCAGAGGTCGTAGGACATCTCTAAGTGCCGGCGTATCTCGCTACCCGTCATGCGAAGCACGTAAATCTGGTTCTCATAGCGGTATAGCTTGAACATGTCGCTCATGTAAACAGGTCCGACCTTGACTTCGGTATCGAACTGCAAGGGAGCATTGAACGAGAGATCGGCACCGGTATGCTCCAGTTGCAGGTCGTGGATATAGTCCGTAAAAGAGGCCGGACCGAAGAAGGCATCACGCGACCGCATCGGAGCCAGGAAGGTGCCAATCTGTTGGTCGACAAAATGCCGGATGCTGTCTATCTGTGGCTGGAAGTGGTTGATGTAGGCTTCGTCAATCTCCTCGTCGGTGATGTCGACAATCTCCCCGCGCTTCTCGACGACCTCAACCTTCCGGCCTTTCGTCTTGTCGGTTCTCACTTTCAGCTTTAGAGTGGCTTGTGCCACTTTGACGGCATTCGACGAAGGGTCCAGGCAGAGTGTGCCATTCTGTGTGGTGATATGGTGCTGGATATGGTCGTGCCCGAAGAAGATAACATCGAAGCCAGGCACCTGTTCTGCCACTTTCTTGGTGGCGTCTTCGTCGTATTCGTCGGTAACGATTCCGCCGTCCCAACCGCTGTGGAAGAGTCCGACGATGAGGTCGGCCTGTTCTTTCTCGCGCAGCACCTTGACCCATTTTCTGGCACATGTCACCATCTCCTCAAAGCGCATTCCCGACCAGAGTTGCTGGTGCAGCCAGTTGGGAATGGCGGGAGTCAGCATGCCTAAGATGGCAATGCGCACTCCGTCGCGCTCCAGCATCAGGTAGGGCTCTACATACGGCTTGCCGCTCTTCGTGTCGATGATATTGGCTCCGAGCGTGGGACATTGCAGCTCGTGAATCCATTTGTCGTAAACTGCGTGCCCTGTCTCAACATCGTGGTTTCCAAATACTTGAGCATCGTACTTCAGATAGTTGATGACTTCGGCGGCCACGTTCGGCATCTTGGGATTGACATAGTTGCTGTAGTAGCAGGTGGGCTGTCCTTGCAGGATGTCGCCATTATCCATGAGGATAAGGTTCTTGCCGTATAGCCGGCGCTGCTTGTTGATATAGGTGCTTGCACGGGCAAGGGTTCCTCGCATCGGGCTGCGCTCGATGAAGTTGTAGGGGAAGAAAGCGCCGTGGACATCGGATGTCTCGATTAGTCGTAGGGTGACGGTCTTGGTGCGCTGGGCCAAGAGAATAGTGGCACTCATAAGTAGTAAAATGGTCAGAGTTGTCTTTTTCATAGTTGCAAAGGTACGAAAAAAAAATGAACCGCCAAATGTTTTGGTATGCTTTTTGCTACTCGCTATTTAAAGAAACATAAAAATAGGAGGATTGAAGATATGGCATTTATTGACTATTACAAAATTCTTGGTGTAGACAAGACGATAGCGCAGAAAGACGTGAAGAAGGCATACCTGAAGCGTGCCAAGCAGTTCCATCCCGACCTGCATCCCGATGATCCGAAAGCGAAAGCCAAGTTCCAGGCTTTGCAGGAGGCTTACGATGTGATTGGTGATGCGGAGAAGCGTGCCAAATACGACAAGTACGGTGAACAGTGGCAGCAGGCCGAGCAGTTCGAGAATGCTGGCTATGGCGGTGGTTTCGGCGGCTTTGGCGGCGGTCGCTCAGGTGGTGGCTTCGAGGGCTTCGACTTCTCACAGTTCTCGGGTGGCGGCTTCTCGTCGTTCTTCCAGGATTTGTTTGGTGGCATGGGCGGACGAGGCCAGCGTGTCTATCAGGAGAAGCCCACCAATACGCAGGCTACGGTCACCATCGATCTCTATACGGCCCTGCTGGGTGGTGACGTGATGGTGACCACAGGCTCAGGTGAGCGTCTGAAACTGAAGGTAAAGCCCGAGACACAGCCCGGCACGAAGGTGCGCTTGCGTGGAAAGGGCAGGGGAGGCACCGACCTTATCCTGACCTATCAGGTTAAGTTGCCAACCAATCTGACAGAACGGCAGAAACAGTTGATACGAGAGATGCAGGGCGGTTAACGCTGCATCTCTTTTAGGAATGTCTCTGCCCGTTGGAGGTCTTCGGGCGTGTCGATGCCGACGGTCTCCGCATCGGCCAGTCCTACGCGTATTCGGTAGCCGTTTTCGAGCCAGCGCAATTGTTCCAAGCTTTCTGCGAGTTCCAGAGGCGATTGCGGCAATTGGGTGATTTCGTGCAATACCTCGCGCCGATAGGCATAGATGCCCAGATGTTTGAGATAAGGGAAACGGGATAGCCATTCTGCTTGCTCTGCCCCTCGGACGTAGGGGATGACGGAACGTGAGAAGTAAAGGGCAAATCCTTGTCGGTCGGTGGCGATTTTGGGCGAGTTGGGATTGTTGACGGCCGCCATGTCTTCAAAGCGCTTGCCGAGCGTACCTATCTGAGTGTCAGCGTTGTCAAACAGCTGCATGAGCGTATTGATTTGCGACGGCTGCACAAAGGGCTCGTCTCCCTGGATATTGATAATCACATCGGCATCGGTGCCAATCTTTTCTGCTGCTTCTTCAATACGGTCGGTGCCGCTCTTGTGGTCGGCACGGGTCATGACTACGCGCCCGCCAAACTGCTCGACGGCTTTCTGGATGCGCTCGTCATCGGTGGCCACCCACGCCTCGTCGAGCACCGAGACGGCCTGTTCGTAGACGCGCTGGATGACCGTCTTGCCGCCCAGCAGGGCCAAAGGCTTGCCCGGAAAGCGTGTAGAAGCATAGCGGGCAGGTATGATTGCAATGTATTTCATTCTTAATAAATTTTATTTTGCCTGCAAAGTTAGTGAATATTTTTTAAAACGCTTTGCGGTCTCATGTTTTTTTTCTACCTTTGTAAAGTTTTTGAATTGGATTATAATATGAAGCGCTATATATTTATTATTATATTCACACTGACGGCGCTGGTTCTGCCAGCCCAGAAAATCACCCTCGGCTCATATACGTTCAAGGATGGAGGCCTCTATCAGGGTGAGATGCAGTCGGGCAAGCCCTATGGAAAAGGCAAGACCATGTGGAAAGACGGCGACTCCTACGAGGGAGACTATGTAAAGGGCAAGCGTCAAGGCTTTGGCACCTACACCTTCTCAGACGGAGAGCGCTATGAGGGTTCTTGGATGCAGGACCACCAGCATGGGCAGGGAACCTACTATTATTCCAACAATAACCGGTATGTTGGTCTGTGGTATCGTGACAACCGTGAAGGTCACGGTGTGATGGACTATTATAACGGTGACCGCTATGACGGACAGTGGAAGGACGACCTCCGGCATGGAAAGGGTCGCTACACCTTTAAGGGAGGTGCTTTCTATGATGGCGAGTGGAAAACTGACAAGAAAAACGGTCGCGGGCTCTTTGACTGGGGGGATGGATCCTCCTATGACGGTCAGTGGGTCGACGACCATCAGCAGGGCAAGGGCTCTTATCGTTATGCCAATGGCGACACTTATGTCGGACTGTTCCATAACGACCTGCAACACGGCAAGGGCATCTATAAATTTCAGAACGGCGACATCTACGAGGGCGACTATGTGCAGGGCATGCGCACCGGACAGGGTGTGTTCCACTATGCCAATGGCGACAAGTACACTGGTCAGTTCCTCGATGGTGACAAGGCGGGTCGCGGCATCCTGGTATGGAAGAATGGCGATGTCTATCAGGGTGAGTGGAAGGACGATGCACCCAACGGCCGCGGTAAGCTGACCCTGAAGAACGGCGATGTTTTTGAGGGGCAGTTCCAGAATGGAAAAATCCACGGTGAGGGCATTGTCCGCTATGCCGACGGTTCGAAGTTCAAAGGCCACTTCCGTCAGGGCAAGCGCAATGGTCCTGCCATCGAGGAAGACAAGCAAGGCAACCGTTTTGAAGGTAACTATGTGGACGACCGCCGCGACGGTAGCTTCATTGAGAAAGACCGAAACGGGAATATTACAGCCCGTGGCACCTATATCCGCGGACAGCGCAGAGCAGAAAGAAATTAAATGTTTAACTACTTAAAGCAATACAATTATGATTATCGACAAACTCGAAAACTTGAAAAACTATGCATCGGTGAACCCCCTGTTCCCTAAAGTGGTAGAATTCCTCCAGCAGAACGACCTGAACGCATTGGAGGCTGGCAAGCATGAAATTGTGGGCAAAGACCTCTTTGTCAACATCCAGATGGCCAAGGGCCGCACCCCTGCCGAGGCTACTATCGAGACCCACAACAACATGATTGACATTCAGATCCCGCTCTCGGATGCCGAGACTTTTGGTTATACTCAGCGCGACCAGCTGCCCGAGGCAGAATACAATGCAGAAAAGGATATTACCAAGATTCCCAATCTGGCTGCCGACAGCTACATTACCTGCCAGCCCGGCATGATGGCTATCTTCTTCCCGCAGGACGGACATGCTCCCTGCATTGCCGGTGTTCCCGAAATCAAGAAAGCAATCTTTAAAGTAAAAGCATAACTATGGCAACGACAAAGAAGACAACAACTGCAACGAAGAAGGCTCCTGCCAAGAAGACCGCCACCAAGAAAGCTGCTCCCAAGAAAGTGGCCCAGAAGGTGGAGGAGCCGCAGCATATTGGACTGGTGGCTCACGACTCATGGCTGGAACCCTTCGAGGGTGCCATCCGTGGCCGTCACGACCATGCCGTGTGGAAGATTAACCAGCTGACGCAGAATGGCAAGAAGAAGTTGACCGACTTTGCCACCGGCCATCTCTATTTCGGACTGCATAAGCTGGCCAAGGGCTGGGTGTTCCGTGAGTGGGCTCCCAATGCTACCGATATCTATCTGATAGGCGACTTCAACGGCTGGCAGGAGAACGAGAAATATCGCTGCAAGCGCATTGAAGGAACAGGCAACTGGGAACTGAAACTCTCAGAGAAAGCCATCAAGCACGGCGACCTCTATAAGATGAAGGTCAAGTGGAATGGGGGAGAAGGCGAGCGCATTCCCGCATGGTGCCGTCGTGTGGTACAGGACGACCAGACGAAGATATTCTCCGCTCAGGTATGGAATCCCGAGAAACCTTATGTGTGGAAGAAGAAAACCTTCAAGCCCGACAAGAACCCGCTGCTCATCTACGAGTGCCATGTGGGTATGGCTCAGGATGCCGAGAAGGTGGGCACCTATAAGGAGTTCACCGACAATGTGCTGCCGCGTGTGAAGAAGGACGGCTACAATGCCATTCAGGTGATGGCCATCCAAGAGCATCCCTATTATGGCTCGTTCGGCTATCACGTCAGCAGCTTCTTTGCTCCTTCCAGCCGCTTCGGCACGCCCGAAGAACTGAAGGAAATGATTGATACCGCCCACAAGATGGGAATTGCCGTTATTATGGATATTGTACACTCGCACGCGGTAAAGAACGAGGTCGAAGGTCTGGGCAATCTGGCCGGTGACCCCAACCAGTTCTTCTATCCCGGCGACCGTCACGAGCATCCGGCATGGGATTCGCTCTGCTTCGACTATGGCAAGGACGACGTGCTCCACTTCCTGCTCTCCAACTGTAAGTACTGGCTCGAGGAATTC
>JAEEGJ010003377.1_pt1 | contig 62304 bp, 54 predicted proteins | sample 8958761 | NCBI WGS metagenome assembly JAEEGJ01 (sample SAMN16246546, study PRJNA631951) | gut metagenome | biome: gut microbiome; feature: rumen; material: RS-attached | host: Bos | place: Iran: Karaj | collected 2018-10 | reverse complement strand
GTCATACTGACGAGCCAGGGCGCAGATGGTCTTGCGGCTTATGCCGAATTCCTTCGCAAGTTCTTCGGACGTGACCCAGTCATCAATCTCCGGATACTTGTGCTTGAAGAAGAGTTTGTGGATGGCGTCCTTGGGATAGTATGCTTTGGTTCCGTAACGCATCGCTTTGATACCGGCCTTACGCACCTTCTTATAGAACCACTGCTGGCTTATATCGTATTTCTTGATTGCTTCGTCACGCGTAATCATTGACTCGATCGCACGGCGGATGTCCTTAATGGCGGAAGGGGAGGGCGCGTACTTGATGGGCTTGGCCTCGAGTTCCTCTACAGGGATGCGGACGGACTTGGAAGATACCTGGACGGCGAGAAGGTCTCCGGACTTGATTCGTGCGTAGATGGTGGGGCGTGAAACGCCGAAGACCCTTGCGGCCTCCGAGATAGAGTAATATCTGCGTCCAACGTCCATTTTTCTATTTTCTACATAGCGAGGTATTCCAGGACCTCTATTCGGCCATCAGATAGCCAAATGTTGTAAAACTTTGTAAAGTACTGTAAAGTTTTCGCCTACTGCCGAAATCTTCTACAGGCATTGTACCACGTGTGGTACAAATGTGGTACAAATATAGACAAAATAACCATAAATAACAAGAAAAATGCAAAAATACAGTCACCCATATAGAGTGACTGATAATCAGCGAGTTAATACCCGTTTCTTGGTTGTATTTTTGGGGTTATTTTCTAACTTCTATTTCCCGATGCAAAACTTCCCGAAGATCTCGCCGAGGACTTCGTCGGAGGTGATTTCGCCGGTGATGGAGCCGAGGGTGCGAAGGGCGGATCGGAGGTCTTCGGAGAGGAGGTCTGAACTGAGGCCGAGGTCCATGCCGGAGCGGACTTTCGAGAGGGAGGATGCGACTTCGCGGAGGGCGGCTGCGTGGCGGGCATTGGTGACTAAAGTGCCGCTCTGGGAGGCGATTCCGGAGCTTGAAACGAGCCGCTCAAGCAATTTGTCGAGGCCAAGACCCTTCTTTGCAGAGATGAATAATAAATCGGCGCCAAGTGCTTTGATATCATATGGTAAAACAAAATTGTTCAATGTGCTAACATTTTTGTTAACGGGGTCCAAATCCACTTTATTTACCAAAATTATCAGCTTTTGCCACTCCGAATCATAAAGAGCGGCCAGGTCTCTGACAGAGGCCTCGAAATCACTTGTGGAAAGCACTTTTGAGGCGTCAATCAGACCCAATATGATCTGTGCTTCCGCGGCTTTACGGCGGGTGCGGGCTATGCCCATTCTTTCAATCTCATCAGAGGCTGCGCGTATACCCGCAGTGTCGATGAACCTGAACAGAATACCGTCTAAAACGCAGCATTCTTCTACCGTATCGCGAGTGGTTCCAGGGATGTCTGATACAATGGCACGATCATCTTTTAACAAGGCGTTGAGGAGGGTGCTTTTGCCGCTGTTCGGGGCTCCTACTATTGCCACTGGAACTCCGTTGCGAACGGCATTCCCTATGCGGAACGAGTCGGCAAGGTGCGTGCAATGCCCGATTGATGAATCAAGCAGTTCCCGAAGCCTGCTCCGGTCGGCAAATTGCACATCTTCTTCGGCAAAATCAAGTTCCAGTTCCAAGAGGGAAGTTAATTCCAGCAGTCGCGCCCTTATTTCTGAAAGCTCGGCTGAATATCCTCCCCGCAATTGGTTGAAAGCCACCCTGTGCTGAGCTGAAGAATCGGATGAGATAATATCTGCAACTGCTTCTGCCTGAGCTAAATCCATCTTTCCATTAAGAAATGCTCGCTGCGTAAATTCGCCTGCGTCAGCCACTCTTCCTCCCGCCTTTGAGAGGCGGCTCATCAATTCGCCCAATATGTATTGGGAGGCGTGGCAAGAGAGTTCTGCCATATCTTCGCCGGTATAGGACCGAGGCGCTCGGAATACGCTTACAAGCACTTCGTCAAGCCCGGGAATCTCTCCGAACCGCAGACTGAAACCGGGAGTCTGTGCTATAGTTCCGTGCCGAAGGCGGACAATCGAATCCAGTATCTCGAGGCAGCCTTCTCCGCTGACTCTGATTATGCTGATTGCTCCACCCTGGCCAGAAGCTGGGGCAAAGATAATATCGTCACTTCGCATAATAATCAAAAAAGGCTTTAATTGACTGCTCCAGCGGAGTCTGAGGCATGTTCAAATCTTTCAGGGCGCGTGAATTGTCGTACCATTCTTCGACGAGCAGTTGCCTTATGTTGCGGCTCACAAACAGATTGCTGTGTCCTCGCGCCTCCAGTCTGTCGCCTACGCCTCCAAGCGCAAGGCAAAGCCACCGGGGGAGGGTAAAGCAGATCTGCCAGTACTTGCATGTCTTTGCTTGCAGAGAATAGAACTCCTTGAGCGTTAGTGCTTTACCTGTTGTCAGATAACGCCCTTGTGCAAGTGGGTTGTCTAATGCCGAAGCTATGGCTGCCGCCACATCCCGTACATCAATAAAGCTCTTTCCGCCACGGGGAACAGGCATCAGAGGCTTGCGCCTGCCGGCCAGAAGCAATTGCCCCGACGAAGGTTTTGAATCAAAAGGTCCGATCATGAACCCCGGTAACACAATAACTATCCTCAGTCGGGGATGTGATGCCGCAAAGTCCATAAGAGCCTGCTCGCTCTCGCGTTTGCTACGAGCGTAGAGTGAAACGCTGAAAGGGCCTCCAAATGGAGTGTTCTCGTTAGCGGGGGATCCGGCGGTGCCGGGATCGACGGTGTTGGCGCTGCTTACATCAACAAAGCAGTGTACGCCAGTCTCATAAGCAAGATTGGCTAGAGTAAGGGGAAGGTCTGTATTGACCGGCCGGTAGTCATCTATGCTTTTAAGCGACATGTCAGTGGTACCGGCGCAGTTCACGACCTCTGTGCATCCCCACATCTGCTTCAGGACAAACGGCTTATCCAGTATTGAGCCGTTAACGACTGTAAGTTGCCCGGGCGCCGCCGTTCTTACTATGGATGCGTCGATGGAGGAGCCTTCGCGCACTATGCATTTGATCCGCCGTCCCTGTTCGAGGAACAATTTAAGCAAGTTTTGCCCCAGCAGGCCGGTAGCTCCGAGCAGCAGTATCATTGTTCGAGATGCAATTCGTGTGTGGCAATACTGAATTCGAGGTTGTCTCCCATGTGCTTGCCGAAGTCGTCGGATATCTTGATAACCTTCTCCCAAGGGTCTTTTGCGCTCATTCGGCAGCGGCTGAGTTTCATAACTATGTTAGCAGCTTTGTATCCGGGGATGCCGGGATCGCATGTAAGGTTGGTACCTATACCAGCGCTGACCTTGATGCGCCCCTTGAAGTAAGCGGCCACATCTCTGTATTTTTCAAAGTTTAACGCATTGCTGAACACAAGCAGTTTGGTGGTGGGATCGATGCCGAACTCCTCGAGGCGGGCAATTATCATATCGCCTATTACTTTCTCATCGCCTGAGTCCTGGCGGAAGCCGTCGAGCAACTTAGCTTGCTTGAGAGTGAGGGTGCGGAGGAATGATGCCGTGGTGAACGTGTCTATCAGCGCGGTACCGAGTGCGCCGTCATAAACTTTGATCCAGTCTTCGAGTCCGAGGTAGTTTGCTCTCTTGTACCCGAAAACACCGCTGTGGAACATCATCCATTCGTGCGGGAAAGTACCTACGGGGATCAGGTTGTACTTCATGGCGAACAGGACGTTGGATGTTCCCGCACAGAATTTGGGACATTTTTCTTTCAGGCGGGCTACAACCTTCTCGTGCAAGTCGGAAGAGAAGCGCCTGCGGGTGCCGAATTCGGAGAAAACAAGGGCGTTCTCGTTGGCAATGGCAATCTTGGCATCCAGCCTGTCCATTGCGGTCTTAAGGTCGGCTTTGACACCGAGCCTGCGGTTCCTGAGTTCGGCCACTACAGCCAGAATAGGCACCTCGTAAAGTGTGACTTTGTAAAGCAGGTCGGTCACGTCAATCTTCAAATGCCCTTCTTCGTCAAGCCTGCAGTCAATCTTGTCGGCCTCGAAGCGGAATCCCCTGAGCCACTCCCAGTAATTACGGTGTATATAACGGATGTGGGAAGTTACGTATTCAAACTCTTCATCACTCAAGGAGAGTGACGCCATGTTAGAAAGTTCCTGCTTAAGCTGCTGCAGGAAGGCGTCATCGTAAACTTCAGCTGCGCGATCGTTGAAGGTGAATGTTCCTTCAGCCAGCGGGAATAGCTGGAAATAGGCGTTCGACGTTGAGAATTTGTAAAGGTCGGTGTCGAGAATGCTGAGTATCATTTCTTAGTGTTTAAAAACCAAAGGATAAAAGTTGCATCAGTACTTGAAACTGCTGCCGCCGACGAATTCGCGGAGCAGGGAAGTAGGAGGAATTTCACGGTCGCTGACGGGCGTGAAATAGCTCAGGAACTTCAGCAGGCGGTTTGCCTCGCTGTACTCGGGGCAGTTGCGTGGCACGGTGGCGAGAATCTGCTCGGCATGCAGACGTATGACAGCAAACTCTACCAAATATGCCGAATTGAACAGCACGTCTGCGCTCTCTTGGAAAGGATAAATCCACTTGACTTCGGCGCGGCGTACGTTGGGCCAGTTGCTGATGGTCTCGCGGGCGCTGAAAGCCCCTTTGTTGTAGTCGCGGACGATACGTCTCAAGAGGCGGTTGTCGCTGGTGGGAATGCAGTTATGGTCGTCCAGCGAGATACTGACTATGGTGTTTATGAAGATGCGGAACTTGGCATTGTCCGGTATAAGTTCCGTGAGCGCCGGATTGAGGGCGTGAATGCCTTCTACCAGCAGAATGGAGCCGGGTTCGAGCTTGAGCTTCTTGCCGTTGTACTCGCGCAGACCGGTTACGAAGTTGTATTCCGGCACTTGCACTTCCTCACCGTTGATCAGCCTCACGAGGTCGTTCTGCATTGCTTCATGGTCAACGGTATCGAAGTTGTCGAAATCGAACGATCCGTCGGGGAACCGGGGCGTGTCAAGGCGGTTTACAAAATAGTCGTCGGTCGATACCGACTGGGGCCGGAGTCCGCAGGCCAGCAACTGAGTGCTCAGGCGCTTTGTTATGGTAGTCTTGCCGCTACTGCTCGGCCCGGTTATCAGCACCAGGCGCAGCGCTCCGCAGCGGTATCGGCGTTCTATCTCTTCGGCAATCTGTACTACTTTCTTTTCCTGGAGAGCTTCGGCTACCTGGATCAGCTCGCCGGCGTGCCCTTTAAGGCAGGCGTGGTTCACATCTCCCACATTGTCGAGGTTCATTATGGCATTCCACCTGAGGCTCTCGCGGAAAACCTCGTAAGTCTTGGGCTGAGGCTCGAACACAGTGAGCTTTTCGGGCGCGTGGCGGTCGGGTACACGCAACAGCATGCCGTCTTGGTACTGTGAAAGGTCCCAAACCTTGAGAAAGCCGGCCGAAGGGACAAGCGCATCGTAGTAATAGTCGGGAGTGCCTTCCAGAGTGTGGTAGCGGATATAGGTCTGGCCACTGGTTTCCAGGAGCTTCACTTTGTCGGAGTAACCCATGGAACGGAACAACTCTATGGCGTCTTCGGTCCTGACTTCAACCCGTTTGAACGGGGCGTCTCCCTTGACTATCTCGCGCATGCGGCAGCGGATCAATTCAACGTCTTCCGATGTGACGGGAGATCCTTTCTGAAGAGTGCAAAAATAACCTTTCGAGATGGGACGGCGCATCTTGAGCTTGCTGTCGGGGAAAACGTCGCGCGTGGCTTTGCTGAGCAAGAAGCATAGCGACCGGCAGTAAGCGCTGCGTCCGGCATAAGAGCGGTAATCGAGGAATTCAACATCTCGGTTGTTGAAAGCGCGATATTTGAGCCCTTGGGTAACATTGTTGACTTTGGCACACAAAACATCGTAAGGGCGTTCAAAATCAAAGCGCGGCAGCATTTCTGCAAGAGTGGTGCCCTCCTGGAACTCCTGGCTGGTACCGGTATTTTTGCAATATATCTTCAGCATACTTCACAAAAATAGCAAAAATTGCTTAATTTTGTTGCAAATTATATCTACTATGAGTGAAGTGCATTTGATAGACCATCCGATGATTCAGCACAAGCTGAGCATTATGCGCGAAAAGGAGACGGGCTCCAAGGATTTCCGTCAATTGTTGAAAGAAATATCCCTGCTTATGGGATATGAAATCACGAGGGATCTGCCCCTTACTGACCTGGAGATTGAAACCCCTATCAGCAAAATGACGGCAAGCCGCGTTCTGGGACGTAAACTTGCCATCGTGCCCATCTTGAGGGCCGGACTCGGCATGGTGGACGGACTGCTTGACCTTGTTCCCGTTGCAAAGGTAGGACATATCGGTCTGTACCGGGACGAAAAGACTCATAAGCCCGTTGTTTATTACTGCAAACTCCCCGAGGATATCCAGGAGCGTCTGGTTATTGTCACCGACCCTATGCTTGCAACCGGCGGCAGTTCTTGCGACGCGCTTGATATGCTTAAGGAGCGTGGTTGCACCAACATAAAGTTGATGTGTCTGGTGGCGGCTCCTGAGGGCATTGCAAAAGTCCAGGAATTGCACCCCGACGTGGACATCTACGTTGCGGCCATTGACGAACGGCTTAACGATAACGCCTACATCGTTCCCGGTTTGGGAGATGCAGGCGACCGTATCTTCGGAACCAAATAAAAAATAAGCAGCCGTTCAGGCTGCTTATTTTTTATCTTATATCCCTTGCCGAGACTTTGCTCATATTGTCCAGCAAGTCGGCGTTGGTTTTGAATTCATCCATCAGCTGGAGCATGAAATTCATGGCTTCCAGCGGGTTCATGTCTGCAAGCAGCTTGCGCAGGATCCAGATGCGGTTGGCGCTGGCCCTGTCGAGCAGCAGGTCGTCACGGCGGGTGCCGGAAAGCACTATGTTCACCGAAGGGAATATTCTGCGGTTGGAGAGGCTCCTGTCGAGCTGAAGTTCCATATTGCCGGTGCCTTTGAATTCCTCGAAGATCACGTCGTCCATCTTGGAACCGGTTTCGGTAAGCGCGGTGGCCAGGATGGTGAGTGAACCTCCGCCCTCGATGTTACGGGCAGCGCCGAAGAAGCGCTTGGGCTTCTGGAGTGCGTTGGCGTCCACACCGCCGGTGAGCACCTTGCCGGATGCGGGCTGTACGGTGTTGTATGCACGTGCCAGACGGGTAATGGAATCAAGAAGAATCACTACGTCGTGCCCGCACTCGACCAGGCGGCGGGCCTTTTCAAGTACCATGTTGGCAACTTTGACGTGATGCTCCGCGGGCTCGTCAAATGTGGAAGCCACAACCTCCGCCTTGACGCTGCGCTCCATGTCGGTGACCTCTTCGGGGCGCTCGTCGATGAGAAGCACGATTTCGTACACCTCGGGATGATTGTCGGCGATGGCGTTGGCAATGCTCTTGAGCAGCATGGTCTTACCCGTTTTGGGCTGAGCCACTATAAGACCGCGCTGGCCCTTGCCGATAGGGGAGAACATATCGACGATGCGGCAGCTCGGGTCGGTTGCGTGCCCGCGGCCCAGGAGATTGAATTTCTCGTCAGGGAAGAGGGGAGTCAGGAAGTCAAAAGGTACGCGGTCGCGGATGAACTCCGGAGTGCGGCCGTTTACATATTTGATTTTGACCAGGGGAAAGTACTTGTCTCCCTCGCGGGGAGGGCGTATTTCTCCGGTAACGGTGTCGCCGGGTTTGAGAGCGTTGTATTTAATCTGCTGCTGGGAGACATAGATATCGTCCGGGGAGTTGAGGTAGTTGTAGTCGGATGAGCGGAGGAATCCGTAGCCGTCCGGCATTATTTCCAACACTCCGGTGGCCTCGACAGTGCCTTCGAATTCGGGTACGCGCGGCTTGACGTGAGGCTGAGGCTGCTGTTTGGGCTGCTGGGGGTTCTGGCCTCCGTTCTGCCCTTTCTCCTGGCGATGATGGCCCTGTGCGGGTGCGTTCTGGACAGGCTGAGCCTGAGCCTGTGGCTGTGGCTGGGGCTGAGGGACCTGGGGTGCGGGAGCGGCTTCTTGAGATTTGGCCTCCACTTTTTTGTTGGCGTTCTCGGCAGGCTGCTCCGCCTTGGTTTTGCGGGGACGGCCGCGCTTGGGCTTTTCGGTGGGCACAGCTTCTTTGGCCGGTGCTTCTGAAACCTTTGGAGTCTTTGCACTCTTAGGGCTCTCCGGGGCCTTGGCCGCGGCCTTCGGAGCCTCCTTGGGAGCCTCCTTGGGAGCCTCGGCTGTTTCTGCTTTTACTTTGCGGGGGCGGCCGCGCTTGGGCTTATCGGGGATAGGTTTCTGCGACTCCGCCCTTGCCTCGGCGTCGAGAATGCCGAATATCAGATCCTCATCGGAGGTCTTTTTGCTGAATTTTACGTTGTTGTCTTTTGAAAGGTTCTCGAGCTGTTCACGGTTCATGCTTTTGAGCTCGGTCAAACTATGTGTCATAAAAAGAAGATTAAAACGACGGGGCCGGAATGGCCGGGTGCGTTAGTTTTGATGTGCAAATATAATAAATTCCTTTAAAATTCCCATATTTGCATTATGAAAAAAATATTAGTGTTTTCAGCAAAAGCTTTGGCATCACTTTTCCCCGCGCTGCTGATAATAATATGTGTCTTTTCAGTCTCTCCTATCTACAATTTCAGCACTCCGCAACCGTTCTCCGGACCTGATATCTATAACCCTTATTCCGGACTGGATACAACCGCCCGCTGGCTTCGGGCCAATTTCCACACGCATACGCGCGTGGATAATATCTTAAACGAATGTCCCGAGTATCCCGATGTGGTTTATAATGACTACAAGCGGCTGGGTTACGATATTCTTACTTTCTCGAACCATAATCAGCTCACTGTACATCCCTTTGACTCTACACTGCAGGTGAACGTATATGAGCACGGATACAGCATCTTCAAGTTCCATAAGCTGGTGTTCAATCCGAGCCGTATGGTTTTGTACGATCATATTCTCCCTCTGTTCGTATCACAAAAGCAGTGGCAGTACGATTACCTGTCGTGCAATGCTGACTTTATAGTCATGAACCATCCCGACCGCACGCTGCATACTACAACGCGTTCGATGCGCTTGCTCTCGGGTTATCGCTTTATGGAGGCCGACAGTGGAAACGGCACCGACCTGCTTCATTGGGACGAGGCTCTCAGCGCGGGCCACTATTCTCACTGCCTGATCAACGACGACTGCCACGATTCCGGCAATCACCGCAAAATCGCCCGCCGGTGCAACTGGCTGCAGGCGCCCTCGGCACAGTACGAAGATTTTAAACCGGCGCTGCTGAAAGGATGTTTCTATTCAATGCGCATACCCGATTTCGGCGACGGCGACTGGGATGTCAAGTATTCTGAAAACGCCAGTCTTCCGGGCATTTCGAACATTGGCCTGAAAGGAGATACGACGTTCATCCACCTGTCTGCCCCTGCCCGCATAGAGGCTTGGGGACAAGACCACAGCCTGCTGGCACAGAAGGAGGGGAGTGAGCTCGAGTATGTGATGCAGCCTTCCGACAGCTATGTGCATTTTACGGCTTATTTCGACAACGGTGTGGTGATTTACACCAATGCATTCGCCCGGTTCGACAGTAGCAAAGCGGCGAGCCCTTATAAGGACGCGCCGCACAGTGTAAACTATTTGCTGACAGTCTTATTCAACCTCTGCCTTATTGCCGTCATCTGGCTCTGCCTCATTGCCACCGGAAGGCTCTTTTCGCACAAAAAACTGAAAGCCTGACCGCCTGTACAGGAATTCCGCATCGGGGGCATCTTCCTTAATGCGCTCAACGTGCTCGGGAATATCCTTTACCACAAAGTAGCACGGCTTGTCCAGGGGGGCTTTGCTGAGCCATTCAAAATCTTCGCAAGTATTTTCCGGCTGCCTGCCGGTATAGAAATACTGCGCGTAGCTTTTGAAATAAGCCGGCTGGACATAGCAGTCCTCGCCCTGGCGTTCGATATAAAAGTCAACTGCCGATGCCTGGCTGTATTTTTCTACCTCGGGAACGGCGCAAAGTATTGCAGTCATTGCAAATAAGAGGTTGCCGGCCGCGAGCGGAATAAAGTCCGAAGTCTTGCGCTTCTTGCTGAAACGTATGCAAAACCACACGGTACAAGCGATGAGGATCAGCCCGACGAATGGCTCGAACCCCTTCCATTCGCTGCTCGCTTCCATGCAGCTTACGGCAAACGGATCGTCCACCAGCGGAACAATAAGATGCTTGAAATGGTCAAACAGAGTAAGACCGGTGAGTACGATTCCGTAAAATGCGGCTGTGGCGATGAGCAGCGCCCGGTGCCACCAGCTGAACTTTATCTTGCCGTCCATCATGCGGGCCGCTGCCCACGCTCCCAGGAAAGTGATAGGGAAGTAGCAGAACGACGAGTAGTGAACTATCTTGGTGCGTACTATAGTAAACAGAATCAAGACCACCCAGAGCGAAGTCATCATCCATCTGAAAAGCCCTGCGGTCCTGCTGTCCTCCTCGCCCTGGAGAGGCTTGCGTTTTAATGACGAAAGCGCCAGGAAAGATGCCGGCGTTACCCCGAACAACAGTATCACGAAGTGGTACAGAAGGAATCCGCCATGTCCGGCGTCCTTGGTCTCGAACAGACGTATCTGGTAATCGATGAAATCTTTAATGACTTCGGAGTGCCCGCTTGCCGCCAGTGCGATGAACCAGGCGCCACCTGCAAGGGCGAGCATAGCTACATATACAGCTACGTCTTTCCACTTGAAGTCAAGACGGAACTTCCTGAAAGCGAGCCATACGAAAAAAGTCAGCGCGAATATCAGAAAGCCCACCGGACCTTTGGTGAGCACTGCAAGCCCGGTAAACAGGCCGCTGAGAGCTGCGTGCCTTGTGCGGAGGCCGGCGGCTCCCTCGTCGGTATAGCGGGAGAAAAAGTAAATGCCCAGAAAAATGAAATAATTGAACCAGGGATCGATGATGCCGGACTTGAAATAGAAGAAGGGGAGGAAAGAGATCGCATAAAGACCGGCCCACAGAATGCCAAATCGGGTGTCCTCGGTCTTGTATCCTATGTGGAAAAGAGTGAGCAGGGTTATGATGCCCATAACTGCATTAGGAAAGCGGGCGGCAAATTCACCTATTCCGAACACTTTCATGCTCAAAGCCTGCATCCAGATAAACAGGGGCGGTTTTTCCCAGAAAGATTCGAAATTGATCTGCACATTGAACCAATCGCCCGTCAGAATCATCTCGCGGGCCGATTCTGCAAAGTTTATCTCGTCCCAGTCGAACAGGCGCACTCCTCCTATCCCGGTCACGAAGAGCAAGGCTCCCAGGACTATTATGCAGAGGTCGATGAGTAAGATTCTGTGTTTCATTTGCTTCTGAAGAGAATCAATTTTTTGGCCGCAAAGTTCCAGACGAACACAATCACGGTGGTGATGATTTTAGATACCATATAGTGCAGGCTGGCTTTTCCGGTAAAGAGCCACATCAGGGCCTCGGTAAGGCCAAGTCCGCAGATGCCTATAAGAACGAAGATCAGTATTTCGGCGCTGCGGTTTTTCAGGCTGCGTTTGTCGAATACCCACAGGATGCTGAACAGATAAGTTATCAGAAGGCCGACGGAGAAGGCTATTGCGGTCCACAGCAGAAGATGCTGTTTCCCGAAGCTCTCGGTGAGCAAGGCCAGCAAGCCGGCATCCACCAAAAAGGCGGTTCCGCCCGAAATCAGGTAGCGGAAGGCTTGTATGCGTATGTCGGGGCTTTTGTGAAGGAAAAGCTGTCTGATAAAACTCTTTAGCGTCATTTGGCAGGGAATAGCTTGGAGCGCATCAGGTGCCACTTGCAAAGCCTGTACACGAGCGATACCCTCAGGACGCCGAAGCCGTAAATGGTACTGCGCTTGAGGTTGATGGATGAAGCGTCGTCGAAATACTTGGTGGGGCAGGTAACCTCGCCGATTTCATACCCGGCCCAGAATATCTGGGCGGCCATCTCGTTGTCGAGAATGAAATCGTCGGAGCAAGCATTGTAGTCAACTTTGCGCAGCACATCGGCGCTGAAGGCACGGTAGCCGGTGTGATACTCCGAGAGTTTCTGGTTTATGAGTACATTCTGCGTGAATGTAAGGAAACGGTTGGCGATGTACTTGATGATGGGCATGCCGCCTTTGAGGGCTCCTTTACCCAGAATGCGGGATCCGAAAACCACCGGATAAACGTCGTTGGCGATAATATATGCCATAGCTTCTATGAGCTTGGGCGTATATTGGTAGTCGGGATGAAGCATTATCACAATGTCGGCGCCAAGCTCAAGGGCACGGTTGTAGCAGGTCTTCTGATTGCCGCCGTAGCCCCTGTTCTTCGGGTGGATGAGCACCTCTTTGATGCCCAGTTCGCGGGCCTTCTCGACGGTGCCGTCGCGGCTGCAGTCGTCGGTCAGTATCACTTCGTCCACTATTTCCCTCGGAATCTCGGCGTACGTCTGCTCAAGTGTCTTTTCGGCGTTGTATGCCGGCATTACTACAATTATCTTCTTGCCGTGTATCATTTGTGCTGAATATCATCTGTTATCCCAGTAGCTGCTGCTCTTCTTCAGCTGGAGAATGTCGGCCAGGGCCGCCGCGTTGGCGGCGATACGGAACTGGTACGACGCCCAGTTGCCCGTAGGCACCCAGGATACCGAAATGTTGAAGCAGTGCAGGTCGTAGGTGAAACTGAACTGGGTTGTAGTTATCTTCATCGCCTTCAAGTCGAAGCCGCTGCTGGCAGTTATGTTCAAGCGCGGCGTGAGCCGCAGGTTGCCGTTGGCCTGAAGGGTCTGGGTGATGTTGTTATGCGGTGTAAGCTTGCCCTCTTCCATCTTGTACTGGCGGCTGAGGCTGAAGGAGTAACTCAGGCTCAGCGACCACGGGACATTGGGGTTGGTGTAATAGAGCCATCCTCCCGGGATGAATTCGCCCGTCACAGGATGATAGAAATACCGTTGGTAATAGCTGGCGGCTCCGTTAATTGTGGAGCCTCCTTCGCGGCCGTTGTTGTTGGGGTCTTTATTGCCGTCGTTTCCTTTGATGGAGCCATCTCCCGAGATGGAATACGATGCCGATGCGGATATGTTGTTAAGCCTCAGCAGGCCCTGCCCCTGGGTAATGGCAAACTTGCCTATTCTCGTGCCCGTGGGCCCGAGGGCGTAAGGGTCGAAACTGGCGCTGCTGCTGATGGAAATCTTGTTGAAGAGCGATGTCGACATCGACAGGTTGACGGTGTTCATCTTCAAACTGTCGGCCAGGAAATTGTATCCTGTACTGATGTTCAGCTGGTCGATGAGCTTGACTTTCTTAGAGCCGCCTCCGGTGGTGTCGGCAAAGTCGCGTACCTTGGCTTCGAGGTTGTTTCCGATGGCGAGCGTAGCAGTAGCCGAACGTCCTTTGCCCGGCGGACTGTACACCTGCCCCTGGTAGATGTTGTAGTCGTATGTCTGCTCTTTACCATGCACGTCGGTGTATTTCAAGCTCCTGTAGCCGTTTGCCGCAGTACCGAGTTCAGGGCTGAAACTCATCGACAGGGACGGAGAGATAACGTGCCTGATGGCTTGTATTTTCCGGTATGATCCGAATTGGAACAGACCGTAAATACGCGTGGTCATGGCCACTGAACCTGAATACTGCTGAGTGACTCCGAAGGTGTTGAACTGCGAACTTGGCTGCTCCTCGACCTTGTCGGTGTCGGGGTTGTAGGCATATTCCCGCTTGCGGAACATCCAGTTCATGCCGTAGTTGAACGAGGGGTTTATGTTCAGGTACTTGAACAGCTGGAAGTTGGGCAGGCCTATGTTGAAATTGTGCGTCATGCCGTTCTGGAAGCGGTCCAGAAAGCCCTCCTGCCCGAATTCCGACGCCTTGAAGTTGATCTTGTTCTGGAGCGTGGTGTTGTAGCCCAGCGAGAATTTCTCGTAAAAGCGCTCTTTGCCCACCCTGACCTTGCGTTTGAAAGGGTAGAAGGTGCTGACCGAGAATGTCACGTTAGGCAGGGTGAATGCGTACGAAGAGTCTCGCGAACTCTGGGAATGCAATGCGTTGACGCTTAAGTTGAACTTGCCGTTCCAGTTCTTTGAATAAGAAACCGAGGATGATATCTGGTTCTGCAATGCTTCGTTGACCGAGCGGGAGTTGAAACGGCTGTTCGACGGCGAGGAAAAGTTAACCGATGCGTTGAATGACGTTCCGGGATGCGCCTTGGAGTCCTGGGTGTGGGACCACTTGACCGCAAAGTTGCTGTATTCCTGAAAATCGGGGGTGTCAGGCTCGCCCGTCTGGTCGTGGGAGTAGGTGAATCCGAAATTACCGTTGAACTTGTATTTCACCATGTACCGGGAGTTGACGTTTACGGCCCAGGAGCCCAGGGTGAAATAATCTCCGGTGACTGACAGGTCGAGATAATCTCCGAACACAAAGTACATACCGGCGTCTTTCATGTAGAAGCCTCGGGCGTTTTCTTCTCCGAAGTTGGGCATCAGCAGGCCCGTGGCCCGTTCGGGACGCTTGGGGATGAAACCGAAGGGGAGACCTACGAACGGCAGCTTGACGTCTTCCACCACAAGGTATGCAGGCCCGAAAACCGTCTTCTGGCTCGGCTCGGTCATTACTTTTGCCGATGTAAGTGCTAGGTAGTAATGCGGATGGTCGAGGTCGCATACCGTGTACTTTCCGTCGGTCATGTTGATACTCCTGTCGGGCATCATCTTAACCTTGCCGCCGTGCAGCAGCGCGCTTTCTTCGGTGGTAAGGATGTTCTTGATGGACGATTTCTTGGTCTCGAAGTTGTACTTGACTTCGTCCATGTTGTAGGTCTTGCCGCCTTGGGTCATAACGGGGCGTCCGACCCATTCGCCGGCAAGGGAGTCGTAAATGCCACGCGCGAAGACGGTGCCCGTCTTCATGTTGTACTGCATATAGGCGGCGGTGAGTTTCATGTCTTGATACTCGACCGTTACGTCGCCATAGTAGTAAATCATGCGCTGGCCGTCGGTAAAAACTTCGACGATGGAGTCTTTTGCTGATGAGAACGCCGGCATCTCGAGCGAACTCTTGCTCCGCAGGGCGGCGGAATCTATGCGGTGCAGCGAATCGGCCACGTGAATGGAATCCCTTCGGGCAAGTTCCGCCGAATCAAGGACGGTCTCACGGGACGTTTTCGGCACGGCATTGCTGAAAACCCTGCGCGCACCGCGCCGCCCGGCATTCTGGGCAGGTACGATGTTTGCCGTAAGGGTTAACAGCAACAAAACCGAAACAATTCGCTGTAGTAATCTCAAATTACAATTAATTTGTTAAATTTGCGAAACGCAAAAATACTATTATTTTTTGAAACGTACAATTTACTTGCTTATAACCGTCCTTCTGACGTGCCTTTCCGCGAACGCCCAGACTCTCAAGCTTACCACTGTCTGCATCGACCCGGGACACGGCGGAAAGGACCCCGGATGTGTCAGTAAAGACGGTAAAACATACGAGAAGACTCTTACCCTCGATATCTCGAAGCGCTTCGCCGAAAAGATACGCGCCGGGTATCCTGGCGTAAAGGTGGTTTTGACCAGGGACACCGACAAGACTTTGAGCGTCGGAGCGAGGCCGGCCATCGCCAACAAGGTGGAGGCAGACCTTTTCATCTCGATCCATATCAATTCAGTCCCCAAGACTACTCCGAGCGGCTACTCGGTACACGTGTTGGGCAAGTCGTCCCAAAAAGACCGTGACTTGTTTGCGTACAATATGGACATCTGCAAAAGGGAGAACTCCGTGATCCTTTTGGAAGATGATTACACTACCACTTATCAGGGGTTCGATCCTAATGACCCTGAATCATTTATATTCCTTCAGCTGATGCAGAACTCCAACTTGGAACAAAGCCTTGAATTTGCCCAATTGGTGGCTGATAAAATGAAGGGAGGCCCTATCCCAACCAACCGCGGAGTGTCGCAAGATCCTTTCCTCGTGCTGTGGAAAACCGCCATGCCGGCAGTGCTGATCGAAATAGGTTTCCTGTCCAACAGTTCCGACCTTGCAGCCCTTAGAAGCGCCTCCAACAGAGACAAGATTGCTACCCGCCTCTTCAATGCATTCAAGGAGTATAAGACGCGTTACGACGGCAGCCTCTCTCTGGATGTCGAGGTCGAGGGCGAGGGAGAAGCCGCGCCGAAGCCTGCTCAGCAGGATGCCGGTGAACCCGAAACGCAGGGAAGCGTTCAGTACGGGATCCAGATATTTGCCGGTTCAAAACTTTTGGACAAAAAAGACAAGTCGTTTATGGGATACGAACCCCGCATTGTCAAGTCCGGTAAACTCTATAAATATGTTATAGCGGTAGAAGCTTCGGCGGGGGAGGCGAAGGCCCATCTTGGTGAAATCCGCAAAAAATATCCTGATTCTTTTCTTGTGAAAATTGAGGGGGAAACGGTCTCTCTTGTTAAATAACTCGCGGGGCGATTTTAATTTTTTATTTTGTATACGCATTTACAACGGCGCTTTTCCTTAAAATCGATAATTTTAAACAATTTAAAATTGTAACTTTAGTGAAATTAATATATTTAGACTCGCTCCTTTAATGTAACGCATTGGTTCTCAGTGGTTTCTAAATGATATGTAAGATTTGTTCTTCCATATTATTTAATGCTTAAAAAATTAAAAAACAATAGCATTTAGATTTTTTTTTAACTTTTTTTTCAACCAATTTTGCATTCGCTATCTGCCCTTTCTGGCGGATCGCAATCTTTAATGAACGAGAACGACAAACATATAAGTATCTGGAATCACTTCCTGCGGATTGTGGAGCAGATCGTGGAACCTCAAAAGTACACGACCTGGTTCAAGCCCGTAAGGCCCGTCTCCATGGTGGATTCGACCCTCACCGTGGAGGTGCCGTCGGATTTCTTCCGGGAGTATCTTGAGGCTACTTATCTGGATGTCATCAAAAAGACTCTCAAGCGGGTTATCGGTGCGGATGCAAAGTTGGTGTATCTGGTCAGGGCCGTCAGCGGCCAGCCTGCCATAGCCGTCCCCGCCGCAGCCGCCCTCGCCCCTGTCAACAGAGAAGTGAGTGTAAACATCAACCCCTCCGGCAATACCAATCCATTCGTATATCCCGGCATACAGAAGATTCAGATCAATCCTAAACTGAACCCTGTTTATTGTTTCACCAACTTCATCGTAGGCGAGTGCAACAAGATGGGATATACTGCGGGCTCTGCCATATCCGCCGCTCCCGGCAAGACGTCATTCAATCCGCTGTTTATCTTCGGCGGTCCCGGCCTCGGCAAGACCCATCTCGCCCAGGCTATAGGTATTGCCATCCACGAGAAGTTCCCCGAACTCATAGTCCTGTATGTCGGGGGGCACGAGTTCAAGACTCAGTATATGGATGCCGTCAACGTGCGTAACAAACTGACGGACTTCCTTAGCTTCTACAAGAAGATCGACGTTCTCATCGTGGACGATATCCAGGACCTTCAGGGCCCCGGTACCCAGAATGCGTTCTTCAACATTTTCAACCACCTCCACCAGAGCGGCAAACAGTTGATTTTCACTTCCGACCGTCCGCCGGTGGATCTGCAGAATTTCGAGGACAGGCTTCTTTCGCGTTTCAAATGGGGCCTTTCCGTCGAGTTGTTGCACCCCGACTACAACACTCGCCTTCAGATGCTCAAGTCTTTGTGCGTACGCGAGGGCGTAACTATAGGTGATGATGTGCTTGAGTATCTTGCCTCGCATATCAAGACCAACTTCAGGGAGTTGGAAGGTGCGTTCCTGTCGGTTATGGCATACGCTACCGCCATGCACGCCGAGAATTCAGTCGAGCTCGCCGCCAAGGTTACCGACAAGATAGTGAATTCTTCCGTCAGGGAGATAAGCATAGGCACGGTTCAGTCGGCAGTGTGCGATTATTTCAACATCACTCCCGAGGAGCTTGTATCCAAGTCGCGCAAGCGCCAGATTGTACAGGCGCGCCAGATATCCATGTATCTGTGCCGCAACCTCATCAGCAACTGCTCGCTGTCCACTATCGGCGCCCAGACGGGCGGTAAGGATCACGCCACCGTGCTGCATTCCTGCAATATAGTGTCTGACCTCATGGCTACGGACCGTATGTTCAAGAAGTACGTATCCGACCTCGAGGCGCGCTTGATGCCCAACGAGTCATAATTCAACCGTTAAAAATATGCATTCAGAACACGTACTTGATATCTTCAAGGAAATAACACGTATCCCCCGCGAGTCTGGTCACGAGGGCCCTGTTACCGACTGGCTCTGCAATTGGGCAAAGGCCCGCTCGCTCTCCTGCAAAAGAGACGCTACCGGCAATGTGCTGATTACCCGCGAGGCGGCACCCGGCAAAGAGAATGTTCCGACTATAGTGCTTCAGGCCCATCAAGATATGGTGTGCGAGAAGAAGGCCGGCTTCAAGTTCGATTTCCGCAAGGATCCTATCCCGTATGTTATCAAAGACGGCTGGATGATTGCCGAGAACACTACCCTTGGGGCAGATGACGGCATAGGTATCGCCGCTGCGCTGGCTCTGCTTGAGGATGATGCTCCCACCGGACGCCTGGAGTGCCTGTTCACCATATCTGAAGAAACGGGAATGGACGGTGCAGAGGCACTGGAGGCCGGTTTCTTTGATGGCAAGACGCTTATCAACCTTGACTCCGAAGATGAAGGACAGCTTTTCATAGGCTGTGCTGGAGGTCTTAATACCAACATCAAATTCAGCGTCCGCAGATCCGCTCCCGAACAGAATGCCAAACTTCTTTGCTGTACCATCTCGGGAGGCATTGGAGGGCATAGTGGAGACGATATCAACAAGGGCCGTGCAAATACGGTGCAGCTTATGGCGCGCTTCCTTTATTCGCAGCTTGGCTCAGGCCTCAGGCTGGTGAGCATCGACGGCGGAGGAAAGCCCAATGCCATTGCCCGTGATTGCTCGGCGGTAGTATCGGTTTGCGATACGGCATCTTTCAAGAAGGCTTTCAAGGAGTTCGCCGCCGATATTAAAGAAGAGTTCCATGTGACCGATCCGGGGCTTGAATTTGATTGCGCCGCTGGACGTGGCGGATTGGATCCTGTCAGCCGTCCGGCTAGCGTCCGCATCATCACTTCGCTGTTCACCTCGCCTCACGGAGTCGAGGCCATGAGCCAGGATATACCCGGCCTGGTGCAGACTTCCACCAATCTTGCCAGCGTCCGCACTAGTAAAGGAGTTGTCGAGGTGGTAACCAGCCAGCGCAGTTCTGCCACCAGCGAGCGTCGCGCAATGGCTGCAAAGGTAAGGGCCAACTTCGAAGCCGCCGGGGCAAAGGTCCGTCATATGTATGAGTATCCCGGCTGGAATCCCGATGTGAACTCTCATATTCTTGCCTGCACGGTTGCAGCTTACCGCAAGCTCTTCTCCACCGAGCCGGAAGTAAAGGCAATCCATGCCGGACTGGAATGCGGTCTCTTCCTTCAGAAATTCCCCGGGCTGGACATGATTTCATTCGGCCCCACCCTTCGCGGCGTACATGCACCCGGCGAGAAGCTGGAGCTTTCGTCGATGGATAAATTCGTGGCCCTCCTTGAGGAGGTAGTTAGAAATTTCGAATAGGGTAGTATGCTGGTATCTCCTTCATTGCTCGCGGCCGATTTCCTTTCGCTCCGCACCGAGGTCGAACTTCTGAACAAGGGCGCCGACTGGATTCACCTGGACGTTATGGACGGGACTCTTGTCCCCAATATATCGTTCGGTTTCAGCGTGATAGACCCGATCTCGAAGATTGCCGCAAAGCCTATGGACACCCACCTGATGGTAGTGCATCCGGAACGCTGGTTCGAGAGGCTTGCCGCTGACGTGGTATCTTATGTGAGTTTTCACCTTGAGGCAGCCGGCAGGAGGACCTCCGCCCTGATCGGGCAAATTCACTCTTTGGGTATGAAAGCTGGGGTGGCCATCAATCCCGACATTGAGGTCAGCAAGCTTTTCCCGTATATCGGGAAGGCTGATTTCTTTTTGATTATGAGTGTGTTCGCAGGTTTTGGCGGACAAAAGTTCATATACGAAAGCCTTGACCGTATAGCCACGCTTCGCGCCGAAATTACAAGACGCGGATGTGAGGCTCTCATTGAGGTGGACGGCGGTGTTTCAGAGAGCAACGCGTCCGCCCTCAGGCAGTCCGGAGCAGATGTGCTGGTAGCAGGTAGTTCCGTTTTTCGTTCGGACGACCCGCTTGCCGCTATGGCTGCTCTCCGTCAAGCCTGAAAAGATACTTTTCAAATTCTTCTTGCAAAGACGATCTGCCGTTGCTTGTGTCCATCAGGGCAAAGCGGCGGCAGATTTTGGAAACAAGACCTTCGAGCTCCTTGACGGTATCGTAATGAATGCCGGTTAATTGTTTGAGGCTGACCGGATTGGGAAGCTCTTCTGGCCAGCGTTCCTCGTTCAGGTTGAGGCCTATTCCTATGATGCTGTGGCGTATCTGCTTGCCTTCCAGGATATTTTCGATGAGGATTCCGCAAATTTTCTTGTCGCCGACCCAAATGTCGTTGGGCCATTTGATACGGGCTTCGACACCCTTTTCCAGCAGATAGTCGCGCAGGCCCAGGGTGGTGGCGCAGGTGATGAGCAGCATATCGTCGGTTACAAGGTCCCGGGGGTTGAAAAGCATGCTGAAAGTGAGGTTAAGCCCCTTGGTAGAATACCATGTGTGAGTGCCCTGGCCCCTTCCCGCCGTTTGCTCCACTGTTGCTATCACTGACATATTGTCACACTCCCCGATCCTGTCCCTGAGCGTCCTGTTAGTGGATTCTGCTGTATCTAACCATATTATATGTGGGGAGCTTTGGCTTGGTGTCATTTTTGTTGTATATTTGCGCTGCAAAAATATCATAAAATGCCAGAAAATCAAAACAAAGATAGGAAGCCCAAAGTGCGCATTGTCCGTATCAACCTCAGCTGGATTTTTTACCTGCTGCTGATTGTCAGTATAGGATGGATGCTCTTCAGCAACCGTTCCATGCCCGAAAAGGTGGAATGGGCTCAAGTTGAAGAAATGATCAAGGAGGGCGATGTCAAGGAGGTTAATTACGTCCGGAATGACTTCAGGGGTACGGTATCCCTGCGTCCCGAGTCGGTACAGAAATATAGCAAGTTGTTTCCCGGCGGAACTCCTCCCAAGAGTTCGCCCCAGTTCTTTTTCCTGACTTCAACCAAGTTCGATCCCGAAACTACCTTCTCGGCCCTCAATGATGAGTTGCCGCAGGAGTCGCGTGTCAAACTCATTATAGAGAATAACGAAAACATCTGGAGAGGCCTCCTGGAATGGCTTCCCCTGGTGGTCCTGGTGGTGCTGTGGATCTTCATGATGCGCGGCATGACACGCAACATGGGAGGCGGTGCCGGCGGAGCAGGCGGCATGAATCCGTTCAATGTGGGTAAGGCCAACGGCAAACTCGCCGACAAAGACAAAGTTAAGGTGACTTTCAAAGATGTCGCCGGCTTGTACGGAGCCAAGGAAGAAGTGATGGAGATTGTGGATTTCCTCCGCAACCCCAAGAAGTACACTGCTCTCGGCGGCAAGATTCCCAAGGGCGCTTTGCTCGTAGGCCCTCCCGGGACCGGAAAGACCTTGCTGGCCAAGGCTGTGGCAGGTGAGGCCGACGTGCCTTTCTTCAGCATCAGCGGCTCGGACTTCGTGGAGATGTTCGTGGGAGTCGGTGCTTCCAGGGTCAGGGATCTGTTCGCACAGGCCAAAGAAAAGGCTCCCTGCATTGTGTTCATCGACGAGATTGACGCAGTGGGCCGCGCCCGCGGAAAGAATGTAGGTTTCAGCAGCAACGACGAGAGGGAGAATACCCTTAACCAGCTCCTTACCGAGATGGATGGCTTCGGCACCAATTCCGGCGTCATAGTGCTTGCTGCGACCAACAGGGCCGACATACTTGACAAGGCGCTTATGAGGGCGGGGCGTTTCGACCGTCAGATACATGTCACCCTTCCCGATCTCAACGAGCGTAAGGAGATTTTCCAGGTTCATCTCAAGCCTCTCAAGCTGGCTTCCGATTTCGACCTTGACCTTATAGCCAAGAATACTCCCGGATTCTCCGGAGCCGATATAGCCAATGTCTGCAACGAAGCGGCCCTTACCGCCGCACGCAAGGGCAAGACGGATGTGAACAATCAGGATTTCTCCGATGCTGTGGACCGCGTGGTTGGCGGAATCGAAAGGAAGAAGACCATTATGTCGCCCCAGGAAAAGCGTATTACTGCTTTCCATGAGGCGGGACATGCGGTTGCAGGTTGGCTGCTGCCCGGTTGCGATCCTGTGCTCAAGGTATCGATTATACCCCGCGGACAGGCCCTCGGTCTCACCTGGAGCCTGCCGGACGAGAAGGTTATGGTCTCCAAGTCGGACCTTATGGATGAAATGTGCTGCCTGGTAGGCGGTAGAGTCGCCGAAGAGCTCGTCAACGATGGCGTACCTTGTACCGGTGCCCTGAACGACTTCGAGCGAATGACCAAAATCGCCTATGCCATGGTAACTTACTATGGAATGAGCGACAAAGTTGGTAATCTTTCGTTCTACGACTCCACGGGTGCAGGCGGATATGAGCTTACCAAGCCATACAGCGAGAAGACAGCCGAACTTATTGACGCCGAGGCCAAGGCCCTTGTGAACGAGGTCACTGCACGTACGCGTAAGATATTGACCGATAATTGGGATGGTCTTTCGCAGCTGGCAGGGCTCCTGATAGAGAAAGAGGTCATAATGGCCGAAGATATAGAAAGGATTTTCGGCCCCAAGGCCGGCAAGCACGGAGAAGAGAGGCTTAAGAAAGACGATGAATAATTTCCTTGTAAGAACGATCGCAGGGGCAGTGTTCCTGGCGCTGATGGTGTGCGGAATGTTGTTCCATCCGCTGGCCTTCGGCGTTTTGTTTCTGGTGGCCATGTACATGGCAATGAGGGAATTCCTTCATATCACCCTAGGAGAGCGTTATATCCTGCAGCAAAAACTTGCTATCCTGTCTGCCGCCGTAGCTTTCATCGTTTGCATGTGCTGCTGCTTCTACGGCCTGGAAGTCAGGTTCCTCTCGCTTGCTCTCATACCGCTTTTTGCTCTTGCGCTTTCGGTTGTGCTATCCCGCTCGCACGATACTGTCGAGGATGTGGCAATGCCGTATATGTCGATACTCTACGTCGGCATGCCTTTCTGCCTCATGCCGCTCATGGTGTCGGAAGGAGGGGAGTTCGACGGTATGCGCCTGCTGGTGTTCTTCATCATCATCTGGTGTTCCGATGTAGGTGCATATTCGCTTGGAACCTTATTCGGGCAAAAACCGGATTCGCGTAAGTTGGCACCTGCTATCTCACCGAAAAAATCGTGGTGGGGCTTCTGGGGCGGCATAGCTATGGCTGTGCTCGGAGCGTTTATCCTTTACCTTGTGGGATGGATGGATTACCCTCTGGTTCACTGCCTCATTCTTGGCGCCCTTGTGGCTGTTACAGGCGTGTGCGGCGACTTGTTCGAGAGCGTATGGAAGCGCCGCTATGGCTTCAAAGACTCCGGCAACTGCATTCCCGGACACGGCGGAATGCTTGACCGCTTTGACAGTTCGCTCTTTGCAATCCCGTCGGTATTCGTGTATCTTGCCCTGTCCGGACTTCTATGAGGCTTGACAAGAACACCTACGGAACGGTGTTGCTGGTATATGTCTTGAGCGTCGTTCTGGCTATTCTTTTGTTCCGTTTCGTGCAAACGGCATGGCTGGTTTGGCCGCTTGCTGCCTTGCTGCTGTGCTTCTGCTTATGGCAGACTTATTTTCATATGGTACCCGACCGCACGGGGGCCGGTTCTTCTTCGTTGGTTTCGTCGGTTGCCGACGGCAAGGTGGTACGCATCGGTAAGGCTTTTGAAACCTGCTACTTGTGCAGGGAGTGCCAGGTAGTGTCCGTTTACATGGACTTCTGGGATATGCACGCCAATTTCTGGCCTGTCACGGGAAGCGTTTCTTATACTATGTATCATCCGGGCGAGCATTTCCTGGCTTTCAAGCCCAAGGCTTCGGAAGAGAACGAGCACACTTGTACATGCATCCGTACGCCCGGCGGCAAGGATGTGTTCTTCAAGCAACTGGCAGGAGGGTTTGCACGCCGTATAGTTTGTTATGCCCGGGAAGGACTGGACGTTACTGCCGGAGAACAGTGCGGTATTATTAAGTTCGGGTCACGAATAGATATTTATCTCCCGCTGGATGCGGAGATTCTGGTAGAGAAAGGGCAGTACGTCCGTGCATGCGAAACAATAATAGCCAGGCTCTAGGGCCCGGCTATTATTGTTCAGGGATGCGGCCAGACTACCTGTGAGCCGGGCGGAGCAAGTCCATAACCGTCTTTACCGGATTGAAAGTCTCGGCAGGGACCTCCACGAATAGGGTGTTCCAGTCCGACATGGATCCGTTCCAGAGGCCGGGAAGTTCCAGCGCCTTGAGAGGACGTCCTTCGTAGCTCTTGCTGCTTATGAATCCTGTTTCTTCATCGACGTAATCGGGCAGGTTGAATTTCTCCCCCTTATAGTCGAGCAGGCAGCAGACCAGGTCGACAGGATTGAAATGCGTAGCCGCCTTGAGGGCTGCAACTGCAGCAGGATCGTCGGGATTGATTTGCGCTCCTTCAAGAATCTGCAGGGAAGTACTGCCGTCGGCTGCGCGTACAATGAAAGGACCGCCGCCGGGTTCTCCCTCGTTCTTGACCATTCCGCACACACGTATGGGGCGGTTGAGCTTTGCCCTCAGAGCCTCGGCGCGGTCGCGGGAATCCTTTGCCGGAGGCATTTCGATGCAGAGTTCATCGCGAAGGAATCCTTCGATCTCGTTACAGAGTTCCTGACACTCGGGGGTCGCGAACGGATCGTCCTGATTCATGTTGTTGGCAGGAATGTACATGAAGTCGGCGATGTTCTTGCGCACCTCGGTAAGCTGGTCGAGGGTGTAGAGATAGTCGAAAATGCGGTCGCGCAGCTCGAGGGCGCGGCCGATAAGGACCTTCTTCCACTTGTATGTAATGGGCTGCATGCGCTCTACGCACACGTTGTCGATGTTCTTGATGGATACCAGTTCCTCTTTGACGTTGTTCAGATTGTAGATGAGTGCGCCGTGCCCTGCAGGACGGAAGAGTGGAGTACCGTCGGCCTTGAGGAATGGCTTGCCGTCGGGCGTGGCGGCCACGGTGTCGGTGGCTTTGTCCTGGTAGGTGAATTCTACGTTGTACTTTACTCCGTAACGCTCTTCATACTTGGCCTTGATATCCGAGAGGGCCGCTTCGAACAGCTCGCGGTGCTCGGGCGAGATGGTAACAACTATGTTCACGCTTCCGTCGGAATTGCGCATATATGCCTGGCCTTCAACGAAATGCTCGGCAAGAGCGGTGCGGACTTCGTCGGGGTAGCGGTGAAACTTCAGCACGCCTTTGGGCTTTTTCCCGTAGCCGAGGCCTTCTTCGCCCAGCAGCTTGCGAGCAGCGGTACGAGGGTCGTAAGGAGCCGTGCCGAATACGGCGGGGTCGTAGAATGCAAAATTCTCCAGCTCGGAAGCAAGCTTGCGGACTGCGTCGTTCTCAGTCTCCTCACCTGCAAAAATGTCTTTAAACATTCTGGAAGCTGCTCCTGATGCAGGAACGAATTTGCAGCGCCCTTCGGTCTGGATGGTGTCGGCAGAAGCTTCGGCGCGTGCCGCCTGCTCGGGAGTCAGTACTTCAATCCCGCGACCGGGAGTGGCGGGGGCGACGATATCGAGCCAGGGAAAACCCTTCTTGATGCGCTCGAGTTCGGCGTTAATCTTAATGTTGTCCATATGTGTGTCAGTCTATAAAAAATTCTCTTCTGTAGCGGTAGTTCTCCCTGAGTGATTCAAACTCGTCGGGATGTACACGGAACATGAAGTCGTCCGTGAAAATAGGGTAGTTGTATTGCAGGGTAGAAGCTATCTGTCCCTCGCTAAGGCCTCTCAAGTCGAGCTTGACAGCGTCTTTCGGCTCGTCTCCCGGGTTGGGGAAGAACTCGAAAAGATCCTTTATCCCGAAATAGCGCGCTACCGAGCGTACGGTCATCGACGTGCCCAGAAGCTTGCCCTGGTACGAGTATCCTGCGATGTGCGGAGTAGCTATGTCAACCTTGGAGGCGAGTTCTTTGTTGATGTGCGGTTCGTTGCACCAGGTGTCCAGAATCACCGGCCCGAGCTTGGGCAGTGCCGCGAGCAGGTCTTCTTCGTTGACTATCTCACCCCTGGAGGCATTGATGAAGAAAGCTCCCAGCTTCATTTTGGAAAAGAATGCGGCGTCGGCCATTTTGCGCGTAGTAGGATTCAGCGGAACGTGCAGGGTTACAATGTCGGAGTTGCGCAGCAGGAAGTCAAGGTCGCAAAAGAGTGCCGGGCCTTCCGCTTCGGCCCTGGGCGGATCGCATAGGAGTACATCGAGACCCAGAAGCCTGAGGGCCGATGCAACCCTGCTGCCGACATTGCCTACGCCTATTATCCCCACCTTGGAACCTTCCAGCCTGATGCGCCTGCGCGAGGCTGTACCGTAAATGGCTGACAATACGTAGTTCATAACGCCGCCCGCGTTGCAACCTGCGGCGTTGCAGATGTAGATTCCGCGTTGTTTGCAATAGTCAAGGTCGATGTGGTCGGTGCCGATTGTGGCCGTCGCTATGATTCTGACATTGCTGCCTTCGAGCAGGTCGGAAGTGCACCTTGTCCTGGTACGGATTAGCAGGGCGTCGGCGTCTTTTATGTCCGCCGGCCCTATGGCAGGTCCGTCCAGGTAGCACACTTCCCCATAAGGCTCCAGGACGCCTTCAATGAAGGGGATGGCTTTGTCGATTACGAATTTCATTTCAGTATTATCTCCTCTACCCAAGTAGCATTCTTGTCTTCTTGCTCAAACAGTTCGTCACGGCTCAGGCGGTCGTTCAGCATCTCCTTCAAGAACTCTTTTCGGGCGCTCAACTGGTTAAGTACCACGGAAGAGCTGAGCGTTATGTAAAGTTTCCCGCTGCGAAAATACCGTTTAAGGGTGAACTGGCCGGCTCCGGACACATCGTCCCAAGCCTTGAAAATCAAGCGGGTGTTAAGACCCGTGGTGAGCCTCGCGGCCTGGAGGTATTCCTTTATGGCTGCCCCGAGCGGCAGTGCGTTCTTGCGTTTTATCTTATAGCTCTCCATCTATCTTGGTGAATGTGCCGGAGGAGGCTTTAAAATAAGCACGGTCAGATGTAATACGGTCCACAAGGGCTTCTGTGCGCGCCTTGTCGGTGTCGGACAGGAATATCTGGCCGAAGTCGTTGCCGGCGACCATTTGCAGCATATTGCCGACGCGGTCCATGTCAAGCTTGTCAAACAGGTCGTCAAGCAGCAGCGAGGGCGGCTGTCCGCAAGCCTTTTTCATAATATCGTACTGAGCGAATTTCAACGCCACCAGGAATGATTTCTGCTGCCCTTGCGATCCGCAGCGGCGGATAGGGAAACCATCCATGGTGAACAGGAAGTCGTCGCGGTGTATGCCCGACACCGTGTGACGGGCTATTAAGTCGCGCTCGCGGTGAGAGCGCATAAGAGCCTCAAAATCTTTTGATTGCAAGTCCGACTTGTACTGTATGCCCACCTTCTCCTTACCCCCTGATATGGCTTCGTAGTAACTTGCTACTACCGGAAGCAGGTTCCCGGCAAACTGTTCCCGGGCCGCGGCTATCCTCCCAGCCGGAAGAGCCATGCCGGCGTCGAATGCCTCCAGCAGGGCAGGGTCGGGCTGATCTTCCTTGAGCAGGCGGTTGCGCTGGGCAAGGAGGCGGTTGTACTGCTGCATATCGGAAAGATACTGCCTGTCGGTCTGGGAAAGGAAAGAATTCACAAAGCGCCGGCGCTCTTCTCCCGATTCGCTCACCAGTTCGGTGTCGGCCGGAGAGACCATCACCACGGGCAGTACGCCTATATGGTCGGCAATGCGGGTATAGGGTTTGTCGTCACGTTTGATTTTTTTGTCCGCGCCCTCCGTGACTTGAATGGAGAAACGGCTATCGGTGCCATCTTCCATTGTGTATAAGCCGCTTATAGCAAATGAATTACACCCGTGCCTGAAATTGAACTTCTCAGCGGCCTGTATGCCGCTTTTGGTCATGGACAGGTAATGGACTGCGTCAAGAAGGTTTGTTTTGCCCTCGCCGTTTCCGCCCCAGATGCAATTGATGTTGGGAGAAAAGGCAACTTCCTGCAACTCGATGTTGCGAAAATTTTGAATAATTATTTTCTGCAAAACGGGCATACTGCAAAATTAGGATAATTTAATTGAAATTACTACCTTTGTCAGCTATTTTATCCGAAAATTAAAACTATTGTATATGGCAAAGGCAAATGTTAACGAAAAGGAGGCTCTCCGCAAGGAAGCGATTGAAGAGACCGTCTCCAAAACCGATCAGTTTTACAACGAACACAAGAAGACTATCTGGACCGTGGTTGCTTGTCTGGCAGTCATAGCCCTTGCAGTTTTCGGCTACATTAAGTTAATCTATCAGCCCAAGTGCGTCGAGGCTGAACAGCAGGCTTATCCTGCACAGCAGAGCTTCTCCGACGGTGAGTGGGAACTCGCCCTCCGCGGAGATGGCAACGTGCTCGGCCTGGCCGATATCGTGGAGCAGTACGGCGCCAAGGCCGGCTCCGCAGTATTTATGGAGGCCGGCATCAGCGCCCTTCAGCTCGGCGAGTATGAGGAGGCTCTCACATACCTCAAGAAGTACAACGGCAAGGAGCCTATCGCCGCAGCACGCGCAATTGCTTGCCAGGGTGACGCTTATGCAGGTCTCGAGAAGTATCCCGAGGCAGTGGCTTCTTATATGAAGGCAGCCGCCAAGGCCGACAATGTGTTTGCAGCCGCTTATCTTCTGAAGGCCGGTATCCTCTATGAGGAAATGGGCAACAAAGACAAAGCTCTTGAATGCTACAAGACCATCAAGGACAAGTATCCCCAGTCAATGGAAGGATATGATATCGACAAGTACATCACCCGTGCCGAGTAATTATGGGAAGAGCATTTGAATTCCGCAAGGAAAGGAAACTGAAGCGCTGGGGCCACATGGCCCGCACCTTCACCAAGCTGGGCAAAGAAATCACCATCGCCGTCAAGCAGGGCGGCCCTGACGTGACCGGTAACCCCCGCCTCCGCGCCCTTATGGCCGAGGCCCGTTCCGAGCAGATGCCCAAGGAGAATATCGAGCGTGCCATCAAAAAGGCCACCGAGAGCAAGCAGGGTGACTTCAAGGAGATTATCTATGAGGGCTTCGGTCCTTTCGGCATCGCCTATCTCGTTGAGGCCGCTACCGACAACAACACTCGTACCGTAGCCAACGTCCGCAGCTATTTCAACAAGTGCGGCGGTTCCCTCGGTACCAGCGGCAGCGTGTCGTTCATGTTCGACCGTAAGTGCACTTTCCGCGTCAAGGAGAAGGAAGGCTTTGACCTTGAAGAGCTTGAGCTCGAACTTATCGACTACGGCGTGGAGGAACTCTTCGAGCAGGTAGAGGTTGATAAAGACGACAACGAGACCAAGGTCATCGTCATGTACGGCGATCCTACCTCTTACGGCTCAATCCAGAAGTACATCGAGGAGAACGGCTATGAGCTCATCTCCGGTGGCTTCGAGCAGATTCCTAACGTAGATTTGAAAGATGTCACTCCCGAGCAGAGGGCTACCCTCGACAAGCTCACCGGCCTCCTGGAGGACGACGAGGACGTGACCAACGTTTATACTACGCTTAAACCCGAGGAATAGTTTATTCTTCCTTCAATAAAGGGCGGTGCGCTTCACGGCGCGCCGCTTTTTCGTTTGCCTCTATAGCAGCCCTTTCCGAACCCTTGGTGCAGCCGTCAAGGAAAAGTTCCCATATGTGTTCGACGGCCATAGCCGAAGGGTGCACCAGATCGTCGGCGTAAAAGCGGTAGTCCCGAAGTTCGTCGTTGAGGATCTCGAAAGCGGGGAAGTAGCCGGCCCTCTTGCATTCATTGCAGGCAAGCAGCAGAGATGCCTTGCTGAGCGAATTGGCATGGGCTCCGTCGCCAAGGTGACGGATGGGTGATACCGTCAGCAGAAAAGACTTTTCGGGATGGGAATCCACTATCTCGTTGAGGCACTTTGCTGACTCTTCGACGGAAAGCATCCTGCGGGTAAATTCGCCCGAAGGGCGCTTGAGGCAATTGGCTACCGGGAGGCCTTTGAAATACCATACAAAAGAAGTCCCGAGGGTGAGAATAACCTTGTTGCATCTCTTCCAAAAATCGCGGGCCGACAATAATTTAGCATTGGCGTTCTCAAGAAAAACTTCAGTACTGCTCCGGGCAAAGGAAGTATGGTGCTCGAATGAGCATATTTTATTGGCTCCAGCTCCCATTTCTATACAATCCGAAGGCCCGAAGGGGGTCTCCGAATCGAGTCTTCGGACTGCTCCCAGGAGCGATGCGGGGTTATAAAGCGTGCCAAATGGATTGACTATAGTATTGAAGCCGGCAGCAGCCATTCTTTCGCCTACCAAATCGGCAAAGCAACTGCCGAGAAGCATTACTCTGTCGCTCAAAAGAAAAGGGTCTTCGAGCGGCGGAAAACTAACTTGTGTCCAGAATTTCATTTGTACTGCAAAAATACTATTTTTGTGGTGTTTATGAAAAAAATTACCATCGCCTTTCTTTTAGTGGCATTCTCGCTCCCGTCCATGGCGCAAAAGCTCGACTGGAACATCCATTATGACTATCTGCTCAGCAACTATGAGTACGACAGGTCTAACAATATCTATGATGACTCATACACTCTGCATGCCGCCCGCCTCTCTCCGGAACTGGGTTTTTTGGTGCATCAGGGAAAGTCGGTCATCCATAAAGTCCGTACCGGCATAGACTTGTTCAAGGAAATGGGGGAGCCTGTTACCCTGTCCAATGTGTTCGGCGAAGTGCTGCTTTATTACAACCTTGAAGCCAAACTGGATAACGGCGGCGACCTGGAAGCCGTAGCCGGTATTTTCCCCCGGTATTATCTGGAAGGTGTTTACATCGGTCCTTTCTTTGACGACGACCTTATCTTCTACGACAACAACATGGAAGGCTTCTTGGTCAAGTACCGCAACAAACGTCTGTATGCCGAGTTCGGCCTTGACTGGATGGGAAAACTCGGCACCGAAGCGGAGCCCCTCAGGCGGGAGCGCTTTCAAGCGCTCTGTACCGGACTTTGGAATTTTGCCGGTGATTTCAACCTTGGCTGGGCCGGATCGTTCTACCATTTCGCGACCTCTCCTACTTTGCCTGAAGTTGTTGACAATCACATGTTTAATCCTTGGGTGGAATGGAATCCGAGCGGATACTTCGATGAGTTGAAGCTCGGTGCGGGCGTGCTTCTTACTTATCAGTGCGACCGTATAGACAATATGAACCTTAAGACACCTATGGGCTTTTACTCCCAGCAGTTGATAGGCAAGTGGCATTTTTTCATTGACAATCATTTCTATTATGGAGATGACCTTATGCCGTTCTTCTCCACCAGCCACTTCGGAGCGCCTTACGGCGAAGAATTGTACAGGGGAGATCTTGGTTTCCACACTCTCAGGGACCATGCCAGCTGGGCAGATTATCTGACCTTGCGTTATGAACCCAGGTTGACTAAATGGCTTAATCTTGAGCTGTTCCTGACTTTCCATTTCGGCGAGCCTGCAGAGCAGCTTGGATGTCCTGTGTTCCGCGGCTGGCAGCAGGCAATAGCCCTTCATTTCAACCTCGACGAGATAAGGGATGAGTTCAGGAAGCAAAAGCCCGAAAGGCACTACCGTTACGGGATAGACCTGTAGAACTTGATTGAATATGAAAAAGATATTTGCTTTTTCCTTGATTCTGTGCGTTGCGGCAGGCCTTCTTCATGCCCAGGACCTGCATATAGTCACCACAGGAGACGTACACGGTTGCTATTTCAACCGTGCCTATGTAGGCGAAAAGACCAACACCAGCCTGATGTCGGTAAAACACTATGTGGACAGCCTGCGTGATGCTGCCGGAGAACAGAATGTGATTCTGCTCGATGCCGGCGACTGCCTTCAGGGAGACAACGCTTCTTACTTTTACAACTACGTTGTGCCCGAAAGACCACATATTTTCCCCAGGCTTGCTGCATATATGGGGTATGACGCCTGTACTGTGGGCAATCATGACATAGAGGCCGGGCATCCGGTGTACGACCGGGTATATAAAGAACTAAAAGACGCCGGAATACCATGGCTGGCCGGAAACGCCATCAAAGATGACGGAACTACGTATTTCCCGGAATATACAGTGATTGAAAAAGGCGGATGCAAGATCCTTGTCGCCGGTTACAACAACGCCAATATAGACGGCTGGCTTTCTCCCGATCTGTGGGAGGGTATGAAACATATCTCGCTCGTGCCATATGTCCGTAAAAGGGTCAAAGCCCTCAAAAGGCAGATTAAACCTGACGCGGTGGTAGTTGTCGTGCACTCCGGCACAGGCGACGGGAATTTTTCATCAATCGAGAGCCAGGGGCTTGATATTTTCCGCTACTTATGCGGAGCCGATGTACTGGTGACGGCTCATGACCACAGGCCGGCTGTGGTCGTGACAAAACAACGCTGCCTGGTCAACGGCGGTGCCCGATGCGGCGCTGTGGGACATGCTGTACTTGGCTTCAAGAACGGCCGTATAGTGTCGCGGAATGCAGAGGTGGTAAGGCTTAATAAATACGCTGTCGATGAGCAGATGGTCAAGGCATTCGATTCTGAGTATCAGGAAGTCAAGGCCTTTACGATGCGTCCGGTGGGCAAGCTCGCCATGCCTCTGAGAAGTCGGGATGCATATGTCGGGATGAGCGATTATCTGGGGCTTCTGCATACCGTGCAGCTGAGTGCTTCGGGCGCTGATGTGTCTATCGCCGCTCCTTTGACCTTCAACGGATACGTGGCTCCGGGTGCGGTTATCTTTAACGACATGTTTACCATTTACCCGTTTGAGAATCAGATGTTTGTGCTTAAGCTCACGGGGCGCGAGATAAAAGACCTGCTGGAGTACTCATACGACAAATGGATTACCACCCCGGGCGAGCATGTCCTTCAGATTGCCGACGCCCCCGATCCCCGTACGGGTGCTTCGAGATGGTCGTTTGTAAACAGAAGCTATAATTTCGATTCTGCCGCAGGCATCAATTATACGGTTGACGTAACCAAGGAGGCGGGAGCGCGTGTCAGTATCAGTTCGTTTGCCGATGGCTCACCATTCGATCTGGCTGCTGAATATACTGTCGCCATGACATCCTACAGGGCAAATGGCGGGGGAGACTTGTTGGTTAAGGGGTCACGCATTCCAAAGTCGGAGCTTTCTTCAAGGGTTGTAGCCCGCTATCCCGAGATCAGGGAATTTGTGTACCGTTTCATTCAGGCTCATGAGGTGGTGGACCACGCCCTTGTGGACGATCGGTCCATCCTGGGAGAGTGGAAATTTGTGCCCGAGTCTGTCGCACAACCATTACTTCAGTCGGATTTGAATTTAGTGTTTTAATCTCCACTCTGCAGGAGTGAAGCCGGTAATTTCTTTAAATTGCCGGCGGAAATTGCTTTTGTCGCAAATCCCTACCGCCTCTCCTATGATCAGAGTCGGTATGTCCCGGTCTTCGAGCAGCAGCTTTTTGGCTTCCTCGATGCGGCGCTCTTTGCGCCATTTGAGAAAGTTCTTGCCTGTCTGAATACGGAAAAACAGCGATAATTCTTCTCTGCCGATTTGCAGTTCATCTGCAATTTCCTGCATTGTTAGGTCTTCGGCCCATCTTTTCTCTCTTATCCATTTATCCAATTTCAGTATGGTGTCCGTATTGAGGACGGATTTCTTGTCTTTAAAACTAGCCGGTACTGCGTGACGCGCTACCAGCTGCCATATTTTGGCTATTATTTTCCAATAAATTTTCATAATTTTGTAAGTTATTAATTAATTGTTATGTTTGACAATCTTTCGGACAGACTCGAGCGGTCCTTCAAGATTTTGAAGGGCGAAGGTAAGATAAGTGAAATTAATATTGCGGAAACTGTCAAAGAAATCCGCAGGGCCCTGATTGATGCCGATGTATCGTATAAAGTAGCTAAAGAATTCTGTGACAGGGTAAAGCAGAAGGCAATAGGCTCAAATGTGCTGACTGCTGTGAAGCCCCAGCAGATGATGGTTAAGATCGTTCATGACGAGCTGGCGGAGTTTATGGGCTCCGAGCACGTCGAGATCAACATCAAAAACACTCCCTCCGTCATACTGGTTGCAGGTCTTAACGGTTCCGGTAAGACCACATTCTCGGGTAAGCTTGCACTCCATATCAAGAGCAAGAAAGGCCGCAAGGTGCTGCTGGCTGCCTGCGATACATTCCGTCCCGCGGCCATCGAGCAGCTCAAGACTCTCGGCGCCCAGGTAGGCGTGCCGGTGTACAGCGAAGAAGGGGAGAAGGATCCCGTCAAGGTTGCCCAGAACGCTTTGCGACAGGCTCGCAGCGAGGGCGTCGGCGTGGTGATCGTAGATACTGCCGGACGTCTGGTGGTTGATAAGGAACTGATGGACGAGATAGCTCTCCTGCATTCTTCCCTTAAGCCGGACGAGACCCTTTTCGTGGTGGATGCAATGACCGGCCAGGATGCTGTCGAGAGCGCCAAGGCCTTCAATGAGGCAATCGACTACGACGGCGTTGTCCTGACCAAGATGGACGGAGACACCCGCGGCGGTGCCGCGCTTTCCATCAAGGCTGTGACCGGAAAGCCCATCAAGTTCGTCAGCACAGGCGAGAAGATGGAGGCCCTTGACATTTTCTATCCTGCACGTGTGGCGGACAGGATCCTGGGCATGGGCGATGTGGTCTCGCTGGTCGAAAAGGCGCAGGAGCAGTTTGATGAGAAGCAAGCTCGCGAACTGCATAAGAAACTGGCCCGTAACCAATTCACTTTCAACGATTTCTATGCGCAGCTGAAACAGGTCCAGAAGATGGGTAACGTCAAAGACCTGGCAGGTATGCTCCCCGGTATGGACAAGGCTCTCAAGGATGTAGATATTCCTGACGATGCTTTCAAGCCCACGGAAGCCATCATACAGTCCATGACTCCATACGAAAAAGAGCATCCCGAGTGCCTTAACGGCTCCCGCCGCCAAAGAATTGCAAGGGGCTCCGGAACATCGCTTGCGGATGTCAACAAACTCATCAAACAGTTTGAGCAGACTCGCAAAATGATGAAGATGGCGATGGACGGTTCGCTCAAGCAGCGATTGAAAGGTTTCCGTTAGGAAAAATATCAAAAAATTCTGTATATTTGTAAATTAACAGAGTACAAATGGGCTTGTTCGACCGCAGTATCAAAGTGTCTGCGTCCGGTCTTTTTAATGGCCGGACGGATTGGCATTGTCATATTCTGCCGGGGGTAGATGACGGATTCAAAAGAATGGATGATTCGCTTGCCGCTTTGGTGCTTTATGAGCAGGCCGGCATAAAGGAAGTGTGGCTCACGCCGCACATAATGGAAGACATCCCCAACCGTACATCTGCTCTCCGCGAGCGCTTTGTGGATCTTACCCTGGCTTATACCGGGCCCATCCGCCTGCACCTCGCTTCCGAGAATATGATGGATGCTCTGTTCGAGCAGCGCCTTCTAGCCGGAGACCTTCTTCCGCTCAAAGACAAGCGCCTGCTGGTGGAAACCTCCTATTTCAGCCCTCCCATAGGCATGGATGATATTCTTACGGATATCAAGTCAAGGGGGTATTTCCCGGTACTGGCGCATCCGGAGAGGTATATGTACATGGATTCGAGGCGCTATGCCGCTTTGAAGGCCATGGGGATAGAGTTCCAGCTTAATATCACCGCCCTTACCGGCGCATACGGACCTGAAGTCAAATCCAAGGCGGAGCATCTGCTGTCTGCCGGGATGTACAACTACTGCGGGACCGACCTTCACAGGCTTTCTTCATTTGAGCATTTGCTTGACGCGGAGCTCAAAAAGAAATATTTGAAGCGCATTCCTTAAGGAGTGCGCTTGTGCCCGATGGCCCAAGAGGCCTTTACGCCCACGTTATGAATGTGACAGGCGGAAACGAAGTTGTATCTAAAATCAATCAAGTTAATATGCGCAAAAAAATCATTTTTCTGCTTGCTGCCCTTTTGATGCTGGGCGCGCAGAACGCTTTTGCACAGATGTCCGATGACCAGATCATCAATTACATCACTGCCGGAGTTGCCGCCGGCAAGACTGAGCGCCAGATAGGAAGCGAGTTGATGGCCAAGGGCGTTACTACCTCGCAGCTGCAGAGGCTGCTTAAGGCCTATAAAAGCGGCTCGCTGAATGTGTCCGAAGCCCCTGTCGGCGCGACCAAGCTGGACGGCACCCGCAGCAGCCGCCAGCCTGCCGGCATTGATGACCAGGATTCCGAATCTTCAGGCTCAAAACTCAAGGACAACTCCCAGCTTTCAAAAGACAAACAGGCGGCCAATGCCAAAAAGAAGGGCAAGACTTCCAAGGCCAAAGCTGCCGAGCAGGCGGAGGGCCTGTCCGAGTACGATGAGGATGACCAAGCTTATGAAGAGGATCCTCTCTACGATGAAGATGGCAGTAAACGGATCTGGGGACACGAGATATTCTCTTCATCGAACCTGAGTTTCGAGCCCAATCAGAATCTTGCCACCCCCGAAGACTATGTGCTCGGCCCCGGTGACGAAGTGATCATTGACATTTGGGGCCTGAACGAGGCTACCATCAAGCAGGAGATCACTCCTGAAGGCCGGATAATCGTATCCCAGGTAGGGCCTATCCAGGTTTCGGGCCTTACGGTCAAGCAAGCGACCGGTAAAATCAAGTCTTCGCTGTCCAAGATTTATTCTTCGCTGCGCAGCGGCTCGTCTCATATGAGCCTGACCCTTGGGAATGTGCGCACCATCCAGGTGAACATTATGGGCGAAGTGGAAACTCCGGGAACCTACAGGCTTTCGTCGTTCGCGACAGTATTCACAGCCCTGTACAGGGCGGGCGGTGTTACCGAAATCGGATCGCTGCGTAATGTCAAGCTCATCCGGGGCGGTGAAGAGTTTGCGGTGGTGGATGTGTACGATTACATCTTTTCCGGCAAACTTGACGTGAATGTCGCTCTCAAGGAAGGTGACGTGATAAACGTTCCGGCGTATTCCTCGCTCGTGAGCATCGACGGCTTTATCAAGCGGCCTATGTTCTACGAGATCAAGGACGGCGAGTCTCTCTCGAACTTAGTTGCATATGCAGGCGGTTTCAGCGGCGGAGCATGGCAGGAGGAAGTAAATGTGGAACGCAATGACGGCCGCACCAACCATATCTTCACAGTCAGTTCCGACAAGATGACTTCGTTCCCGCTTAAGGATGGAGATGCCGTGGGCGTGAGCGGAAGCGAGGTTGACGTTTTCACCAACCGTGTGGAAGTTAAGGGGTCTGTTTACCGTCCCGGCAAGTTTGAACTGGGTGGCGAGATTGCTACCGTCAAGCAACTGGTCGAACACGCAGGCGGTTTGATGGATGATGCTTTTCTGGGACGTGCGCAGATTGTGCGTGAGAAGCCTGACCGCTCGATCGAACTTGTATCGGTGCCTATTAAAGGCATTATGGAAGGAAACGTAGAGGATATGCTGCTTAAGCGTAACGATATCCTCATTATCTCCAATATCAACGAGATAGAGCCCAAGGGCGATTTTTCCATCACCGGTTATGTGGTGAATCCCGGCAAATACCAGTTTGCCGAGCACACGACGGTAGAAGACCTCATCTTGCTTGCCGGCGGTTTGTCCGAGGGCGCTTCATCGGCCAAGGTTGACGTTGCCCGCCGTATTAACGTCCCGTCAAGCACGGCGGCTTCAGATACCCTGGCGAATGTGTTCTCGATGTCCATCAAGGACGGGCTCATCGATGACGGCTCGGCCGGATTCGAACTCCAACCTTATGATGTGGTGTCGGTCCGCAGGAGCCCTACTTACATAGAACAGCGTAACGTGACTATCACCGGAGAGGTGACTTTCCCTGGCCAGTACACCCTCATCAGCACTAACGAAAGAGTGTCCGACCTGGTCAAGCGTGCAGGTGGTGCTACACCTAACGGAAATGTGCACGGGGCCATGCTCAAGCGCAAAATCAATCAGTATGAGCGCAATGTCCGCAATGCTATGGCAAGGATTGTCACCCAGAGCGTTTCGAGCAGGGACTCCCTTGATGTCAACAAACTCAAGGTGACGGAAATCTATACCGTGGGTCTTGAACTTGACAAGGCTCTTGCGCATCCTGGCTCCGATTACGATGTGGTGCTGCGCGACGGCGACGAACTGATCATCCCTGAAATGGCTTCTACGGTGCGTATCCAGGGCGAGGTGCTCTATCCCAACACCGTACACTTCATCTCCGGCAAGCCTATCCGTTATTATGTGCGTCAGGCCGGCGGCTTCAGCACGAGGGCCAGAAGGGCCAAGACTTATGTCATCTACATGAACGGCACGGTGGCCGTGGGAGCGGCCGCCAAACTCGAACCCGGTTGCGAAATTGTCGTCCCGGCTCGTTCCGACAAGGATAAGCTCACCACGGGCGAATGGCTTGGCATAGGAACTTCCGCCGCCTCCATCACCACTATGGTTGCAACCATCGTCAATCTGTTCAAAACGAAATAATTATGATAGAAGATAACGAGTATAACGAGATTCCGTACAAGAAATCCTCGGTGGACATCAAAGCCCTTGTACTCAAGGTCCTGAAGAAATGGAAGACCATTCTTTTGTGGATGGTCGTGGCAGGCGCGATAGGTGTATTCATAGGATTCTGTACCCCCAAGGTGTATTCAGTCTCTTCCAAACTGTCTCCCGAACTCATGTCGAGGGTAAACAGCAGCAGCCTTAGTTCTTTGGCCAGCCTGGCGGGAGTGAGCATGTCCAGCCTGTCGGGTAACTCCGATGCTATCCGCCCTGACCTGTATCCGGAAATCATATCGTCGGTGCCTTTCATAGTCGATTTGTTCGAGGTCCCGGTGCAGATAGTCGAAAAGAAGGATACGGTCCGTACATCTTACTACGACTATATCGAAAATCACCAGAAGAGGGCCTGGTGGTCGGTCGTGCTGGGGGTTCCTTTTGACGTGCTGAACTGGGTCAAGGGCCTGTTCAGTTCCGAGGAGGAAGAAGAGGAGGAGAATCTGGAAAACGGAGCCGTTCCGCCGGTTGATTCTTTCCATCTCACCAAGAAACAGGACGGCGTAGTAAGGGCTATCCAGAAGAAGATCTCCGCTACGGTCGACAGGAAGACTTATATGCTGACCATTGTCGTAGAGGATCAGGACAAGGTCGTAGCGGCCGACGTTTCAAGTAAGATAATCGACAATCTTAAACGCTACATCACTTCCTACCGTACCGAAAAAGCCCGCCGTGACCTGGAGTACTATGAAGGGCTGTACAATGATGCCAAGGCCGATTATATGGCCGCCCAGAAAGAATATGCCTGGTATTTCGATGCCAATCACGGTACTGTGAGCCGTATTTCGCAAGTCAAGTTGCTCCAGCTCCAGAACGAGATGAATCTCAAGTATTCGGTGTATTCGACGGCATCGCAGCAACTGGAACTCGCCAAGGCTAAAGTCCAGCAGGAAACGCCCGTGGTGGCTACGCTTCAGCCTCCTACCGTACCCCTCAAAGGACGCCCCAGCAAATTCCGTCTGCTGATCACCTATTCATTCTTCGGATTCTTCCTTTCCCTTGTCTGGGTGCTCTGGCTCAAGGACGCTCTCTCTGACTTTAAGAAAAAGGCTTGATAGATTACCCTTATATTCTCCTCATCCTGTTCCTGCTGCTGATGACCTTTCTGAATGCCAGGGACAGGCGCAACGACATCTATTTCTACATAGCTGCCGCCGTGGTCCTGGTGTTCACCGCCCTCAGGGCTCCTGTGGTCGGTGCCGACACCTACAACTACGTGCGTTTCTTTACCGGGGAGAGTATCACTTACTCCGGCGACCGAAGAGAATTCGAGCCTTTGTTTACCGCTTACAATTCGGTAATGAAGGTCCTGCTCTTCCGGAACGGAGTATTATACATGATAGTGAATTCCGTATTGACATTGCTGCCTGTGTATGTGCTGGTCAAGCATAATGCATACAACAAGCCTATGTCGATACTGCTGTTCTTTCTGTCGGCACTGGGAATACTGTATTTTGTGGCTCTACGCCAGTTGCTCAGTCTTGCAATACTTCTGGGGGGCGTCATCTACATTCAAAAGGATGGCCGCTACAAGTGGGCGGTGTTCCTGATTTGCGGCGTGCTTGCATATTTCATGCACACTTCCGCCATCTATGTTTTCCCGGTTTACGTATTGTGCTACTTCGTGCCGATGCGCAACCGTTGGATTGCCATAGTGCTCATTGTAATCAGCATCGTGTCTGGACTCATTTTGAAGAATCTGGACATAATGAAGATGCTGTCGGCCTACGAGTCTCTTAATTTCAGCGCCACCGAGCGCCTTGATGTGTATCTGGATGAGGAACTTGTCGATACTTCCGAATTCAGTATTCTGGGCATACTCAAGAAGTCCATAATAGGCATTTTCGCCTTCCTGTGGATGCCCCGCAAGAAAGTGAATCACTGGTTCAGCAAGATATACCTGGTGGGCGTAGTGCTGTCAAACTTCTTCTTCGAGATGCAGATGGTTGAGCGTATGGTGATGGGATTCAGCGTTTTCGGCATAATCTGCGTCACCTGGGCATTCGGCCCTGCGCTGCACAAGGCGGAATTCAAGCTCAAGCTGGTTTCATACGCGGTAGCCGCGTTCATGTGCCTGTACATGTCGTTCGGATATATCAGGGACTGCATCAATTACGATCCTACTAACGACATGCGTATGCATCCCTATTACTTCTTCTTCCAGGATTACCACGATCACCCCTCGATCAAGTACCATTTCAACTGATGAAGGTCGTGCATATCAATATGTCCCGAAAGGCCGGCGGCGCTTCCATTGCGGCGTCCCGCCACAGCGAGGCTATGTGCAGGGCGGGGATTGATTCGTCGATGCTTACCCTTGAAGACTTGACGGGCGGAAGGGGACTTCTCAGCGCTGTTTACCGCTTCGACCGCTGGCTCCGGTTCAAAATCAACGGCCTGTACGGGACTTTCGGTTCTTTCGGATTCATGCGCTCCGGTTTCCGGGTGGATACTCATCCCTTGGTGAAGGAGGCCGATGCGGTCTATCTGCATTGGGTAGATGACGGCCTGCTGAGCTTGCATTCGCTGGACAAGTTGCTTGCCACCGGCAAGGACGTGTACTGGTTCATGCACGATATGCTCCCTATTACCGGGGGATGCCATTATTCGATGGGATGTGAAAAGTACCGCGAGGCCTGCGGGAGGTGCCCTCTGGTCAGGCGCAAGGCGCTTCCTGATATCGTTTCGAGGAGTTTCAGGCGAAAAGAAAAGCTTTACCGGAAGTACGCCAACCTGCATTTCCTTGCTCCCAGCAGATGGCTTGCCGGTTGTGCGGCCGGCTCGTTGCTCTGCCGCGGGCATCAGGTGTCGGTGTGCCCGAATGTGATCGATACCGATGTGTTTTGCCCCACAGACAAGGCGGAGGCCAAGAGGTACTTCTTCGGAGAGGAGAGCCGCAAGGTCATACTGTTCGGCGCCGAGGTTGTGAACAATCCGTACAAAGGATGGAAGTATATGCTTGAATGCCTCTCGGCGCTTGACCCTTCGCGCTTTGTATGCTTGGTGCTGGGCCGGAACAACGAGAGTATAGTTGATTCGGTACCTGTCCGGACTGTTTTCACCGGGCTGCTATCTTCACAGGATGATATTATCAGGGTTTATCGGGCTTCAGATGTGTTTGCCACCCCTACGCTGGCCGACAATTTCCCTAATGTGCTTTTGGAGGCCATGGCTTGCGGAGTGCCTTGCGTGGGCTTTGACTCCGGAGGTGTCAAAGATCTGGTGGTGCATACCCGTACCGGTTACCTGTCGCGCAGGTGTGACCCCGTGGATTTGAAAACCGGAGTGGAGTGGGTGCTGGAAGATGACACTCGGTACTCCTCCCTCAGCACCGAAGCCAGGCGTTACGTGCTGGAGTCATTCTCGTACGGCCGTTTAAAAGAGATTCATAAAGAGTTACCTCTATGATTGTGGTAAGTGCTTGTGCCGGACTGGCAAACCAGATGTTCCAATATGCGTTTTATCTTTCGCTGAAAGAAAGATATCCGCAGGCCCTGTGGGACCAGTCCAATTATATACCCAATAAAAAGGCTACGTGCGAGACTGTCCGTATTCAGGACGTATTCCCGAATGTGAAGCCTGACATTATGCCCGAAGGACATTTCAGGATGGCATACTGGAAGCGCAGATGGACTCCTCTCAAACGTCTCAGCGGTCCTCTTACGGGGCAATGGTATCTGCTTCAGAGGGACTTCATGTATCATGAAGATGAGTTCGACCGCGTGCACAAGAATTGTATTTACCTCGGCACATGGCAGAACGAGAAGTATTTCAAGGGAATAAGCGGTATTGTCCGCAATGCCTATGCTTTTCCTCCGTTCCGCTCGGAGCGCAACGTCAAGCTGGCGGAGGCGATGTCAAAGCAGAACTCTGTCGCTATCCACGTGAGGAAGGCTCCGGATTATACCAAGGAGCTTCTCTTCCGGGGGACCTGCCCCGATGACTATTATTCCAGAGCTCTTGAGTATGTCAGGGCTCACGTCGATTCTCCTGTGTTTTATGTGTTCGCCGACAACCCCGAATGGGTGAAAGAGCATTTTTCGGGCTTTGAATACACTCTGGTGGACTGGAATCCCATCAGCGGCCCGGAGAATTATCTGGATATGCAGCTGATGACCTGTGCCAAGTATAATATCATTTCAAACAGTACATACAGCTGGTGGGGTGCGTGGCTTAACCCTAATCCCGGCAAGTTTGTGATAGCACCCGCAGTTTGGTTCAACCCGGATATGCCTTTTTACAATCCAAACGAAGTCGTTCCGGAAGGCTGGATAAAGTTATGAAAAAGCTGATCTACTCGTTACTGAATCTATGGTACAAGCCCCGTTTCAAAAGGCTAGAGGGGGAAGTGCGCTTCCCGAAGGAAATACGGGGGGCTGAATACATATCTGTCGGCAAGGGCACCGTCGTGCTGCGCGGCGCCATCCTCACGGCCTGGGATAAGTACGGGGACCGGCACTTCAGCCCGAGTATTACAATCGGGCGGAATTGTGCTCTTGGGGAGCATATTCACATAACTTCTTGCAACAGCATTACTATTGGTGACAACCTGCTTACCGGCCGTTATGTTTATATTTCCGACAATGCTCATGGATTCACCGATGGCCGCGGCCTGGATGTTCATCCTCTCGACAGGGAATTGAACAGTAAGGGCCCCGTGGTCATAGGCAACAATGTCTGGATAGGCGAGCGGGTTTGCATCCTTGCCGGCGTTACCGTCGGCGACGGGGCCATCATCGGCGCCGGGGCGGTGGTCACCAAAGACGTCCCTCCGTATTGCGTCGCCGCCGGGGTGCCTGCCAGGGTAGTTAAAAGAATGTCAGAATGAGGAAGTGTTTTTTTACAATTTGTGCCAAGAACTATATTGCCCTTGCGCAAGTACTCGAGAGTTCCGTCCGGCAGTATGAAGAAGGCGTTGATTTCTTCATAGTGGTTGCGGATGAGTTTGCCCCCGCCTCTTCGATGGAACATCCTGCAAATGTGCTGGTGGCAAAGGAGATCCTGCCCATTGATGACGCCTTGTGGAGGAATATGTCTTTCAAGTACAACCTCACCGAGTTCTGTACTTCCATCAAGCCATTCTGTGTCGAGCACTTCTTTGGCGAAGGCTACGATGCTGTCTGCTATCTCGACCCGGACACATATCTTTTCAGCGATTTTTCATACGTATGGGATAGCCTTGGGGAGTATCTGGTCGTTACGGCACCTCACGTTACCATACCGCAGTACCCCTACAAGGGCGATCTGCCGGACAGGAGTTTTCTCTTCAACGGAATCAGCAACCTTGGGTTCGGTGCATTCCGCAAATCCGAAAAGGTACTGAACGTTGTGAAGTGGTGGCAGGACAGGCTCAAGAACCAGTGCTTCGGCGAGATGCTGTGGGCTCAGTGCACCGACCAGAAGTGGACGGATTTCTTCCCGGCGTTCTTCGACAGCGGCGAATTGCTGTTTTCAAACAATCTCGGACTCAATCTTGCGCCCTGGAACTATTACGAAAGAAAAGTTTCCTGCGATCAGGGAGTATGGTATGTGGAAAGCAGGGACGGCTTGTCAGAAAGGAAAGACAAACTGGTTTTCTGCCACTTTGCCGGATACGACTACAAAGCTTTCGTTACAAGCGGAAAGGTTGACAATGCATCCAGGGTGCGGATCAGCAATCTGGCTGCTTATGCCGATATAGAGCCTCTTGTGGATCTCTATGCCCAAACCATACACTCTCGGCGTGAAGTATTTGAAAAGTATTTGTCGCTTGACTACTCATACGGGCATTTTGATAACGGAGCGCCAATAGACAAGATGCACCGCCGCCTCTATAACGGTATGGCGACGTATTATGGGTATACAGAGGATCCTTTCTCTACGGGAGAGGGCAGTTTGTACAGCAATTTCAAAAAGAAAGGGATGATTTCGTCCGGAAAGCCTATTGACTCTGTCAATGAGTCCAACATGGGATCTTTCCCCAAGAAGTTGCGTATCCTGTACTCTTTGCTGCGAGTGCTTTACCGTATCGTGGGGTACAGGAATTATGTGCTCTTGCTGCAATTCTTCAGAAGGATTTCTCTCTTCGACATGAACACCTTCCTTCTGGGCAAGGACTACGAAAACTATAAACTGAGATAAAATGGTCGTTGGAATCAGCGGATATGTAGGTAACCGCCTTACGGGAATAGGCAGGGTTCTGGTCAATGTGGTCAGGGAACTCTCTGCCCAGAACCCGGGCGATGTGTATTACATCTTCAAGAACGACGACTACGACGGGTTCAGCCAGCTTGAGGGGGCCCAAAACGTGCGGCTTGTCAATACCGGAGTGAGCAAGGAGTCCGGGATGAAGAACCTGCTGTGGCATCAGTACGGCTTCCAGAGAATGCTTAAAAAGTATTCTTGTGATATAGCATACATCCCTAATTTCTCGCTGCTTTTGTGGAAAGTCGTTCCGACAGCCGTTACGATTCATGACCTCATCGAGTTCAACGTCCCCGGTAAGTTCGGGAAGATGCGGATGTTCTACCGCAAGTATATATGCGATCCTCTTATGGCGCGCCGCAGCGATGTAATACTTACGGTCTCAGAGTCATCCAAGAGGGATATTATCAAATACCTCAAGGCACCGGAGTCAAAAATAACAGTTACTCCCAATGCTTCAGACGACTCGGTCTTCAGGAAGTACCCCGCAGATGAATGCGCCAGGGCCGCGGCCCGTTACGGTCTTGGGGCTAAAGTTTTTTTCCTTTTTGTGGGAACAATAGATTATCCGGGGAAGAATATCAAGGCAGTTGTCGAGACCTATGTGAGCCTTAGGAAAGGCGGCCTGTTTGCAGATAAGAAACTGGCTATCATAGGCAAGAAGGGATATAACGCCGAGGTTATTATGTCTTTGGTGGAGTCGAGCGGGTTCAAGGATGATATAGTTTTTCTTGGTTATGTGCCTGACGAAGATCTGGGCAAGTTGTGCGGAGCTGCCCTCCTTATGCTCTATCTGTCGCATTATGAGGGCTTCGGCCTTCCTGTGCTTGAGGCAATGTCGTGCGGCACTCCGGCAGTCTGTTCCGATACTTCAAGTTTTCCCGAGATTGCAGGGGACCTGGACATGTGCGTGCCGCCTGAAGATATAGAAGCTATTAAGCGTAAGGTCCTGGAGTTCTCCGACCCGGCCCGGTACGAAGAACTCAGCAATGCCATGTACAAGCGCTCAAGGCAGTTCTCGTGGTCCGCTTCGGCCGGAATCTACCATAGTGTATTCGAGTCTTTGATATGAAATTATTCCGGCATATCCTCTGTCTTGGCATATTGCTGATGCCGTTAGTCCTTCGCGCCGCGCCGCTGGTTTCTGTGCGGCTGGAGGATTATGGCTCCGTCAAGACTCCTGAGGCTGCCGGGGAGACTTTTATCAGAGCCCTGAACGACATAGCCGGCAAGCGTCTCCAGCTCCCGCCGGCACTGATTCGGATTACACGCGATTTTACGCTCAAGGACTGCAAGAAGTTTGAAATCGTGGGCAACCCTGAAGGAGGCCGTATCGAATGCAAGATTTTCATGCTCCTGGATTGTCAGGATTTTGTGGTGGACGGTCTTTCTTTCTACGGAACCCGGGAACAGTTCGCCAGCTTCTATGTGATAGGGGATTGCCGCGATTTCGAGATCCGCAATTGCCGCTGCGATTCCGAAAAGGCTTTTTCCGGCGACAATACGTTTTACGGCATACATGTATGCGGAAGGGCGGACGACCCGAATTCATCGTACGCCAACTCCCCGAAGCACTTTAAGATTCATGACAATGTGGTTCGCAATACCCGCTACGACGGCATCCTGGTCCACGGCCACTGCTCCGATTTCGTTATTGAGAACAATACCGTTATTGCGCCTCAGTGCATCGGTATCGAAGTAGAAGGCCGGTACGGCGAATTGAAGACCACCACCGTGCACCGCTGCCGCCGCGGGGTGATACGGAACAATCACATTTCCGACTGCGGCGACTGGGGTATCCTTCTGATGTGGTCCGACAATATAGTCGTTAACGACAACGAGAGCCGTAATGCCGCCGGCACCTTCCTGTCTATAGGCTGCAAGGACTTGCGGGTCACCCGTAACATCCTGGAAGGCACTCGGAAAGGATTTGAAATCTCGCAGGAATTCTTCGCCGTCGAAAAGGGCATCAACGAGCACATAGTTGTGCGGAACAATACAATAACCTGCATCGCACGTGCGGACGGCAGGGGCGCGGTCGACATCAGGCACAGCCGCGACGTGGTATTCCGTGGCAATAAGGTTAAAGTGGCCGGCCGCGTCTCAAGCGGAGCTATCAGCGTTTCCTCTTCCGTCGGGGTCAAGATAACCGACAATGAGTTCAGCGGTGACGGCGAACTGCCACGCTACGCTGTTTTATGCAGCAATGTGCTTGATCCCGAGACAGGCCAGGACGTGCCCGGCCTTGACTTGACCCAGGTGAGGATCGTCCGGAACAAGCTTCCTCTCTCATTCCGTGATATGCGTGTAAAGGTGCCCAAAGGCTCAGATGCCGTGAACATACGCGGCAATTCATTCCGTGATGACAAATAGTGATATGGCAAAGACAGTAGCAGTTATTCTGGCCGGAGGCTCCGGCGTACGCTTCGGCGCTGACAAGCCGAAGCAGTTTCTGGAAATAGACGGAAGGGCTTTGATCGAATATACTATCGACGCTTTTGAAAAGCACGCGCTCATAGACGAGATTGCGATTGTAACGCGCGCCGATTATATAGACTGGTGCCGCGACATTGTGGAGCGTAACGCTTATAAAAAAGTGAATAGGATACTTCCCGGCGGGAAAGAGCGTTATCATTCGAGCCTGGCTGCCATAGAAGTCTATGCCGATGAGGACAAACTGATTTTCCACGATGCCGTGCGGCCGTTTGTCAGCGAGCGAATAATCAGCGATTGCGTTGAAGCTCTCAAACATTTTGATGCGGTTGATGTGGCAGTAAAGACCGTGGATACCATCATACAAGTGGGGGAGGACAATTGCATTACATCCATTCCTCCTCGTCCGCTGCTCAGGAATGGGCAGACACCGCAGTGCTTCAAGCGGTCGGTCATCCGCAAAGCTTATGACCTGGCCTTGCAGGATCCCGGTTTCAGGACCACCGACGACTGCGGGGTAGTGGTGCGCTATCTTCCCGATGTGCCCGTTTACGTGGTGGAAGGGGAGTATTCGAATATGAAACTGACCAATTATGAAGATCTGGCAATTCTTCAAAAGTATTGGGAACTGCTTGGTTACTCTTCCGGCGGCTCTGGCCGTTCTGAGCTGTAACTCTTTGCAGGAAGAGACCAAATTCAGTCCGACATTTACCGGTATCCGGGAGTTTTTCTCCCTGGATTCGGGAGATATTATCATCAGTGGACACAGGGGCGGTTTTATGGACGGCTATCCCGAGAACTGCCTTGAGTCGTTTCAGGCGATAAGCAGCCGTATGCCTGTGTATTTCGAGATCGACCCGAGGTTCACCAAGGACAGTGTTGTTGTGCTCCTTCACGATGAAGACATATCGCGGAGCACCGACGGCTCGGGTAAGATATCCGACAAGACATATGCAGATCTGAGCCTCCTTCGCCTCAAAGACCGCAAGGGCGCGCTGACCCGCTCGCATATCCCCACCTTCGACAGCGTGCTGGAGTGGAGCAAAGACAAGGTGATCCTCAATCTAGACCGCAAAGACGTGCCGGTCGCGACACTGGTGAAAAAGCTTGAAGAGCACGGGGCCGACAACTGTATCTTCACGGTACATTATCCCTCCCAGGCCTTGGAAGTGCTTGAGAGTAAGCCTGACGCCCTGTTTTCGGCGTTTATCGGTTCTGAAGAGATATTGGGTGAGTATGAGGACCTTGGACTGCTTGACCATATCGTGGTGGCGTATGTCCTTGCCGCCTATCCTCAGGAAGATATGTATTCGCTGTACAACAAGATCCGCAGCCATGGAATACGCTGTATGGTTTCCATCGTCAACGAGCAGGATCTGTTTAGCGGCAGTAAACGCAAGGAGTATTACGGTTACCTCGTTGAAGCTCATCCTGACGTGATCGAGACCGACAGGCCGCTGGAGTTTATCGGGCTGAAAGGTGTCCGGGCATACCGGCGATAAGCAGTATATGACAGCAATTAGCGACGTCGAATTAAAGAAAGTTTCTTTCGATATTCTCCTGTTTGTGGATGAATTCTGCAAACAGAAGGGGATTTGTTATTTCTTGTGCGGCGGCACTATGCTGGGCGCTTTCCGCCACAAGGGTTTCATCCCTTGGGATGATGACATAGATATAATGATGCCCCGCGCCGACTACGTCCGCTTTCTGTGTGAGTTTCCTGCCCATGACTGCTACGCTTTGGATGCGCCGGGGCTGACCCCGGGATATCCTTTTGCCTATGCCAAGGTCGTAGACAAGCGCACGGTCAAGTATCAGGGAGCCGTGCGGGAGAGGTTCAGGGATGGGTATGTCGATGTGGATGTGTTCCCGATTGACAATGTGCCCGACAGCGAGGAGGAACAGAAACGGTTCTTTGACAGTATAAAGCGCATCGAAGACCGAAGGACCTTCTTCCTTTTCCCGAAACTCGAAAAAGGGCTGAAGCCGCTTGCCGCCAGGATGGTCAGGGCGGTGCTTGAATGGACCGGACTCATGAACATCGACAAAGCGGTGGCTGCATTCTGCCGTCTTGCCCGCAAGTATGAGTCTTCCGGCTCCGGGCACTGGGCAATCACCAGCATACATCACTACGGAATAAAGGAAGTCAATACGGCCGCTGATTATTTCCCTGTATTGGAGGCTGAATTCGAAGGCCGCTCTTTCCCTGTGCCCTCGAATTACGATACATACCTGACACGGCTCTATGGCGACTATATGAAGATGCCGCCGGCGGACAGGCAGAAGACCCACCATCTTTTTGACGCTTACTGGAGATAGATGTCCACCGCAACCCGCATAATGAAGAATTCCGGCTTCCTGTACATCAGGATGGGCATAAACGTGTTCATCTCGCTGTACACCACGAGGATTGTGCTTGATTCCCTGGGAGCTTCCGATTTCGGAATCTTCAATATAGTGGGCGGAGCGATAGCGATGATGGGCTTCCTGAGCTCGACCCTGGTCAATGCAACCCAGCGTTTTACTTCTTATGCTCTAGGGGCGGGAGACCTTGAAGAGAGCAAGAAGATGTTCAATATCAGCATTGTGCTGAATCTGCTCATAGGCATCGTTACCGTGCTTCTGTTGCTCGGAGTGATGTATCCGCTGTTCAACGGTATCCTTAACATATCACCGGAGCGCACCGCAGCGGCCAAGGTTGTGTACTATAGCTTGATAGTCAGCACTTTCCTGACTATAGTAAATGTGCCGTACGATGCTGTGATGAACGCCCACGAGAATATGCTGTACTATTCTGTGCTGGGTGTGTTCGAGGCCTTGCTGAAGCTCGGGATAGCGTTCTGCTGCGTCTATACTTCCAAGGACAAGCTCATAGTTTACGGCGTTCTGATGGCAATGATTCCTTTGCTCACCCTGTCCATCATGAAAGTCTATTGCCACCGCAAATACCCCGAGTGCGTCTTTGCAATACGCCGCTACTGGGATCCGGTGCGCGTCAAGGGCATCCTGTCGTTTTCGGGGTGGAACTTCCTTACGGCCATCTCGAGCCTTTTCTCTGCACAGGGTATAGGAATAGTGCTTAACCATTTCTTCGGTACCGTGCTCAACGCCGCTCAGGGTATAGCCCAGCAGCTGAACGGCTATATGTCGAGTTTTTCGGCCAATATGATGAAGGCGCTGAACCCGGTTATTGTCAAGAAGGCCGGGTCCAACGACCTGGAATCAATGAACCGCTTCACTGTATCGGGATGCAAGTTCTCGGCACTGTTGATAATGTTCTTTTCCATTCCCTGCATGATCGAGATGCCATATGTACTCGGCATCTGGCTGAAGGAAATACCCGAATTGACCGTTCTGTTCTGCATCCTCCAGTTGGTACAGACCATAATAGTGCAGATGGCCGGCAGCGCTGCGACTGCCGTTTACGCGCAGGGACAGATTAAGTGGTATGCTATATGGAAGAGCCTAATGAATGCGGCGCCTGTCATTCTGACATATATTGCATTCAAAACCGGGGGCGGCCCCGTATGGCTCTACCTCCCAATGATAGTCGTGTGGGGCATCGGCGGGGATATAGTCATCGTGGCCTATGCCCACAAGTTGTGCGGGCTCTCTCTCCGGGACTATTTCCGCGGTTGCGTGCTGCCGCTCGCCGGTATAGCCGCAAGCATGCTGCTGTTCGGATTCCTGCCTTCTCTTCTGATGGAGAAGAGTTTCGTGCGGCTGCTGCTGTGCGCTCTTATTACCAGCGCGGCCATGTTTGCGTCTCTATGGGCCTTTGGCATAGATGCCAGGGAGAGAGAAGCGTTGATGGAACCTGTTAATAAATTGATACACAGAAACAAACCAAATAATGAGTAAAAAAGCATTGATCACCGGCGTGACCGGTCAGGACGGCAGTTATCTCTCTGAGTTCCTGCTGGATAAAGGATATGAAGTACACGGAATAATCCGCCGCAGTTCGGTGGATTTCCGTGAGAGGATTGCCCATCTGGAGGGCAAGCCCCGTTTCCATCTTCATTATGCTGACATGGGTGACTCTATGTCAATCGTCAAGGTGGTGGCCGCTGTGCGTCCGGACGAGATTTACAATCTGGCCGCCCAGAGCCATGTGCAAGTGAGCTTCGATTCTCCGGAGTTCACGGCCGACGTAGATGCCGTGGGCGTTCTCCGCATATTGGAGGCGGTCCGCGCCTGCGGCCTGGAATCGACCTGCCGCATTTATCAGGCATCGACGTCAGAACTCTACGGAAAGGTGGAGGAAGTGCCGCAGAACGAGAATACTCCGTTCCATCCTTACAGTCCCTACGCCGTGGCAAAACTCTATGGCTACTGGATTGTGAAGGAGTACAGGGAGGCATACAATATGTTTTGCTGCAGCGGAATACTCTTCAACCACGAGAGCGAGCGCCGCGGCGAGACATTCGTCACGCGTAAGATCACCCTGGCGGCTTCCAGGATCAAGCAGGGGCATCAAGACAAACTCTATCTGGGTAATCTCAGCTCGCTGCGCGACTGGGGCTACGCAAAGGACTATGTAGAGTGTATGTGGCTGATTCTTCAGCAGAAAGAACCGGAAGACTATGTTATAGCCACGGGAGTCCAGCACAGCGTTAGGGATTTCTGCTACCTCGCTTTCAAGGAGGCCGGTATGGAACTCCGTTTCGAGGGTGAAGGTGCTGACGAGAAGGGTATATGCGTAGCGGGCCCTGAAGAACTGGTCGGAAAGACCCTGGTTGAGGTCAGCCCCGACTTCTACCGTCCCACCGATGTCGTCAACCTGTGGGGCGACCCTACGAAGGCCAAGGCCAAACTGGGCTGGAATCCCTCCAGGACATCTTTCCAGCAGCTCGTCAAACTTATGGTCGACCACGACATGGCCAAGGTGGCCGCGGAAGGCGCCGCCGCCAAGGTACGCACCAACCTGGCCGAGTATCTCGAAAAAGGAATTGTAAAATGATGAAGCTCAACGGCACGGTCATAGTGACATACCGCTGCAATGCGCGTTGCACGATGTGCAACCGTTACAAGGCCCCTTCAAAGCCCGAAGACGAGATAAGCGTAGAGACGGTAAAGAAACTTCCCAGGATGTATTTTACCAACATTACGGGAGGCGAACCGTTTATCCGTGAGGACCTTAAGGATATTGTAAGGGAGCTTTTCAAACTGTCGGACCGTATCGTCATCAGTACCAACGGATACTTTACGGACCGCATTATCGACCTCTGCAAGGAGTTTCCGCAGATAGGTATCCGTATCAGTATCGAAGGCCTGGAGCAGACCAACAACGAGATCCGCGGCCTCGAAAACGGCTACCAGAGGGGCTACCGGACACTCAAGAAACTGCGCGAGATGGGCATGAAGGACGTGGGCTTCGGAATGACCGTGCAGGACAAGAACGCCCCCGACCTTGTGCCGCTTTACAAAATCAGCGAGCAGATGGGTATGGAGTTCGCCACGGCTAGCCTTCACAACAGTTTCTACTTTGTGGAGTCGAAGAACATAATCCACGACCGTCCGATGGTTGCCGGGCATTTTGAGGAGCTTGTGAACGAGCTGCTTAAGTCGAACAGTCCCAAGAAGTGGTTCCGCGCCTATTTCAATCACGGACTTATCAATTACATCTACGGACAGAAGCGCCTGCTGCCCTGCGATATGAGCTTCGACACCTTCTTTATCGATCCTTACGGCGATGTGATGCCCTGCAACGGCACTAAAGACAAGCTGGTAATGGGAAACCTTAACCGCCAGAGCTGGGATGAACTGTGGAATTCCCCGGAAGCCGAAAAGGTGCGTGCGGCCGTCCGCAAATGCGACAGGCAGTGCTGGATGATAGGGTCGGTGAGCCCTGCAATGCACAAATACATCTGGAATCCCGCCTGGTGGGTACTGACGCATAAACTGCGCCCGGGCAAGAAATACTCGATGTACGAAATCCCGGCCGTACGCGATTACCGCGACGGACGCATAAGCAAAGAGCAGCTGGACGCCCTTTCTACCTGCGATCCGGGAGCAATTGCCAACGACGGACTGAAAAAATGAAGATAGTAGTTACCGGAACCCGCGGAATACCCGATGTCATGGGGGGCGTGGAGACTCACTGCGAGGAGCTTTGTCCCAGGCTTGCCGCACTTGGCGCCGATGTGACCGTGGTGCGCAGGAAGAGCTATGTCTCTGACGGCCTTACCCAGTGGAAAGGTGTGAAGCTCGTAGACTTGCCTTCTCCCAAGCGTAAGGCGTTCGAGGCCATAGTACATACTTTCCGGGCCATAAACTACGCTGCCCGTGCCAAAGCCGACATAGTGCATATCAACGCCATCGGACCCGCCCTGCTTGCCCCTTATGCCAAACTGCGTGGACTCAAAGTAGTGTTCACTCACCACGGCCCCGACTACGACCGCGAGAAGTGGGGCCGTCTTGCAAAGGCGATGCTCTCTCTCGGCGAGAGGCTGGGCGTCAAGTATGCCGACGACGTTATAGTAATCTCGGACGTTATCCGCAATATCGTTAAGGACAAATACGGCAGGACGCAGAGGGTTCATCTTATCTACAACGGGGTCCCGGCGCCGGAAATATGCGACTATCCGGAATATTTTTCTTCTCTTGGCATAGAGGCGGGTAAATACATCCTTGGTATGTGCCGCTTTGTCCCTGAGAAGCGTTTGCATGACCTTGTCGAAGCTTGCCGGGGACTTGAAGGATACAAGCTGGTGCTTGCCGGAGACGCCGATTTTGAAGACGATTATTCCCGCAGGCTCAAGGCTGAGGCTAAAGAGTCGGGCGCAGTGCTGACAGGCTTTATTCGGGGACGCAAGCTTCATTCTCTGCTCAGCAATGCCGCCTGCTATGTTCTGCCTTCATCTCACGAAGGCCTTCCGATAGCCCTGCTGGAGGCGATGAGTTATAAGTGCAAGGTGCTTGTGAGCGATATTCCAGCCAATCTCGAAGTGGGACTCGGAGAAGGCAACTACTTCCATTGCGGCGATGTGGCCGGCCTCCGGGAGAAGCTGAATGCCATTCTGCGTTCGCCTGAAAAGGCTGAATATGATATGACCAAGTATAACTGGGACCGGATTGCCCGGCAAGTATTAGAAGTATATGAACACTAAGACATTCTATACCAAGGAATTCTTCTTCCTGAGCGTGCCCGTGATGCTGGTGGACCTGGCTATCCATATCGGAATTTTCGAGTGGATGTTGAGCTGGTTCTCTTTTACGGCAACCGAAGATTACGTCTTGACAAGGCCCCGTTCACTGTATTTCCTCATCGTCGGATTCATCATCGCAATGGTGCTTGTACCGGTGCGGCTGCACGACAGGAGTTACAACTGGAAGAAGCAGATCATGAGCGTTGTCTATCAGTGCGTGATTACCTTGGGGGTGCTTGCAGCCTCGGTGAACATACTGTTTTACAGCTTTGCGGGCCATTTCTACCTTTATCAGGGCATCTTTGCCGTGGTAGCCATCAGCATATGGCATTTGGTGTTCCGCGCCATTATCCTTGCCGCCCGCAAGAGAGGACGCAACAAGGTCCATGTGGTAATCGTGGGGGAGAATGAGAACGCACACCGGCTAGCCAATGTGCTTGAGAATTCCTCGGAGTTCGGTGATTATAAACTGGTCGCGACATTTAACGAAGACCTTCCAGCCATCTTCGATTATCTCAACAACAATAAAGTCCATCAGCTTTACTGCAGCCTCAATCCGGCTTTGAAGAGCGCCACGGTCAATGAAATAATCAGGCATTGCGAAAACCTGTTCATCGATTTCTTCTATGTGCCTAATATGGACGGCTATTTGCACCGTTCTATGACCTTCAGCGAACTGGGCCCTCTGACGGTGGTAAAGCTCCGAGACGAGCCGCTGTCCTATCCGCTTAACGCGGCCGTCAAGCGCTTTTTCGATATAGTGGCCAGTCTGCTTTTCCTCTTGCTCGTGTATCCCTTCGTGTGGTGCTTCGTGGCAATAGGAACGAGCCTTTCATCGCCCGGCCCGATACTCTTCAAACAGAAACGTACCGGATACAAAGGCCGTCCGTTCACTATGTACAAGTTCCGTTCGATGAAAGTGAATGCCGACGCCGACAAGCTTCAGGCTACGGAAGACGATCCGCGCAAGACCAAGTTCGGGGATTTCCTGCGCCGGACTTCAATAGACGAACTGCCCCAGTTTATCAATGTCCTCAAAGGCGATATGTCCATTATCGGCCCGCGTCCACATATGGAACTGCATACTGAGATTTATACAAAGCTGGTGGACGAGTACCTGGTGCGGCATATGGTAAAGCCCGGCCTTACCGGCTGGGCCCAGGTTAACGGCTGCCGCGGAGAAACGAAAACTACCGAAGATATGGCGGAGCGGGTGCGCTATGACATTTGGTATATAGAGCACTGGTCTTTCGGCCTTGACATCAAGATAGTATTAAAGACCATTGCACAGATTCTGGGGGGCGACAAACAGGCCTATTAGGATGAATGCTTTTTTTGAACTGATACAGATTGCCATAGGTAAGCGTGAGTCGCTTTCCCGCGTGCCCCAAAGCAGGGAAGAGTGGGACGAACTGCTCAAGATAACCGGGCAGCATAACCTGCTGGCTTTCACCTTCCCCGTGATAGACCGCCTGCACGACGAGGTTAATGTGCCTCTGGGCGTCTATTCCCGCTGGGCTATGATGGCCGAGAAAGTAGCAGCCAAAGGCAGCTTCCAGAAAGATGCCTGCGTGAAGTTGTACAAGGGCTTTCTGGACAATGGCTTCCGGAGCTGTATCCTCAAGGGACAGGCCGCAGGGGCATTGTATCCCGACCCTTCGCTGCGGCAGGGGGGCGATATTGATATATGGGTGGAAGGGGAGCGCCGGGATGTCGTGAGCTTCCTCCGCTCGCGTTTCGAGGTGCACAAGGTGGTGTATCACCATTGTGATGTCAAAATGATCAAAGGCGTGAGCGTGGAGGTGCATTTTACTCCCACCTGGATGAATGCTCCGTTCTCCAACCGTCGCCTGCAGCGCTGGATAGCCGGCCAGGCCCCCGCCCAATTCTCAAATTTCGAACCCTCTCTTGGGTTCAATGTGCCCACGCTCGAATTCGATGCGGTTTATATGCTGCTCCATATTTACAGGCATGTGCTTGAGGAGGGCATAGGCTTGCGTCAGCTGCTGGATTATTATTATGTCCTGCAGCATCTTGACGAGGATGGCCGCAAGGGTGTGATGGGGCATATAAATTTTCTGCGCCTCGGGAGATTCGCAGCGGCCGTGATGTATGTGATGCAGGAAGTGTTCCTGCTGGAAGGTGAAAAGCTACTTTGCACTCCCCACAATGGAGAAGGTGCCTTCCTGCTTGAAGAGATTATGCTTTCGGGCAATTTCGGCAAGTTCGACTCCCGCAACGCCCACGAAAAGGGCGAAGGCCTGGTGGGACACAGCAAGAGAAAACTCACCCGCGGATTAAGGTATCTGCTGCACTACCCTTCGGAAGTGCTGGGAATGCCGGTGTTTATGTGCTGGCAGTATTTCTGGAGGCGTAAAAACGGATTTTTATACAAAGGAAGATGATAATCAGAAGCAAAGCTCCGCTGCGCCTTGGCTTGGCAGGCGGCGGAAGCGACGTATCGCCCTACAGCGATATGTTCGGAGGCCTGGTTTTGAATGCTACAATTAATCTGTACGCATACTGCACCATCGAAGAAACGTCCGGGAGCAGTATATGCATCGATTCTTATGATGCGCACTGCAGTCTTACTTATGACCTTTCCGAGTCTCTCCCCATTGACGGACAGGCAGATCTGGTCAAAGGGGTTTACAACAGAGTTGTACGCGATTTCGGCATAACTCCGCGCCCGTTCCGCATCACCACATGGAACGATGCGCCTGCCGGCTCCGGCCTCGGAACTTCCAGCACTATGGTGGTGTGCATTCTCAAAGCATTCGTGGAGTGGTTCTCGCTCCCGATGGGCGATTATGAAATAGCACGCCTCGCTTATGAGATAGAAAGGAAGGATTTGTGCTTGTCCGGAGGCAAGCAGGACCAGTATGCCGCGGCGTTCGGCGGCTTCAATTTCATAGAGTTCCTGCCGGACGACCGGGTAATAGTCAATCCCCTCAAGGTCAAGAGATGGATCGCCGACGAGCTAGAATCCAGCCTTTTGCTGTTTTTCACGGGCAAGTCAAGGGATGGTGCGAGCATAATCGACCAGCAGCGCAAGAATACTTCCTCGGGCAATGCCAGGGCTATAGAGGCTATGCACAAAATAAAGCAAAGCGCCGTCGATATGAAGGCTGCTCTGCTCAAGGGCGATATGAACGAGTTCTGCTCTATTCTTGGCAGCAGCTGGGAGAATAAGAAAAAAATGGCGGAAGGGATAACCAATGATACCATCCAGCGCGCTTTCGACGTGGCTATGGCTGCAGGGGCCAGGACCGGTAAAGTGAGCGGCGCGGGCGGCGGCGGTTTCATTATGTTCTTTGTCGATCCTCCTTGCAAAAAACGGGTCGAAGACGCCCTGAGCGCCCTTGACGGCTATGTGCTGCCGTTCCTGTTTACTGACGGAGGGGCTCACGGATGGAAGATTTACGATACTGATACTATAAACAAATGAAAGCTGTACTTGACAATCTCATCGAACGTTATCCTGCTCTGGCTTACTGCCGGGAGCAGATAGAAAAGGCTGCAGATATACTGGTAGAGTGTTACCGTAAGGACGGCAAACTTCTGACGGCCGGAAACGGGGGCAGTGCTGCCGATGCCGAGCACATAGTGGGGGAGATGATGAAGACGTTCTGTTATCAGAAGACTTTGCCCGAGGGCTATGCCGAAGCGCTTTATGCCACCGACCCCGAGATGGGCAACGTCCTTGCCAGCCACCTTCAGGGAGCGCTTCCCGCAATTGCCCTTGACGGCCATATCTCGCTGAGCACGGCTTACATGAACGACTGCGAGCCTCTGCTTTGCTTTGCCCAGCAAGTGGCAGGGTACGGCCGCGAAGGGGATGTTTTGCTGGGGATAAGCACATCCGGCAACAGCCGTAACGTGCTCTATGCCGCTGTTGCCGCAAAGGCCCGCGGCATGAAAGTCATAGGTCTTACAGGCAGTCGCGAGAATCGCCTGGAGAAATTCGCCGATGTGTGCATCAAGGTGCCTGAGACACAGACATACAAGGTTCAGGAATTGCACCTTCCCGTGTATCATTGCATTTGCTTGATGGTCGAAAAGTACTTCTTCGGGAAATAACTCCGGAGTGTCTGCTAAATGGAGGTTATAATACTTGCAGGAGGCTTGGGGACGCGCCTGAGGAGCGTGGTAAGCGATGTGCCCAAATGCATGGCGCCCGTTGACGGTAAACCGTTTTTGTGGTACCTGCTCGAGCACCTCAGGCTCTTTAACGTTACGCACGTTATCCTTAGCGTAGGGTATCTGCGTGAATCCGTGCAGGACTGGGTGGAGCGGCACAAAGGTGATTATCCTTTCCGCTTCAGTTTTGCCGTAGAGGAGGAGCCCCTTGGCACTGGAGGCGGTATTGCGCTGGCATCGTCTATGGTTCACGGCCGTGAGGCGGTGGTCCTGAACGGTGACACTTTTTTTGACGCCGACCTGGACGAACTGCTTGAACTGCGCCGCAGCAGCGGCCGGCCTGTCGCTTTAGCCCTTAAGAAAATGCGCTCTTTCGACCGCTATGGTACGGTGGAACTCTCTACTGAAGGATTGGTGACAGGTTTCCGTGAAAAGCAGTACTGCGCCGAAGGACTTATTAACGGGGGTGTTTATGCGCTGGATCTTGATGCTGGCGTTTTTGATGGACTTGAGGGCAAGTTCTCTTTCGAGCGCGATGTCCTGGAACCCTGCTGTGCCAAGGGTTTGATATGCGGAACGGAGCAGAGCGGCTATTTTCTGGATATAGGAATTCCCGCCGATTATTCTCGGGCTGTGGAGAAGCCCCGCTTGTTGCATCATCCGTGTGACCTCCTGGAAATAGTGCAGATGGCAGAAGGCTTCGAAACTTTGCTGCTCGACCGCGACGGGGTGATCAACCGCCTGCACCCGGGGGACTACATCAAAGAACCCGGTGAGTTTGAGTGGCTCCCCGGCGTAAAAGAGGCACTGCGGGAGGCGGCAGGCAAGTTCCGGGGTATTTACATTGTCTCCAATCAGCGCGGGGTCGGAAAGGGGATTATGAGCCGCGCCGCGCTTGATTCTCTGCATTCCTGGATGCTTGGGGAGATCGCGGCCGCTGGCGGCCGTATCGACGGCCTCTATATCTGCACCGCAGTTTCCGAAGACGACCCTCGCCGCAAGCCGCAGACAGGAATGTTCGAAGACCTTATGCGCGACCATCCCGGGATTGACCCTGATACGACCCTTATGGTTGGCGACAGCCCATCCGACCGCCTCTTTGCCCGTCGCTGCGGTATTGCATTTTATATGGTTAGAGATTGCTCTGCCATGGCACTTGCGGCAGCTATGGCTTGAATAATCAGAATTATTTTATATATTTGTTCCGATGCTGGAAGATATTAAATCAAACATTGAGAAGCTGATTTCCCTTTATGAAACGGAGAAACAGCGCGCCGACGCCCTGCAGACACAGTTGGAGCAGAGCCGTGAGGCCATTGCCGCCTACAAAGAGAAGGTCACCGACCTTGACGGCCAGATCGACAACCTCCGCCTTCAGTATGCCTTCTCCGGCGCTGGCGATCCCGCCCTCGCCAAAGAACGCATTACCAAACTCATACGCGAAATCGACCGCTGTATCAAACTTCTCGAAAAATAGTCATGGCACAGAATATAAAACTCAAGATAGCCGGCATAGAGTATCCTATGGTAGCCAACTCCCCGGAGATGGAAGAAACTATGCGTACCGCCGCCGACGAGATAAACCGCAAGTTCAATTCCTACGACCTGAAGTACCCTGACAAGACCACCCTTGACAAACTGATAATAGTAACACTCAATGAAACGGTGAACCGCATTGCCTGCCAGAAAAAGATGCAGCAGCTGGGTGCGGAAGCAAAGGCCCTTCAGGAAGACGTGGAAGCATATCTTGCAAAATTGAAATAACGCTAAGCCGTCAGGCCCAAGAGGAGAAAACATCAAGTTTTTCACTTACCGGGTAAGCTCGGACCGGTGAAGGCAGGCCCGCCTCTGCAGCGGGATCCCCGAAACGGACCGGCCCCCAAATCATTCGAGCCAGACAATTTTCTGACTATTCGGCTGACGGCTTTTTTTATAACAAAAGACCGGCCTCATAACGGGGCCGGTCTTTTGCGTTTATTGACTTGAAGAGACGTTACTTAACCACAATCTTGATGTTGTCAAGGTACCAGCGGTTCTGTCCGCGGTCGGGGTTGGAAACGTACGGATCGGGATTGGCAGGGGAGAGAGAAATAACGGTGGAAGCGCTTGCGCCGCTGATGGTGACGCTTGCGTGCTGCCATTCTATCTTGCTCTCTCCATCAACGGTGGACTGGGCTGAAGCAACCTCATCCATGGAGGAAGAACCATCTCCATCGACCTTGATGGCTACGGTCATCAGGTCGGGCTTGAAACCTCCTGTAACCTGCCAGCACCAGTCGAAACTGAGCTCGACATTAGCTTTCTCGCTGAGAGCTGATAGAGCCGGAAGCTTGAGGCCGGCACTGACATCGCTTTTGCCGAATTTCAGATAATTCTTCTGTAGATAAAGTACCTTGGGATTGTCGTCGCCAAGCGAATCGTGCCATTCGGTATCACCTTTCTTAGCCCAGAAGTATACATAGCCGCGCTCCGTAAGGGCAGCCATGAAGCCTTCACAGGCAGCGGAGGAGAACACGTTGGGGGCTGTGGCGCTGGGATTGTTGGTAGCTACGGCATCTCCTGCCGAAGCGGCAGTTGCCCATGGATCAATCCATTCGAAGTCATCTTCGAATACCATGGTGCCGGGCTTCAATCCGCCGCCACCACCGCCTGAACCACCTTCGGCCGGAAGTACCTTGATATTGTCAAGGTACCAGCGGTTCTGGTGACGGGCGCTGTTGGTGATGTCAGGATCGTTGTTGTAAGGGCGTATCGTAATGCGGGTAGCGGGAGTTGCTCCTTTTATGCGGACTGTAGCGTGCTGCCACTCCAGTTTTGTCAGGTCGCCTTCGGTGGGTTGGGTGGAAGTAATTTCTTCACTTATCTCAGACCCGGTAGCATCGAATACGCCTCCTCCGCTAACGACCAGGGCCAGGCTAGTCAAGTCGGGCTTGCTGGCGCCGGTCATACACCAGCACCAGTCGAATGTGACATCTATGTCATCAGTGCCGGAAATGCTTGACAGGGCGGGAAGAATGATACCGGAACTGTACGAAGTCTTGCCGAACTTAAGGTAGTTCCTCTGGAGGTACAGTGTGCGCTTGTTGCCGTTGTCGGGAGTTTCGCTTGACCAATCCTGGCCTTTCCATCCCCAAATATAACCGTAGCCGCGATTCTGGAATTCTTCGATGAATGTTGCCAGGGCTTCGGCATTGGCGAATACGTTGGGTGCAGTATCGGTATTGACGGAATTGGCCGAGACATCATCGCCGGCCCCGGCAGCTGATGTCCATGGCTCCATCCATTCGAAGTCATCTTCGAAGTAAATGAGCTGGTCCACACCGTTGTCCTTGCACTCGGTAGTGATTATACCGAACAAGTTGGCTCCAAGCAGGCCGCATGAGTAACCTTTCAAGCTAACTTTATGTCCGGCAAGCGAGGAGATGCTCAGATTGGCCGGGCAGTCAACTTGCTTGACGGAGTAGTCGACATCGTTGACGGTGACCAGAAGATTTCCTCCTGACACCACGCCGTTTACTACTATGTAGTCGATGGCTTCTCCCTTATAGGTGGCAATCTCGTCGTTGAGATTCCGGGCTTCCGGGTACTCGAAA